>RCNG010001464.1_pt1 | contig 11737 bp, 6 predicted proteins | sample 2041371 | NCBI WGS metagenome assembly RCNG01 (sample SAMN09708227, study PRJNA481090) | Marine sediment metagenome, whole genome shotgun sequencing project. | biome: marine sediment; feature: ocean; material: sediment; isolation source: Sewage treatment plant 1 marine sediment (STP1) ... | reverse complement strand
TCGATCCATCGCTACGAATTGCCGCTCACTACAATCTCGGACTTAATGCTTACCAACTCGGCAATACCAATGAAGCCTTGCGCTGGTTTCGTCTGGCGCGTGATCAAGAGCAGAATAAGAAACTCCAGAAATTTGCCGTAATCGCCATATCGCGAATTCGCGACGAACAGGCGATACCCGACGAGTTCGAGGTTCGTGAGGCCAAGCGCGAGAAGAAGCGCGAATTCGCCGACCTTCAGTTGCGCGTTCGAGTTGGTTTTGGCAGTGACAGCAATGTTTTTCGTTCGCCGGATCAGCCGTACATCGACTTTTCTGACCCCAACACGCCGGTAGTCATACCCGAAGTTCAGACGGGCACCTACATACCTTTGAGCATGAGCGCCAAATACCTGGTCAATAGCCTCAAGTGGGAAGGCTTCTATGTGGCCTACCGATTATCGGGCCGCTACTACGACGATGAATTGCTGGACAACGCAAACGAGTACCAACACGAAGCGAGCTTCGGTAGCGAATACCGGCGCAAAGAAGATAATCGCGAACGCAAGGTCTCCAGCGCGTTCAAGGTCTCGCAGCACGATGAAACCTATTACGATCGGGACGATGGTGCTGGCCGAGTCTCTGGCGGCACCGATATCGACGATCGTATGAACTACCTGCGCTATGGCCCGGAATTGACCCTCCGACAGTCGCACGAGCAACTCGCTGTCGGAATGAAAATCAAAGGTCAGCTGTGGAATTACGAGGAGCAAACCACAGTGCCCGAGTACGATCACGAGTATCTATTCGTGAGCCTGTACGGCCAGTTCAAATTTACGCCGTCTTCCCTGTTCCGGGTAACCACTGAATACTACAGTCGTCGCTTCGGCGACCGGCCGGCTTTCGACCTCGACGGACAACAGCGCGCGGGCAACCCGAATATTCGCTACGACTATTTGTCGCTGAAGCTGACGGCGAGGCAACGCATAATGGATAGTTTATGGTTCGGGTTTGATGTGCAACGAACCGAGCGTACCGACCAGTACCTTGGCTACAACGACTACACGCGCGATAATTTCAGCGCCGAGATTCACTGGTCACCGAGCAGGCGCTTTGATTTAGAGGCCGAAGCCATTTATCGACTCTACGATTACCCCAATGCCTTCGCTTTCCACGAACTAGCCCTGGGAAGCAAAACTCAGGAGTCCGCGGATGCGCGGCTTGTTGCGACCTTTAAACTGCGGCGCCACCTTAGCCTCGTCGCCGAAGCAAGTTACCGCGAGACCGTATCCAATGACACGCGCATTCAATATGAGCGAAATCAGTACATGTTAAGCGTGCGCTGGGAACAATAGTCTCTGATACACTTCCGCGCTCTCTAGTGCCGGCAACAATCCTCGATGGATGTCACCCCCATACTCGACAACCTGAACGACGCGCAGCGTGCAGCGGTTACAGCGCCGTCTGAACCGGCGCTCGTGATTGCGGGAGCGGGTAGCGGCAAAACCCGCGTGCTGGTGCACCGCGCTGCATGGCTCATTGATGTGGAAGGCGTTTCGCCGCACAGCCTGCTGGCCGTTACGTTCACGAACAAAGCGGCGGCCGAGATGCGAAATCGCATCGAGACCTTGCTCAAAGTACCCGTCCAACATCTTTGGATAGGCACGTTTCACGGCCTCGCCCATCGAATGCTTCGTCGTCATTGGCGCGAAGCCGGTTTGCCGCAGAATTTCCAGATAATCGACTCCGATGATCAGTTGCGTCTGATCAAGCGGCTTCTGAAGAACCTCGAAGTTGATGACAGCCGCTGGGTACCGAAGGAAATTCAGTGGTTTATCAACGGTCAAAAAGACGAGGGCTTGCGTCCCCAGCATCTTGATGATGACGGCGATCCGAATCGACGCCAGTTGATTTCGTTTTATCAATCCTACGAAGAGATTTGTCAGCGGGGCGGCCTTGTCGATTTCGCGGAGCTGTTACTTCGCGCGCACGAGGTATTACGTGACAACGCCGAGTTGCTGGAACATTATCGCCGGCGCTTCCAGCACCTTCTCGTCGACGAGTTTCAGGACACGAATGCGATTCAATACGCTTGGCTCCGACTGCTGGCCGGTGACAAGGGCGTGCCGTTTGTTGTTGGCGACGACGATCAGTCGATCTATCGCTGGCGCGGCGCGCGAGTCGAACACATTCATCGCTTTCAGAAAGATTTTCCGGGCACCCGGGTTGTTAAGCTCGAACAGAATTATCGGTCGACGGAGACCATTTTGAACGCCGCGAACGCGGTAATCGCCAACAATAGCTCGCGCATGGGCAAGAACCTCTGGACCGAAGGTGCTGAAGGCGAAGCGATCAAGGTGTACTCGGCCTATAACGAGCGCGACGAGGCGGATTTCGTCATCGGACGACTGCGCGACTGGATTGCGCAGGGCAATGCCCGGGCAGATTCGGCCATCCTGTATCGCTCGAACGCACAATCCCGCGTACTTGAAGAGGGCCTGATCAACGCACGCATACCGTATCGGGTTTACGGCGGTCTGCGCTTTTTCGAGCGCGCGGAAATCAAGGACGCCCTCGCGTATTTACGCCTGACCTCGAATCGTGATGACGACAGCGCTTTCGAGCGGGTCGTTAACAAACCGACTCGAGGCATCGGCGCACGAACGGTCGAGATGATGCGATCGTACGCAAGAGCCAACGCCTGTTCGATGTGGCGAGCGGCGGGCGCGCTCGCGAGCGACGACCTGAACGGTCGCGCGGCGAATGCCGTGAATGCCTTCATGTCCCTGATTGAGCGCATGGCGCGGAAAACAGATGGTCTTGATTTGCACGACAAGGTCGACCACGTCATCCACCTGAGCACGCTGATCCAGTTTTTCGAAAAAGACAAAGGCGAGAAGGGCGAAACTCGCATAGAAAACCTGGCGGAACTCGTCAGCGCGGCGAAGAGTTTCGAGCCGGATCCGGCCGAGGAAATGTCGCCGCTGGATGAGTTTCTTTCGCACGCCGCACTCGAAGCCGGCGAGGGCCAGGCTGATGCCTGGGAAGACTGCGTGCAATTGATGACCATGCACTCGGCCAAGGGTCTCGAGTTCCCGCTCGTCTTCATGTGCGGGATGGAAGACGGCTTGTTCCCGCATCAGCGCTCCATTGCAGACCCAAACGGCCTGGAAGAAGAGCGCCGGCTTTGCTATGTCGGTATTACTCGTGCGATGCAGACGCTCTATATCACCCACGCCGAACAGCGCCGCCTGCACGGCATGGATAATTTTTCTCATCCGTCACGATTTATCGCCGAGATTCCAAATAAGCACATGGAGGAGGTACGCCCTCGCGTACAAGTGGCCCGGCCCATGCGGCCAACGCGACCAACGCAGCGCAGAACCGCTACCGGTGGCCCTGGAAGCGAAGTCGGTGTGCGGCTTGGGCAGCGCGTTCGTCACAAGAAGTTCGGAGACGGGGTTATTCTGAATTGCGAGGGCCAGGGGGCCCATGCACGTGTCGAAGTCAATTTTGAGACAGCGGGCACAAAATGGCTCGTTCTCAGTTATGCAAATCTTGATCTGATGTAAACTACGTTCAATGAAGATACTCATTCTCGGCGCAGGTCAGGTTGGTGCATCCGCGGCATATCACTTGTCGCGTGAAGAGGCCAACGAGGTCACTGTTGTCGACATGCGGCCAGACGTCCTTCGAGAGTTGCAGGACCGACTCGACATTCGAACCGTCGTCGGTCATGCGGCCTATCCGGATGTTCTCGAAAGAGCGGGCGCCAGCGATGCTGATATTGTCGTCGCGTTGACCAACTCCGACGAAACCAACATGGTCGCCTGCCAGATCGCGTATACGAAATTCCGCACGCCGACCAAGATCGCCCGCATTCGCGCTGCCGAATACATGAACGCCAACGACCTGTTTACGCAGGACGCGATTCCCATCGACGTTCGTATTAGCCCTGAACAGCTGGTGTGTTCACACATCGAACAACTCATTCTTTATCCAGGGTCGTCTCAGGTGCTCGACTTCGCCGACGGTCGCGTGCGTCTTGTGGCTGCCAAAGCGGATCGCGATGGCTTGCTCGTTGGTCAGAAAATCGCGACCCTGAAAGACCACATCCCAAATACAGAAGGCCGCATCGCCGCAATCTACCGCGATGGAAAGGCCATGCTGCCCAAGGGCGACACCGTCATTCAGGAGGGCGACGAAGTCTTCTTTATCGCCGACCGCAAGGACGTTCGTGTCTTCATGAGCGAAATGCGACGCCTTGAAGACCCCGTTCGACGCGTCGTGATCGCCGGTGGTGGCAATATCGGCGTACGCCTTGCGCTGGCGCTTGAGCAAACCAACCAGGTCAAGATAATCGAGCGCGACCCACAGCGCGCGCGCCATATTTCGGAACAGCTCAACAAAGCGATCGTCCTTGTTGGCGACGCCGCCGATGAAGAGCTGTTGCTTGAGGAGAACATCGACAACGTTGACGTGTTCTGCGCCCTAACCAACTCTGAAGAAGCGAACATCCTGAGCTCGATGCTTTCCAAGCGCCTCGGCGCCCACAAGGTAATGGCGCTCATCAATCGCGCGTCCTATGTTGAGCTGGTCGAATCCGGCAGCATTGATATCGCGATTTCGCCGCAGCAAGTGACTATTGGTTCCCTGCTCGCTCACGTGCGACGCGGTGACGTTGTGAAGGTGCATTCACTGCAACGCGGTGCTGCCGAAGCCATGGAGGCCATCGCTCACGGCGACGCTGACAGTTCCAAGGTCGTCGGACAGAAAATCGAAGATATCGAGTTACCGAAAGGCACGGCCATTGTTGCCGTCGTTCGCGGCGACCAGGTTATCATCGCTCACCATGACACGGTCATCGAAACCGATGATCACGTTATCCTCTTTATGACCGACCGTCGCAAGATCGAGCACCTGGAGAGTCTCTTCCAGGTTGGCGTGTCCTTCGTCTGAAGCATCAAGGCACCTAAATGAACTGGACAGTCGTACAGCGGATACTCGGCCTGTTGCTGATGATGTTCAGCCTGACGATGCTGCCGCCGATCGCCTTTAGTTTTTACTACGACGATCACTCCTGGCTGCCGTTTGTTCAAGGCTTCGGCCTGACGCTCGCGGCCGGTATCCTGATCTGGCTACCCGTCCATCGCTCACGCAAAGATTTACGCCTCCGCGACGGCTTTCTCGTTGTCGCGGCTTTCTGGACGGTTCTCGGGACCTTCGGTGCGGCACCGCTGTACTTTGCCGACGGTCTGTCTTTGTCGATTACGGACGCGGTTTTCGAATCGATGTCGGGACTGACCACGACGGGGGCGACCATTCTGACGGGCTTGGATGAGCTTCCGCTTTCCATTCTTTATTACCGCCAGCAACTGCAGTGGCTCGGCGGAATGGGAATCATCGTTTTGGCCGTGGCGGTGTTGCCGATGCTCGGTGTCGGAGGCATGCAGCTGTATCGTGCAGAGACACCGGGGCCAGTTAAAGATACGAAGTTAACGCCGCGTATTACCGAAACGGCCAAAGCGCTCTGGTATGTGTATCTCGCTTTTACAATCGCCTGCATGCTCAGTTACCGACTTGCGGGCATGGGGTGGTTTGACGCCTTGTGTCATGCGTTCTCCACCGTTGCTATCGGTGGCTTCTCAACGCACGACGCGAGCATCGGCTACTTCGACAGCGGCGTTATCGACTGCGTTGCGATCGTTTTCATGTTCGTTGCGGGCATCAATTTTTCGCTGCACTTTTTCGCCTGGCGCTACGTGCAAATAAAGCACTATCTGCAGGACCCTGAGTTCAAGGCCTACAGTCTGATGCTCATTGTTGTCTCGGCCACCGTTGTATTTACCCTGTATCGGTATCGCGGACTAACGGATCCGGGCCAGACATTTATCAACGGCGTCTTCCAGGCGGTATCGATAGCGACAACAACGGGATTCACGACCGAGAACTTCGCGCTGTGGCCAGCAGCTCTGCCAGTGTTATTGATCTTTGCCAGCTTTGTCGGTGGATCAGCCGGTTCTACGGCCGGTGGCATCAAAGTTATTCGCTGGCTGTTGATTTATAAGCAGGGTGCCCGTGAAGTTATGCGACTCGTGCACCCCAACGCAGAAATTCCGGTCAAACTCGGCCCTACCGCGGTTCCGCCTCGAGTGGTCGATGCGGTTTGGGGTTTCTTCTCTGTCTACATCGTCGTCTTCGGTGTGATGTTGCTGGCGATGATGGCAACAGGACTTGATCAGGTGACTGCGTTTTCCGCCGTCGCCGCGACGCTCAATAACCTTGGCCCGGGACTCGGCGATGTAACGTCCGGATTTATGTCGTTGAGCGACACCGCGAAGTGGATATCCGTCGCCGGTATGCTGCTCGGTCGTCTCGAAATTTTCACGCTGCTGGTTCTGATTACGCCGACTTTCTGGCGCCACTAAAGTGTTGGATCGATTCAGCGCCGCGCTCGGTAAGACGGCTGCCTGGCTAACCCTTTTTATGGTGCTGGTGACTTTCGTCGTCGTCGTAATGCGCTACGTGTTCGATGCCGGTTTCATCTGGCTGCAGGAATCCGTCGTCTGGATGCACGCCTTTGTGTTCATGATGGGCGCTTCATACACGCTGCAGCAGGAAGAGCACGTTCGCGTCGACATCTTCTACCGGGAAATGAGTCCAACGCGACGAGCCTGGGTTGATCTCCTCGGTGTCGTCATTTTTCTGCTTCCGCTGTGTGCGTTTCTCGCCTGGAAAGGCTTCGATTTCGTTGCTGCGTCGTGGCGCCTCCAGGAAGCCTCACGTGAATCCGGCGGGCTGCCGTATCCGTTGATCCCGTTGTTGAAGACGGTCCTTGTTCTCATGCCGATAACGGTCGCACTGCAGGGCGTTGCCTTGATGTCGCGCTGTGTTCGAACGCTAAGGGGCAACTGAGTTGGAGTGGGTCGCTGCGCTGTTGTTTGTTGCTGTTATCGTCATCTTGCTGGCCGGTTTTCCGGTGGCGTTTACTTTAGGTGGCACGGCCTTATTGTTTGCGGGCTTTGGTGTCATTGGCGGCGGCTTTAACGAGGCGCTGCTGTCCGGTCTGCCAAATCGAATTTTCGGAATAATGACCAACGAGACGCTGATAGCCGTTCCTCTGTTTGTCTTTATGGGGGTCACTTTGGAGCGCGCCCGTATCGCCGAAGAGTTGCTGGAGACACTCAGCGCGCTGTTTGGAACATTGCGTGGCGGCCTCGGCGTTTCGGTCACGCTGGTCGGCATGCTGCTCGCCGCCAGCACCGGCATTGTCGGCGCGACGGTCGTAACGATGGGCCTGCTGTCGCTGCCAACGATGCTCAAGCGAGGTTATTCGCCGGAGATAGCTGCCGGGACGATCTGTGCGTCGGGGACGCTCGGGCAGATTATTCCTCCATCGATCATTCTCGTCATGCTCGGCGACGTGATGACGACCGCCTACCAGCAAGCGCAGCTGGACATGGGCATTTTCTCGCCTAAGACCGTGTCCGTCGGAGACTTATTTGCCGGCGCTTTGATTCCGGGCCTGCTGCTCGTGTTCTTGTACGTCGTCTATATTCTCGGCGTAGCATTCTTCAAGCCGGAGACGATGCCGGCACATCATCGGGAACCTGATGAGACCGTCACGGTACGCGACGTGTTTCGGGCACTGTTGCCTCCACTGCTGCTTATCTTCGCTGTGCTGGGTTCGATCCTGGGGGGCTTTGCGACGCCGACAGAAGCGGCGGGCGTGGGTGGCATGGGCGCACTCCTTATGGCGCTGGCACGAAGGCAGCTTGATCTCGAGAGGCTGCAGGAGATCATGCGCAGCACCTTGCGAATCAGCAGCATGGTGTTCCTGATCTTAATCGGTGCCTCTATTTTCTCGTTGGTCTTTCGCGGCTACGGCGGCGATGACGGCGTTCGAGCTGTTCTCGAAGCGCTGCCGGGCGGCGTGATTGCTGCAGTCGTCGTTGTGATGCTGGTGATGTTCCTGCTCGGTTTCGTCCTGGACTTTATCGAGATTACTTTTGTTGTGGTTCCGATCGTCGGCCCCGTCCTGCTGGCCATGGGTCTGGATCCGGTCTGGCTGGGCATTATGATCGCTATCAATCTGCAGACCTCCTTTCTCACTCCTCCCTTCGGTTTCGCTTTGTTTTATCTTCGTGGCGTTGCGCCCGCGTCTGTCACTACAGGCCAGATCTACCGAGGCGCGATCCCTTTCGTTGCGATTCAGATCTTCGCATTGCTGCTAATTGCGGCCTTTCCCGAGCTCGTTACCTGGTTACCCGGGAAAATTTACGGCAATTAAGCGCTGGCAGGTGTTTGACAAGACCGCCGAATCCGTCGTAGTTTGGTCTGTCCACAAGTAATTATTTTAGAAAGACCTAAAAATCAGGGGGAGCTTCATCATGAGGACCTTAACCACGGGCCCTGCACGGCAGGGTATTCGCTCGAAGTCACCATTTATTGCCAAGGCGCTAACGGCGTCACTGGTCGGTGCATTCGCGTTTACGCCGGGCATCAGCTTTGCGCAAGAAGACGACACTTTAGAAGAAATTGTCACAATCGGCACGCGTGCCCCGGGCCGCGTAAGCGCGGATCTCGCGGTAGCTGTTGATGTGCTCAGCGCAGACGATCTGGCCGCTACCGGTCAAACGGAAGTCGGTCGAATGCTGCAAGCACTCGCACCTTCGTTTAACTTTTCCAGCTCATCCATTTCAGATGGTACCGACGCACTGCGTCCGGCGACCCTACGTGGCCTCGGCCCGGATCAGACCCTGGTTCTGATTAACGGCAAGCGTCGCCATCAGGCTGCGATAATTCACATCAACAACTCAGTCGGTCGCGGTACCGCAGGTACGGACATGAACGCCATTCCGGCTGCCGCAATCAAGCGCATCGAAGTTCTGCGTGATGGCGCGGCTGCCCAATACGGATCCGACGCGATTGCCGGCGTTATTAACATTGAGTTGAAGGACGATACTGAGGGCGGCTCTCTCGGCCTGTCTATTGGCGAGTACACCGAGGGTGACGGCCAGGCAACGAATGTCGATTTCTACAAGGGTTTCAGTCTCGGCAGCGAGGGCTACCTGGGGTTATCGGTAAACTACCGTGATCGCGAGCGAACCTCTCGAGCCAATCCTCAGGGCGGCTGTCTATACGGAGGCTGTGTTGATACCGATCTTAATGGCTTTTTCGAGCCTGCGCCGGGCAACGAAACCCGCGAAGTCAGTGGACCGGCGCGAAATGGTTTCAGAATCGGCGATTCCGATTCAGAGCAGGTAGCGGTTGTGGTCAACGCTGGATTGCCACTAGGCGATGGCGAGCTTTACGGCTTTATTACCTACTCAGGCCGAGATGGCAATTCCGGGGCGTTCTATCGTAATCCATCAAGTGGTGGCGCTGCGCTCGATGATGGCGAGAATGTCGTCGTCGATGGCTTCCGGCCGGAAATCGACAGCGAAACCAACGATCGCTCGTACACCTTTGGCTACCAAACCGAATTCGATGACGGTGCAACGCTTGACCTGTCTTACTCGAATGGCCGCAACACGATTGATTACGCAACCAGCAACTCGATTAACTACTCTTTCGTGAACGAGCTTAACTTCGGCGTCGGCTTAAGCGACGCAGACATTCGGGCGCAGATTCCTCGTTCGGCCAAGGCCTACGGTCTCGAGATGACGCTCGAGACGATTAACCTCGACTACACCACATCGTTTGGTGATACTTTTGTGGCGATCGGTGCTGAGATTCGCGAAGACACCTATATGATTACACCGGGTGAGGAATATTCGTATACGGATTATGACTCGGTGAACGGTGTTGCACTTTATGCGCAAAACTCATCAGGCGGCATGCAGGGTTTTCCAGGTATTGGCCCGGCTAACGCAGCCGACGAAAAGCGCAACGTGATTTCGTTTTATGGCGATGTTGAACATCAGGTGACAGACAACCTGATGGTCAACGCGGCTATTCGATACGACGACTACGATGGCTTTGGTGATACGACGAACTTCAAGTTAGCGGGCAACCTGAGGGTAACGGACAACTTCCGACTGCGCGCTTCAGCAAGCACCGGTTTCCGTGCACCGTCAATGCAGCAGCTGTATTTCAGCAGCATCAGCACGCAGTTTCTTGGCGGCCAGCAAATCGAGACCGGCACATTCCGCAACGATAGTTCGGTCGCGCAAGCGATCGGTATTCCGGAGCTCAAGGAAGAAGAGTCAGTCAGCTTCGGTATCGGCGGTGTCGTCGACATCACTGATAGCTGGGACCTGCAGATTGATTACTACGACATTACCATTGACGACCGTGTCGTCCTCAGTAGCAATCTTGGCACAGGTTTGTCGCCTGCACTTGATGCCGCATTGCTTGCCAGCGGCTCCGGTGGCGGACAGTTCTTCCTGAACGCCATCGATACCGACACCACGGGTATCGACATCGTTTCGACGCTGTCGGACATCGGGTTGTTGGGTGGAGACATGTCAATCACGTTTGCCGCTAACTTCACGGAAACTGATATCTCACGGATTTTCAGTAGCTCATCAACCATTGGCTCGTTGCCCCCTGAAACAATTTTCGGTGGCTTCCAGCCTTCTGTTATCGAGACCTGGCAACCGGAAGATCGCGTCAGCATTATGTCGAACTGGGTTAAGGACGCCTGGTCTGCGGGCCTTTCGATTCAGCGTTACGGCGAGTACACAACGGTCGACTCTGGCAGCCAGACCTACGGCGCGGAAGTGTTAGTGGACCTGCGTGGCAGCTTTCAGGTGAATGATAACCTCAGCGTTTACGTCTCTGGTAATAACATCTTCGATACGACGCCAGACGAGGTCACCAACTCTGGTTCACGAGGTGGCGACTTTGAATCTGCTCCGGGACTCATGGATCTGGGTAGCCCGACAGTATTCAAGTATTCACGTCGTTCTGCACCGTTTGGCTTTAACGGTGCGTACTGGTCAATTGGAGCTAATTACAACTTCTAAGGATTGGTACAATAGAAAATCAGCCGCGCATGCCTTGGTGCATGCGCGGTTTTTTTTGTTCGCTATTTTCTCGTGCTTAAGAAAGCGGCTTCTGAAATACGGGTATTGGCCTCAGCTTTTTCGAGGTATGCGTAAAACGCTTTGCCGATTTTGTCAGAGGCGGGATCTGACGCCATCAGTTCGGCCACGACTTCCGCTGTGATCGATTTCAGGTGTTGCAATACCTCGTCCGGAAAAGGTCGTAGTTCGACATTCGGGTCAGCCAGTATTTGTTGCAGAGAATTGGCGTTGCCGTTCGTGTACTCGGCCGCCATATCGGTTGTGATGGACTGACAGGTAATTTCGACGAGTGCCTGCAGGTCGGCGGGCAACGAGTCCCAGGCCTCTTTGTTGATGATGCACTCGAGACCGGGCCCTGGTTCTTGCCAGCCCGGGTAATAATAATATTGCGCCGCTTTGTGCAGACCGAAGGAAACATCGTTGTAAGGACCGACCCACTCGGTCGCGTCGATGGCTCCGGTTTGCAGGGACGTAAAAATCTCTGCGCCTGGCAGTGATACCGGCGTACCGCCTGCGCGCCGCAGCACCTCGGCGCCAAGGCCAGGAATTCTCATCTTGAGACCCTTCAGGTCATCAACGCTGCGTATCTCTTTGTTGAACCAGCCACCCATTTGCACGCCGGTATTGCCGCACAGGAAGGGAACAAGATTGAAGGGCTCATAGAGCTCGCGCCAAAGCTCGAGGCCACCGCCGTAATGAATCCAGGCGTTCAGCTCCATGTAGTTCAGACC
>RCNG010001460.1_pt1 | contig 11740 bp, 7 predicted proteins | sample 2041371 | NCBI WGS metagenome assembly RCNG01 (sample SAMN09708227, study PRJNA481090) | Marine sediment metagenome, whole genome shotgun sequencing project. | biome: marine sediment; feature: ocean; material: sediment; isolation source: Sewage treatment plant 1 marine sediment (STP1) ... | reverse complement strand
GAAGTGTTGACTGAATTTTCCCTGTTGCAGCGGGATTGCGATTCTCATCCTTCAGATCCTCCCTTGGATTGTGTTCATTGTTGGTTCCGCCCGCGGTGCTTGCGGTCCTTTCGCCCGCCGCAGCGACATCCACGTCCCCGTCTCGCGCCGTCGTCATGGACGGGGCAGGGGAAAGGTGTGTCCGAGGTTGCGACAACCGGGCCGTCGCTGACAATCAGGAGCTTCTCTTCGATCAATGCTGTGGCAACCGCCTTCCTGGCGCGGGCGAGGATGCGGGCGAAGGTGGGACGGGAGACACCCATACGCTGGGCGGCGGTCTCCTGGTAGAGCCCTTCGAAGTCGGCGAGGCGGAGAGCCTCAAGCTCGTCCATCCGCAGGGACTCGATCTCGAGGTCGTCCACCGGTCGGCCGATGGGCTTGAAACCCCCTCCCGTGGCCCCGCATCCGACCTTCCTGAGCTTTTCCGGACGTGCCATCGTGCCTCCCGGTTACGAACATATGCTCATTATTGATCGATGTCAAGAGAACGAACAGGAAATTCCTGAAATTTCCAAGCGAGTGCGGTTTTGGGCTTGAGATGGACCGAAATCCGCTGGTGAGGAGGGTGTGAATCGGTCCCTGCGAATGGTTTCGACACGTCAAATGTAGAGATTCGAGGTGGACGCTGCCGCAAAAAAACAGCGGGCCGAAGCCCGCTGTTTGCTGTGCTCAGTGGTGGAGGGTGTGTGATGGCCCTTTGTCGTCCGGACCCGGCGAGCTGAACTGGAGCTTGCCCTCGCGAAACTCGCCGCCACGAAGGGTGTGGGACAGTGCTTCACCGAGTTCCTCCACCAGGTGGATTGTCAGACCTTCTCGAATCTCCTCGGGCAGGTCGTCGAGATCGGCCTCGTTCTCCTTTGGCAGAACCACGGTAGAAATGCCGGCCCGCACGGCGCCGAGGATCTTTTCCTTGACGCCGCCGATGGGCAGGACCCGGCCGGAGAGCGTGATCTCACCGGTCATGGCGACATCGTTGCGGGCGGGCCGACCGGACAGTGCCGACACCATGGATGTGGCCATGGTGATCCCGGCGGACGGACCGTCTTTGGGGATCGCGCCGGCGGGGACATGGATGTGGACATCCTGCTGGAAATCGCGCGGGTCGATGTAGAGCTCGTCGGCGTTGGCCTTGGCATAGGTCCAGGCGGCCTGGGCCGACTCCTTCATGACATCGCCGAGCTGTCCAGTGAGCACCAGATTTCCCTTGCCTGCCATGGGCGAGGCTTCAACGAACATGATGTCTCCACCCATGGGGGTGTAGTACATCCCGGTGGCGACACCGATCTGGTCGGATTCGGCGGCGTGTTCGGGGTGGACCTTGGGCCGGCCGAGAAGCTCAGCCACCTGCTCGCGACCAACGCTGAAGCTCTCGATCTCGTCGGCGGCGATCTTGCGCGCCACCTTTCGTGCAAGTCGTCCGATTTCGCGTTCGAGCTGCCTGACTCCCGACTCGCGGGTGTAGCGGCTGACGACCTCCTGAATCGCCTCGTCCTCGAAGGAGATCTGCTCATCGGTGAGCCCGGTCTGTTTGACCTGGCGCGGGACGAGATAGCGCTTGGCGATCTCGAGCTTCTCGTTCTCGGTGTAGCCGGCGAACTCCACCACCTCCATCCGATCCTGGAGAGGCCCGGGGATGTTCTGAAGGAAGTTGGCGGTGCAGATGAACTGGACCTCGGAGAGATCGAAGGGCACGCCGAGATAGTGGTCGGTGAAGGTGTCGTTCTGCGCCGGGTCGAGGACCTCGAGCAGCGCCGAGCCGGGGTCGCCCTGGTAGGAGACGCCGAGCTTGTCGACCTCGTCGAGGAGGAAGACCGGGTTGCGGCTGCCCGCCTGCTTCATCCCGTGGATGATCCGGCCGGGCATGGCGCCGACATAGGTGCGCCGGTGGCCGCGGATGTCGGCCTCGTCACGGACACCGCCGAGGGAAATGCGAACATACTCGCGGCCCATGGCGCGGGCGATGGACTGGGCGACCGAGGTCTTGCCGACCCCCGGAGGTCCGGCAAAGAGCAGGATCGGGTTTCGACCCACCGCGTCGCGGGCGAGGGTGGGAGAGGGGGTCGTCTCGGTTTCCTCCGGCTCGGTGGTCTCGGCACTTTCGGTTTCGCCCTCGGCCTTTTCATTCCGCAGCTGGAGCAAGCGGACCGAGAGGAACTCGAGGATCCGGTCTTTGACTTCGCCGAGGCCATAGTGATCCTCCTCGAGGATTTCGCTTGCCTTTGCGATGTCCAGCCGCTCATCCGTGCGTTCATCCCACGGCAGTTCGCAGATGGTCTCGAGGTACGTGCGGATGACCTGGGCCTCCATGCCCTCCGGGCCCATCCGTTCGAGACGCGACATCTCCCGGTCGACCTCTTTCCGGGCAACCTCGGGCAGGGGAAGTTCGTCGAGCTTTTCCTTGAGCTCCTCGAGGTCTTCCCGGCCGCCGTCCTCGCCGAGTTCCTTCTGGATCGCCTTGAGCTGTTGCCGGAGGAAGGCCTCACGATGGCGGTCGCCGAGTTCTTCCTGGACCTGGCTCTTGATGCTCTCCTGGGCATCGATGACATCGATTTGGCGCTGGATGTGGAGCAGGACCGAACGGAGGCGCTCCTCCACCGACAAGTCTTCGAGCAGACGCTGGGCTTCCAATGGTTTGAGATCCAGGTGGCCGGCAACCAGATCGGCGAATCGACCGGGCTCTTTGGTTTCGGCGAGGAATTGCTGGACCGCTTCCTTGGGCATGCCGGCTCGGCGGCCGAGTTCGGAGGCTCTTTCTCTCGCCTCCGCGTACAGGGCCGTGAACTCGGGAGCTGCAGGGTCGAGGGGCGGCATTTCTTCGGCCTGTCGTACGGCGGCCTTGAGGTACTCGTCCTCTTCATCGAAGCGCATGGCAACGCCGCGATAGACGCCGTTGAGAAGCAGCCGCATCCCGGAGGGGCCGCGCTGGACCGGACCGATGGTGGCCACCGTGCCCATGTTGTAGAGGATCTCAGGGCTGACGTCCTCGAGATTTTCGCGCTGCGCCACCACGAAGATCATCTTGTCTTCGGTCTTGAGGGCCGCTTCGATGGCACGCAGTGTTCCGGGACGGCCCGCCGCAATGGGCGAGGTGACCCCCGGGAAGAGCACAGCCTCCCGGAGTGGAATGACGGGAAGGGTGGTGACGTCGTTCATGAGTTTGCCTCCTGGGCCGTGAGCCCGTGCGTATCAATGTATGCCTCGAACGAGAGTTTTCCATCCCCGCACTCAAGGTAACATTACAAACCTGAGTAAATGTCGCTCATATTCCCGCACGGGGAAGATTATTTCGGTCATTGCTAGGTTGAACCGCTGAGGGCGCGAAGGACTTCTCCGGCCTTCTGATCCGCCTCCGGCGACCCAGCGTCGCACGAGCAGCGCGGTCGTTCGGTGGGAAACGGGGAGGGCTGCGACCGCGCTGCTCGGGCGCCGGCGGCCTCCTTCTGAGCTTGAGCAGCCGATCTTCGACGCGCTTGCTAGTGGCCTCCGGCCACCGCGACCAGACCTCACGATCGGGTGGCCGTTGATCAACGAGCCTTTGGCATCGTTGACCACGACCACATCCCGATCCCGAGGTCGGGTTCCGGGGTTGCCCGGCATGGACATTGTGCGGAGGCGAAGCGTCGCCGCGAGGTCTTGCCGGCACAATGTCATGCCCGGCACGCCCCGCCGGGCGCGTTTCTCCCGCGTTCTGTTTGGGTCTCGCGGGGTCGTCTCCAAATGCACTTGGTGTTCTTCGGCACGTCGTCGGGCTCGCGTTTGAGGGTATCTGACTTCGTGTTGACGCGGTCTCGACTGAGACGAGACTGAAGTGCAGGCGAGACGCCCGCACCCACAATTCATCGCATCGCACTTTTCATGTCACCCTGAGCGAGGGAGTCTGCGAGCGAGTCGAATGGGTCTCCTCCGGGTAGGCAAAACTTGCAGTTTGCGATGGGTCAAAGGGATGTCTTCGCGGCACCTTTGCGGCCTTGGCGCCTTAGCGGTTCCAATGTGCCTATCGGTTCGGATCGAGGTTTCGGAGAATTATCGGGAACGGGCACGGGCACGGCTACGGATACGGCCACGGATACGGAGACGGAGACGGATACGGGCACGGGAGTAGGGAATCCCTCTGACCCCAGCAACGTTATGATGCTCCCGATGGAGAACGCATGAATTTCCCTGCAAACCCGCAACGTGGATTCAGGGGCATGGGCGGCCTCACCGACGGGCCTCCGCCTCCCCGGGATCTCCTGATCCTCATCGGGATTCTCTTCGCCACCTTCTCGCTCCAGTTCTTTGAAGGTGCACGGAGCTTTCTCGAGCTCTTCAGCCTCAACTCGGGCATCTTTCGGGGATATCTCTGGCAGCTGGTGAGCTATCCCTTCGTGGCGACTCCGAGGTCGGGTTTCTGGTTCCTCTTCGAACTGCTGATTGTCTTCTGGTTCGGCCGGACGGTTTACAACCAGCTCGGACAGCGCCGGTTCTGGCAGGTTCTCCTGACCGCCGCTGTCGGAGCGGCGGTGGTGGCGGTGATCGTCGAGTGGATCGCGATCACGATCTCACCTGCGTTCAATCACCTGCCGTTCATATCGATGCTCGGTCAGCGGATGATCCTGACGATCCTGATCGCGGCTTTCGCCACCCTCAACGGCCGGGCGACGATCCTGCTCTTCTTCGTGCTTCCCATCAAGGCGAAGTGGTTTCTCTGGCTCGAGATCATCTTTGCCTTTGTCTTCTATTTCCTGCCCTACAAGGACATCGGCGGGTTTTTGGGTGTTTGTACTGCGGTCTTTCTCGCCTATTCGAGCCTGATGCCGGGCGGACCACGGCGGGTTCTTCACAACTGGCGCAAGCGTCTCGAAGAGAAGATTCTCCGCGCCCGGCTCGATCGAATGCGCAGCAAACGCCGCTTCGATGTCATCGATGGTGGTGACAAGGACGAGTACATTCACTGATTGTCAGAAGCGACTGATAAGAAAAACGCCCGGGCGGATGCCCGGGCGTTGTTGGTTTCGGAAGGGTGAATCAGTCGGCGCTCAAGACGTGGGCGCGAGTCTGCGGCTGCTGCCGCATGCGGTTTGCCATTTCAGGCAGAAAGATCTGATAGAGCTGGAGGAAGGCCTCACGCGTCAGGATGGCTTCCTTGGGATCGCAGGTCCCGCACTTGAAGGGTGTCGGGCTCTGCCAGTCACCCTCCATCAGAACCTCGTACATGTTGAGCTGCGGCAGCCCGGCGCCGAAGTTGTTGTTGAGGTACTCGATGAACTCGTACGCGACCACCGCATAACCCATGTTCTGCGCATGGACGCCGTCGTAGGAGAAGATCCCTCCGACCAGCAGTTGGGTCGTCAGTTCGATGCCGCCGAAGGTCCGGTAGGTGCCGGTGGCGAGGGACTCGAGAGTCGGGTTGATGCTGAACATGTGGACGTTGGGGAAAGCCGCTGCCGCGCCGGCGATGATCGCGTTGTAGGCGGCGGTCTGATTCAGGACCGTCTGGATCTCGGCTTCGCGGAGGATCACTCCGGGGTTGCCGGTGACGAGGTCGAGGTTCTCAGGAAGTGGCGGCGCCCCTGGAATTGGAAGGCCGTAGCCCTGCGCGATGAGCGCACTCGCCGGTAGGGTCAGGCGGTCGGCGGCCGTGATGGGTCCGTCCTCGCCCATGAGCTGAACCGGCCCGAGACCGGGCACGTCAACCATGTTCGGGATGGTCGACACGAACGGCGCCACCCGGGGATCGGCGATGACTTCGAAGAGAACAATCTGGCTGTTGGGCAGACTCAGGGCGAGCGCCCCGATGGCCTGGGTGTAGTACTGCTCGAAGAGTGCAACCGGAGTCATGGTGACGCCGTCGATGGGAGTCGCCGAGACGACTCCGCCGAGGAAATCGTTGTTGCCGATCCACACCGTCACGAAGGTCGGGTCCTGGGTGATGGCGCCCACCACGGCGGTGTAGTCGATCAGCTCACCGTTCGCGGGGTTCTCAACCTGGGGCTGGCGCAGGATAATATCGTGCATCGCATTGTCCTGGTTGCCGGCGATGAGGTTGAAGATGTTGCCCGTGGTGAAGAGCATGTCGTAGGTGTTGGAACCTGGAATGCCGAGGTTCTGGTATGGCGCTTCGAGGGTGACATTGTAGAAGTAGTCGAAGGGATCGGCCGGCGGCGGCACATCGGTGGGACCGATGGCCAACGGCGCCAGACTCTTGAGCTCCAGGACCGGGAAGAGCCCCGGCGGGGCGATGAGCGGCATTTGGAAGGTGCTCGTGCCCGCCTGCTGCGCGAGCAGCGCAGGGTAGGAGCGGTATTGGTAGTAGTCCATGAGACCGCCACCGACAAAGCCGGCGGTGAGGCTGTCACCGAGGGCGACATAGCGAGTGAGATCGACCTGAGCCATGGCCGGGGCCGCGAGGAGCGCCGCCACGCACGTGATGAGTAGAATCTTTTTCATTGGCGTCCTCCTTCCTAAAACTTAAAGTAGAAGCTGGCGCCGAAGAGATGGGCGCCGGCATCGTGGAAGAGACCGTCGAATCCGTCATAGGACTGGCCTTCGGTTGAGCGCTCCTGCAGGACCAGGTACTCGTAGCCGACGTCGAAGCCCCACCTGGCGCTCTTGCTGACAAAGCCGAGACCGGCGGAGTAGCCGTCGCGGTCGCCATCGGAGAGCAGCGGTGACATGGACTCGATGGGCTGCGGGCTCTCATCGAAGACATAACCGAGACGGAAGGCCAGCGATCTCGTCGCCCGCCAGTCAACACCAAAGCGGTACTGCTTCGAATCGGCATAGTCCTCTCTGACAGCCGTGTTGAGAGCGGGGTATTCGGGGAACTGGATGTTCAGTTCTTCGAAAACGCTCCAACCCATCACGCCGTACTGGCTCGAGAAGGTGAATTTTTCGTTCGACCACGCGAGACCGATGTTCCAGTAGTCCGGAAAGTTGAGCTCGGTGGTGATATCCGGTTCCTCGTCAAAGGGAATGGTGCCCGCGACCATTGCATCGAAATCGGGGTAGCCCGTCTCGTACTGGGTGAACTCGGCCGACGCGCTCGTGCCCTTGATGGTGAAGCTGGAGCGGTACATGCCGCCGATGGAGAAGCCGGCCGGCAGCTTGAACATGAAACCGGCGTTCCACGCCCACGCGTGATTGCTGAAACCATCGCTGTGAAGATCGGCTTCGGCAACATCGACCACGCTCTGGGTGTAGGGGTTGACGAACGGGATGTTCTTCTTGAGTTCGATGGTGGCGACCATGTAGTCGATGCCGCCGCCGATGGCGAGGCGATCACAGACCTTCCATGAGACCTGACCACCGAGATCGAAGACCATGAGGTCGGCTCGCTTGGAGATGAAGCGGCCGGCGAAATCCGGATCATCCCACCACGTTCCCAATCCGAAAGGCGTGATGAAACCGAGGGTGAAATTCACCCGGTCGCTCAGAGGCTTGGCCCAGTAGAAGTGAGGTGGGAAGAAGACCTGGCTTTCCTGGCTTGCGGTGTAACCCGCTCCTGGATAGGGGTTGTCTCCGGTAAAGTCCTGCTTTGGGGAGATGAAGGTGACCCCGGCCATGATCTGGGTTCCCTCATCGATCTGGAAGGCCATCCCGGCCGGGTTCCAGAAGAATGCGGACGGATCGTCGGCGACGGCGGTGAACGCACCACCCATTCCGAGTCCCTTGTTGCCTGCCTCGAACAATGCGAAACCGGCCCCCCACGAGAGTGACGGCAGCAGTGCCGACACCACTGCAATCATCAATATCTGTCTCTTCACATCGAACCTCCTTCCGTCGCCATCCCGAGGTCGCTCGTCTGTGTTCGGTTGTCGACCCACACAGGGTAATGGTGGCGGTGAGGTGGCGTCAATCATTCCCTGGGAGTTTTGTACGTCAATACAACCCGTTGGTCCGGGTCGGTATGTGGGGTTGCTAAACTCCACCGGCAGAGGATGGGGAGGAAATTGTGAAAACCTCGATGCGGGCCATGTGGATTCTGAGTGTTGTCCTGATGCTGGCGGTGATCTCCGACGCCGATGACGAAGCGCATCTCATGCGCTGGGCCGATGTCCACGGCGATGCCGTGGTCTTCACCTACGAGGGCGATCTCTGGCTGGTTTCCGCATCGGGCGGCGATGCACGGCGGATCACCAGTCATGCGGGGCGTGAACGCTATGCCAAGTTCAGCCCGGACGGAAGTCTCATCGCCTTCACCGCCGGCTATGACGGCGGCACCGATGTCTATGTGATGGATGCCCGGGGTGGTGTGCCGACAAGGCTGACCTTCCATCCCGCATCGGACAGGGTCCTGGGATGGCATCCTGATGGCGGGAGGGTTCTCTTTCGGTCGCGGCGGGCGTTCCCCATCGGCGGCGAGGAGGTTTACCTGGTGTCGGTTGACGGTGGGATGCCCGAGCGCCTTCCGGTGGACCGGGCCGGGCTCGCAAGCCTGTCACCCGACGGGGAATCGTTGGCCTACAACAGGATCTCTCGCGAAGACCGCACCTGGAAGCGATACCAGGGAGGCATGGCGCAGGATCTTTGGATCGGCGAACTGGCGGCGGCTGACTTCACCCGGGCGACGACGTGGACCGGCACCGACAACTACCCCATGTGGCAGGGCGACGCCGTCTACTTCACCTCCGATCGCGAGAACGGGACCCTCAACCTCCATCGCTACGACGTGGATTCGGGCGATGTGACGGCGCTGACCTCCTACGATGATTTCGACGTCAAGTACCCGTCCGACGGCCCGGGTTCGATCATCTATCAGTACGGTGAGCGTCTGTGGCTGCTGGATCTCGAGGCGGGCGGGACGAGGGTCCTCGACATCCGGCTCGGGTCGGACAGGGTGCCGATGCGACCGGTCCTCGAGGGGATCGGTTCCCACCACGGCTCCTTCCGGCTCATGCCCGATGGCGAGACGCTCCTGCTCGAGGCGCGGGGCGAGATCGTGGCGATTCCCCCGGACGACGAGGAGGCGCAGAATCTCACCCGGACCTCCAAGTCGCGGGAGAAGGACGGTGTGCCGTCACCGGATGGTGAGTGGATCGCCCTGAACTCCGATTGGTCGGGTCAGGAAGAGCTCATGCTGACGACTCCCGACGGAAAGACCGAGTGGCGCCAGGTCACGGACGACGGCGCCTTCAACCTGCAACCGGTGTGGTCACCCGACAGCACCCACCTGATTTGGTCGGACAAGGAGATGCGGCTCAACCTCTTTGATCTCGCCTCGGGTGAGACCAAAGTCGTGGACCGGGGCGAGGTCGACGACGCCTGGGAGCGCTGGGGCATCCAGGACTACGTCTGGTCTCCTGACGGGCGCTTCATCGCCTACTCCAAGATGGAGGCGTCGCTCTATGAAGCGATCTTCGTCTACTCCATGGAGAGCGGAGAGACCCACCGCGTCACGGATCACATCTATCAGGACTGGAGCCCGGCGTTCTCCGCGGATGGTCGGTATCTCTTCTTCCTGTCGAACCGGACCTTCAACCCGGTGATGGGATTCGTCGATCAGAATCACGTCTTCCTCGACATGGCGCTGCCCTATGTCGCGATCCTGCGCGACAAAGACCCCTCTCCATTTGCGCCCGGCGTAGGTGGATCCGATGACGAAGATGACGAAGATGGCGAAGATGACGAAGAGGAAGATGACGTGGTCGTCGAGATCGATTTTGACGGCATCGAGCGCCGGATCGTCCCTGCGAAAGGGGTCGAGCCCGGCAACTACTTCCGCCTCGAAGCCACTGCCGATGGTTTCCTCTATCTTGCCAAGACCAAACCCGAGTTCCTCAAATATCAGGCTGTGGACGATCATTCGGGCGGCAAGCTCCAGCTGTGGGGCTACTCGCTCGAGGAGGCTTCTGCCGAGAAACTCATGGACGGCATCGCCAACTACCACCTGTCGGCGGACGCTGAGAAGCTGGTCTACCGCGCCGGTTCGAAGTACGGCATTGTCGATGCCGGGTCATCGGCCGAGGTCGGGGACGGCAAGGTGTCGTTATCCGGGGTCAAGATCAAGGTTGATCGTCGCCAGGAGTTCGAGCAGATCTTTGCCGAAGCGTGGCGGATCCAGCGTGATTGGTTCTACGACCAGGGAATGCACGGTGTCGACTGGCAGGCGGTCTTCGACAAATACCGGCCTCTGGTCGCCTCGTGCGGCAACCGCTCCGATCTGAACTACCTCATCGGTGAGCTCATCGCCGAGCTCAACATCGGCCACACCTACATCTATGGCGGTGACCACGGTGACCGCCCGAACAGGGTGAGGGTCGGTCTCCTGGGCGCAGATTTCGGAACGAATCCCGGTGAGCCCTACCACCGCGTCGCACACGTCATTCCGGGGCTCAACTGGCAGAGCAGCGTCTCGGAACGATCGCCGCTGGCGGCGCCCGGCTGCGGCGTCGAAGACGGTGACTACCTGATCGCCATCGATGGGGTTGAAGTGAGCTCGGCGGACAATATCTTTGCCCACCTGGAGGACAAGGTCGGACGAGCGGTCAAGATCAGCACCAACCAAACGCCGTTGGCTGACGGTGTGTCGATCTGTACGGTGGAACCCGTCGGTAACGAATACGCCATGCGCCGACGCGAGTGGGTCGAGAACAATCGGGCGGCGGTGGCGAAGGCATCCGGCGGTACGATCGGCTATCTCTACCTGCCGGCCATGATGGAGAACGGACTCATCGAGTTCGCCCGCGCCTTCTACCCCGACTACACCAAGAAGGCATTCATCATCGACGAGCGTTACAACGGCGGCGGCTTTGTCGGCGACATGATCATCGATCGCCTCGAACGGCAGCTCTGGGCATTCACCCAACCGCGCGAAGGAACCGTGCTGCGCGATCCCGAGCGGGCCTTCCACGGTCATCTGGCGGTGCTCATCAACGAGGACACGGGGTCCAACGGTGAGTATTTCGCCGAGGCCATCAAGATCAAGGGGCTCGCGACGATCATCGGGATGCGGACCTGGGGCGGCGCGGTGGGCATCGAGCCGCACCAGGATCTCGTTGACGGCGGTGGGACGACACCGCCCCAGTTCGGGCTCTTCGATTTCGAGGGACGGTGGCTCATCGAGGGCCATGGGGTCGAGCCCGACATCGAGGTCCAGAATGAGCCCGGTGATGTCCTCGCGGGGCGTGATGCGCAGCTCAACGCCGCGTTGGTCCACCTCGCGGATCGCATGGCCGCCGAGCCCATGCCGGTGCCCGATGCACCGCCGGAGTACCCGGACAAGGCGAAGGCGAGCATCGCGCGCTGATATCGCGCGCGAATTATGAATTCTCAATTATGAATTTTGAATGACATCGCATCGCCGGCTGGGCTCGAGGGGTAGCTGAAGACTGATGTCACCCTGAGCACCGCCACGCCGCGAGGTGGCGCCCACTCGTGGAATGACAGGGGCTGCCGACTAACCTGTCATTCTGAGCGAGAGAGTCCGCGAGCGAGTCGAAGAATCCCCCGAGGGTTGGTATTGCTCATCAGCCCTCATCGCCATTCGTTGCTTCGGGGGTCCCTTCGAATTCGCGACCTCGGAGGTCGCTCCGCTCCCAATGACACAGACCATGTCACCCTGAGCAAGAGATCGAAGTGAACGCGTCGAGCTGTTCCTACTAGCTTGAAGAGCGACGTAGGCAGCGTCCCCACAGGTCAAGAGGCGCGCCTCTCGCGAAGGACCACTCCTGTTCTTCGGGGGACCTTTCGACTCGGTCGTCGGACTCCCTCGCTCAAGGTG
>RCNG010001459.1_pt1 | contig 11741 bp, 6 predicted proteins | sample 2041371 | NCBI WGS metagenome assembly RCNG01 (sample SAMN09708227, study PRJNA481090) | Marine sediment metagenome, whole genome shotgun sequencing project. | biome: marine sediment; feature: ocean; material: sediment; isolation source: Sewage treatment plant 1 marine sediment (STP1) ... | reverse complement strand
TCGGTACAAAACGGCGCTTCATTCTCTAAAACCTTTCCCGTCGCGTGGGAGCCCGCCGAGAGTCACAAGTTCCCTCGCCGTCGTCAATACGAATGGTTTGCTTTCTCGAGCATGCTGGACACTTCATCTCGAATAGCTCGACGACCCAGCCCCGGCTTTTACTCACCGCCTCGTCAACCCTGACCCCAATGATCACCTTTCCGGGCGAGCTATGCTATGTGCGGGTTCGATGGGTCGAGACCTCATCCAAAACCGCGACAGCACGGCGCGCGACCACCTCGCCAACGAGCGAACGTTCCTCGCGTGGGTGCGGACGGCGCTTGGTCTGGTTGGGCTGGGTGTTCTGCTCGAACGGCTAGGGGCTGGAGGCGAAGCGATTGCAGTGGCTGCGGGCGTCGGCTTCATCAGCTTCGGTGGCCTGTCGTTGATCTACGCGGTGAGCCGCTATCTCTGGGTCGCGAAGAACCTCGAACGCGGAATGTTTCCGGTGGCGATTCGAGGCCCGATTGTCGTTGCCTTTGGCGCCATTCTGGTCGCGGGCGGGGCCATGCTCTACGTGCTCTTGCTTCACTGACGCTGGCGCACTTACTGGCCCAGTCGAGACTCCTCAGAACGGGCGATCGCGGAATCGACAGCGATCGGTCCGCGGGAGGAGCTCCCCGCAAAGCCAAACATCCTCGCGCGGACCCGCTTCGTTGTGAGTAACCGAAATGGTTACCGAATGTGGCTGATCAGGTCACACCGCAGATCCCCAAATTGGAGAAAATGGAGTGATTACAGGATCATTTCAGAGTGGCATGGGAGGTGCTTATGTCAGCTACGACTCAGGCCATGTGCTTCCGCGATACTCAAATACTACTTGGATCCTGGCTGCCAGGCTGCCGCAGGGTAGTGTGCGCATTGTCCGGGCTGGCCGTCGTGTTGGCGGTTGGATGTGGAAGTCAAATCGAGCAGCAGTCGCGCTCGGATCTCGATCGCATTCACGCGCGGCTGAACCAGCAGGGCCTCGGAACGCCTGCCGGCCAAGACGCCAGGCCCGAAGTGACACCTCATGCCCTTGGAAGCCTGCGAAGCTACATTGCCTCCGCCTTCGCCAATAGTCCGGAGCTCCGCGCGTCATACGAAGAGTGGCGTGCTTCCCTCGAAGGGCCGGCGCAGGCGCGAAGGTTTCCGGACTTGGTGCTCACCTACGGGGGCTTCATACGTGCAGTCGAAACGCGTGTGGGCCCGCAGAGGCATCGCCTCGGCGTCATGCAATGGTTCCCCTGGCCCACTCGGCTGAACGCAGGCCGCGATGCAGCCGCTTTCGCTGCGGTGTCTGCGCAACAGCGTTTCGAGGCCTTTGCGCTCGATGTGGCGGCGCAGGTAGCGCGTGCCTACTGGAAACTTTGGTTCATTCAGAAAAATCAGGTCGTGCAGCAAGCGCAGCGGGAAGTCCTTTTGAGTCTCTCGCAACAAGTCCGCGCGCGTTTGGAATCGGGGACGATCGGCCTGGCCGATCTTGTGCAAGTCGACCTGTCGATCTCTCGTATCAGTGACGTCATCGCAGGGCTTCGAGAATCAGAACGAAGCGCCACAGCCGAGCTCGTTCGGGTGATTGGCGCGGAGAGCGGGACGCCGACTCCTATCGTTCCTGAGCAAGACCCCCCTTCTGCCTTGCTCCCGGCCTCCGAGGTGAGTGAGCTCAAGGACGCTGCGGTTGCGCATCCACGCGTGGCAGCCATGGGCTCCATGTCGGAGGCCGCAGAAGAACGCGCGCGCGCAGCAAAAGGGGAACGAGGCCCTTCGATCGGCCTTGGCTTGGATTGGATCATCACCGGCGACGCGATCGACCCGGCGATTCCGAAGAGCGGACAGGACGCTGTCGTTGGGGTGGTGGCTCTGAAGGTTCCTGTCTCCGGCGGCGCGTACAAGGCAGCCCAGCAGCAAGCGAAAATCGAGGGCGCGATGTATCGTTCGCGTGAGCGCGCGGCACGGGATCGCGCCGTGGCGGAGTTGGAACAGGCGCTTGCCAACCTTCGCGATGCTGTTCGACGAGTGCTGCTCTACGAGACGACACTCGTGCCTCAGGCAGAGACGACCTACAGCTCCACGCTCGACGGGTACCAGAGCGGACGCTCTTCCTTGGCGGAAGTGCTGATCGCCGAGAAGGATCTGCTCGAGCTTGCATTGGGTCTCTTCCAAGCGCACGCGAGCTACGGAGTATCGTGGGCCGAGCTCGAGCGTGTCGTCGGAAGGCCGGTGCCCACCCAATCGGACGAGGATGCCATTGCGCCATGAACCCACGTAGACGAAATGCCTTGGCCGCCGCATCGCTTCTCATCGTGTTTGTGATCGGCATCACCGTTGGCGCCAAAGGTTGCGACGAGAAGTCGCATGAACAGGGCTCGCTCGAATCCGAGCATGCCGCCCATGAACAAGGCGCCGTGTGGACCTGTTCCATGCATCCCCAAATCCGGATGGACAAACCGGGACAATGTCCGATCTGCGGAATGGACCTCATCCCCGCGGCGCCCGCTGACGATGAAGACGAGGGCGAGCATGTGAGCACCCGTGGCGAGCTCGTGAAGCTCTCGCCGCGCTCCCGCGCACTCGCGGCGATCGAAACCGCAGTGGTCGCACGCACGAGCTCGCGCGCCGAAATCCGCTTGCTTGGTCGCATCGACTTCGACGAAACTCGCATCCGCACCGTCACGCCGTGGACCGCCGGCCGTATCGACGAGCTTCGCGTTCGGGTCACGGGCGCGCGGATCAAGCGGAATCAAGTCGTCGCGAAGCTCTACAGCCCCGAAATCTACAGCGCGATGCGAGATCTCGTTGCTGCAGCCGAACAGTCCGAGCGCCTTGCGAGCGGCTTGCACGGCTCGGCGGAGTTGGCGCAGCAAGCCCTGAGCGCGAGCAAGGAGCGTCTACGCCTGCTCGGAGTGCCCAACCGTGAGATCAGCAACGTCGTTCGAAGCCGGAAGCCTCCCACGGATGTCGGGATCCGTTCTCCCTTTACGGGCACGGTGATCGAAAGACTGGTCGATGAAGGCCAGTACGTTTCGGCCGGGACACCTTTGTTTCGAATCGCGGATCTCTCGCGAGTTTGGGTTCAGATCGACGCTTACGAGACCGACTTGCCCCACCTCCGCGTTGGTCAAGAGGTGGTCGTGCAGGTCGAAGGCTTGGCTGGAGAGCCGTTCACCGGCCGCACGGCGTTCATCGATCCGGTTCTAGACGAGCGTGAGCGAACCGCGCGCGTTCGCGTCGAGGTCGATAACCCCAAGGGCCGGCTGCGTCCCGGCATGTTCGCAGAGGCGATCATCGAAAGCGACGCGGCCGGCGGACCCGCGCCGCTGGTCATCCCCGAATCTGCCCCCTTGTTCACCGGACGGCGTTCGGTGGTGTTTGTCGAATCCCCGCAAGCATCGGTTCCAACGTATGAGCTTCGCGTCGTTCGGCTCGGGCCTCGTGCTGGGCCGGTGTACCCAGTGCTCGCGGGTCTCAACGAGGGCGAGCGGGTCGTGACCCAGGGCGCGTTCGTGCTGGACGCCGACGTTCAGTTGAGGGGCGGGCGCAGCATGATGACCATGGCGGACGATGTCTCCTCTGCCCCTCCGACGGCACCTCCGGTACCACCGGCATTTCGGGCAGGGTTGCGGCCCATCGTCGAGTCCTATCTCGAAGCGCAGGCGCAGCTAGCTCGTGACGATGTCGATGCGGCCCGTCAAAGCCTGAGCGATCTCGCAACGCGCGCTAACGAGGCGAGCCCCGAAGGGTCCCGCAGAGCGATCCGTGAATGGCAGCGGATCGCATCCAAGCTAGTGGGGCACGCGCGGCACGGTGCGTCCTCCAATGATACGGCGGACCTTCGGAACGCGTTTGAGCACTTGAGCATGCAGTTGAGCGAGCTTCTTCGGGTGTTTGGAAATCCTCTCGATGCCCCGCTGCAGCTGGCGTTTTGTCCCATGGCCTTTGATTCCAAGGGCGCCGAATGGATTCAACAAGATGGGCCTCTCGAGAATCCCTATTACGGACAGGCGATGCTCCGCTGTGGCGAGTTCCGGGCAACAGTTTTGCCATCCGAACGTCTGGGTGCGTCGATCGAACCGGACACGCCGCCACCGGCTGCCGCATCTGGCCACCAGCATTAGCCCGATAACCCAGGAGCGATAGGTTTGGCCGAACAAGAACAAAACGCGAGCGAGCGGCGCTGGGAGGAGTTCTCCCGGTTCTTCGTCGAGAACAAGCTCGTGGTGTTCATCTTGCTGGGCGTCTTAATCGCTGGAGGCTTGTCCGTCGCGCCGTTTGACTGGGAGCTCGGCGGACTTCCACGGGACCCCGTTCCCGTCGATGCCTTGCCCGACATCAGCGAGAATCAGCAAATCGTTTTCACCGAGTGGCCGGGCAGATCGCCTCGCGACGTCGAAGACCAGATCACTTATCCATTGACTACAGCGCTCCTCGGCATTCCCGGCGTGCGTTCCGTACGCAGCGCATCCGTATTCGGTTTCTCCAGCATTTACGTCATCTTCGAAGACGATATCGAGTTCTATTGGTCGCGATCACGCGTCCTCGAAAAGCTCGCTTCGCTTCCAGCCGGCACATTGCCCGACGACGCCACGCCGACGCTCGGGCCTGATGCCACCGCTCTTGGGCAGGTCTATTGGTACACCCTGCAGGCGATCGACGAGCACGGGAACGTGGTTCCGGCAGCGTTCAGCTTGGAGGAGCTCCGCTCGATTCAGGATTGGACCGTGCGCTACGCACTTCAAGCGGTCACGGGCGTGTCCGAGGTGGCGTCGGTGGGCGGCTATGTCCGGGAGTATCAGGTCGACGTCGATCCCGAAGCGATGCTGGCGCACAAGGTAACGATTGGTCAGGTCGCGAAGGCTGTTAAGAACGCGAACCTCGACACAGGCGCTCGCACGATCGAGGTCAATCGCGTCGAGTACATCATTCGCGGGCTCGGCTTCATTCAGGAGCGCGCCGACCTCGAGGACGTGGTCATTGCGATCCGAGACCACACTCCGATTCGCGTTCGCGACATCGCTCGAGTGGCGTTTGGGCCTGCGGGGCGACGAGGCGCGCTCGACGATGGCGGTGCCGAAGCAGTAGGTGGGGTGGTCGTCGTTCGCTTTGGCGAGAATCCGCTCGCGGTCATCGATCGTCTACGCGAAAAGATAGACGAGATTTCGGTAGGCCTCCCTCGAAAGACCATGGAGGACGGCACGGTCGCGCAGGTGCAGGTCGTTCCTTTCTACGACCGCACGCAGATCATCAACGAAACCCTAGATACCCTATCGCTGGCGCTGATTCAGCAGATTCTGATCACCGTCATCGTCGTCCTGCTCATCATGCGCCACTTGAGGACCTCGTTGCTGATCTCGGTTCTGCTTCCATTGGGGGTCCTAGCAACCTTCGTGGCCATGAAGTACGTCGGCGTGGACGCCAACGTGATGGCGCTCTCGGGCATTGCCATCGCCATCGGGACGATGGTCGACATGGGGATCGTGTTCACGGAGAACATCGCGCAGCGTCTCGATGAGGCACCCGCCGGCGAGGACCGGGTGCGCATCGTCCCACGCGCTACTGGCGAGGTGGCGGCCGCTGTGATGACCTCCGTGCTGACGACTGTCGTTGGGTTTATTCCGATCTTCGGCCTGACCGCGGCCGAAGGAAAGCTCTTCTCGCCCTTGGCCTACACTAAGACGTTCGCGATCGTCTCCGCGTTCCTGATCTCCGTAATCTTTCTCCCTCCGCTTGCTCATCTCGTTCTGAAGGCGACGAGGGAACGAGGCGACGGGTCGTTGCGGAGCCGATTGGCGCTTCTTTTTCAGGGGAGCAACGCGTTCAACTGGGTGATTCTGGGCTGTGGCGTTGCCTTGCTCTCGACGGGCGCGGTGGCCGCCGGGGTCTTGGCGATTTTGGTTGGTGGCCTCGAACTTGCGGCGCCCTGGCTGCCGGAGCGATATCGTGGCCTTGCACGGCTCGCCGCGATCGCGATTGCAGTTGCCGGCGTCGCCATCGGCCTCACCGCATTCTGGATGCCCTTGGGGCCTGGTCGCACACTGTTCGCGAACCTGCTCTTCGTCGTCATCCTGGTTGCGATTCTGATGCTGTTCTTTTGGTTGTTTCAGAGATACTACCAAGCCATCCTCGGTTGGTGCCTGCGGCACAAGGTTCAGTTTCTCACGAGTAACATGGCCTTCGTGCTCCTTGGCGCGACCGCATGGCTTGGAGTGCCCACGGTTTTCGGCTGGATGCCCGATTGGGTGCGCTCCCTCCGCATTTACGAAGCTGCCGAGAACGTGGCACCAGGCCTACAAGTAGACTTCATGCCGCCATTCGATGAAGGCGCGTTCCTCCTCATGCCAACTACGACCCCGCACGCGTCACTTGGGCAGGCATTGGAAATGATGCAGAGCATCGACGCGGCGGTCGCCGCGATCCCGGAGGTCGAGCGCGCCGTCGGCAAGCTCGGTCGCGCCGAAAGCCCACTCGATCCCGCTCCGATCTCCATGTTCGAGACCGTCGTCAACTACCACTCCGAGTTCGTCCTCGACGACGCCGGCCACATCGACACGTTCAAGTACGACGAGGAGGAAGGGCAGTTCGCACGGGACGATCATGGTCAGCTCATCCGAGACCCGGATGGCGAGCCATTTCGCCAGTGGCGCGACCACATACGCTCTCCAGATGATATTTGGGCTGAAGTGGCCAAGGCTGCGCGGTATCCAGGACTGACCGGGTCGCCTAAGCTCATGCCGATCAAGACTCGCATCATAATGCTGCAAACGGGCATGCGATCGGCCGTGGGCATCAAAATCAAGGGACCGGATCTCGAAACGCTCGAATCCTTCGGATTGGAGATGGAGAGGATTCTCAAACAAGTTCCCGAAATTGAAAGCAATACGGTGCTCGCGGACCGAATCGTGGGCAAGCCCTACATCGAGATTGCCATCGACCGACAAGCCATCTCCCGTCACGGACTCTCCATCAGAGATGTGCAGGATGTAATTCAAGTGGCGATCGGCGGGCGAGTGCTGACCAGGACTGTCGAAGGTCGCGAGCGTTACCCCGTGCGCGTTCGTTACATGCGTGAAGAACGCGACAGTGTGGAAGCCCTGAGGCGCGTGCTTGTACCGATGTCCAACGGCGGTCAGATCCCGCTCGAGCAGGTGAGCGACATCCGCTATGTGCGCGGCCCGCAGCTCATCCGTTCGGAAGACACCTTTCTCAATGCCTATGTCACCTTCGACCCTTCCGAGGGCGTGGGCGAAGTGGAGAGCGTTCATGCCGCTCAGCGCGCACTACAGAAACAAATCGACTCAGGCGAGCTCGTCATCCCTGCAGGGGTCAGCTACCGTTTCGCTGGCACCTACGAAAACCAGATCCGAAGCGCGAAGCGATTGATGGTGCTCGTCCCGCTAGCCTTGGCCATTATTTTCATCCTTCTTTATCTGCAGTTCCGACGAACCACGACTGCGCTGATGATATTCGCGGGGGTCGCCCTGGCCGCCTCGGGAGGGTTCCTTCTCATTTGGGCGTATGGCCAGTCGTGGTTCATGAACGTCTCGCCATTTGGCGTGGACCTTCAGCATCTATTTCACGTGGGCGATACGCGCCTGACTGTGGCTGTCTGGGTGGGCTTTCTGGCGCTCTTTGGGATCGCGACGGACAACGGCGTGATCGTCGCCACGTACTTGATGCAGCTTTTCCGCGGGAAGTCGCCTAGGACCGTGAGCGAAGTTCACGAGCTGGTGATCGAAGCCGGTCAGCGACGCGTTCGCCCTTGCGTGATGACAACCGCCACGACCCTACTGGCGCTTTTGCCGGTCGTGACCTCACAAGGCCGTGGCGCGGATCTCATGGTTCCGATGGCCTTGCCCTCAATCGGAGGCGTCGTGCTGGCCCTTGTCACCTTGTTCACGGTTCCCGTGCTCTACAGCATCGGCGAGGAACGCCGGCTCACGGCGCGTCAAACGGCATCGAGCTAGCTTCAGAGTTCAACGGTGCTCGTCAGGTTGAATCCCATACCGTCGGAGCAGTCGATAGAAACTTTCTCGTTCGACGCCGGCGTGCGCTGCGGCCTCCCCTACCTGACCGTCGTGTTGGCGCAAAATCTCTTTCAAGTATCGTCGCGCGACCTCGCGGCGGCCCTGTTCTTGAGCTTCGGACCAAGTGAGCACACCCAAGCCCGAATCGGACACGTCGGACCCCGCGAGCTTCACGACCTCGGGCGGTAGGTCTCCGACGTCAATTCGTTCATCTAAGCAGATGACGCTCGCTCGCTCTACCGCGGCTCGAAGCTGCCGTACGTTGCCCGGCCAATCGTACTGCTCCATGGCGTCGATCGCCGCCGGGGTGAAACCGAACAAGCGTACGTCACCCATGGCGGGCAGCTCCCGGAGGAAATGGGTTGCAAGAAGCTCAATGTCCTCACGCCTTTCGCGCAGAGGAGGGATTCGAATCACCGCGACATTGAGTCGGTACCAGAGGTCTTCTCGGAAGCTCTCGTTGCGCACCATGGCCTCGATGTCCTGATGCGTAGCCGCGATGAGGCGAACGTCGGTCTTCCGTTCCCGGGACTCTCCCAAGCGCCGAATTGCGCGCTCCTCGAGGGCGCGCGTCAGCTTGGCCTGGAGCGAGAGGCGCATTTCGGCGATCTCGTCGAGGAACAATGTCCCCTTGTGTGCTTCTTCAAACAAACCGGGGCGATCCTTGTTCGCGCTGGTGAACGCTCCCTTTGCGTAACCAAAGACCTCGCTCTCGAGGAGCTCCGCCGGGATGGCCGCGCAGTTCACCGCGACGAAACGCTGAGACTGGCGTTGGCTGAGGCGGTGCAGCGCGCGTGCGGCCCGCTCTTTCCCGGTGCCGGTCTCTCCCAAGAGAAGAACCGTGGCGTCGCTGCTCGCGACCCGCTTGATCAGCTGGCCGAGCTCGCGCATTTTCGGCGATCGGGCCAGCATATCGGGCAGGACTTCGTCGCCGGTATCATCGCCTGGCTGGCTCGGCAACGACGCGGCCGCACGTCCCATGGCTCGAAGAACGACGGCGCGTCCACTTTGCGGATCAAAGGGCTTGGTGAGGTAGTCGTACGCACCAAGTCGCAGCGCCTCGACCGCAGTGGCCACGGACGCATAAGCGGTCATCAGGATGAACTCGGCCTGAGGCCGTACCCGCTTGCAAAGCTTCAGAACCTCGACGCCATCCATGTCCGGCATCCGCAGGTCGCACAACACCACGTCAACCGGCTCTGCTTCCAGAATTTTCAACGCATCTAGCCCGCGTTCCGCCGTCAGCACCCGCGCATCGGCGCGCAGCACCTTCTTCATGAGGCTCAGCATGTTTTTCTTGTCGTCCACGACCAGGACCGTGGAGAGACGGGTTTCTGCGCTGCTCATGAGGCCGCCTCCAGTGCTTCGGCTGCACCACCTGGGACTCTCACACGGAACGTTGCACCACCCCGCGGATTGTCCTCGACGAGGATAGTTCCCCCGTGGGCCCGCGCGATGCTCAGACACACCGAAAGGCCGAGCCCCGATCCGCCGGCCCGCTTGGTGAAGAAGGGCTCGAAGATCTTGCTTCGGTCTTCGGAGGCGATTCCGGGTCCCTCGTCGGACACTGCGATCTCATAGCCGTCCGTTCCCCACGGGTGGCCGGTGACGTCGATCGGCTGGTCGATGTCCGAGAAATATGCTGCGTTGACGAGCAGGTTGCGAACGACCTGGCGAAGCCGGCCCCCATCTGCGAGCGCATGGCCGGGCTTCGCATCGAGGTGTATGGGCTGCTTTGAACCTTCGCTCGTCTCTCCAAAACGGCGAATCGATTCGCACAACAAGCGCTCCATGTCGATATAGTCGCGTCGAAGCTCGGGCGCGCGAGCAAACGCTACGAGGTCTTCAGCAATACGCTGACAGGCAGATGCTTCTTCGTCCAAGATCTTGAGCTCTTCGCCAAGCACTTCAGGCGGGGTGTCGGGTCCCATCGTCTTGAGATAGCCGCGAATGACCTGAATCGGATTGTTGACCTCGTGAGCGACGCCGGCTGCGAGCTGGCCAATGGCTGCCATTCGTTCTGTTTCGATCAGGCGTGCCTCGCGTGCTTGGAGCTCTTCTGCCATTCGGTCGAAGGCCGTTGCGACCGCTCGAAGCTCTCCTTCGCCCACCCGGCCGACCCGACTTGTGAAGTCACCCGAACCGAAGCGCCGGGCTGCGTTCGAGAGAACCTGGAGCGGCTCGAGGACGGCGCGTCGCAGCCGAATGGTAAACACCACCGAAAGACCGAGAACCAGCAGCACACAGCTTGCTCCGGTCAGCAGACCCATACGCGCGGCTCGGGTTGCAGAGGTGTGATCCATCGCCATCTCTTGTTCCACGGCCCGGGCGATGAAGTCCGCTTGCTTCGTGGCTCGCTGCGACAGCTCATTGGCTTGCTTGTGGAGGCGCACGACACTGACATCATCCCCTTGCTTGATCGCAGGCACCAAGAGGGCGCTGAAAATCTCGTCGAGTGCGTCGCTATCGCTCAAAACCTGCGCCACGCGCCAACGCTCGCGGTCGGGTACCAGTGGCGCGAGCGTTTCGGCACCATCCCGAACTCGCTCGACCCACTCGCCATAATGTTCGAGGTGCTCGGCATCTTGTTCAATGATCCAGTGGGCTTGATGAATGTACTGTTCGCGGACGGCGGTCGCCAGGACGAGGCTCTCGCGAATCGCGGCTTCCTGCGTTTGCATGTTGGCAACAAGCCCGGCGACTTCGCCAATGGTGGCCATCAGCATTCCGCACATCGCGACGGCCACGACCGAGACGAGGGCGAAGCTGACCGCGAGGCGACGTGCGATGACGCGTTTTGGGCCGCTGGACGCCGACCGCTCGTCTACGTTGGAAGCGTTGTTGGGTCGCATGACTTACCGATCCGTCCCTCCATCGCGATTTGTAACCGCACAAGTCGTGCCACCAGTACGGTGGTCGAATTCAATCTAATTTCGACGAGTTAGCTGATCCCGAGCGCCGCAATTGTAACCCGAATAGACACTGCTGTAACCGATTCAGTCACAACTACGCGTAATCAATGTCGTAATCCGCGGCAGAATCGGTGTACCGCAGGTGGCACTCCTCTTGCTGTAGAAGAGCGACAGTGAACGAAATCTCATCCGTCCCAAACCCGCACACCTGTCCCATGCATCCTGAGGTCCGCCAAGATGACCCTGGAGCGTGCCCGAAGTGCGGAATGGCTCTGGAACCGGTCGGAGCACCGGTCCAAGGGATGCAAGTCGAGTGGACCTGCCCGATGCACCCGGAGATCGTGCGGCCGGAGCCTGGAAACTGCCCAATCTGCGGCATGGCCCTCGAGCCACGTACGGTGTCGGCCGAGGAAGAGGGCGCCAATCCCGAGCTGACCGACATGAGGCGCCGCTTCTGGATCGCTGCCGCGTTCACCGTCCCTCTGTTCATCGTTGCGATGGGCGACCTGCTTCCCGGAGAGCCGATCTCGCGGATGCTGTCTCCGAGCGCGCGCACCTGGCTAGAGCTCGCGCTCGCAACGCCGGTTTGCGTCTGGTCCGCCTGGCCGTTCTACGTTCGGTTCGCCCAGTCTCTGAGGAACAAGAGCCTCAACATGTTTACCCTGATCGGCCTCGGCGTGGGCGTGTCGTACGGGTACAGTGTCGTCGCGACTTTGGCGCCGCAGATTTTCCCCGAATCGTTTCGGGAACACGGGGCGGTCGCCGTCTATTTCGAGGCTGCCGGCGT
>RCNG010001457.1_pt1 | contig 11754 bp, 9 predicted proteins | sample 2041371 | NCBI WGS metagenome assembly RCNG01 (sample SAMN09708227, study PRJNA481090) | Marine sediment metagenome, whole genome shotgun sequencing project. | biome: marine sediment; feature: ocean; material: sediment; isolation source: Sewage treatment plant 1 marine sediment (STP1) ... | reverse complement strand
CGTCGGGCACGCGGCCGTTGTCGGCCCAGGCAACCAGGGCCGACGCCAGCGCGACGGTCAGGGCGGCACTCGATCCCAAACCGAGCTTGTGGCGGCTATCGTCTCGTGACCGGAAGAACTCCCTGGTGTCGAGAGTGACTGCGGCCGGGGTGAGCCGCCCGAGCTCCACCACCCCCGCACTGTCGAGCTCATGGAGCAATCGTTCGACGAGGGCAAAGGGTTTACCGAGGCCCTCGTCCATCCAACGCACCGCGCCGACCGCACCAATATCGAACTCCACCGGTCGCGGCGCCAGACCGGGCGCGATCAATCGCCAGCGGTTGCTCGCCGACGGCGCCAGATCGACCCGGGCGCGCCGGTTCACCGCCATCACCACAGCCGGCGCCCCAAAGAGCACCGCATACTCCCCCAGCAGGACCATCTTCCCCGGCGCCGAAACCTCGATTCTCACCGCCCGCCGCCGACCACTCGGGCGCCGTCGCCAAGCCCACTCTCGAGAAGGCTCGTCACCCCAGGGATTTCGCCGAGCTCTTGTCCGACTCGCTGGCTTGCCTCCTGCAGACACACCGCCTTGACCTGAGGACCGGCGTCGACGGTGAAAAACACCGGCACGCCGCCGGCGCGCAGCTCCCGCACCCTGCGGATGCACTCCACCGTGATCGGGTTCCAGTAGACGAGGCCGGGTTGCGCCGACAGCATGACCGCGTGCATCTTGAGACAGCTCGATTCGCTGATGTCGGCCAGCGCCTCGAAATCGCGTCGGTCGACAGCGGCTCTCGCCTCCAGGAGATCGGCCGGTGACGACTCGACCCAGGCCGGGTAGTAGGGTGATGTGCGTTCGGTCGTCACCATGCCCTCGGTCGAACCGACGGCCTTGGGACCGGGGTCGGTCACCGCGACCTGCACGCACAGCGGCCATGCCGACGGTTCGAGGAGCTGTCGGATCTCGGTTGGATACGGGCCCTCCGGGGTCAGCTCGAGCTCGACGAAGCCGCCATACAGCGAGCGGGCGGCGGAGCCCGATGCCTGACAGGCGAGATCGGCGAGCTGAGAGGGATCAAGCACCCCACCAAGGGCCGCATCCGCCGCGACCACCAGGGCCGCGAAGCCGGAGGCTGAGGAGGCAAGCCCGGCCGCGGTGGGGAAGTCGTTTTCGCTCTCCACCACGGCGTAACTGCCGGCCCCAGCGCGGTGGCGGATTCGATCGAGACACGTCACCACCCGCTCAGCCATCTTCGGCGCCTCACGTCCACCGAGAAAGAAAGCATCGTGCTCGAGCTCGGGGTCGAAGCGAACCGTGGTCGTCGTCGTCAGTCCATCGAGGGTGATCGACAGCGACCCCACGGCGGGGATGTTCCGCTCGACATCACGCTTGCCCCAGTACTTGACAAGCGCAATATTCGGATGCGCAACGGCGGTAGCCTGCACAGCATTTGGGTTCATCTCAACAAGATTCTCACGGTGCGATCATACCCGTCCCGGTCAGCCAAAGACCTCGGGAGAGTTTTGAGTTCTTAGTTCTGAGTCTCCGCCCTCCCACCCTCAGCTTGGAATCTCCCCCGGGAAGCCACAGTCGGCGCGCCAAAGACGCGTTCACCGGAGGTGCCTGGCATCCTCTCGCGGTAGCGCCCTCCCGGGGCACAAGCACGGACGCGGGCACGGGCTCGGATCAGGGCGGGTAGCCGGTGATGGTTCGGATTCTCTCGTACAGCGGGCGGAGGCGCTTGTACATCTTGAGATAGACCTCGCGATAGAGGCCGTCGTAGATGGCGCGGTTGGCGGGATCGGGCTCGAAGGTGTCGCCGACATGGGTCATCTCGGCGACCGCAGTGGCGAAGTCGGGGTAGAGCCCGATGCCGACCGCGGCGTCAATAGCCGCACCCAGACCCGAGGCCTCGTAGACGTGAGGGCGTGAGGCGGGCAGACCGAAGATGTCCGCAGTGATCTGCATGGCGGCGTCCGATTGCGAGCCGCCCCCGGCGACCCGAATCTCGGTCATCCGCACGCCGCTGCGCCGCTGGCTGCGCTCGCCGCCCTCGCGCAGGGCATAGGCGAGCCCTTCGATGATCGAGCGATAGATGTGGGCCCGGGTATGGACGTCACCGAAGCCGATCACCGCGCCCTTGGCCTCCGGCCCCGGCACCTTGACCCCTGGCGACCAGTAGGGCTGGAGCACCAGTCCCATGGACCCCGGCGGCACCTGGCTGACAAGTTCGTCGAAGAGTTCCTCGGGCTCGATGCCGCGCTCGTCGGCAATGCGCTGCTCGCGGAGGCCGAACTCGCGCTTGAACCACGACACCATCCAATAACCACGGTAGATCTGCACTTCGAGACTGTACGCGTCGGGCACCGCGGCCGGGTAGGGCGGCAGCATCGGCACCGCCTCCACGTAGCGTCGGTGGGTGGTGTTGATGGTCGCCGAGGTACCGTAGCTGAGACAACCGAGACGAGGATCCAGACAGCCGGCGCCGAGGACCTCGCACGCCTTATCAGCGGCGGCGGCGATCAGCGGCGTCCCCTCCAGTATGCCGGTGGCCGCGGCGGCATCTCTCGTGATCTCGCCCAGGAGATCACCCGGAGACACGAGGTCGGGCAGGAGATCGCGATCGACAGGCACCGCCTGCCACTTCCAGTCGCGCGGTCCCGCCCAGCGGAGGCCTTTGAAGTCGAATGGCACGTAGCCCACCTGACAGCCCACCGAGTCAACGAATCGCCCGATGAGGCGATGGGTCAGGAAGCCGGACAGGAACAGGTACTTGTACGTCCGACCCCAGACCTCCGGTTGCTGGCGGCGCAGCCAGTTGACCTCGGCCTCGGCCTGGAATTGGGCCACCGTCTCCCGCATCCGCACCGCGCGGAAGGCGAGGCCCCACAAGCCGCCAACCGGTTCGAGGCCCTCGGTCCGCCGCTGATCGAGCCAGATGATCGCCGGGCGCAGGGGCTCTCCCGCCTCATCGACGTTGACCATAGTGGCGCGCTGTGTCGTCAGGGCCACCGCCGCCAGATTTTCCCGCGAGCCGGGGCTGAGATCCCACAGACCGCGGCAGGCTTCGCACAGATTCCGCCACATGGAGAGCGGGTCCTGCTCTGCCCAGCCAGGATGGTCGGAGTAGTAGGGTTCGACCTCGATCCGGTTCTTGGCGATCAACTCGCCCCGGCGGTCGAAGAGCAGCGCCCGCACGCTCTGGGTCCCAAAATCGATGGCAAGGAGATGGTCGCCGGAGGTCACAGGAGTATTATCCACCCATCCACCCATAAGGGTGCATGGTTCAGGGCGCTCCGGGTGGTCCCTGAACCTCGAGCCCTGTTCCCAGCGAGTGGGCGGGCAACCCCTGCATCAAGTTTCCACAAATGGGAGTAGGATTATTGGATAGGCGATCACGACCCTGATCGCGACCACCAACCGGAGGCCACCAATGGCTCGTTCGTACTTCTGTCCTCATTGCCGCAAGCTCCTTAACCCAGGTACCAAGGTCATTTTCTTGGTGGACACCGAACAGGAATGCGAGCTGATGCTGCTGAGCGCCAAACTCGGCGACTACTCGGCGGTCTACGCACGTTCGATGGTTTTCGAAAAAGGCCGGATTTATACCTTCCGATGCCCCCTGTGTCGTGCCGATCTGACCTCGAGTCTCGACGAAAACCTAGTCGACATTCTGGCCCTCACCGACGACGACGCCCTGGTTCGGGTCAGCTTTTCGAGAGTTTTCGGAGAGCAGGCCACCTTCGTAATGACGGGACATGGTATCGATCAATTCGGCGAACACGCGTTGCGTTATGAGGGCCTTAACTTCTTTGGCGAGGCCCCCGATCAAGACGACTGAGCGGTCATCCTACCTGTGCCGGCGCCAGTCCGATGATTCGAACTCGGACTCCATCTCCCGCCATAGGTCCTCGAGCGGGCAACGCATGATGATGAGATCCTGCCACGTGCCGTCCTGATCCCGAACGTGCTCTGGAATCAGAAACTCTTCGCTAAACCCGAGGCGCTTCATGATCCGGTGCGCACCCTCCTGCGGACGCATCAGCCGCGCGATAATGCGATCTACCCGGTACTGGGACGCGAGGTGGAAGAGTTCACGCGCAAGCAGCGTGCCGAGTCCGAATCGTTGCCAATCACGCGCGACCATCAGGCGGATCTCCGCAACGTTATCCCCCCATCCGTGCCCCTCGAGCTCCAGCGCCCCATCGGCTACGACCTCGTCATCGTGCACCACCACAAGACGCTCGATCCGGCTTCGATCGAGCTCGGTGGTACGCCGTTCTACGATCCGGCGGCGGGTGACGTCGACGCGCAGATACTTGCGATCTTCTTCAGGAAGGGCGCAGAAGAAGTCGTATGAGCGTTCGACATCGGTCGGGTGCAAGCTTCGCACCGTCACATGGCGCCCATCTTTCAACCTCAGAGATTTCTCGATCGGAGCCACGGATTGCGATGCTGCGTTCGTCGCCGCCATAGGGTCCCCCAATTCGCCACGGCAACGCCGGAGCGAGCGAGGCTTCACTGCAGCCGTGGACGTTTGTTCAGTTTTCCTGTTTTACAAGATGCACCCTCGATCGCTAGAACGCCAGGTATCGAGACGCAGGATCTGATTCGCGGCCCGGTCGAATCGGCCAGCCCACCTTTTCTCGCCGGGTTTCGTGGCGAGGTTGGCGAGGTGCCGCGCCCAGCGGGGTTTTCGATCAAGAGGCCCGGCCGGGGTCCCCAGTGCCGTCCGCCGATGGGTGCGGTGCATCGCCATCCGCAGCTGAAAACTGGTGAGAAATGCGAGCTAGACGGGGTCGTTCTTCCGCACCGGGTACGTCTCGTAGTGCTCGAACCACTGCTGGAACTCGTCCACCATGTCCGCATACCTGCGTTTGATGGTGTGGTACATCTGTGCATTGCGAATCGACAGCGCGCACTGTTCGCCGATGACCATCATCAGGTCAATCTCCTCGTCCGAAAAGGGGTAGGGGTTGTGGGTGTAAACCGAGAGCACCCCGATCGTGTCATCTCTGCTCATCAGAGGAACGAACAGGGCCGAGGAGATCTTTTCCCGCTGCACTTCCTCCCGGTGGCGGATGAGGGGGTCGTTTTGGGCGTCGAGGATCGCGACACACTGGCCCTTCAGCGCCTCGGCAACACCTTCGCCCGGATCGCTGGATGCGGTCGCGAGGTACTGCCGGCTGAGCCCGAAGGCGGCACGCAGGTCCATCCCTCCCTTTCGGTCGAGTAAGCGAATGGTGCACCCCCTGACGCGCAGACTCTCGGACACCACCCGCACGATCGACTCCAGGATCTCGGTCAGATCGAGCGACGACCGGACGGCTACGTTGACGTTGCCGAGAATGTCGTGGAACATCGAGTGGGTGATCGCGCTCGTGGAGAAGTCGGCCAAGGTCTCGATCAGCCTCATCTCCTGCTCGGTGAACTCCCTCCGTTCCTTGGTGGACAACCGCATGACCCCGATCACCTGCCCCCGCACCCTCAGGGGCACGGTCAGGAGCGACACGATTCCCTCTTCAGTGAACTCTTTTGGAAACTGAATCCGCGGATCGCTGGCGCAATCCTCGACCATAACGGTCGTACCATCGAGCGCCTCGGAGACGCTCTTCTCAGCATCGACGGGTCCCTTGTCGAGAAACTCCTCGCTGAGGCCAAACGAAGCGACGTCCTCGAGAATCTGCTGATCGCGGCTCAGGAGCCGGAAATGGCACCCCTTGAGGTCGAGGTGCTCGACAACCGCCTCGGCGACCTGCTCGAGTTTCTGCTCGGCCTTGAGCGACGAGTTGAAGGCGTCGCCCACCTTCTCAAAAATTCGAACGCAGCTGATGCACTCCATAAATACCGCCCATCCGGGATGCTGTGATATCCAGAGGACCCGATGATACCCCCGACGATACCACCCCTGAATACAATGTAATGCTCGAAGTCCTCACTCTCAACATTTCCACGCGTCCACGAGTACTGATCCGCTTCGCCGTGAGCCACACGAACTGATCATAGCGACTCGTCCAGCAACTCGCACACATCCTTGACCTCGAGTTCGAGGTCCATGGTTTTGACTGAGTCGGAGAACATCTGCAGGCAGTACGGGCAGGCCACCGCCAGGATCTCGGCCCCGGTCGCCGCCGCCTGCTGCACACGGATGTCGGAGAACCGTTCCCCCTTGGGTCTCTCCATCCACACGCCGCCGCTGCCGCCGCCACAGCACAGGCTGTGCTCGCGCGAGTAGTTGGGAATCTCTACCAGCTCGAGCCCGGGGATGCTCTTGAGGACGTCGCGCGGCTCGTCGTAGACGCCGCAGCCACGGCCAAGCGCGCACGGGTCGTGATACACGACCTTCTTGTCGAGGGATTTTTTGGGCTCGAGCCGCTGCTGCTCGATGAGCTTGGCGAAGAGCTGGGTCTGGTGGATGACCTCGAAGTCCGCCCCGAGCTCTCCATAGTCCTGGTCGAAGGTCCGGTAGCAGTGGGGAGAGGTGACCACCGCCCGCTGCACACCTGCTTCGGAGAAGGCCGCGATGTTGGCGCTGGCCACCTCCTGGAAGACCTCCTCGGCGCCGGCTCGCCGGATGGCCTCGCTGCAGCAGGACTCTCCGTCGCCGAGGATCCCGAAGGAAACGTCCGCGGCCCTCAGGACACCGACCGTTGCCTTCGCCACCGTGATGGCGCGCGGGTCATAGACCGGCACGCAGCACGGCGAGTACAGGTAGTCCATGCCGACCTCGAAGGAGGGCACCTCGAGTCCTTCTGTCCAAGCCGCGCGCCGCTCCCTCGGTTCACCAAAGGGGTTGCCCGAGCTGTGGATCCTCGACACCGACTCCGACAGCTCGGACGGGTACGAACCGAACTCGACGAGGATGCGGCGGATACCGCGCATGATGTCAGGCATGCTGACGCCGTGCGGGCACCAGGTTGTGCAGGACTCACAACCCACACAGCGATAGATCTCGGTGACCTCTCTTTCGATCTCGGCGGTATCCTCCGACGACATGATGGCGCCGAACTTGACGGATTGCGGTATCCGATAGACGGGAAAGACGACCGATTCGATATGGGTCCACGGGCACACCGCCATGCACTTGCCGCACTGGTAGCACTTGTAGGCGTCTCCGGCGCCCATGTCGAGGATGGCGTCCCGGATGTCCCAGTCAGGTCTGATGATGGCATTCATGGCCATGAAGCTCCGATCTGCGATCCATCAGTAATCTTTCGGAAGCTCGTTGAGCTCCGCCCAGGTCACCACCGGACCGTCCCGGCACACCGAAAAAGGTCCGACGTAGCAGCGGCCGCAGTGTCCGATACCGCACTTCATCTTGTTCTCCAGCGTCGTCACCACCTGGTCGGGGGAGTAGCCGGTCGTGTCGAGGCTGAGGAAGAGGTAGTGGAGCATCACCGGCGGTCCGCACGCCACGACGATGCGATTCTCCGGGTCGAGCTCGAGCTCTTCAAAGACGTTGGGGAGGAGACCTACCTGACCGTCCCAATCCTCGGTCTCGCCGCCCGGATCCACGGTCCGTACCACCCGCACACCCTCCACCTCCCGCCAACCCGGCATCTCGTCGGTGTAGACCATGTCGGCCACCGAGCGGGCGCCGTTGAGGATGACGAGCTTGCCGAAGTCTTGCTTGCGGTTGATGACGTCCAATATGGCCGAGCGCAGCGCCGCCATGCCGATGCCGCCGCCGATGAAGACGAGGTCCTTGCCCCTCCAGTCATCGATCGGAAAGTGGTTGCCATAGGGGCCGCGGAAGCCGATCGCCTGTCCCTTCGACATTGCTCGCAGGGCGGACGTCACCTTGCCCACCGTGCGGAAGGTGCACTCAATGGTGGGGGCGCCCTCTCGCCTTCCATCCGGCCGCCACGGCGCGTTGGCGATTGCGAAGACCGACTCGCCGGCCCCAAAGACGGTGAACTGGCCGAACTGGCCCGGCGCCCAACCGGCGAAGCCCGCAGCCTCATCGTCGTCGATGAACTGCAAACGCAGGGTTCTGACGTCCGCGGTCTCGTCATGGGTATCGCAGATGTGCATCAGCCTCGGCTGATAGGGGTTGGGAATGGCTTCAGCGAGCGGCATCGGCGTCCTCCCCCTGGATTGCTTCGACTGCAGCGGCCACGGTGTTGACGATGTCGAGCCCGGCCGGACAAAGGGCCACGCAGCGCCCGCAGCCGACACAGCGGAAGGGCTCGTCCTCCTCCCCTTTGAACGCGAACTTGTGGAGCACGCGCTGCCGGTACCGCTCCTGCGTCGTCGCACGCGGGTTGTGTCCGGAGGCGTGTTTGGTGAAGAGAGGGAGGGTGCAGGCGTCCCACGACCGGCACTGCTCACCGCAGAATGCATTGGCCTCGTGGTTCATGTCGAAGCACGAGCACGAGGGGCACACGTAGGCGCAGAGGCTGCAACCGAGACAGTTTTGGGTGAGCAGCTCCCACGCGCCGTGCTCGAAGCCCTCTTCCAAAACCGTCGACCACTCCCGGTTCACCGGGCTCCGCTCAATCTGGCCGGAGATTTTTCTCTCGAGCTCCGGGAGCCGCTTGCCGTCGGAGGCCGACGCCGCCGTCCAGCCGTCGGCGGCGCCACCAACGAGATCTCGACCCTTGTCGGTCAACACCCTCAGAAGCCAATCTTCGTCGAGGAAAACGAGCTGCACATCGCTCCCCTCCTCGCCCACCGGCGAATAGCCGACAGCGGTGCAGAAGCACTCCGGATCGGCCGCCGTGCAGGCCGCCGAAACGACGGTCGTGTTCTCCCGGCGCCCAGCGTAGAGACGGTCCCTGGTGCCACGCAGGAAGATCTCGTCGAGACGGACGAGACCGGACGCGTCACAGCTCCGCACGCCGAAGAGCACCTGGTGCTCTTCGGGCGTGGGCGGATCTTCGAGCTGGACGGTTCCACCGGCGAAGTTGTAGCGATACAGAGCCTCCGACCTCGGGAAGAGAAACTCCTTGGGCGACCACCTGGTCTTGCCCGACGGTTCGACAACGGCCTGATCCTCCGACGCGATCCGGCGGAATAGCAGGACACCGTCCTCTTCGACCGGCGCGACGACGGTATTGGCGTCAAGGAGGCCGCGCAGCCACTCCCGGAGCTGGGCCTCACTGAGCTTCCACGATGAACCCACCGTTTTCCTCACAGGATGAACTCCTCGGAATCCTCCATCCGGAAGTCGACCAGCGCCGACGTCTCCTCCGGATCCAGACCGACCTTTCCGTACTGGAGTTCGACCTCGAGCGCCAGCTTGCGGTTGATCAGATCAAGCCGAATGTCGGCCGGACACACCCGCGCGCACTCGTCGCACCCCGAACACCGTCCCGCCAGGTGGAGGGCGCGGATGATGTTCCAGCTGCTGTTGCCGGGGTTGTCGATGGCTGTGGAGATCCACTGCGGACGGTGTTTCTCGGCGATGCAGGAGGAGCAGTAGCACAGAGGACAGGCGGCCCGGCACGCGTAGCAGCGCAGACACCTACCGAACTGCCGCTGCCAGAAATTCCAGCGTTCACCGTACGGCAGCGACTCCAGATGGGCGATCTGCTCATCCCGGGCGTCAGGTGTGTCGAGGGCCGCCTGGGAGGGATCCTGACAGCTCTCGCTGACACCGTCGACCGTGACCACGACGTCACAGATCGGATGCGGGTCCCCGGAGCACGTCAGGCACTTGGCGGCGAGCTCCGACCGGTTGTGGACCCCTGGGCACTGGACCCCGATCACCAACAGTTGGTCGCGCCGCAGCTGGCCCTCGCGGATGAGGCCGCTGATGGACCCGAGGTCGCAGGTCTTGGCCACCACCGCCACCCGTTCGTGCTGCTCGAGTGCCGAGACGACGTAGGTGCTGAGGTTGTTGCGGCACCCGTGACCCCACTCGAGGTTTTCGCAGTCCGCAGCCTTTGTGATAATCACCCGCACCGTCTGATCGGGAAGCGAGCCCACCCCATAACCTATGACCACACCGACGCGGCCCGCCGTCAGCACCTCGGACGCGGCCTTTCGGAGGTTGGTCCGAACGGCGTCGAGCTGGGCTGTGTCGAGCTCCCGCGGACCGCCGCCGGTCACAGCCGGAATATCGATGCCGTCCCAGCCTTCGGGGCTTTCGAACCCGGGCAGCGGCCCCGCTTCCTGGACCGAGGCAGTCACCTCTCTGACGACCTTTGCCCACTTGTGGCCCTCGGCGGCAGAAACCCAGGCGAAATGGAGGCGGCGAAGATCGATGCCGATGAAATCCAGCAACGATCTGAAGATGGTGAAACGACGTCGCGCCACCAGGTTCCCCTGGACGTAGTGACAGTCTCCGGGGTGGCAGCCCGAGACCAGCACCCCATCGGCGCCCTGCTCGAAGGCCCTGAGGATCATCAGCGGGCTCATACGGCCCGTGCAGGGAAGCCGCACCATGCGCACGCCGGCGGGATACTCGAGACGGGTGGTGCCGGCCATGTCGGCGCCGGCGTAGCTGCACCAGTTGCAGACCAGGGCGACGATGTGTGGCTGCCAGTTCTCGGCTAGGGCGCCGGCACCACCGGAGGCGACGCTGACGTTTCCCTCAGTCATTTTCCGAGCACCACCGGCAGTGGGCCCAACGCCCCGAGCTGGGCAAAGACCTGCTCGTCGCTGTCACCCTCGAGGTCGATGTAACCGCCGCGGCAGGTCACGGTGCAGAGACCGCAGCCCTCGCACATTGCTGGGTTCGACCACGCCACCTCTCTCAGGAGAACACCCTCGGAGTCGAAGATCTCCCGCCTTTCGATCGCCTGGTAGGGGCAGACCTGGAGACACTCGAAACAGCCCGCACAGAGGGCGTCGTTGACGTGGACGGTCAAGGGATCGCGCTCCAGAAACTCCTTCGACAACAGCTCCATGCTCTTCGACGAAGCCGCCGAGGCCTGCGACACGGTGTCAGGGATGTCCTTGGGCGCCTGCGCGGTGCCGGCGAGAAAAATCCCGGCGGTCAGCGTCTCGACGGGCCGCAGCTTAGGGTGAGCTTCCTTGAAGAAGCCATGAGCATCGGCGGCGATGCGCAATTTGCCCGCAATTTCACCGCGATCGGCCGGCTCCATGGCGGCCGCCAGCACCACCATGTCGGCATCGATCTCCACCGGTCGCCCCGACAGGGTGTCGACCCCGAGCACCTTGAGCTTGCCGTCGTCTTCGATCACCTGGGAGACCCGGCCGCGAATGTAGATCACCCGCTCCTCCTCCATCACGCGGTGGACGAACTCCTCGTAACCTTTGCCGCCGGCGCGGATGTCCATGTAAAAGACGAAGGCTCGAGAGTCCGGGATCTTGTGCTTGAGGAGCAGCGCGTGTTTGGCGGTATACATACAACAGATCCGCGAGCAATAGGGAACACCGTGCTCCGGGTCACGCGAGCCGACGCACTGTATGAACACCACGTCCTTTGGCACCTGCCCATCGGACGGTCGCCGGATTTCGCCGCTGGTCGGCCCAGAGGCCGATAGCATGCGCTCGAACTCGAGACCGTCCATGACATCGAGAGAGCGCTGGTAGCCAAACTCCTTAGCAGGCTGACCGAGCCTCAGATCGAAACCGGTGGCCACCACGATCGCCCCGACCTCGCGCTCGACGATCTTGGGCTGCATGTCGAAGTCGATCGCCTTGGGCAGGCAGGCCTCCTCGCACTTGACGCAGGCAAGGACCCTGAAACCGGTAGGTGAGTCGAGCTTGGAATTCAGACAACGATCGGCATCAAGGGTGAAAACGGATGGCACGGCCTGTGGGAATGGGATGTAGATCGCCTTGCGGCTCGACAGCGCCAT
>RCNG010003996.1_pt1 | contig 11758 bp, 8 predicted proteins | sample 2041371 | NCBI WGS metagenome assembly RCNG01 (sample SAMN09708227, study PRJNA481090) | Marine sediment metagenome, whole genome shotgun sequencing project. | biome: marine sediment; feature: ocean; material: sediment; isolation source: Sewage treatment plant 1 marine sediment (STP1) ... | reverse complement strand
TGGCAAGCGCCAACACTGCTACCAGCCCCACCAAAACCAAAGCGAGCAAGGCCAAGGCAGCCCCCAAGGCAGCCCCAAAGGAAGCCGCCAAGACCAAGCGACCCCCGGCTCCCAAGAAGATGGCCAGGACCCTAAGCGGGCTCACCATGTACGGCCAACATCTGGACGTTGTGGCTGCCCTGATCATCAGCCACCTGCGCTCGCGGCGTATCGGCGTGCTGATCACGGATGTGCTCGGCCAGGCCAACGTGCGGCGCAAGAAGATGCCGGGACTTGCCCACACCCTGATCTTTTTCGGCTTTCTGGCCGTGCAGCCCCACAGCCTGGAGTTGATGATCAAGGGCGTCTGCCCGGCATTCGAAGTCGGACTCTGGATCCCCGGCCTCTATGGCGGCTATCTGTTCGCGGCCGACATTCTGGCGTCCTTCGTCCTGGTCGGCTTTGCCTACGCTATCTACCGGCGAACCATGCTGCGTCCCCCCTACCTGACCCTGGGGATCGACGCCAACCTGATCATCCTCTTTACCTGCCTGATCATCATTACGTTCCAGTTTATCAATGCCTTCCAGACGCTGCTGCCCCTGGAAACCGGCGCATATGACTACCGGGGTATTTTTCCCGTTTCGGGCTTGTTTGTGGGGTTCTTCGGCCTGAATTCGCTGAGCCCGCAGCAGGTCTTTGCCGGGTATGAGATTGCCTATTGGATCCATATGGCCACCATCCTGAGTTTTTTGGTATACATCCCCGGCTCCAAGCACCTGCACCTGCTGGCGGCCGTGCCCAACGTCTTTTTAAAGCCCCTGGAACGGGAAAAGGCCATCGCCAAAACCGACATCGAAAACGAGGAGCTGGAGACCTTCGGCCTGGGCAAGGTCAGTGAACTGAACTGGAAGAACGTGCTCAATCTGTATGCCTGCACCGAATGCGGCCGCTGCGAGGAGCAATGCCCGGCTGCCAATACGGACAAACCCCTTTCACCGAAAAAGGTGGTCCATGACCTCAAAGTGGACCTGCTGGACCAGTCCGACGCCATCCTGAGCGGCGCGTTCGACCAGGTGAATCCCATCGTCCGGGAAGACTCGCCGGTCACGGGCGACGTGCTCTGGTCCTGCACCACCTGCCGGGCCTGTGAGGACATTTGCCCGGTGAACATCGAACATCTGGATTTCATCGAAGCGCGCAAGCACCAGGTGCTCATGGAAGCCAGTTTTCCGCCGGAGGTCCAGGAGACCTTCACCAACCTGGAAAACCAGGCCAACCCCTGGGGTTTCGGCGCCGACAGCCGGGCGGACTGGTGCAAGGGCATGGACGTGCCGTTGATGGGCGATAACCCGGATGCCGATCTGCTCTGGTTTGTTGGATGCGCCGGGTCCTTCGACGACCGGGGCAAGAAGATCTCCCAGGCCATGGCCCGGGTGCTTCAGCGCGCCGGTGTGAACTTCGCCATCCTCGGCCCGGAGGAATCCTGCAACGGCGACATGGCCAGGCGGGCCGGCAACGAATACCTGGCCCAGATGCTGATTCAGCAGAACGTTGAGATTCTCAACGGGTACAAACCCAAACGAATTCTGACCGGCTGCCCCCACTGCTTCAATATCATCAAGAACGAATACCCCCAGTTCGGCGCCGCCTACCCGGTGGTCAGCCACGCTGAACTGCTTTTCGACCTGCACAAGCAGGGGCGCCTGAAGCCCAACGGTAACGGCACTGGGTCGCTGACGTTCCACGATTCCTGCTATCTGAGCCGCTGGAACGGAATTGTCCAGCCGCCCCGCGATCTGCTGCGCTCCATGAACAACGGCCAGTTGACCGAAATGCAGCGTATCCGTGAAAAAGGATTCTGCTGCGGTGCCGGCGGCGGCCGCATGTTCATGGAAGAGACCCTGGGAAAACGCATCAACGTGGACCGGGCCGAAGAGGTGATGCGAAGCGGTGCGGCCACCGTGGCCGCCGCCTGCCCTTTCTGCGCCACGATGCTCTCGGACGGCCTCATGGACAAGGAGTCGGCCATCGTCGTCAAGGATATTGTCGAGATCGTTGATGAGGCGACGGCTTAGATTCGCGAGGATCGTTTGATTGGTCTTATTGGTTGAATTGGTTGAACCGATAACCCGGAACAAAATAGCTGTTGAGCTAATGAGCTGATCAGCGAAAAGCTCAAGGCTCAAGGCTGAACCCAGAACCCACCGGAGGTGGCGATGCCCGTCGAAGCCAATATCGTTGACATATTAAGGAAAAACAAGATCGCCTACGAGGTGGTCGAACACGAACCGGTTTACACCAATCCGGCCATGGCCGAGGCGTTGGGGGTCAGCGAAGGTGAGACCGTCAAGTCTCTGGTCCTGCTGACCAAGGAAAAGCAAATGGTGGTGCTGGTGATGCCCGGCGATAAAAAAGTGGACTGGAAAAAAGCCGCAGCAGGCATCGGGACCAAAAAGGTCGCCTTTGCCAAACCCGAGGATGTACTGGAAAAAGTGGGCTGCGAAGTGGGCTGTGTGCCGCCCTTCGGCCAGTTGACACCGCTCCCGATTTTCATGGATCCGGACCTGGCCAAAAAGGACCTGGTTTATTTCAACCCGGGCAAGCACGACAAATCCTTCAAGATCAAAGCCTGGGATCTCAAGAAAGTCAGCAAACCGAAATTTATCTGATCTGGTACCCAATGACAGGGGCGCCGGAATGATCCGCCGGCGCTCACTTGACAATCGGTTCCCGCCTGCGTAATTTTCTTAGTCGTGACATTTCTTTTACTGGCTTTTTTCATGGCAATCCATTAGAGATCCCTATCGGTAAACTCCTGGATGCCATTTTCAGGGCCAAGGCGTAAATCGTAAATAGCGCCCTGCCGAGGCGCTGTATTAACCTATCAATCGAGAGTTTTATGAATCCTGTTGCTTATCCCAGTCGGACGTTTTTATCACTTATCGCCGGTGGCTTGTTATTTCTGATGGCCGGCAGTGCCGCTGCTTCAGACACGCCTGCGGATTTGCCGTTGGATGTAACATCGACGCTTCATTACCTTCTGGACCTGGTCAACAACGAGGATGGTGCGGCCTATGATGCGCGGCACATCGAGCCGCTGATGACGTTTCTACTGTCTCCCAAAACCGACGACACCCTTTACCGTGCCGACGACTCCTTCGACGCGCCATCCGCCTATTATGAATTTACCGTCAATACCGGTGTCCAGCGTATTACCGATTACATTCTGGATGCCGATATTCCGTCCTTTTTCTTTTGGCCGTCCTCCCTGCGGTTGTCCCGGTGGACCCGGGTGGACGGCGGTGATCAGCAGTTTGAACGGCTGCGATCGGCATCCAACGGCTCGAAGACCCCTTTTATCCTCAAAGGGGCCGAACATATCGCCATCACACCGGATCAGCACACCGGCGCCTACTATAGTTACGATGTCGACAAGATGGTCATCCTCAGCCCCTACCAGAAGGGGAAGGTCATGATCAATGTATACCGGCAGCAGGAACCGTCGGCGGTGGGCAGAAGAGGGTGGGTGCTGGGCAAAGACGAAGCGTGGAGCTACCTGTACACCCCGGATAAGGGATTGAACATCAAGGGACTGGGCTGGGCCGATACCTATATGTACGATTCATTCGGGGTGACCGTTTATTACCAGGCGGATCCTAAAAAAACGGTTGTCACCTGTGGGACCGTCAGTTGGGTCAAGGCCGGCTGGGCAGGGATAAACATGGTCAAATCCAAACATATTCATCGGGGACTGGTCCGCGTGGCTGACGCGTTTACAGCGGTGCTGGAAGACCCCCGGCTGCCGGAGCCTGCCCAATTGGCGGAGACCTTTTCAAAATCCAAGGATATTCCGACCCCCACGCTGAGGGCATACGCCAAGGATTATTTATCCGGCCTGGAACAGCGCATCGCGTCATCCGATACCCTGTTGAAAAAAGTCGGCGGTAAGTTTGACAGCCAAACCTTGCTCGAGCAGATGACCCACGATGAGCTATACGCCGCACTGGCCCTGGACTATCTTAAAAAGCTTCTCGGACATGATCCTGTGATGGATTCCCACCCGTTTTAAAAGCAGCCTACCATCATCTGCCTCTGGGTGGCCATGTCCATCTGTGCCCGAGAGGGATTTGATATCCTTTCTTCACCTCCAATGGATCCCCGTCTGCCCGCCTCCTGCAGTATAGCTTGCCTCAGTGAACCGTCAACTGCTTGAGATCTTCATCCGCCCGCCAATTGATCACCCCCATCACCAATCGGCATTCACCAATCAACAACGATTGGGAACGTTTCGTGCTATCTTGGTGTCTACCCATCGGAACGGTTTTAGGACAAACCCCATAATCGTTTCAGTACAAACCTTCAAATCTATTGGACTAAAAATAAAAAATGATTTGTTGATCAGCCAAGGAGATGTTATAAAGCTTTGAATACAAATTAAGCATCGGGTCTAATACCCCGTCGCTTGCGACGATAAAAAGATCCGATCCTTGGTGATACCCCGCTGCTTGCGGCGGGGTAGTTCATTTAAACTTTGCGTCATTCACCAATCCTCAGATAATATCAATTGCTTGGAATTCTGCATGGAGAGAGCGAAAAAACCGGAGTTCGGATTACCTGATTTATTTTGAATTAAAAATTTAAATATCTATAATAAATTTGTTTGCGTACAAATTTATATGGTTAATATTTTTTTAGCTGCCGGAGATAAAATGGTGAATAAAGATGATTTCAGGCAAGATTTAACGAGCATCATCACCAATGACGTACTGATCGCCATTCGTAAAATCATCCAATCCATCGCCCTGAATTCCAAGAGCCTGGTCAAGCGGGTCGGCCTGACCGGCCCGCAGTTGATGATTTTGCAGGAGGTCGTCCAGGCCGGCGAAGTGTCGGTGGGCGAAGTCGCCAAGGCCATCAGCCTGAGTCAGGGAACGGTGACCGGGATACTGGAGCGCATGGAAAAAAGGGGCCTGGTAACCAGAAGGCGAAGTAATTCCGACCGGCGGCGGGTGCTGGTACAGGCCACGGTTGCCGGCGAGGAATTGATGCAAACGGCACCGCCGATTATGCAAGAGGCCTTTGTGGAGCGGTTCGGTGCCCTGCAGGATTGGGAGCAGGCCATGATCTTGAGTGCCCTGCAACGGCTGGTGGCCATCATGGATGCCAAAGCGATCCACGCCGCACCGATTCTGGCCGCCGGTCCCATAGAGGAATCGGTGGCTAAACAGCCATCCGCAAAATAAATTGTGCTGCATTAAAAAAAGGAGGGAAGCATGTCCCGTTTGAAAGATCTAGAACGTTCGTTGAGAGCAGGCAAAATCACTCGTCGAGAGTTTCTCGCTTATGTGTCGGCCCTGGGCCTGGTTACAACCATATCGCCGGCACTGCTGCCCGCCAGGGCATATGCTGCCACGCCGAAAAGAGGCGGCCGACTGCGGCTTGGATTGAGCGGCGGTTCTACTACTGATTCCCTTGATCCTGCTACGATTACCGATGCCGTCGGGCAGAGCGTTAACTGGTCGCTTCGCAACAATCTGGTTGAAATCGACGCGGATGGCAAACCGATTCCCGAACTGGCCGAAAGCTGGGAATCCACCCCCGATGCCGCCCAATGGGTATTCAAGATCCGTAAAGGGGTCGAATTCCACAATGGAAAAACGTTGGATGCCCAGGACGTGGTTGAAACGATCAATCACCACAGGGGAGAGGAATCCAAGTCGGCGGCCAAGGGCATCGTCGATCCCATCAAGGATATCAAGGCCGACGGCAAGAATACGGTCGTATTCGTTCTGCATGGCGGCAACGCCGATTTTCCCTTTATCATGAGTGATTATCATTTGACGATCCTGCCGGCCGGCACCAAGGGGGCCGAGTTCGAAAAAGGGATCGGTACCGGCGGGTACATGCTGGTATCCCATGAACCGGGGGTGAGGGCGCTGACCAAGCGCAATCCCAATTTCTGGAAAGCAGACCGGGCACATTTTGACGAAATTGAAACCATCAGCATTGCCGATTACAGCGCCCGCACCAATGCGTTGAAAACCGGTCAGGTGGATCTGATCAATCGCTGTGATGTCAAAACCGTGCATTTGTTGAAAAGAGCACCTGGAATCAAGATCGTTCGGGTGACCGGAACGAGGCATTACACCCTACCCATGCGGACCGATGTGGCACCTTTTGACAACAACGATGTGCGTTTGGCCCTGAAGTACGCCCTTGATCGGGAGCAGATGCTGAAATTGATCCTGCGGGGATACGGCAGCTTGGGCAACGACCACCCCATCGCACCGTCGAATCGCTATCACGCCGCTGATCTGCCCCAGCGGCAATACGATCCGGATAAAGCCAAGTTCCATTTGAAAAAAGCCGGGTTGACCGGGCATACCTTCAAACTGCACGCCGCCGATGCCGCTTTCGGTGGGGCCGTCGATGCGGCGGTCCTTTTCAGGGAGCATGCCGCCAAAGCCGGAATAAGCATCGATGTCGTAAAAGAGCCCAATGACGGCTATTGGAGCAATGTCTGGATGAAAAAAGCCTGGTGCACCTGCTACTGGAGCGGACGCGCCACGGAAGACTGGATGTTTTCCACTGCCTACGCAGCAGACGCCAAATGGAACGACACATTCTGGAAAAACGATCGGTTTAATCAAATTGTTACGGCTGCTCGGGCCGAGCTCGACGATGCCAAACGGCGGGAGATGTACTGGGAGTGTCAACAAATTATTAAAGATGAGGGCGGGACGATCGTGCCCATGTTCGCCGATTATGTCGAGGCCTCCAGCGACAAGTTAAGCCACGGGAAAGTCGCCGGGAACTGGGAACTGGACGGCCAGAAATTAGTGGAGCGGTGGTGGTTTTCTTAACCTGAATGTTGCATGACATGCTTTGCATTTGAAATAAATGTCATCCTTCGCACCAAGCTAGAATCTTAAAAATTCAATTTTTGAAATGGATTCTAATACTGAATTGATATGAATGAAATCGCTGTATTGGTATTGAAAAGAATCGGGTTGGGTATCTTGACCCTTTTCGTGATTTCCATCCTCATCTTTGTTGGGGTGGAGGCGCTGCCCGGAGATCTGACCGAAGCCATACTGGGGCAGAATGCACTGCCCGATACAGTGGCCGCTTTCCGCAAGGCGCTTAAACTGGATTTGCCACCGCATGTGCGCTATTTTGCATGGCTCGGCGATGTCCTCAGTGGTGACTTGGGCAATTCACTGGCCAACGGCAGGCCCATTACCGCACTTATCGGCTGGCGTCTCCGTAATACTCTATTTCTGGCTTCAGCTACGGCCGTTATCGCCGTGCCGCTTTCTATACTCTTGGGGATTACCGCGGCCCTCTACCGCAACACATTGTTCGACCGCACGATTTCCATGGCGACACTCAGCGCAATCTCCCTGCCTGAATTCTTTGTCGCCTATATCTTGATTGCACTTTTATCGGTTCAACTGCTTGTTTTTCCAAGTATTTCCAACATCAACGCGCAAATGTCCCTGTGGGAGAAGATGCATGCCATTGTGCTACCGTGTCTGACATTGACGCTGGTGGTTGTGGCCCACATGATGCGTCAGACCAGAGCGGCGATCATTAACATTTTGGCCAGCCCGTTCATTGAGATGGCCGAACTCAAGGGACTCAAGAAGGCACGCATCGTCATTTTTCATGCGTTCCCCAATGCCCTCTCGCCGGTCATCAACGTGGTGGCACTGAATCTGGCCTACCTGGTGGTTGGCGTGGTGATTGTCGAAGTGGTTTTTGTATATCCCGGGTTGGGGCAGTTGTTGGTGGACTCGGTATCAAAGCGGGACATCCCGGTCGTTCAAGCCAGCGGACTAATTTTTGCCTCCGTATACATCGGCTTGAACTTGCTGGCCGATGTGCTGTCGATCATCAGCAACCCCAGGCTGCGCAACCCAAGGTAAGGAGTCCGATTACATGGCGTTTTTTAAATTGCTCAGGTCCTCACCGATCAGCGCACGCATCGGGCTCGCCATGGTCCTGATCAGCATTCTCGCAGCGATTCTGGCGCCCGTTATCTCGCCCTATGGGGAGACGCAGATCGTCGGTGACGTCTGGCAGTCTCCGGGTAAAGATCATTTCCTGGGTACCGACCACCTGGGTAGGGACCTTTTTACACGCCTGCTTTATGGGGCCCGAAACACCATTGCCATTGCATTTGCGACCACGCTCCTGTCGTTTGTGGTCGGTGCCGTCGCCGGCTTTTTCGCCGCCACGCTCGGTGGCTGGACAGACCTGAGCCTCAGCCGGATGGTAGATATCATAATGGCCTTTCCCACGCTGATCTTTGCCCTGATGGTGTTGTCCGTGGTCGGCACCTCCGTCACGGCCTTGATCGTGGTCATTGCGCTGCTGGATTCCACGCGGGTGTATCGCCTGTCCCGGGCTGTCGCCATGGATATCAACGCCCTGGAGTTCGTCGAGGCGGCCAGGCTTCGGGGGGAACGGATCTGGTGGCTGATGAGGCATGAAATTCTCCCCAATGCCATGCCGCCGCTGGTGGCGGAATTCGGTTTGCGGTTTTGCTTCGTATTTCTTTTCATCGCAGCACTGAGTTTCCTGGGGTTAGGCCTTCAGCCACCGACTGCCGACTGGGGCGGCATGGTTCGGGAAAATGCCGGGGCCATTACCTTTGGTATCTTGACTCCGTTATGGCCGGCCGGAGCCATCGCCTTTTTAACCGTAGGTGTCAATTTGATCGTGGACTGGTTTCTGCACGTGGCCAGCGGATTGAAGGAGACCGCCTGAATTGGATGGATGATCGATGACCAAATTGCTTGAAATTAAAAATTTATTTATTGAAGGCTTTGCCGGCGACCAATGGCTGCCCATTGTTAATGACATCGATATGTCCCTGAACAAGGGGGAAGTTCTTGGCCTGATCGGTGAATCCGGAGCCGGTAAATCCACACTCGGGATGGCCGCCATGGGATATACCCGGCAGGGGTGCCGCATCGCGTCGGGGTCGATCCAGTTCAACGGCACGGAGTTGTTCGGTGCGTCGAAGGGAGATCTTCGTAAACTGAGGGGCAATCGCATTGCCTACGTCGCTCAGAGCGCTGCGGCCTCATTCAACCCGGCGCATCGACTGGTCAGACAATATGCCGAGGCGCCCGTTCAACATGGTTTGATGAAATTTGCCGAGGCGGAACGGGAAGCAGTCGATATTTACCGGCAGTTGCTGCTGCCGGACCCTGAACATATCGGTTACCGTTACCCCCATCAGGTGTCCGGCGGCCAGCTGCAGCGAGCCATGGTGGCCATGGCCATGGCATGTCGGCCGGACATCATCGTGTTCGATGAACCCACGACCGCACTTGACGTGACCACGCAGATTGAGGTGCTGGCCGCAATTAAAAAAATTACCAGTGAATTAGACACCGCAGCGATTTACATCACCCACGATCTGGCCGTTGTTGCCCAGCTGGCTGACCGAATCATGGTGTTGCGTCACGGCAACCTGGTGGAGGAGAATGATGCCAGAAAAATATTGGCGGAGCCCAAAGAAGAGTATACTCGCCAATTGCTGTCTGTCCGGACCATTCGGGATGACAAGGCGGTCTTTCGATCGGATCGGGATGTTATCCTTAAGGTTGAGAATGTTTCGGCGAGCTACGATGGCAGTGAACTGGTTCTGCAAGACATCGATATTTCCATAACAAGCGGCCGAACGGTAGCGCTCGTGGGCGAGTCCGGCAGCGGCAAAAGCACGTTGGCCAGAGTAATCACGGGTCTGTTGCCCCCGCTTCAGGGACATATCCGATTTGAAGGAGAAACGCTGCCACCCGCATTGGCATCACGTGAGCGTGAGCAACTCAGGAAACTGCAAATGATTTACCAGATGCCCGATACGGCGCTCAACCCCCGGCAGAATGTTCGCAAAATTCTGGGCCGCCCGCTTGCTTTCTACTTCGGCATGCGTGGTTCGGTGATGGGCAAGCGGATCAAAGAACTGCTGGAGATGATTGAATTGCCGCACAGCTACATCAACAGGTACCCGAACGAACTTTCCGGAGGTGAGAAACAACGGCTGTGCATTGCTCGGGCGTTGGCTGCTGAACCCAGATTGATCATCTGCGATGAAGTCACTTCGGCATTGGACCAGCTGGTGGCCGAAGGCATACTGCAACTGCTGCAAAAGCTGCAGAATGAGCTGGCGGTCTCCTATCTTTTCATTACCCATGATCTGGCTACGGTAAAAGCGATTTCCGATGAAATTGTGGTAATGCTACGGGGATGTATTGTTGAGCAGGGAATTAAAAAGGAGATTCTTACGCCTCCCCACCACGCATACACCAACCTGTTGCTTTCTTCCATTCCTGAAATGGACCCGGAATGGCTGGATAAGCTGTTGGAAGAACGCAGGGTGGCTTGAGATAACCTTGCCACACCGTGCACGGGATAGCCTGAACACCTGACGCCGTCATCGATTTCAATAGTAGGACTTGCTGGGATCAGTGGTCCTCGTTAAGATGCTTGCATCAGCCATTTGTAATTATGCTATACCGCTTCAGTCCCTGAGCCTGCCTAGATAAACAAAAATAGCATTCAAAAAGGATCCAAATGAAACAAAAAAGAAATGCCTCATCTTATTGCAATTACAATGATGCATTTACCTTATATGACCAGAATCGCCAGCCCAACGGCCTGCAGGAGATTTTACATATTTTCAGACAAAGCCGAACAGCGGTTGAAAAACAGACCGTTCTGGAGGGTGGATTCGGCACAGGCGCCTACCTAAACCATACCCGGCACCATGTAAAAACCGTCTATGGGGTGGAGGGATCTGAACAAGGATTCGAAGCCGCCAAACAAAAAATTGGAGATGCTCGAAACGTCAGGCTGCGGATAGGCAACATTCTTGATCTTTCCTTCTCCGATGATTTCTTTGATGCCTTCATGGTCAACCAGGTGCTGCACCATCTTGACACAGTACCGTCCTATCCGAACCTGAACCGCTTTTTGAATGAGAGCAGACGCGTTTTAAAACCAGGCGGTGTTCTGACCATCAACACATGCTCCCAGAAACAACTAGATCCGAAGTCCGGTGCATACTGGAATTATAAATACCTCGAAAAAGCTGTCTTTGCCTTGCAGGGGAGGTATATTCCGGTCCATTCGCTCATATCCAGACTTGAGAAATTAGGGTTTACAGATATTAGTACAACCATTCCATCGGGCAGACTATTTCAGGAACACTATTATCGTGATCCCTTGCTGGTCTTGGATCCTGACTTTCAAAAGGCCGATTCAATTTACTGCTTTTTTTCGGAAAAGGAAATTGGCGAGGCAAACACCTTGGTACGCACAGCCATAGATGACCGATCAGTATATCAACACATGGAACACGCTTTAAAACGCGCCAAAAAAATCGGAGAAGCCATTATTATATCGGCACGTAAGCCCCTGTAACCGTAAGCCGGCCGATCATAAAAAAGCCGGCTTGTTAATTTTTTACCAAGTCGATAATAATATATTATATATGATTACGAATAGTTAAGATATATTCCGGCCTGGCAAAGATAGGTAGCCCTAAAGTAAACGAGTCCCGTTACGGGGAGTCGGTACCAACGACAATACGGATGGTGACCAGCCAGGCCTTCCAAGGGTCTCATCCGCAGGTCTCAGGGTCTCAGGGTCGGGCCGCGCTAACCAATTGACATTGCAAAGTTAATATCTTAAAAAGCTATTTTAAACATGCCTAATTGATCGTTTTTACCCCTAAAAACATCCAATTAAGGGAATCGTTACT
>RCNG010001454.1_pt1 | contig 11762 bp, 7 predicted proteins | sample 2041371 | NCBI WGS metagenome assembly RCNG01 (sample SAMN09708227, study PRJNA481090) | Marine sediment metagenome, whole genome shotgun sequencing project. | biome: marine sediment; feature: ocean; material: sediment; isolation source: Sewage treatment plant 1 marine sediment (STP1) ... | reverse complement strand
TCGGGTACACCTGGATGCGGTCAACCGCGTGCGCGAACACAAGCCCGAATTGCCCGAAAAGGGATATGAGGGCATACGGATACGAGACCTGTGGGAGTTCGAGAAGCTGGGCCCCCTTGGGCTGCCAGATGCCTGATACCGCAATTCATGGGTACGTGAGTGGCTCCAACAGTTCCGGATATCGGCGCCGGGTCCCTTTAATCTGACGGGGCCTGGTGGATCTCGAACCATTCCAGGATATGCGCGACTTTGGCGATCAGCTGGCTGGGGCGATTGGCAATTCCATGCGAGGCACCGGGTATCCGGACCAGCGCTGTGTCTACCTTCCGAAGCTTGAGGGCTTGATAGTACTGCTCCGATTCCGAGATCGGCGTTCGGTAGTCGACCTCTCCCGTGAGTAACATCGTCGGCGTCGTCACATTGCCCACCAGCGACACCGGAGACCTCTTCATATAGTGCTCCATGTGCTCCCATGGCGGGCCGGGAAACCAGTATTTGTAGAAGACGGCATAGTTGTCGGCCGTCAGAGCCCAGCTGTACCAGTTGATGACAGGTTTGGCGACAACGGCTGCGGAAAAGCGCCCCGTCTTCCCGACGATCCAACTCGAGAGGACGCCGCCGCCACTCCCGCCGGTGACGAAGAGCCCCTCCTCTTCGACATAGCCCTTGGCGATGACGGCGTCGACTCCGGACATCAGATCATCGTAATCCTGGCCGGGATAGTTGTGATGGATCAGATTGCCGAACTCTTGCCCGTAGCTCGTGCTTCCCCGGGGGTTGACGTAGAGGACGACGTAGCCGGCCGCGGCGTAGAGCTGGATCTCCGCGGCGAAGCGGTCTCCATAGTTGGCAAAGGGCCCACCATGAATTTCGAGTATTAACGGGTATGTCTTCGAGGCGTCAAATCCGGGAGGTTTGGCGATCCAGCCCTGGATTCTTCGCCCATCAAATGAAGAGTCGAACCAGAATTCTTCAACGGTAGCCAGTTCCTTGTTCCCGAGAAGATCCTCGTTGAGGTGGGTCAGACGCGCGGCCTGGGCCCCGCGGCGACCCACCGCCACATCGGCCGGAAAGTCGGGACGCGAGAGGGTGAAAGCGTAGGTCCCAATTTCGGAGACGGAGTAGGCGCCCGCAGAATAGGGCCTGCCGAGCGACATGCCCCCAACATTCCCGTCAAGAGTTTCAACCTTGCCGTCCAGAGTCACGAGGCCGATCTTCGAATTGCCGTGCTCGTCGAACTGAACGAATAGTCCGCTGCCGTCTTCACTCCAGTTGAGACTTCGGACGTCGCGGTCGAAATCTCCCGTGATGAGGCGCACACCGCTTCCATCCCGGTTCATGACGTAGAGACGCGTGACCTGATATCCCTGGAATCGATCGTCGTAACCCAGATAGGCTATTTGCTTCCCGTCCGGTGAAATCGCCGGGCTGTTGTCTGGCCCCTCGCGATTGGTCAGGGCTTTGATCTGGCGGCTCGAAACGCTGACTTCGTAAATCTCGTTGTTGCGCGGAAGATACTCCCAGTCCTCGTGCCGGTTGGCAGAGAATATGAGGGAGCTGCCGTCCGGGGTCCACTGAGGGCCGTCGTGGTTGAAGTCTCCCGATGTGATTTGTCGAGGCGTCCCACCTTCAGCAGGTAGGACGAAGAGGTGGAAATACCCATCTTTTATGTAGCCGGGGCCATCGATTCTGTAACGAAGCTTTTGGATCACTTTTGGCGGCTTCGCCCACTCGGCCCCCTCGGGTTTGGGAGGCATCTTGGCGAAGGGTTCCGCGGGCGACAGCACCAGCATCGAAAAAGCAATGTGCGATCCGTCCGGCGACCATTTGATGTCACCCGGGGAGTTCACGAGGCGGGACAACCTGGCGCTTTGGCCGGTGTCCATCCAGCGGCAGTAAATTTGCGGGGAGTCTTCCTCGCCCGAAATATAGAGCAGCCGTTTGCCATCGGGAGACCAGCGGGGGGAGCGATGATTCTCGTTGCCCGAGGTCAGAGGCCGGTGGTCCGATCCGTCGGAATTGAGGATCCACAGATTTGACCGTCGGCGGTCCTCCATGATGTCCATGAATGTCCGAACGTAAACGATGTGTTGCCCGTCGGGCGAGATCTGAGGATCAGCCGCGTACTCCAACTGAAAAATATCGATGAGCTGGAGTTTTTCGTCGTCCATGTCAGCAGCCAGAGCTACGCCGAGCATCGTGGTGAATACAACCATCGAAAACAGAACTGTCTTTTTCATCAAGTTCTCCAGATTTTGAATGAGGCAATCACGGCGCAACAGTCAAAGAGTATAGGGGTGCTTTTCCAGCCGTGCATGGCACAATCAGATCCTGGATGGAGAAATTCAATGAGATATTTTTCCTTTGCAGTTCTCGTGCTGGTGGCTTTGGTGAGTTGGACCGCTGAGGAGGAATCCGAGTTGAGAGTCAATGGCGATCGCCTCAATCAGCGCTTTATCGATCTGGCTCAGTACGGCGAGAACCCTGCAGGCGGCATGGATCGCTTTGCGTTTTCTGATGCGGACGTCGAATCACGACCGTTCCTCAAGGAGTCGCTGGAGGCCGCCGGGCTCGTGGTGCACGTCGACGAAGCGGGCAACATCTTCGGTCGTCGGGAGGGCAGCCGGCCGGATCTGCCTCCGATCGTCTTTGGTTCTCACACCGATTCGGTCGCCAATGGCGGTAAGTTCGACGGTCCCGTCGGAACTCTCAGCGCAATCGAGGTGGCGCAGGTCATCAACGAAAGAAAGATCACAACTCTTCATCCACTCGAAGTCGTGATCTTCACCGACGAGGAAGGCGGCCTTGTCGGGAGCAAGGCCCTGATCGGGGAGCTCACGGCCGGGGCGCTCGAGCAGGTAAGCCATAGTGGGAAGACAATCTCAGAGGGCATCACCGCCATCGGCGGTAACCCGGCTCTCCTTGAGAACGTCGTCAGATCAGCAGGCGACGTCGCGGCTTACATTGAGATTCATATCGAGCAGGGACGGATTCTCGACAGTGGAAAGGTCGACATTGGTGTCGTCGAAGGCATCGTGGGTATCAGTTGGTGGGACGTCACGATCGAAGGCTCAGCCAATCATGCTGGAACGACACCGATGGACCTGCGAAACGACGCCCTCCTTGCTGCTGCCGAACTCGTCATTGGCGTCAACAGAGTGGTCACCTCAGTCCCGGGCTCTCAGGTGGGAACCGTGGGCAAGATCAGAGCAGAGCCTGGAGTTCCAAACGTCATTCCTGGCAAGGTCGAGATGAGCCTGGAACTTCGCGATCTGTCAAAGGCCAAGGTCGACGATCTCTTCAAGTCGATTGAAGAAGAGGCCAGGGCGATAGCTGAAAAGACCGGAACGACAATCTCGTTCTTCCCGAGCGAGACGTCAACAACTCCGTCCCTGACCGACGCTCGAGTTCGCAAGGCCATCGTCGGGTCTGCGAAGAAACTGGAATTGTCGTACAAGCTGATGCCAAGCGGGGCGGGGCACGACGCTCAGAGCATGGCCAAAATTGGTCCGATCGGGATGATCTTCATTCCGAGTGTCGACGGGGTCAGCCATTCGCCGAAGGAGTACTCGCGCCCGGGCGATATCGAAAATGGCGCCAACGTCCTCCTCCACACCATTCTTGAAATCGACCAAGGACTCTGAAGAATTGATGGGACCGATTTTTATCTCGGCCAGTTATTCGGCCCGCAGGACGCTCACCGGGTTGGTTCTCATCACATGGCGGGCCGGCAGGTAGCAGGCGATTACAGCCACGGCGCCGAACACCAGGCACACACCGCCGAGAACCACCGGATCAGTCGCCGTGACGCCGAAAAGGAAGCTAGCGAGTACGCGCGACAACGCCAGTGTTGAAGCCAGGCCGATCGCAATGCCGCATCCGGTGAGTACGAGCCCCTCTCGGATTACCATTCGGAGCACCTGAGAAGCCGAGGCTCCCAGAACCACTCGAACCCCGATCTCCCGCGTACGCTGGGATACCGAGTTGAGCAGCATCGCGGAAACGCCCACAGCGGCGAGGAGCAGGGCGGTGCCGGCAAACAGAGCCAACAACAGGGTATTGAATTTCGGGCGGTTGACGGAGCTGAAAACCCGGTTGCTCAGCGGAACGAATCCTTCGAATGGGATATCAGCGTTCAGCCGTCTCATGATTCCTCGGACCTCATCTGCCAGATCGAGGCCTGCTCTTTCACTTCGCACCACAAGGTACATATAGCTGGGCCAAGGACTCTGACTGTGCGGCAGATAGATTGCGCCCAGCGGATCGGCGGCGAGGCCCACCGTATGGACGTCCGAAACGACCCCGACGACGGCAACCGCCGGCGAACCTGGATCACCGATTCTGAGCCTCTTACCTACAGGATTCTCGTCCGGCCACAGACGATTTGCCGCGGTCTCGGTGACGACCACGATCTCGCCGGCAGGCTGGTCGTCCCATTCGGTGAAACCACGCCCAGACACCACCGGTATGCGCATGGTATCGAAATATCCGGGCCCTGCAATCAGGCCATCTAAACCAGCAACCGGCTCCGAGTCGGTACCTTCGCGAAAAACACCCGGAGACCAAACAGTGTACCCGTTGAGCGGAAGCGTCGATATGAGGCTGGCCGAGTCTACTCCCGGCACCACCGCAATTTCGCGCACCAGCTCATTGAAGTATCCGCCTCGCATTTCGGGGGCGGGATAGGCCTCGGCAACCCCAATCTCCACCGCCAGAATCCCACCGGGCTCGAACCCGGGATCCACCTGTTGGAGGTTCACGAAGCTCTTCGCCAACAGACTCGCGCCCGACAGAAGGACTACCGCGAGGGCGGTCTCGACAACGATCAACATGCGGCGTAGCCGCCTCTTGCCGGTACCCGCGCTGGAACTCCTGCCCCCATCCTTCATGGCGCTTGAAGGTTCGATCCTCGAATTGATGAGTGCCGGCGCCAGGCCGAACAGAATTCCCGTTACCAGCGACACGCAAAGCGCAAACCACAGCGTCCGGTTGTCGACGACGACCTCGGCCAACCGCGGCAAATCGGCGGACCCAACGGTCTGAAAGACCTTGACCAGCAGCCAAGCCAGGGCAACTCCGAGGGCCCCACCAAACACTCCGAGAAGGGCGCTTTCGGTGAGCAACTGTCCGACCATCACCCTACGACCCGCCCCGAGAGCGAACCGGAGAGCGATCTCGTGCTCTCGGCTGGCAGCCTCTGCAATCAACAGATTGGCGATGTTGGCGCAAGCAATCAGCAGCAGAAAGCCCGTGGCACCCAGCAGGATCAGCACCGCGTCGCCTGTGCGGCCCACGGTCTGTTCCAGGAGTGAGGCTACACCGATGGTCAGGTGGCCAGCCTCCGATTTCATATAGGCATCCGGGAACGCCGTTGCCAACGCTGCCCCCAGCGTTTCTGCTTCGCGGCGAGCCTGTTTCACCGTCACACCCGGAGCAAGACGGCCAATGACCCGCATCGACCTGCTGGTTCTGCTGGAGGCATATGCCGCAGTGTCCACAGTCTGCGGCAACCACAACTCCGTTTTCTGTTCCATCCGGGCAGCAGCCGGCGCCTCGAATTGCTTCGGCAAAACTCCGACAACAACGAGATCATCGCCGCCCGTGGTCGAGATGCTCTGTCCGACTACGTCGGGATCAGCGCCCCATTTCTGCCAGAGGCCGTAACTCAACAGCGTCACAGAATCTCCGCCGGTCGCGAACTCTTCGCCGGAGAAAGGCCGGCCCAGGGACGGCACCACACGGAACATCGGAAGAAAATCAGGGCTCATCTTGGCCGCACCGATTCGGCTGGCCTCTCCGTTGCGAACGACCACAATGGACGTCGGTACGATAGCGCTAACCTGATCCATTGAATCGAGCCCTTCGCGCCAATCCATGAAATCCGGCATCGAAGTGGCGAAGAACGGCATTGGATCGCCCGCCCGAACTCCCAGATAGACAAGCCCTTCGGAGTCGGCATACGGCAGGGGACGAAGCACCACGCCGTTGACCACACTGAACATCGCAGTCGTCATTCCGATGCCGAGGGCCGAGGTCAGTACCGCGGCAGCGGTGAAAACCGGCCTGCGAATCAACAGCCGAATCGCGAAACGAAGATTCTTGAAGACATGAGTCATGGTTGTAAAGCCTTTGCCCCTCCCCCCGGCGCCGGGAGTCTCACGGCGGGGAAGATGCAACCGGCGTGCCAGCGGTTTTCGGTCGATTTTGCGCCGCTTTGAACCGTTTCTGTCCGGTTGTGGGATTGAGCCTGCCCGCTTCCGGCCAAAAGCCAATTGTCGGGGCCAGGGGTGGCGTCCTTCGGCTTACTGCCGGTTCAAGAAGTACCGCCGCGTTCGCACCGCTGCGGAACCGGCGAAAGATTTCGGGACCGAATTTCCTGTACTATGCACGAAACCACCAAAGAACATGACCTGGCCCGGTCGATGCTTTCTGCGGAAGGGAATGAATAGTGATGCGTGCGTTGTGCCTTGCGAGAGGTCTGATCGGGGTTCTAATAACAGCGGCGCCGATGATCGCGCTGGCGGGTGGAAACGTCGAACTCCGGGAGATCGATTACGCGAGCTGGCTGAAGCCCGAATTCGGTGACCGGCTGCCGGTAGGCGGACCGGTGATCCGCGTTTATTCGGAGGGTGGGGACCGATTCAAATTTATTGGCCACACCAGTGAGCCGGTCAGGTTTCTGGGCCTGCTCTCCGGAAGCTGTGGCAAGGCCGACGTGATCAGCTCTCTCCGGTTCGAGGTGGCTGGCCAAAAGGTCTCGCTATCGCACCCCGACGGTAAGGGGGCGTGGTTCAGTCGCACCGGTGTGGTGGAGCTTTCGCGCACCGAACCGCAGGGCTTTCACGCGGTCCGCGAATGCAATGCCAAACTCAAGGCGCTCGCCGATCTCACCGGCCGGTCGCGGAGCGAACTGGTGGCCGACGGGTTTGGTATTCGCTTCCGAAACTGGATCGAGGGTCGAGCGACCCTGACGTGTGGCGGTCGGAACAACAGCGAATCGGCCGCGGCGAGGCTCGACATCTGGGTGCAGTGCGGAGGCCACCCAGGGCCGGACGAGCCGATCGCTCCTTCCGGCGATCCCATCCCCCCAGAACTCTCACCGTTGGTCGCCGACCTCAGATTCGAGGTCGACCACCCCAGCTATGTCGGAAAGTGCCCTGTGGGACTACAGTTTACGGGCTCCATCACGACCTCGCGCGCTGGCTACGTACAATACCGGTCGATCGCCGACGACGGGCGAACTACGCCAACCGACACCCTCAAGTTTGCCGGCGCTGGGACCCAAACGATCGCCATCTGGAACGAGACCTTCAGCGAGAGCCCCTCAGGATCTCCGGCAGCTGCTGCCGAAAACGATGGCTCAAGCTACACGGGGTGGAGGCGTCTCGAAATTATCGAGCCGGCGGGCTTCGCGCCCTCCTCTAACGTCGACTTCAGCGTGACCTGCCAGAAATGACAAGGGTGAGCGCGGCGTTCAGAACGTCGCATCTCGTACTTGTGGCCGTCTCGAAGGACTTCGGTTCCCGTCAACGATGATCAAACGACCTCAATTGGCCGGCTCGGATTCGGCCAGAAGCTCGTTGAGATAGGGGCCCCAGATCGCCGGCAGGGAGTGGGTTCCGTGTCCTCTGGTTCTGTCGGTGATCGGCAGCAGCACGGCACGCCCACGCGCCACTCTTTGGGTCTCCCTCTCGAAAATCCCGAGCTCCGGTGGGTTGACCTGGTCGTCGGCCGAGTTGATGGCCAGTAGCGGCGCGACAATCTTCTCCAGGTGCGGTGAAGGATCATAATCGCGCGACGAGTCGAACTGATAGATCAGGTCATTGGCATCCATATTTGCCGCATACCGCCGGATCCTCGCGTCCAAAAAAGTCTCGGCCTGGTCCCGCGTCGGCGCTTCCTTCTGCCACTGCAGCGGGCTGCTGACCATGAAAATCAAGGGGTGCATGGCCAAAATCAGGCCTGGCGGCTGCTCGGAATACTCCCCGCCGTTCCACTCCGGGTCGTTGCGGATGGAATCGATGATCATCTTTCGTAACATGCGATTGCGGCCGGCGATTTCAACCGGGAGGCTGGCCAGGGGCATGAGAGCATCCATGAATTCGGGATAGGTGTAACCCCATACCCAGGTGTGCATCCCACCCATCGAGGTCCCCATCACCAACCGCAAGTGATCGACCCCGAGGTGATCTATCAGCAGCCGATACTGGGCGCGGACCATGTCGTCGTATGTGTATTTTGGAAACGACATATGGAGGCCATCGCTGGGACGGCTCGATCGGCCGTGCCCGATGGCGTCGGTCAGAATGATGTAATAGCGCTCGGCATCGAGAAGCTGCCCAGGACCGAAGAGCGCTCCGGCAAATCTATCCGAGAGGAAGCCACCACCGCGCCCCGTGGTGCCGTGCATGATCAGGATTGCGTTGCGAACCGTACCCGAGGCGTCCCGCTCAGCTTTCCCAATGGTCGTGTAGTGCAGGTTGAGTTCGGGAAGGACCTCTCCGCTGGCAAACTCGAAGTCCTGGATCTGGAAATCGCCTTCTTGAGGCGTCGGATAGTCGGCACCCATCAACGGTTGGGCCACTGCGACCAGGGCCAGAAACAACCCCGCAGCTCCTTGGCCGCTGAGCTTTAGAACGCGCATGTATTCTCCTCCCCAACTCGAGCAAGGCTCGCATGAGTGTCGACAGCTTCGGGAAATTCTGATCCGGGTGGGCGTTTCCAACGGTGAAAATTCTCCCCCGCCTTCCTCCTCAATCTCAGCTCCCGCATTGTTGCATGGGCAGCCATGCATGGGCGCCATGAGTGGCACGTTCGCGAAACGTGGTGCCTGAACGATATCCAACCAATTGCCTCGACCAGACATCTCATTTGACAGGCTCGGCGCGACTGCGGATGTCGAGAACCGCGTTGGACACGGAGGATGAACATGACGACCCCATACATCACAAAGAAACTCGAACAGTTCATCGATACGACTCGCCAGGATGTCCGTTTTGCATTGAGACAGATGACACGCAGACCCGGGTTTTCGGCCCTCGTCGCGCTCACATTAGCGATCGGGATCGGTGGCAGTACAGCGATCTTCTCGGTGCTCAAGGGTGTCGTTCTGCGCGACCTCCCCTACCCGGAACCTGAGCGCCTTGTGGCAGTCTGGGAAATGCAGGGTGAAACTCCTTCTTACCAGCCGTTCACCGGCCCAGATTACCTTGATGTGCGAGAGCAAAGCCAGACGCTGCAAGAGTTTGGCGTGTTGACGGGAGGCTGGTTCAACCTTGCCGGTGATGGGGCCCCGATCCGGATACCCGGCTCGGAATGTACGGCGAGCATGCTGCGATTGCTCGGTATCCTGCCCCTTCGCGGACGCCTGTTTTTGGAGGAAGAGGATTACGAAGGTAGCAACCGCGTGGTCATCCTCAGCTACGGCCTGTGGCAGGGTCACTTCGGCGGCAATTTCGATGTGGTCGGGAGGAAGATCCCCGTCAACGGTGTGCCCCACGAGATCGTCGGCATCATGCCCGGTGACTTCGAGTTTCCGACGCCGTGGGGTGGCCGCGATACCAGCCAGCTCTGGACCCCACTCGTCCTGCCACGCGAAGACTCCATGCGCTCATGGCATTCGTTCGGCGGCGTGGGACGGCTTGCTGAGGGGGTAACCACAGCTGATGCTGATGTCGAGCTCAAGGCCATTGCGGCCCAACTTGCTGCGGCCTATCCAGACACGAACGCCCGCACCAGTATGTGGGTCGAGCCGATGATGAAGCGAACTCTCGGCGGGGTCCAGAAAACGATGACATTTTTGTTGATCGTCGTTGCACTGGTGCTGCTCATCGCATGCGCCAACATCGCCAGCATGCTCTTGGCGCGGGGGGCGCAACGAACTCCGGAAATTGCGATTCGCAACTCCGTTGGAGCTGACCGCGCTCGTCTCATGCGTCAGTTGCTGACTGAAAGTCTGATCCAATCGATGATTGGTGGTGTCGCCGGCTTCGCTCTTGCCTACTGGGGTGTCAAGGCTCTGGTGGCGATCCTGCCTGCCAACGTGCCGCGGGTCGCAGGGATCGGCGTCGACACCCACGTGCTGGGTTTTGCCGCCCTGACGACAATTGCTGCCGGTCTACTATCCGGCCTGGCTCCGGCGGTGTTTGCCGCACGAACCGAGATCGCCACGGTACTGAGGGAAGGTCTTCTCGCACGTGGAGGCAGCCGTGCGCTTAACCGATTTTTGGGCGTGCTCGTCGCCGCACAGATCGCGATTGGTCTCATGCTCGTGAATGCGGCGGTGGTGTTGATGTTCAGCTACTCCAACGTCATCTCACAGGAGATGAACTTCGACACTGATGAGGTGATGGTGGCCGGAATTTCGCTCAGCGGACCGGCCTATGAAGAGCCTCACCAGCGACAGGCGTTCTACGAAGAGCTGCTGACGCGTGTTCGCAGTGTGCCCGGCGTTACTCTGGCAGGGTTGACGAGCAAACTGCCTCTGAGAGGCGGTTCGAACGGCGGAGTATTGGTCAACGACGAGGTTTTTGATCCTTCGGCGATGAGAGAGAGAGACCCGGTCGAGCACTCTTTTATCGACGACGGCTACCACCAGGCGATGGGAATCCCGTTGCTGACCGGACGAACCTTCAACGCGTTCGATCTCGAGGAATCCAGTGTTGCGGCTGGTCTCGAAATCTCTCCCGTCGAGTTGCCGTTGGTCATCAACCGAACCATGGCAGAACAGATGTGGCCCGGTGAAGAACCGATCGGAAAGCTCGTTCGCCCGAACAGCGCCGTCGAGGGTTACCGTGCCCGAGTTGTCGGTGTCGTCGCGGATGTCATGCAGTGGGGCGCAGAAAGGCCGCCACTCCCCGAGATGTACTTCCCTCACACCGCCGAGGTCTGGGGGCCGCGCTGGGCACAGTTGGTCGTGCGGGCGGAGGGTGATCCGAGCCCGTTGTCGGTTGCGATCCGCGAAACGGTTCGCGAGATCGACTCCCAGATCCCGTTGGCCGAACCGTCAACCATGGCGGAGATTCTCAGCCAGAGCACTGGACGGCGCCGCTTTTCGATGTTGCTGATCACTCTCTTTGCCGCGACAGCGTTGGTTCTGATCGTTGCCGGCACCTACGGTGTGATGTCGTACGCCGTCTCTCAACGAACCCATGAGATCGGCGTGCGGATCGCCCTCGGCGCGGACAAGGTCCTCGTGTTACGGCACTTCCTCACACGTGCTGCGCGCCTCTTCGGTCCTGGGCTCGTTCTCGGCCTGCTCGGAACCTTCGCCGCATCGAGCCTGACACGAAGCATGGTGTTCGGGGTCAGCGCCTTGAATCCGATCTACGTGGCCTCTGCAGTTGGAGCAATGATCGTCGTGACCTCCGCAGCAATCTCCATTCCGGTGCTCCGGGCAACCCGGGTGAATCCGGTCGAAGCGCTGAAGACGGAATAGGCTCAGTCCCCAGGTTCAGCGGTTTCAGGAATCGTGGGTACCCCTTTCGTGTCGCTGTGTTGTGAATGAGTTCGAGCCCATGGGAGGTCACAAGCCCAATCCACTAATCTCCCCTCTTCTTTTCCGCTTCGACGAGGGGTGCCCGCCGTGATCACACGGGCTCTCGCGTTGATCCTCAACTGGTTGCTCTCGCGCTTTACCAGCGCCACCCCCTTGACAAGGAGCATTTCGAAACTTACTGTATATACTGTATATGAACAGTAAAGCATTTCCGTTGCTCCTACACGTCTCCCCCGGAGACCCCGAACCACTGCGCGAGCAGATC
>RCNG010004591.1_pt1 | contig 11764 bp, 10 predicted proteins | sample 2041371 | NCBI WGS metagenome assembly RCNG01 (sample SAMN09708227, study PRJNA481090) | Marine sediment metagenome, whole genome shotgun sequencing project. | biome: marine sediment; feature: ocean; material: sediment; isolation source: Sewage treatment plant 1 marine sediment (STP1) ... | reverse complement strand
GGCGGTAAGCTCAAGATGGAGGGGGATTACTCCCTTGCGCTTCAGATCGCGATGCAGCTACTGACCAACCCCCTCTGAACGGACGATCCCTAGTTAACAGAGCGCCCGGACTGGGGAACTTGCCGGTCACTCCCCGGGTTCGATACTCTGAACGTCGGTAACGGGGGGTTATGTTTCGGGCAATCGCCAAGAGTCGCTATCTAGTGCCGGGCTTCATGTGCTTTGCGCTAGCCTTCGTCGTCGGCCCAGTCGGGGTTGGCGTCGGCGTGCTGGAGGGGCCGCACGCAGCCTCGATCGCGGGTGTGGTTTCTGCGATTCTTGGATTCGTCGGGTTCTTGATCATCGTGTCCGGCTTGCCCGCTTCGATCGAGGTCGAGGCCGTCGAAGCGCAAATTCGCGCGATCAATGGCGAAATCGAAGAGGTCGAAGGGGTCATTGGCGAAAACGTGAAAGAGCTTTCGAGCGGCCTCGGAGAGCAAATGGTGGCCGTCGAAGAGACCGCGCGGGCGATCAAATCGATGGCGATCTCCTTGCAGTCGATAAGCGATAGGGTCGAAGCCCTTTCTTCGTGCACCGAAGAGAGCGCCTCGAGCATCCTGCAAATGAACGCGACCAATCACGAAGTCGCCGAAAACATGGGCAACCTCGGCTCGAGCGTTCGAGAAACTGCTTCGTCGATCGAGGAAATGACCTACAGCATCAAGGAAGTCGCACGGAACGTGGATGCGCTCGCGCAGACCGCCGACGAGACATCGTCTTCGATGAACGAAATGGACGTGTCGATCGACCAGGTGCAGTCGAACGCCAACGAGACGGCGCGCCTTTCGGCCGAGGTAGCCACCGACGCCGAAACCGGTGCCGAGTCGATCCTCAAGATCACCGATGAGATCAATCGAATCAAGTCGTCCTCCCTCGAGGCAGTCAGTACGATTTCCAACCTCGGCGACCGCATCGAAGCGATCGGCGACATTTTGAACGTGATCGACGAGGTCGCGGAGCAGACGAACCTACTCGCGCTCAACGCTGCGATCATCGCTGCGCAGGCCGGCGAGCACGGCAAGGGCTTTGCCGTCGTTGCGGACGAAATCAAGGATCTCGCCGAGCGCGCCGGGGCTTCCACGAAGGAAATCGCGGAGCTGATCAAGACCATTCAGGAAGAAACCAAGAACGCGATCGAAGCGGTCGAGCGCGGCGCGAGCACTGTCGATCGAGGCGTGACCGTGAGCGCAGAGGCCGAACGCGCGCTCAAGAAGATCCTCGAATCTTCCAAGCAGTCGACGACGATGGTGCGTGGAATCGCGCAGGCGACGGTCGAACAGGCCAGGGGCTCGAAGCAGGTCACCGATGCCATCGGGCGCATCGCGGAGACGGTCCAGCAGATCGCCGCCGCCACGGCCGAGCAGGCGAGAGGCTCCGAGCTGATCATGAAGAGCGCGGACAACATGCGCCTCATCACCCAGCAGATGGAGCGAAGCAGCCAGGAGCAGGCCGAGGGCGGTCGCCAAATGAGCGGCTCCATCGAGAACATTTCCGACATGGTCCTACAGCTTCATCAGTCTCATCGGAAGCACACGGACAGCTCCGAGCAGACCTTGGTGGCGGCGAAACGCATTCAGGAGCTGACACGCGACTACGAGAATCGGGTCCGAATCATGCATCGGGCGGTCGATCGCCTCCGCCAGATTCGATTGGAGTCGTGACTCCCGCCGCGAACGGTCGGCGGTTCCTCGGGCTACCCGCAGCGCGCATCTGTTTGCCTTCGGGGGGGTCGAGGATTCATCTTAGGAGCGCATGTTTGGCGTCGGCCCGACGGAGCTAGCCTTCTTTCTCGTGATCGTCCTGCTGGCTGTCGGGCCTGACAGGTTGCCCACGTTCATGCGCACCGTTGGCAAAGGGGTCCGCCAGGTGCGCAATGCCAGCCGTGAGTTCAAGGACGCGATTGGGCTCGACGAGCTGATGCGCGAAGGCGATCCGTTCCGCGCTCCTCCGGTTCGCCCGCCGAAAGCTCGACCCGTTCCCGTTCAGGAAGAGAAGGCGGAGTCGCCACAGCCCGCCGCAAACGAAGCGCCGAGCCGGCTTCCTCCGCCCCCTCCGGCCGCCGCGCTCGTCGATGAGCCCGAGCCCGCCGCCGACGAGAACCCACCGGTCGAGGCCAAGCGTCCATGACATCCGCGGAGATCCAAATCCCGGAGCCGGAGCGGGCAAGCGTTCCCGAGCAAGATCAGGAGATGACCTTCTTCCAGCATCTCAACGATCTTCGGTCTCGTTTGCTGCGGGCCATCCTCGGTTTGATTCCAGCCGTCGCCGTTGGTTGGATCTTCAAGAAAGAGATCAAAGACTTCCTCATCGCGCCGCTTCAGCCAGCTTGGGAGAAGTTGAATCTACCGGGCGAGGCCGTGCTTCGCTTCGCTGGGCCAGCGGACGCCTTCGTGATGTATATGAAGAACTCGCTCATCGCGGGCGTGCTTCTGGCGTCCCCGTGGATCTTCTGGCAGCTCTGGATGTTCATCGCGCCGGGTCTGTACAAGAAGGAAAAAGCGCTGGCGGTTCCGTTCATCCTCGCGTCGACCCTTTGTTTCACCGGAGGCGCGATTTTCGGCTACACGCTCGTCTTTCCAGAGGCATTCACGGTCTTGCTCGGCTTCAGCGACGAGACCCTAGTCGCGACGCTTTTCGTCAAAGACTACATGCCGTTCTTCCGCCGCATGCTGCTGGCGTTCGGCATCGTCTTCGAGGTTCCGGTCATCGTGACCTTCCTCGCCGGCGCGGGCATCGTGACCTGGCAGCAGCTCTTGAAATTCTCGCGCTGGTGGATCGTCTGCGCGGCCTTCATCTCGATGCTGCTGACGCCGCAGGATGTCTACACGATGGTGATGATGCTGATCCCGCTCATTCTGCTCTACTTCGTCGGGGTGGGCTGCGCGTATCTGATCAGTGTTTTTCAGAAGAAGCCGCGCCTCTAGCCTCGCTCGGGCACTGGGTAAGGCGGGTACTTCGGCACGTCTTCGGGCAGGAACCATTGGTCACCCCAGATGCTGGCGCCCCCGTCGATGTAGAAGGTCTGGCCCGCGACGAAATCCGCATAGCGCGATGCCAAATAGGTGATGAGGTGAGAGACCTCCTCTGCGGTGCCGAGCCTCTTCAAGGGGTTCGCCTTCTCGGCGGTGTCGAGGAGCTCCGGCGGATACTGCTTGGTGCCGCTGGTGACGATCACCCCCGGCGCAACCGCGTTGACCCGGATCCCGTGAAGCGCCCACTCGACAGCAAGCGTCTTCGTCATGTTGTCCACGCCCGCACGCGCCGCTCCGGTGTGCACCATGCCCGGAAATCCGCGGACGATTTGCGCAATGACGTTGACGATGCGTCCTCGCTTCTGAGGTATCATTGCCTTGTTGGCCACGGCGTGGGTCATGGCCCAGGTGCCGATCAGGTTGTTGCGAACCACTGCCGCAAAGCCCTTCGGCGATAGCGTTTCAGCGGTCGTCGGGAACTGACCGCCGGCATTATTGACCAGAACGTCGATGCGACCGAAGCGTTCGATGACCGCGTCGACATACGAGGCAACCACCTCGGGCTCGCGGATGTCGCAGGGCGCGCCAAAGGCTTCGATTCCTCTCGACTCGAGCTCGGCCACGGCGTTCTTCAGGGGCTCTGGGCGCCTCCCGCAGATCGCAATTTTGGCGCCCAGCAGGCCCATTTCCGTTGCTGCAACGAGGCCGATGCCGGTTCCTCCGCCGGTGATCAGAACCACTTCGTCAGAGAACAACCCGTCAACGTACAACTGATCCATCTCGCGCCACATACCACGCGCGGCAAGATCGGACGATTCGAGGTTCAGCTTGCCGCGATGGACTCGCGATCTTCAGTCAGCGAGGCCACCAGCTCGCGCAAGTCCTCCGCAAAAAAGGGCTTCGCGAGCGTAGCTTCTACGTCCAGACGGCGCGCGATGTCGTTTCGAGCCGTGCTCGCGCTCAGAAGAATCACAGGCACTTCGCGATGTCTCCACCGTCGGCGAAACTCACGCAGGAACATCTCGCCGTCTTCGATAGGCAGCATCAGGTCGACGACCATCAAGTCCGGCAACTGCACTGCGCATTGTGCGAGCGCCGAGCGAACGTCTCCTGCCGCGACGACCCTGTGCCCGTCTTGCTCGAGCAGGACCTGAAGCATGTGCCGAACAGAAGGGTCGTCGTCGAGAACGAGGATCATCTTCTTCTCGGCCACAGCTCCATCCTATCAGGCCCCTCGCGCATCGCGAATATGCGCGCACTGCCTACATTGGAGCTGCTAGGCTCACCTGTATGACGCTAGCCGTTCGCCTTGGCGCTGCAGCTGCTCTCGTGACGGTCGCCTGCACCCCGACGGCGCGCCCTACGTTTTCGGAGACGATCGACCCGCGGGACCTCTTCCCGCTGGAAACCGGCAATGCCTGGTCCTACGACGTCGACACGGGCGAGTCTTCGACCACCTTGGCCGTATCGAGGGTCGAATCGTTCGACGGGAGAATTGCCGAAGTTCGTACAGCACAGACGCTCGTGCGCTATGAAGTGCTCCGCGAAGGGATTCGAGTGCCCCCAGGAGAGGCATGGGTCCTGCGCCTGCCGTTCGAAGAAGGTGCGACCTGGCCGGGCCGCGGAGGCCGTACGGCTCGTTTGGTCTCCATGGGATTGCGGGTAGAGACACGCGCGGGCGCGTTTGAAGATTGTGTCCTCGTCTCCGAAACCGGCGGCAAGCTCGAGCTCGAGGTACGCACGGTGTATTGCCCGAGGGTGGGTCCCGTCTCGGTCGAGTCCACCATGCGCTCGAACCTGAGTGACCGCGCGCTGACGGTGTCCGCCAAGCTTCGCGGTTACGAAGTCAGTCCGACTTCTTCGCCGCGCCCTTAGGTCCAACGTCGACTTCGACGAACTGCGTTCGAAGCTCTACGACGAGCGAGAGCGACCCTTCGGCCACGAACACCTGGCGCCAGGTTCGTCCCAGCGCGTCGCTGACCTCCAACGCGTGTCGCGTCCCAGGCGTGACTCCGAACAAGCTGTTGTCGATCCTTCTGCCATCGAGAAGGATCTCCGCCTCGGGCGGCACGCCGAGCAGCTCGACGGTAGCCATGGGCTGAATCGCCTTGGAGGCAGCGATCGGTCGCGCGCGTGGGTCGCTCTCCAACAAAGCCCAGGCGATCGCCACCAGCACCGAAAGGACGGCAAACGCCATCATCCATCGGCTGTCTAGAACCCGCCCCACGCTGTTCAAAGGAGTTGCATTCTCTTCGTTGTTCGGCTTCACCATCGCTGCTTTGCGGCGCCACGGATTTGTGCCGTGCGCGATCCGGTTCCCATTGTAGGATGCCTACCCGGGCCCCGTCACGTTCTGGGTTGGATTTCGCATGACCACTGCAATTCTCGAAGCGCGCGATCTGACCAAGAGCTACGGCGACCGCGTGGTTGTCGACCATCTCGACTTGAGCTGTCGTCGGGGCACGGTCCTCGGCCTTCTCGGTCCCAATGGCGCCGGAAAAACGACCACCCTGCGAATGCTCTACGGCTTCGTTCCGCCCGATGAAGGCACGATCTACTACGACGGGAGGCGGTTTTCCGAGAATCGGGCCGAGGCGAAGCGCATGATCGGCGTGAGTACCCAGGACGATTCGCTCGACTACGATTTCACGGTCGCGCAGAACCTGTTGATCTATGCGAGCTATTTCCGTCCGAGGGTCGAAAACCTGGAAGGACGGGTGGCGGAGCTGCTCGACCGCTTCGAGCTCACGCCCTATTCGGATGCCTCACCGCACGTGCTCTCGGGTGGTTACGTCCGGCGACTTCTGATTGCCCGTTCCATCGTGCATCGGCCCAGCGTCTTGTTCCTCGACGAACCGACGACCGGTCTCGATCCTAGCGCGCGCCTCGATGTCTGGGAGCTGATCGACGGCATGCGCGCCGAGGGCTTGGGGATCGTGCTAACGACGCACTACATGGACGAAGCCGAGCGCTTGAGCGACGAGCTGCTCGTGATTCACGAAGGCCGCAACGTCGTCCGTGGGGAGCCGCATCGCGTCATCGACAGCGTCCTCGGTGACCACGTCATCATCGTGCCTCGCGCAGAGCCAGCGCGTGAAGCCATCGCCGCCTGGTTACGAGACCGAGGCGCGGAGCAAGTGGCGACGGTGCTTGGAGAGCTTCGCGTCCCGGTGAGCAAAGAAGATCTGGCCGCGCTCACGGCTCGGTTCGGCGAGGCGACGTGGCAGGTGCGCCCACCCAACCTCGACGACCTCTTCATCGCTTTGGCGCGACGAAATGGGCGGCGTGCATGAGCGCCGTGGGCAACCTCACGGCGGTCGCGAACTGGCGCTCGTGGGCCGTGTTCCGCAGAAATGCCCTGGTTTTTTTGAGGAACTGGCGTACCGCCGTGATCCCTCCAGCCATGGAACCGGTGATCTTCTTCGTGGCATTCGGCATCGGATTCGGCGGCTTCATCGAAGACCTCGACTACGGTGGCACGATGATCAACTACGCGACCTACGTCGCGCCAGGGTTGATCGCCTATACGGGTTTCGGCACGCCATACTACGAAGCGCTCTACTCGGCGTATGTACGCATGTTCTACCAGAAGACTTGGGACGGCATCCTGGCGACACAGGTCGAGCTCCCCAGTGTGGTTTGGGGAGAGATCCTCTGGGGCGCCGTCCGCGGGATGGTAAACATCTCGATCGTATCGTTGGTCATCGCCGCCTTTGATTTGCTTGGCATCGTCGACGTGAAAGTGGGCTTTCTGGTTTTCATGCCGCTGCTTGGCTTCATCGGCTGCGCGTTCGCGTCGTTTGCACTGATCTTCACCGCCACCGTTCCGGCCATCGATCACATGAACTATCCTGTCTTTCTGATCGGCTGGCCCTTGAGCTTGGTGAGCAACACGTTCTTTCCGATCGATCCACACAGCACAGCGTTGTGGGCACTGATGCAGGTCAATCCCGTTTACCAACTCGCGGAGTGCGCGCGGGGCCTTCTAGTCCTCGGGAACCCGGGTTCACATCTCCTCGGCTTGCTCGGATCGACGGCGCTTTTCCTCGTTCCATGCACGCTTCTTTCGGTCCGATTGACCCGCCGGCGAGTGCTCGGAGACTAAGCTTCCCGGACCCAGAAATTCATTTGTCAGATCAATGGTTTAGAGGCTGCATCAGTCCTTGCGTTGGCCCCCCTTCGAGGCTAGAAACGCAGTCATGGCTGAACCTCCGATCGCCGAACCGAGCCCTGCTGCGCAAAGCTATGATCAAAGCGCAATTCAGGTGCTCGAAGGCCTCGAGGCGGTGCGGAAGCGGCCCGGCATGTACATCGGTGATCCGCACGACGGGACGGGGCTTCACCACCTGGTTTGGGAAGCGGTCGACAACGCGGTCGACGAGCACTTGGCGGGCCATTGCGACGCCGTTCAGGTCATCGTCCACTCTGGGGGCTCGGTGACCGTCATCGACAACGGTCGAGGCATTCCGGTCGGTATGCACGACAAGGGCGTCAGCGCAGCTGAGGTCGTCATGACACAGCTGCACGCCGGCGGGAAGTTCAACAGCGAAAGCTACTCGGTCTCCGCCGGCTTGCATGGCGTCGGTGTCAGCGCGGTCAATGCGGTGAGCGAGTGGCTCAAGATGGAGGTCCGTCGCGAGGGCAGGCTCTGGTTTCAGGAATACGAACGCGGCGTTCCGAAGGCCCCGCTCGAGCCGATCGGAAACAGCGATAAGACAGGGACCAAGGTCACCTTCAAGCCCGACTCCCAAATCTTCACGATGATCAACTTCAGCTTCGAGGTGCTCAACAACCGGCTGCGCGAGATCTCGTTTCTCAACGCTGGCCTCGCGGTCTCGCTCGAGGACGAACGCGGCGACGGCAAGAAGGTCACCCACAAATTCGAGGGCGGGATTCGCGAATTCGTCGAATCGCTCAACAAGAAGAAGACCCCACTGCACGACGACGTCATTTATCTCCATGCGGTCAAGGATGGCGTCGACATCGAAATCGCGATGCAGTGGAGCGACTCGTACAACGAGTCGATTTTTCCCTACACGAACAACGTCTTCAATCGCGACGGTGGCACGCACATGACCGGCCTTCGGACAGCGCTTACCCGCGTCATCAACCAGTACGGCTCACGCGAAAAACTCCTAAAAGATCTCAAAAACCCTCTCAGCGGCGAGGATGTACGTGAAGGTCTGACCGCGATCATTTCGGTCAAGCACCCGGACCCGGCGTTCTCCTCTCAGACCAAAGACAAGCTGGTCTCGAGCGAGGTCAAGGGTATTGTCGAGAGCGTCCTCAACGAAAAGCTCAGCCAGTACCTCGAAGAAGAGCCAAAGGCGGGCAAGCGCATCGTCGAAAAGACAGTGCTTGCCGCACGTGCTCGAGAGGCCGCACGACGTGCGCGGGAGATGGTGCAGCGCAAAGGGGTCCTCGACGCCAGCACGCTTCCCGGAAAGCTAGCCGATTGCCAGAGCAAAGATCCGAGTGAAAGCGAGATCTACATCGTCGAGGGTGATTCGGCGGGCGGGAGCGCCAAGCAGGGGCGCGACCGGCGCTTCCAAGCGATCCTGCCGCTTCGCGGAAAGATCCTCAACGTCGAGCGGGCGCGTTTCGAAAAAATGATTTCGAGTGCCGAGATCGGCACCTTGATCACGGCGCTCGGCTGCGGCGTCGAAGGCGGCGAGAATTTCAGCCTCGAGAAGCTTCGCTATCACCAGGTCATCATCATGACCGACGCCGACGTCGACGGTTCACACATCCGGACGCTGCTGCTGACCTTCTTTTACCGCCAGATGCCGCAGCTCATCGACAAAGGGTATCTCTACATCGCGCAGCCGCCTCTCTACAAAGTGAAGAAGGGCAAGAAGCTGCGGTACCTTCAGGACAACGATGAGTTGAACCGACATTTAATCGAGCTCGGAACCGACAGCGTTCGGCTGGGCATGAAGGGCAGCAGCACTCAGCTCAGCGGAGAGCCGCTGCGAAATCTCCTCAAAGACATCACCCGATTTCGCCTGCTCCTCGAAAACATCGGGCACCGGGTGGACCCCTTCGTGGTCGAGGCGCTGGTGATGGTCGCCGACTTGAAAGAAGCAGACCTCGCCGACCGAAAGAAGGTCGAGGCGGCCATCGCGTTGCTCGAGAAGCACGTGCGCGTCAAACGCCCCGGCGACATTGAAGCCAGCATCGAGCGCGACGAAGAGCACGATCGGTACAAGGTCGTCATCGCAACGCAAGATGGTGGGACGCGCCGCGTCACCACGATCGACTTCGATTTTCTTTCTGCAGGGAACCTGTCGGAGCTTCGACAGATCTACCAGGGGATTCGAGCGCTCGGCGAGCCGCCGTTTTTGCTGACCGTGCTCGACAAGAACGGTAAACCCGCGTCCGAGCCTTCCGAGGTTGCCGACCTGGAGGCGCTCTGGACCGAGCTCGACGCACGCGCGCGAAAGGGTCTTGGCATCCAGCGCTACAAGGGCCTCGGCGAGATGAACCCAGACGAGCTCTGGGAGACAACCATGGACCCGGACACGCGGACGCTTCTTCAGGTGCGTATCGAAGATGCGCTAGAGACCGAAGAGTTGTTCAGCGTCCTGATGGGCGACCAAGTCGAACCTCGGAGGGCGTTCATCGAGAGCAACGCCCTCAACGTGACCAACCTCGACATCTAGTCGAGGTCTACGCGGAGCCTAGCCCGCACGGCGCGGTCGACTGAGCAGACCTTGAATCGCCTCTTCGACGCGAGGAACTTCCTGTTCGACGACTTCAAGGAGATTGCGGGCCGCGTCGATGCTGGTTTCGCCCTCGATGCCTCCCAAGAGCTCGCCAACGCGGGTCGCACCGATCTGCTTGCTCGCTCCCTTGACCGTGTGAGCGCTGAGGCGCGCAGCGTCCATGTTGCCATCGTCAAAAGCTGCTCTCATCTGCGTGACGCAGGCCCGGAGCTGGTCGACATAGCCGAGCAGGACATCCTCGATGAAGTCGTCATCTTCACCGTCGAGCGAGACGAGCTGCCCCACCATGGCAAGGTCGAGCGCAGGCGGAGGTGGAAGCGTAGACACGGACTTCATCGGGCGGGCGCCCGACAGCGGTACCCAGCGCTCCAGGGCTTTGGCCAGCATCGAGGCTCGGACTGGCTTGCACACTACGTCGTTCATGCCGGCATCGAGGCAGCGGACTCGGTCTTCTTCGGCGACGCTCGCGGTAAGCGCGACGATCGGCAGATCCTCTTTGTCGCGCGACTGACGAATGCGCTTTGTGGCTTGGAAGCCGTCGATGAGTGGCATGTGGCAGTCCATGAATACGATGTCGTAGTCGTTGGTTTTCGCTTTCTCGAGGGCCTCGCGGCCGTCGGTCGCGATGTCCACTTCGCACGATAGCTTTTTCAACAGCGCCTCGGTCACCATGCGGCTGGTGGGATCGTCTTCGGCTACGAGCACCAGCGCGCCCTCGCGGATGAGCGCTTGGGTCCGGCCGTCGGTCTCGATGACGCGCAGGGTGGTGTCCTGGCCGAGTCCCAGATCGAGCTCGGCCCAAAAGCACGTCCCCTCGTCGACGGTGCTGCTGACCCCTAGCTCGCCATCCATGAGCTCGACCAGCTGTTTGCTGATTGCCAAGCCCAAGCCGTTGCCTCCCGTGCTCCGGTTCGACCCGCTGCTGCTTCGGTTGTAGCGGGTGAAAATTCCATCGAGCGAATCCTCCGGAATACCGACGCCCGTATCGCGCACCGAGAGGCGAACTCTGGCCTTCTCCGCACGGTCCACCAGCTCGGCCCGAACCGTCACCGAACCCGAGTCGGTGAACTTGATCGCGTTGTTCACCAAGTTGAGCAGCACTTGGCGGATGCGGCCGCTGTCTCCCAGGAACCGTTGGCTCCTGATCTCCGGCGTTTCCGATTCGAGGCGAATACCCTTCGCGTCGGCGCGTGGTTGCATGAGCTCGACGACTCCGTCGATGAGCGCTCGCATGTCGAATGGAGCAGTGTCGAGCTCGATCAGACCTTTTTGAAGCTGTGAGAAGTCGAGGATCTCGTCGACGACGCCGACCAGCGCGTCTGCGGACTCCCGGATAGCGGTGATCATCTTCTTCTGCTTTTCGTCGAGATCGGTATCGAGCAACAGCGCGCTGAGGCCGAGGACCCCGTTCATCGGCGTGCGAACCTCATGGCTCACGTCAGCCAGCAGATCCGTCTTTGCCTGGGAGGCGCGCTCTGCTGCGAGCCGGAGCTCTTCCATTTGAATCAGCGCACGGCTTCTCGCGTGATGGATTCCGACCGTGATCGTAGAGAAACCAAACAGGTATCCAACGCTCTTCGCCCAGTCGACGTCTGGCACCCACAGCGAAGTCATCCCCCAGCCGAGGTACCCCGCGATCATGATCGCGGCGAGCCATCGCCAGTCGTGAACCAATGCGGCGGCTGCGAGCTGAATCAACAAGTAGACGTAGAAATTAGAGGGATCACCGTCCAGGGCGTACGCCAACGTAACCGTCGCGGTGACGACCAGGAATGCCGCGCCGCCAATGTGCAACGACCAGGCGAGCCGGGGAGGTTGATGGCGGGCGCGCCATCCGAGCGCAAGCATCGCGATTCCCGTGAGCCCATAGACCGTCATCAACTTCAAGTCGGTTTGATTGGCGCCGGTCGACCAGTGGCCGAGCGCGAGCGCCTCATAGGCGATCCCCGCGCAGATCAGCATCGTCGCCAGGTACCGTCGGCCGAGTGAGCTCATCATCGAGCGGCGCTCGTCAGCGCTCAGGGGCGA
>RCNG010002705.1_pt1 | contig 11764 bp, 11 predicted proteins | sample 2041371 | NCBI WGS metagenome assembly RCNG01 (sample SAMN09708227, study PRJNA481090) | Marine sediment metagenome, whole genome shotgun sequencing project. | biome: marine sediment; feature: ocean; material: sediment; isolation source: Sewage treatment plant 1 marine sediment (STP1) ... | reverse complement strand
TGCGGAGATCCGTTCGGGTGCTGAGCAGGTTGCCGAGTCGGTTCGCGCGGATGCGGAGGGTGTGCTTGCTTCTGCTCAGGAGCGGGTGGTCGGGGAGATTCGGGCGGCGGAGGAGTCTGCTGCAGAGATCGTGTCGGATGCCGAGACTGCCTGCGGAGATCCGTTCGGGTGCTGAGCAGGTTGCCGAGTCGGTTCGCGCGGATGCGGAGGGTGTGCTTGCTTCTGCTCAGGAGCGGGTGGCTGGGGAGATTCGGGCGGCGCAAGAGATCGCTTCGGAGATGCTTTCGGGGGCCGAAGAAGCTGCCGCAGAGACTCGACGGGGAGCCGAACAAGCAGCCGAGACGATGCAGACAGATGCGCAGATGGCGAAACAGGCCGCTGATGAACACGCGCTCCGGTTGCGTTCGGAGGCGGAGGCGCTCCTCGGTGAAGCCAGGACGTCAGTCGAGGATATGACCGCTGCAGCCCGTGAAGACGTTGCCAGGATGCGGGAGAAGGCGGCATCGGTTCGTCAGGAGTACGAGGAGCAACTCGAGATTCTCCAGTCCGCTGAAGATAGCGCCGCCGAAGTCGTGTCTGCGGCTGAGGCGATCGCCGCTGAGCGGGTCGCAGAAGCGGAAGCTGCGAACGAGGGAGCCATCGCAGGGCTGAAGGCGAGAACTGAGCTCGTCGACGCGCGGGAGAGCGATGTTGCGGACGTTCTCGCAGAAGCCGAGGAAGAGGCTCGGAGCGCCGCTCAAGTGGTCGAGGCGGCGAAAGAGGAGTCCGAGATTATCCGTCTCGAGGCCATCGGTTTGAGGGATGAGGCTGATCGAGTGCTGTCGGCCGCACGCGAGCAGGCTGCGGGCCTGTCCGACGCCGAACGGCAAGCGTTCGAGATTGTCGAGCGCTCCCAGCGCGAGGCCGTGGGGATCCGCGCCGGGGCCGAGGGTGAAGCCGCAGCGGCCCGATCCGAGGTCGAGCGGTTGCACGCTGAGGCTGGGGAGATGCAGCAAGGCCGGGTTGATCTGGAGTCGGAAGTCCAGAAGATCGAGCACGCCCGGGCGGAACTCGCCGGTCGCAGGGATGAGTTGAACCGACGCTCGGCCGAGCACGACGCGGCCGAAGACGAGCTTCGACTGCGCATCTCCGAAGTCGAGCGCAAAGAGGCCGAGCTGACCGAAAGAACCGTCGAAGCCGACACTGCCGACGAGGCTATCGCCCGGGCCACCGATGCCCATGAAGCCGCCGAACAGGTGTTGCGTTCGGCGTCGGAACGCGCGGAGGAGATCACGTCCGAGGCATCAGCGGAAGCTGAACGGATGTCGGTGCAGGCCGCAGAGTCCGCTGAGAGCATGAGAGCCGATGCTAAGCGTCGCCGTGCCGAGGTAGAAGAGGAAGCCGAGCGCGTTAACGCTGAGCGGATCAGATTGACCGACGAACAGGCGTTGGCCGCCAGCGTTGTATCCGTTTCCGATGACGCCGCGCTCGACGCTCGACCGGTCGACGAGTCCGACGAGACGGACGAGGACGTCGTTGAAGACATGTTCGGTAGCGATCGTGACGACGTCGACGATCCGAAAGTCCCGGAGCGGCACGAACAGAGTCGCTACGAGCGCAACTCGGCGAAGCTCCCACGGATCGGCGACGATGCTGCGAACGTCGTTCGTTCTCTCGAATCGTTCAGGAAGTCACTCCGCGGTTCGTGAGGCGTTGCCGCCTATGAGTAGAGATCCGATCTGGACATGATCGGCACCGTCGGGGCTTCATTGAAGAGAGCCTCAATCTCGTCGGGGTCGACGGGCACACCGCGTGTGAGATTCTCGTTTCCAGAGGATGTGATCAGCAGATCGTCTTCGATCCGCACACCGATACCCAGGAACTGTGTGGGGACCTCATGGGTGACGACGTCTGCTTCCTCTCGCCGCTTGTCGAGGAGCCGCTTCGCTTCGGATGCGCCCTCCAGATAGGCGAGATCCCGCTCGGCGTCCACATCGAACGGCACCTTGGCGAGTTCGAGGACCGTCTTGTCCCGGGCAACGTAGATGCCCGGTTCGACCGTGAACGTCATTCCCGGTTGGAGTGGCCGGCCGACGCCATCGGCACGGTATGACCCGGCATCGTGAACGTCCATGCCGAGCCAGTGCCCCGTGCCGTGGAAGTAGAACTCCCGGTACCAGCCGTAGGCGACGGCATCCTCGACCGGCCCAGGCAGCAGGCCAAGGGCAACCATGCCCTCGGTGAGCGTCTGGACGGCGATGTCGTGCATGTCGGTGTAGGGGAGACCAGGTTCACAGACCTCGATGACGGCCTCCTGAGCTGCGAGGACCACGTCGTACACGACTCGCTGGGCATCACTGAATCGACCGTTGACGGGGAACGTGCGAGTGATGTCCGAAGACAAGTAGCCGATTTCGGCTGCAGCGTCGATGAGGAGGAGATCGCCGTTCCCCAGGGGCTGGTCGTTCTCCGTGTAGTGCAAGATGCAAGCGTTGTCGCCAGAGGCAACGATCGACGGGTACCCCTCGCGTGTGGCACCTGACGCTCGGAAGACATACTCCATCGCCGATTGCACATCGTGCTCGGACCGTCCGGGAGTGGCGAATCGCATCGCCTCGGAGTGGCCTTCCGCCGAGATGCGGCAGGCCTCGCGGAGAGCCTCGATCTCGTCGGGCGATTTGATGAGCCTGAACTCATGGAGCGTCGGCGACGGATCAATGATCGAGGATGGGACGGTGATGCCGGCCCTGATGCTCATGCTCCTCGCCTGGCGCAGGGATCCGAGCACTCGCGAATCGATCAAGGAACCTACGGAGTACCACAGAGTGTCGCGATCGCGGAGGCGGTCACGGAGAACCTTCTCGAGTTCGGAGATCGGGAAGGCCTCATCCGCTCCGAAGCGATCCGTGGCGCCATCGATGCCCGCGCGCCTTCCGTTCCACGCCTCCATCTCGGGGTCGCGCGGCCGGACGAAGAGCACATACGGCTGGTCGTGTTTCGGATCGAACAGCGCCACAGCGTCTGGTTCGTCGAATCCGGTCAAGAAGAAGAAGTCCGACGATTGACGGAACACATGGTTCACGTCGTCGTTGCGGGCGCTCTCGACGGCGGCAGGGATGATCGCGAGACCGTCCCCGATCGCGTCCATGAACTGGGTGCGGCGTTGCGCGAATCGATTCATGTCGGAGAGTTTCGGGCGGGAATGGAATGAACGCAAGTCGACCGACACAGCACCACCGCTCGGGAAGCCTAGAGTGAACGAGCCAGGTTCGAACGCCGGTCGCTAGTCGCCCGGCGTTGATTCTGGGAAGTGACGAGAACAACTGGAGGGATCGATGAAGCGACCACGACGGATGTTCGGGCTGCTGGCACTCTTGGCCGTGCTGGCGATGATCGCGGCGGCTTGCAGCGACTCGAGCGATGACACAACGACGACGACGGCGAGTGGTGAGGAGACCACTACTACGGCCGCGGCCATGTCGGGCGAAGGGTTCACTTTCGGGATGATCCTTGTTGGACCCGAGAACGATCGCGGCTGGTCTCAGGCCCACTTCGAGGCCGGGAAGTACATCGAGGAGAACACCGGAGCGACGATGATCTCGCTGGACTCGGTCAATCCCTCCGACCGTCCGGAAACGTCCGTGGAACAGGTTGTCGATGACATGGTCGAGCAGGGCGCCTCGCTGATCTTCGCGACGTCGGACGACATGCGCGACGGCATCGAAGCTGCTGCGGAGGCTCACCCGGAAATCCCGATGATCTGGTCCTCAGGGGACAGTGCCTGGGCCGAAGGAGAGGCCTACCGCGGTGATCTGACGAATCTTGGCAACCTCATGGGAAGGATGTACTACGGGAAGATGATCGCCGGATGTGCCGCGGCGATGACATCAGAGACGGGCAAGATTGCCTACCTCGGTCCCCTCATCAACGACGAGACACGTCGCCTCGCAAGCTCCGTGTACCTCGGTGCGCAGTATTGCTGGGAGGAAGCTGGGAACGATCTCGCTGATCTCAGCATGGATGTCAATTGGATCGGTTTCTGGTTCAACATCCCCGGGGTAACCCTCGATCCGACTGAGGTCACCAACGGCTTCTTCGACGGTGGCGCGGATGTTGTGGTCTCGGGAATCGACACGACGGAAGCCCTCGTGGTTGCCGGACAGCGTTCGGCAGCAGGCGAGTCCGTGTGGGCGATTCCATATGACTTCATAGGGGCGTGCAGCGAAGCACCCGAAGCCTGCTTGGGTGTTCCGTACTTCAATTGGGGTCCCTCATATCTCGAGGTTACTGAAGCAGCCATCGCCGGCAGCGTTGGCGCCACTTTCGAGTGGATCGGTCCGGATTGGGCGGACATCAACAACCCAGATACGAGCATGATCGGCTGGGTCACGGGCGACGCCCTCCCGGGTGACGCCACAGGCACGCTCGACGCGTTCATCGCCGGGCTCGGCGACGGCTCGATCAACCCGTTCGTTGGACCGCTCAACTATCAGGACGGTTCGCCGTTCCTCGCCGAAGGTGAGACCGGGAGCGATCTGCAGCTCTGGTACATGAAGCAGCTGCTCGAGGGCATGAAGGGCGCCAGCTCCGCCTGACGCCAACCGATTCGATGAGACGATGGGGGAGGCCGAACCGGCCTCCCCCATCGCGTACTGGCCGATGTCCCGTGATTAGTCTGCGGCTCAATGGCGCTGGAGATACGGGACATTCACAAGCACTTCGGTCCCGTACGGGCGAGCGATGGTGTCACGTTTGTAGTCGAGGAAGGTTCGCTGCACGGGATTCTTGGAGAGAACGGTGCTGGCAAGTCGACACTGATGAAGATCCTGTCGGGCTTCTACGAGGCCGACTCGGGCGAGGTAGATCTCAACGGACAGGTCCTCGACCTGCGTTCTCCGGCAGACGCCATCCAGGCCGGCATCGGGATGCTTCACCAGGATCCCCTCGTGTTCCTCCCGTTCACGGTTCTCGACAACTTCGTGCTTGGAAGCCCGGGACCGGAGCGGCTCGATCGATCGAGTGCGCGGGCAGAGCTCGAACGTGTGAGCGGCGAGCTTGGATTCCGTTTCGACCCCGAACGCCTCGCTCGCGATCTCACGGTCGGAGAGCGCCAGCAGCTCGAGATAACACGTCTGATGTGGCTCGGTGCCAGGGTGCTGATCTTCGACGAACCGACGACCGGGATCTCAGCGACCCAGCGTGTCCAACTGTTCACAACCCTCCACAACCTCGCGGAGGACGGGTTGATCGTGCTGTTCGTGTCCCACAAGCTCGAGGAAGTCGAGGAACTGTGCGACTCGGTCACGGTGATCCGACAGGGCAAGGTCGTCTATGAGGCGCCGATGCCGGTCTCGCCGGACGTGCTCGTGGAGAAGATGTTCGGGAGCGTGTTCGTCGAAGAAGACCGAGAGCCAGTCCCGTTTGGGGGCTCTGTGCTCGAACTCTCTCACGTCACCATCGAGGAGGGCACCACACGAGTGGAGGACCTCAACCTTACGTGCGCCGCCAGTGAGGTCATCGGTCTCGCCGGTCTTGAGGGCAGCGGACAAAGGACGTTGCTGCGCGCTTGCGCCGGTCTCTTGGATCCAACTTCCGGGGCACTCTCCGTCGATGGAAGGAATCTCAACAAGGCGTCATATCGAGACCATCTCGCGGCCGGCGTCCACTACCTCCCTGCCGGACGCCTGGAGGAGGGACTTGTCGAGGGCATTTCGATAGCGGAGCACCTTGAACTCGTCTCCGATGACACGGGCTTCTTCATCGACTGGGACACCGCGAACGAAGCCGCTGAGCGGGAGATCGACGACTATTCGATCAAAGGAAGCCCGTCTTCACCGGCGGAGGCTCTGTCGGGGGGCAATCAGCAGAGACTCCTCCTGGCGATGATCCCCGATGACGTTCGGCTGCTTCTCCTCGAGCATCCCACGAGAGGCCTCGACGTCGGCTCGGCCGCATATGTGTGGCAGCGCCTGTTGAGTCGTCGCAGTGATGGCACTGCGATCGTCTTCGCTTCTGCCGACCTCGACGAGTTGCTCCGATACAGTGATCGAATCGTTGTGTTCTTCGCCGGGGATGTGTTCGCCGTGCGAACCGCCTCGGATACAGACGGCGAGGAACTCGGCTACCTCATCGGTGGGAAGGAGCGGAAATGAGAGCTCTGAAATCCGCCTCACCGACACTCGTCGCTCTCGCCGCTGCCCTCGCCTTCGGAATCATCCTGCTGCTCTTAGCCGGTGCGCCACCCTTCGAAGCGCTGTGGCTCCTCGTCGAAGGCTCATTCGGATCCGCCTCGAAGATGTCGGCCACGTTGCTTGCATGGTCGCCGCTCCTCCTCGCATCGGCCGGACTCGTCGTCACGTTCGCTGCGGGTCTCTGGAATATCGGTGTCGAAGGACAGGTCGTGGTTGGCGCCATTGCGGCAAGCTGGGTGGCTCGATCACTCCCCGGACCGGTGTGGGTGATTCTCCCGGCAACGATCATTGCCGGAGCAATCGGTGGTCTTGTCTGGGCCCTCATTGCCGGCGTTCTCAAGACCTACGGTGGTGTGCATGAGATCTTCGGTGGCCTCGGCCTCGACTTCGTTGCGGCAGGTCTGGTGGTCTATCTGGTTCTCGGACCATGGAAGCGAACCGGGGTAGCCTCGACGAGCGGCACCGACATCTTCCGGGATGCTGCGTGGATGCCGGAGATCGAGGCACTCGGAACGGGATGGCCCGTAGTCCCCGTCGTGTTGGGGCTTGTGGGCGTCTTCCTTGTGTGGCTGCTCCTGCGGGGAACCCGATTCGGCCTGCGACTGAAAGCGGTCGGCCGTAATCCGCAGAGCTCGTTCCTGCTCGGCATACCCACGAACGGCTACATGCTCGGTGCTTTCGCTATCGGCGGTGCGCTCGCAGGCATCGCGGGGACCGTCCAAGCGACCGGGTTCCATCACAAACTCGTTCCGTCGATCTCGGGCGGATACGGGTTCCTTGGAATCCTCGTTGTGCTCCTGGCGTCGTTCAGCGCCGCGTGGATCGCTCCGATCGCTCTGTTCTTCGTTGCGATCTCGGTGGGGAGCACACAGCTCGATCTCCGCCTCAGTTTGGACTCGGCCTTCGGCGGGGTTCTCCAGGGGATCATTGTGCTGTTCGTCATGATCGGCGGCGCCTGGTCGGCGCGCCGGGGTGCCTCATTGCCCGTAGCAAGAGAAGGGCCCTGACCATGGAGTCCACGCTCAATTCGATCATTGCCGCGGCCGCGCCACTCGTCATCGCGACGATGGGCGAAACCATCACAGAGAAGTCGGGTGTCGTCAATCTCTCCCTCGAGGGGAGCATCCGCCTCTCTGCCATGACGGGGTTCGTCGTGGCGTTCTGGGTGGGCCACGCGCTCGTCGGCTTCGCGGCGGCGGCCGTCGTCGGAGCAGCGATTGCCGCCATCATCGCCTCGACGAGTATCCGCCTGAAGTTGAACCAGATCGCCGTTGGCTTCGTTCTCACCCTGCTGGCAGCCGATCTTGCCTCATTCCTCGGAGACTCCTTCGTCGGTGAGCGCGGCCCCCGGGTTCCTGCTCTTCCGATCCCCGTCCTCTCCGATATTCCATTCATCGGCAAGGTGCTTTTCGATCACGACCTCGTCGTGTACGGCAGCTTCCTGGCGATAGGCGTCACGTGGTGGGTCTTCTATCACACGCGGGCAGGCCTGAACCTCCAGGGTGTGGGCGAGCGTCCGGAAGGTGCGTTTGCCAGAGGCATCAGAGTCAACACGGTCCGATTCTGGTACACGGTTCTTGGCGGGGCCATGGTCGGGATCGCCGGCGCGGCCTACTCTCTCGACGTGAAGCTCGGATGGCGAGAGACGTTGACGCTCAACCTCGGGTGGATAGCGCTGGCGATCGTCATCTTCGGGGGATGGCACCCGGTCCGGGTTGCTTTCGGTGCCTACCTGTTCGGCGCTCTTCAGGTGCTCGCCTTCCAACTGCAAGACGTCTTCCCCGGTCTCGCCCAGGTGCTCCCGATTGCGCCGTTCCCACTCATGATCGTCGCTCTCGTCTTCGTCTATTCCAGCGGGTTCCGACGGATCGGGGATCAGTTCCCGCGCCTCCGCAGTCTGCTGGGCGGCGCGGCACCTGCGGCGATGGGAACCGTGTTCGAGCGCGAGTAGCGTTCAGGTCGCCGCGAGGTCTGCGAGTTCGCCAAGCAGGACTGCCTTGTCCTCACTTCCGAGGAACGCCGCCTCGATCGAGTTGCGTGCCAATGTGACGAGATCCTCACGGCTCAGGTTGAGCGCCTCCGCGGTGGCGACGTAGTTGTCGAGCAAGTAGCCACCGAAGTACGCCGGATCGTCCGAGTTGATCGTCACCCGAACCCCCTGGTCGAGGAGTCGCTTCAGGTTGTGGTCCTCGAGACGATCGAAGACTCGGAGCTTGACGTTTGACAGCGGGCACATGGTGAGCGGGATCTGTTCACGTACGAGGCGCTCGACCAGGGCCGGATCCTCATCACACCGCACCCCGTGATCGACTCGCTCCGCACCGAGGGAGTCGAGGGCACCGGTGATGTATGCGGGCGGGCCTTCCTCGCCGGCGTGGGCCACGGAGTGAAGACCGGCGGCCCGTGCCAGTGCGTAGGCCTCGGAGAACCACTCAGGCGGGTTCCCCACTTCCCCTGAGTCGAGGCCGACGCCGACGATCCGGTCCGTGAAAGGCTCTGCCTCGCGCCAGGTGCCGATCGCGGCCTCGCCCGGGAGGTGCCGGAGAAAGCACATGATCAACGCTGCTGAGATTCCCCAGCGGTCCTCGGCTTCGTCCATTGCTCGTGTGAATCCTTCCATGAACACCCTAAAGGCGATGCCCCTTTCGGTATGTGTCTGAGGGTCGAAGAAGATCTCGGACCTTCGTCGACGGCGCGCTCGAGATAGGCGAACATCAAGTCGTAGAAGTCCTGCTCGGTCACCAACACGGCGGCACCCTGGTAGTAGATGTCGAGGAACGACTGGAGGTCGGAGAACTCGTAGGCAGCCCGAACCTCTTCGACCGAACCGAACGGCAGTTCGATGCCGTTCCGTTCGGCGAGAGCAACCATCATCTCGGGTTCGAGCGTCCCCTCGATGTGGACGTGGAGTTCGGCCTTCGGGAGCGAGCGGATGAACGATGCAGTATCCATGGCCCCTATTCAACCCGCTCGACGATCACGCTGCGAGTTCGGACTCCGAGGAGCTGTCGGGCGAGACCGCGTGTGGACGACTATGCCTTCCGGCTGGCCGCGCCGGCGAACAGACCGATACCGATGACGGCGAGGACAATCTGGATAAGCAGCTTGATCCAGTCGATGCCGGCCGTGTCCCCGACGCCGATCAGATCGGCTAGAAACCCGCCGAGGATGGCAGCACCAGCGCCGACGAGGATGGTGCCGATCAGTGATATGTCCTGTTTGCCGGGCTTGAGCAGACGAGCCAGCGGTCCGAGGATGAGACCCATGATGAGTCCACCGATGATCGTTGCGATGACGCTTCCCATTCTTGTCCCTCTCCCTGGTGGGTGAATCCGCTCGGACTCCGTTGTACCTCGGTACCGCGAGCGAATCGAGTCGTGGGCCCGGTGGGACTCGAACCCACACGCTTCGGATTAAAAGTCCGCTGCTCTGCCATTGGAGCTACAGGCCCTGATCCGCAGGATACCCGTTGCAGGCGTTGCTGATCACTTGGCGTTGCGGCATGCACCGTGACGGCCGGGTCGGTATCGTCAGGCGCGTGAAGCTCTATCTCATCGACGGCACGTATGAGTTGTTCCGCAACCACTTCGGCGGGGGACCCGAGCGCACCGCGCCGGGCGGCAAGGACGTGAAGGCCACATACGGGATCATGGCTTCGACACTTGCACTGCTTGCCGAGCCTGAAGTCACCCACGTGGCGGCAGCGTTCGATTCCGTGGTCGAGTCGTTCCGAAACGAAGTGTTCCCCGAATACAAGACGGGAGAAGGCATCGAACAGACCCTGTTCAACCAGTTCCCGCTTGCCGAGCGAGCAATGCGGGCGATCGGTGTCACGGTTTGGTCGATGTACGACTATGAAGCGGACGACGGGCTTGCCACGGGCGCCCGCCGATGGGTCGATGACGTGGACCAGGTTGTGGTCATGTCGCCGGACAAGGACATGGCTCAGCTCTATGGAGATCCACGAATCGTCGGATACGACCGGCGCAAGGGAGCGTTCATCGATCGAGACGCGGTCGTCGACAAGTTCGGTGTTGAGCCTGCGTCGATCCCCGACTGGCTTGCGCTCGTTGGAGACGCGGCGGATGGACTGCCGGGGCTCCCCGGATGGGGTGCGAAGTCCTCAGCGACGATCCTCTCCCGGTATGGCCATCTCGAGGGCATCCCTCTCAACGCCTCCCTCTGGGACGTCAAGGTGCGCGGTGCCGACAAACTCGCCGTGACACTGCGCGAGCGGATGGGCGATGCCCTGCTCTATCGGTTCCTTGCCCAACTCAGAGTCGATGTTCCGCTTCCCGATTCGCTCGGCGATCTGGAGTGGAAGGGCGTGCCCCGAGATCGTTACGAGGCGTTCTGCGACGAACTCGGTTTCGAGCGTCTCAAGGAGCGGCCGAAACGTTGGATCGACTGATCAGAGAACGATGACCCCGGCAGGGTGGCCGTGGGCGTTCGCGATCCTACGATCGAGGGTGAGCAGTGGCGTTCCGGTCGCTTCTGCGAGGGCGACGTAGGCGGCATCGTACGCGGTGAGGTTGTCCCGAGGTTCCCAGATGCGGGGCAAGAGCGGCCGGTGGTCGCAGCACTAACTAGCGGACACCAGGTACTGGAGAACCCGGCCGCCGTCGGCGTCGAACATCTCGAGCGTGCCGGCGTCGACGATGTAGGTATCGGCGAGGCCGAGGAGCTCCAGGTACCGCGTTTCCTGAGCCATGGCGGCTTCATCGGCGCAAGCCATCAACGTCGCTGCTCCGGGAACTATCTCGATCGATGTCTCGTCGGTCTCCCACGTAGCGGTGTAGTCGTTGCATCCAGACGAGCCGGAGAGCGTCCCGTCGTCCGCGAAGGCTGCGGTGACCGAGACACCAATGGCGGCCGACTGGAAGCCGCCAGTACCATTGTTGTACGCGAGGAGGTCCCACGACGTCCCGGCCAGATCCTGTGAGATTGCGGCGTAGACGAGCACCGGACCACCGTTGGACGAGAGAGTCAACGTCTCACCATCGATCGCCCATGAATCGACGGTGTCCAGAGCAGCGAGGTACGCAGCTTCCTGTGCCATAGCCCCGGGTTCCCCGCAGAACATCTGGGTAGAGGCGAGCAGTCCGAAGGTGAGCGAAGATCCGTCCAGTTCGAACGAGCCGCTGTACTGATTACAGGAGGCGTTCCCCGCCGCGGTGCCCTCGTCGAACATCAGCGTCGGGGGCGTGCCGGGGATGGGGGCGATTATTGCCCCGTTGGGACCGGCGATCTCGGTCAGTTGCCAGGCCTGGTCAGTCGGCACACCACCTCCATCAGAGCCGCAAGCCGCAGCGAGCAGGGCGAACGAAAAGGTGAGCAAAAGTAGTTGTTTCATCATGTTGATGAGACGATATCGGAACGACCCGAGATTCCCGAGTATTCGTTCGAAAGCGACAGCCGGTGGAGCTTCAGGTCTCGGACGCGACGCCAAGGAGTCGCTCGCGCTTCAGCTTCTTCGCTCCTCGAACGGACAGGAGAATCGCCACGATCCATGAGATCGCACCGATCAGGAACGCCGATCGACCGGGAGAGATCACGACACTGACCGCCACGGCGTACGACAGCATGATGACGGG
>RCNG010001680.1_pt1 | contig 11767 bp, 8 predicted proteins | sample 2041371 | NCBI WGS metagenome assembly RCNG01 (sample SAMN09708227, study PRJNA481090) | Marine sediment metagenome, whole genome shotgun sequencing project. | biome: marine sediment; feature: ocean; material: sediment; isolation source: Sewage treatment plant 1 marine sediment (STP1) ... | reverse complement strand
GGCGTCCGAGATCTCCATGATCTGACGCCGGCAGTTGTCGGAACCGTAATAGATGGTGGCGCCAATGGCGGCGGCACCCAGGTTCCACGCCTGTTCGACGGATGCCCACAGGGTCTGATCGTAATCGTTGGGATAGGTCAGCATCTCGTTGTGGTTGATCTTGACCAGGAACGGGATCTTGTGAGCGTAGCTGCGCGACATCGAGCCCAGAACGCCCAATGTGGAGGCCACCGCGTTGCACCCACCCTCGACAGCGAGCTTGACGATGTTCTCGGGGTCGAAGTAGATCGGGTTGGGGGCAAACGACGCGGCGGCCGAGTGTTCGATTCCCTGGTCTACCGGCAATATGGAAACAAACCCGGTTCCGGCCAGCCGGCCGGTATTGAAGATCCGCTGCAGCGAGCTCATCACCCGCGGTGAACGGTCGGTCTGCGCCACGACCCGGTCGACAAAATCCGGCCCCGGCAGATGAAGCTGGTCCTTCGATATGCCGGTGCAGGTGTAATCGAGCAGCGATGCCTGGTTCCCGAGGTGTTTTTGAATTGAGTCAATCATGTTTTTCCTCCTGTGTGCGAGGTCATTGTACGGCATCTTCGGGCCCCGCGGCAGCCCCCGCATCAGGGGCGCTGGTGCTGACGGGAAGAGGGGAAAGGGAGAAAGGGGGAAAGGGGGAAAGGATGCTGGATGCTGGATTCGCCATCCACCCAGAGAAACCACAGATCACGCAGATGAACGCAGATTCGCGTGCGGCGGAGGTGCCATTTGTCGCATTGTTTGGGTTCGGCTCATCAATCCGCCCACATCGCTCGGGCAAACAATGCGATGGGTGGCTCCTCCCGGGAACCGCGCGTTGAAAGGCGGGTTCACTCGAACGCCTGGGGAAGTGGCGGCTGTCCCCTGCAAGAGATTTCTCCGCTCGCTACGCTCGGTCGAATCTCATTCTTTAATATCCGAGCGTGATAAGTGGGGTGTCTCCCCTGCTCGATTTATCCGCGACCGTAGCGGAGGCCAAACAGCGCCGCCAACAGCGTGCCCTTAACCACCGTGGTCGAGGCGATCGCAATCCATACGGCCTCGACGCCCCAGCCCCGCGACACCAGCCACATGGCCATCGGAACTCGAATGGCGGTCAGGCCGATCTCGATGATGGCCGGAATCGTGGTCCACTGGGCCCCCGCAAAGGCGCCGAGCAGCACCACCTCGGTGGCCATGAAGAGCTGGGTGAGCCCCACCAGCAACACGTAGGTCGTGCCCGCGGCTATGACATCTGGATCCCTCGAGAAGACCCCGATCGCCACTTCGGGAAAGCTGACCAGCAGCACCGTCACCGCACCCACCGGCAGACACGTCAGAAACAGGGTTCTCCACGCGCTGCGCACGGCTCGCCGGGAATCGCCGGCGCCGAGATTCTGGCCGACCAGGGTCGTCGCAGCGGCCCCCATCCCGGCGCACACGAAGTAGTTCAGCACCTCGAGCTTGTGGCCGACCCCGAGGGCCGCCACCGCAGGGGTGCCGAAGGTCGTAATCACGCGCGTCAACAGGATGTAGATCAAGGAAAACAACGCTCCCTCCATGGCGAGCGGGAAGCCGACCCTGAAAGATGCCCAGGTCTCGTGCAAGGGCGGCACAAAAAATCCCAGGGGCGGTGGCCTGATCCCGAGCCGGCCGAGGAGGACCCACCCGTGGATAGCCGCCACCAACCACGAAATGACGGTGGCGATGGCGGCACCCATCACGCCGAGCGCCGGCAGCGGCCCAACCCCGAAAATAAGGATTGGATCCACCACCAGATTGACGGCGGCGGCCACCGCCAACAGTTTCAGCGGTGTGCGGGCGTCGCCCACCGCCCGAAACGCCGCCGACATCCACACGAAGATGAAGTAGGCCGGCATCCCGGCCAAGATCACCCACAGATAGCGAAGGCCTTCGGAGGTCACATCTGGAGAGGTTCCCATGAAGACGAAGACCGCGTGGCTCGAGAGCAGGCCGATGCCCGACACGATCGCGACGCTCCAAACCCCGAGGGTCTGACCGGCCGCCGCGGCGCGGCGGACGCCGCTTTCGTCCTCGGCGCCTACCCTCCGTGCCAACACCGAACCCGAACCCGCGGCCATGCCCTCCCCGAGGGTCTGGGCCAACCACATGGTGAAGCCCGCAGTCGAGGCCGCGGCCAGGGCCACCGGTCCGACCCTCCCGAGCCAAAAGGTGTCGACAACGAGGAACCCGGCCTGCAACAGAGCTGCAAGCGCGGCAGGCGCTCCGAGGTGGAGGATCGCCCGGTCGATCGAGCCGGAAACCAGCAGCGCGCGGTGGCGGAGAACGTCGTTCACGGTGGTGGAGGATAGCAGGCGCTCATCGCGCGAATTCTCGGATTTGAATTCTGAATTCTCAATTCCCGCCCACCCTCCCCTGAAAAACTCAGGGCGGGTGGGCGGCATTCAAAATTCAAAATTGAGAATTGAAAATTATGACTTGGCCGTCGCGGTCACTTCTTCAGTAAATTGAATCCCGAGCCGTTCCAATTCCTCGAGCGCCGGTTCGTAGAATTCCTTCATCACCGGAACGATGACGCCAGGTTGCGTAAAGCGCCCTTCGAGGATGAAGCGCACGCCAACCGCCGCCGGCAGGCCGACAGTGCGGTTCATGGATGAGTCGCCACCGGGAATTCCGAAGTCGATCATGGTCGACGTGATGTTCTCGGTCCTATCCGGAAAGTCGGCGACAAAGGTGTGCTGGAGGACCAGCATGTCGCGTTCGCCGTCACCGTAGGACATCTTCTCGAGCATCCGTTCGGTCAGGATATCCACCGGCGCCGCCGGGCCCGGCAGAGGGTCGTCGCCAAAGAGCCCGAGCCACTCCATACCCGCGAGTTCCGGGCCCTCGGCATCGATGCCGAGGTGGGTCGCGATTTTCGCTTTGAGATCGTCAGTGCCATCCACTCCCGCGAGGAGAGCTGTGAGATCGGCGTAGGTCTTGCCCTCGAGACCGTCGATGCCGTCGGTTTGCAGCCACCCGAGCCGAGCCGTCTGCTTCTCGATCGTGCACCAGGCCGGGAACCGCAGCGTTCCGCGAAACATGACGTCGCGGGGATCGATGCCGTAGACCTCGGTGTAGGGCATGGAGTCGCGGTTGGCGTAGCCTTGAAGCTTGGTCGCCTCGCCGTCGATCACCACCGATACCGGCCACACATGGTCGAAGAGCTCCGGGCCGGGGACGTCTCGAACCTGACCATCTCGGCGGTACCGCGAGACGTTCAAACCCGCCAGAATCACCCCACGGGGGCTCCAGGAGAACTTGTAGCCGTAAGGATTGTCGTTGGCCTCCGGTGCCGGCAGACCGCCGCAGTAAGACTGGAACGTCGTGATGACGCCGCCCTCGGCGTGCACCCGATCGATCACCTGCATCGCCGTCATATGGTCGATCCCCGGGTCGACGCCGAGCTCGTTGAGAAGGATGACTCCCTTCTCTTTGGCCTCAGCATCGAGGGCCTGCATGTCCTCCTTGACATAGGAGGTTGTGACCATGTGCTTCCCGACATTTATGCATGCACGGGCCACCTGTGGGTGGAACTGCCAGGGCAGCAGACTCACCGCCACATCGTGGTCGGCAATGATGGGCTCGAGCTTCTCGGGCTCAACCGTAATGTCATAGGCCATCGGGGTTCCGTTGGGATGACCGTCGATGATCTCTTCGGCCTTGCTCACGGTGCGGCTGGCCACGGTGACGTGGAATCCCTGGTCGAGCAGATACCGCACATGGGCACGAACTACCAATCCTGCTCCGAATACGACAACTTTCTTCATGGGAGGGTCCTTTCTCAGCGACCGTTCGCGGCAGCACATCGTCCGGTTTGTTTTCTCGGGTCAGCTCCCGAGGGTTGCCACCATCACCGCCTTGATGGTGTGGAGTCGGTTTTCCGCCTGATCGAAGACCCGCGACTGCGGTCCCTCGAACACGGCATCCTCGACCTCCTGGATGTCCGGGTTCTGCCTCGAGACCTCGGTATCCAGGTTGTGGAAGGCGGGCAGACAGTGGAGGAAGATCGTGCCGGGTTTGCCGGTCATCGACATCATTTTCTCGGTGATCTTGTACGGGCCGAGGAGGCGAATCCGGTCGGCGATCAGGCTCTCCTCGCCCATCGACGCCCAGACATCGGCATAGATGGCGTCGGCACCAGCGACCCCCTCCTCGATGGATGCGGTGACCACCAGCGAACCCCCGGTGGCGGATGCCATCTCATGCACCGCAGCCGCCAGGTCGGGCTCGGGGAAGAGTCCCTCCGGCGACACGATCCGACAGTGCATACCGAGCTTGGCGCAACCCACCATCAGCGAGTTGGCCACGTTGTTGCGGCCGTCGCCAACATAGGCCAGGGTCTGGCCCCGAAGGTCGCCGAACTCTTCCTGCATGGTGAGCACGTCGGCGAGAAACTGAGTCGGGTGCCAGTCATCGGTGAGGCCATTCCACACCGGCACCCCGGCGCACTCGGCAAGTGTCTCGACCGTCTGGTGGGCGAACCCCCGAAACTCGATGCCGTCGAACATCCGTCCCAGGACCCGCGCCGTGTCGGCAACGGTCTCCTTCTTACCGAACTGAATGTCGCCCTTCCCCAGGTACTCGGGATGGGCGCCCTCGTCGATACAGGCGACGGTGAAGGCGCACCGGGTCCGGGTCGAGGGCTTTTCAAACAACAGCGCAATATTTCGCCCCTCGAGCGAGTGATGTCTGGCACCAGCCTTCTTGTCCGCCTTGAGTTGAGCAGCCAAGCCCAGAAACTCGCGGATTTCGTCCGGGGTGAAATCGAGCAGTTTGAGGAACGAACGGCCTTTGAGATCGACAGCCATTGAGGCCTCCAATTCGAAACTGACGCCAGTGCTTGTGAACCTGCACCGGCGCCGGGGCATGGTACCTCTGGACCGTCCGTTTGCCAAGGGGCTGGTGAAAGACGGAGGCATGGGCGAATCGAACAATACGAAAAGGCCGTCCCGCGCGCTGTAAACTGGAGAAGGATTCACTCCCGCGCACCACGGAGGTGTCGTCGTGGGCCGCACAGGACTTTTATGGGTGACTGTCTTCGCCGGCGTGTCAGCGACGGCGGCTGCCGGCACGATCTCCGAACCGGTTCTCAAGTGGCAAAACGGAGGCTGTACCTCGTGGTGCGAAACCGGCTGGTATTCCTCGCCGGCGATCATCGACATTGATGGCGACGGCGTCGGCGAGATCGTCGCGTCGGGCTACTCGATCGTCGCCCTCGAGGGGGCCGACGGGGCCCTGATCTGGCGGGCCGCTTCCGGCCACGATGTGTCGGAACCCGGAGCCTCCAACGTCGGGCGGACCTGGCCTGGGATCGCGATCGCCGACATCGACGGCGATGGTGAGCTCGAGATCGTCACCGCCCACAGCGGGGGCTGGGTCTCGGCCTATACCCTCTCCGGTCTTTTCGAACCGGGTTGGCCGGTGCAGCCTGTGGCTGCGGAGCTGCGGAGCTTGTCGGTCGGCGATCTAGACGGCGACGGCACGATGGAGATCCTGGTCGGCGCTGCCCGCGGGTCGAGCGAAAACGCATGGGTCCTCGAACACACCGGCGCCGTGCGCACGGGCTGGCCGCAGGTGGGCTCGGGTGGCGGCGGTTATGCCTGGGGCGTTTACGGTTCGACCACCGCCATCGCAGACCTCGACGGTGACCCGGATCTCGAGGTCCTGGTCCCTTCCGATGTCCACTACGCCTGCGCTTACCAGCCCAACGGAGACCACCTCGCTGCCGCAGCGTTCTATTCGCCGCGCAACTGGGGGGAGGTTGGCCTGTGGGTTGATGCGCTGCCAGAAGAACGTGGGTGGGGAAATTGTGGCGGCACGCCGATCGAGAGCTGGCGGACCAACATGGCCGAAGGCCCGGCTACGGTTGCCGATCTCGACCGCGACGGGACGACCGAAGTGGTCATCACCGGACGCACCTATGACTGTTCGGGGGGCACGGAAACGACGCTCTTCACCGGTGTCTACGTGCTCCGCCACGACCGTACGCGTTGGAGCGGGTCGGGCGGCGACTGGACCACGGTTCCCACCGGCATCGGAGCGCCGCTGTCCCAGGACTACAACGTTATCGAGTCGGCCCAGCCGGCGCCGGCGGTCGCCGACCTCGACGGCGATGGCGAGCTCGAGATCCTCTACGCCGACTTCTCGGGCCAACTCCACGCCTTCTGGCTGGACGGCACCGAACACGGCGACTGGCCCGTTGCGATCCATGATTCGAACGAGGGGTTCTACAGTTTCGCCTCCGAACCGGCAGCCGCTGATCTCGACCGCGACGGCGCCGCCGAAATCGTGGTGGCGACCTGGACCCAAAAGGGATCCGGCGCTGCAGGCAACCTGCTGGTCATCGACGGCAACGGTACGTTGCTGCACTCGGTCGCGATCCCGATGGGGCCGGGCACGCCAACCTGGGGCGGTGCATTGGCCTCACCGACCCTCGGCGATATCGACGGCGACACCGATCTCGAGGTTGTCCTGCAGACGGCGACTGCGGGAGTTGTCGCGTACGACCTGCCGGGAACAACCGGCGCGCAGCTGGTGTGGCGGACCGGCCGCGGTTCCTCCCTGCGCGCCGGCACACCGGACCCGCTCATGTTCAGGGACGGCTTTGAAAGCGCGTCCAACGGTGGTTGGTCGAAAACTGTCGGCGGCAACTGACCCCAACACTGTTCAGCTGGGTGTGCGGCCGAGACGGATGGCAGATGTTGGATGTTGGATTACTCTTGTCCAAGACAGCTTCTCAGAAAGGAAAGCCCCGGAGGGGCGACAGATCTATAGCCCGGGGCGTGAGCCCCGGGAACGGATGAACAAATACGGGCAAGCCCCGGAGGGGCGACAGATGATTGCGCTCGACGTCCACGGATGGCGCTGATAGCCGAACCTGTCGCCCCTACGGGGCTTGTTCAGATTGCCGAATGGTGGGCAGGTGGCCCATTCATGAAATTCGGGGACCTCGACCTGAACCGGCCCGGAAAAAGGCTGTAAATCGCTTGTTTTCAGTAGAGCAAACTCACTGTGAGATCTGTATTGGATAGCACTGGTGTTTGATGTTGAATGTTGGATGTCAACAAACCGTAGGACCAAATATTCGCCAGTCACGAGCGAAGTGAGGCAACTATCAAAAATCCAATATCAAATATCTAATTTCCAATATCCGGGTAGGCGGCAGCTGTGGCGGACTCACCCGGCACGATCAGGAGCGGCGTCGAGCCTCCGGCGTCTGCGAGGCGGGCCGGGAGATCCTGCCGCCGGCGGAGCCGGCCACCCGACCGTGGCTTACGGCCGACGATCAGCAGTGAGTACGCACCCGTTTCGAGCTCAGCGCGGATCGCGTCGAACGGCTCCCCCTTGCGAATGAGGGCCTCACTCTCCACCCCATCCTCCAGCACGCGGGCACGCGCCTCGGCGACCGCCTCGCGTCCCTCCTCCGCCAAACACCGATCCACGTGCTCGAGGTACTCTTCGCGTCCCTGGGCGTAGATCTCGTTGGAAAACTGCTTCAGATAGTCATCCTCGACGTGGAGAACCGCGACGGTGCGATCCAGTGCACCCGCCAGTCTGCACGCTTCGGCAATCGCAGCCCCGGTATGGCTTTCGCCGTCAACCGCAAGAAGAATCGGCCGGTGCGCTCTTTCTTCGAACGGAGGTTGGCTAGCCACCCGTGACCTTAAGGAGCTCGACGCCGAGGATCATCACCACGATGAGACCGAGGATCATCTTCGCGATCGCGGCGCCCGACCCGATCAGGAACGCGGCCCCACCGGCCTTGCGCATGTCGTCGATCGAGATCGACAGACCGATGCCCGCAAAACCGACCGCGAAAAGCCACTTGTAAACGGAGTCCATCGCCCAAAACGGCGAGCCGGCGATCTTGGGCCCGCCGAACACATGGAAGTGCAGGCTGTTGAGAAGGATGAGGGCAAAGAAACCGAGAATGAAGATTGGGAATTTGGCCCGCATCGTCGCCCAAAATCCAACATCCTTCCCCCTGCTATTGAGGTCGTAGAACCAGACCGCGAACATCACGATGAGAGGGATCAGCATGATCCGCGCGGCGTTGATCAAGACGGCTGTATCCCGAGCCTCTTCGCCGAACCACTCCGCCGCGGCGATCAACTGAGCCGTGTTCAGAATTGCCAGGGCTGACCACGCGCCGAACTGGGACTGGGAGAGCCCGATTGCGGTTCCGAGGTAGGGCATCACGAAGAGCATCACCGTTCCGAACAACAGGATGGTGCCGATGGCGTAGGCCATGTCGCGCGGTTTGGCGCCGACCACCGGCGCGGTCGCGATGATCGCCGAAACGCCGCACACGCCGGTCCCGGCACCCATGATGCCGCCCAATCCGTCCGAGACACCGGCCCGCCGGCTGATCCACATCACCGTGATCGCAGTACCGAAGATAAAGACCGATGCGAGCAACAGCCCTACACCGCCTACACGAAGCACATCGGACCAGACATAGTGAACCCCGAGGATGATGATGCCGGGCTTGATCAGTGGCCGGGCGATGCCGATGCCGGGGAGAAAGACCTTCGGCACGCCGACGGTATTGCGAATCAGGATGCCGAAGACGAGTAGCATCGCGACGTACCTGAATTGCATCGTTGCATAGAGAAAGGTCGCCCAGCCCCACTCACCACCGACCGCCCCACCAACCTTTTCCAACGCGGCTTCGTGTTTGTCGATCTTCTTCATCACCGCAGCGACACCGTCCGTGTCCCCGATGGCTTCCAGCTCGGCGTACTGCGCAGAAAGTGCCGGCAGGCTCTTCGACGCAAGATCGGCCGCCTGGTAGCGGCCGAGGAGGTGATCAACATTCATCGTCAAGACCGCAAAAACGATGCACAGCACCAAACCGGGGATGAACTTCGTCCATCCGGGCACGATCAGCGAACGAAGAACGGACATGCTGGCCTCCGCCTTTCTGCGACGCCTGTGAACCAGTAGCAACCCCTACAGGAAATAGAGGCCGTTTTTGAAAAACGAGTGGACGGCATCGGGTGCCAGCAGCGCCAGCACGAGAACGACGAGGGCGATGATCAGCGCCCAGATGTCTTCCCTCTTTGCCGACGAGAGCCCGGGCTCGCCGCTCTCCGCTCCGGTGTCCGGTCCGGTGATCGTGTCGGATCCCATCGCCACCCCCTCCTGCGCCGCGCAAGCGGTCTCAAGTGTGACCCACCCGATGATAACGCAGCCGATCGAGGCGAAAAAGAAGACTGTCGCCGAGCCGTTCCTCCTCTCCACGCCTTTGCCCTTCTGCTCCTATGCTCCTTCGCTCCTCTGCCCCTCCGCTCCTCCGCACTCCCTCGTCGCGGGGAGGAAATGCAGTAGAATCGCGCTTCGACATTTGGAGGAGCCTGATGCCCCTACAGTCCATCAAAAAGCGCGCCGCGGAGGCCGTGGCGTCCGCCCTCGAAGCCGAATTCGATCACCGACCCGACCAGGTGGTGTTCGAGGTGCCCCCACGGCGCGATCTTGGCGACCTCGCGTGGCCCGGCGCGCTGCCGCTGGCCAAGGTGCTGCGGCGCGCGCCGCGGCAGATTGCCGAGACAATCGCCGAAAAGACCGTGTGGCCCGACGAGGTGGCGCGGGTCGAGATTGCCGGCCCCGGCTTCCTCAACCTCTTCCTGAAGCGCGACCTTGTCCTGGCTACGCTGCTCGAAAAACGGGGCGACGATATCGAACCGGGGATCGGCAAGACAATCGTCGAGCACACCGCCATCAACCCGAACAAGGCGGCCCACATCGGTCATCTTCGGAATTCCGTCCTCGGAGACATCCTCGGGCGATCACTCCACCATCTCGGTTCCCGGGTCGAGATCCAGAATTACATCGACGACACCGGAGTGCAGGTCGCAGACGTTGTCGTGGGCGTGCTCTACCTCCCCGAAACCGAGCTCGCGGAGTGCCTGGGCATCGAGCTCTGCCGCCGCGACGAGTTGATCGAGGCATTTGTGGAACGAATGCCGGGAGAGGGCATCCCGCCGGCTTCGACGACCGATTTCGACGACCTGTGCTGGGAGATTTATCCCCGCGTCACCAGTCGCTACGCGGACGATCCTGCGTTTGCCGAACACCGGACCGATATTCTTCAGTGCATCGAGGGCGGCCACGGCGATATCGATCTCGAGCAGTCGCTCTACCTCCTGCGCGGCTCGATTGTCGCCGGCGACGGTTTCAACCCTCGGGCGGTGGCCGGCCTCGCGGCGGCCGTCGCCGACGGCAACGTGCGCTGCCACACCGCGACCATGGCCCGACTCGGTATTACCTACGACCTTTTGACCCATGAGTCGGACATCCTCCACCTCGGGTTCTGGCAGCGAGCGTTCGAGATCCTGCGGGCGGCCGAAGCCATTCGGCTCGAGGACGAGGGCAAAAATAAAGGCTGCTGGGTCATGTCGCTCGCCGAAAGCCCCGAATTCGCCGACATGGACGACCCCGACAAGATCCTGGTGCGCTCCAACGGGACCATCACATACACCGCCAAAGACATCGCCTACCAACTGTGGAAGCTCGGGCTTCTAACCGATCGCGACGGCGCGATGCACGATTTCGGGTACCGCGCGTTCGCGGCCTGGGAGCAGGCGGCCCCAGCCGAGCCCGTCATCTACGGCTCGGGCCCACGGCTTCTGGTTCGTACGACCTCGGACACGAACGAAACCATGCCCGATGCCTTCTTCGGCGATGGCCGGCGGGTCTACAACGTCATCGACGTCCGCCAGTCCTACCCGCAGAAAGTCGTCAAGGAAGCGGTTCGGGTGCTCGGCCACCCGGAGGCGGCCGAAAACTCCATCCACTTCTCCTACGAGATGGTGGCTCTGACCCCCGCTGCAGTACGCGAGATCGAACGACGCACGGAGGTGTCGTTCGGGCTCGACGACGAGGCCATGAGCAAAACCCACATCGAGATGTCCGGACGAAGGGGCATCGGCGTCAAGGCCGACGAATTCCTCGACGTCCTGGTGGATGCTGCTGAAGACGCCATCGTGGGCCGTCTCGGCGGCAGCGGCGCACCGATCGATGTCGCTGACCGTGCCCGCGCCATTGCGGTTGGAGCCCTGCGTTACCTGATGGCCCGGCAAAGCCGCAACCGGGTCCTGGCCTTCGACTTTGACGAGGCCCTTGCTTTCGAGGGCGACACAGGTCCCTACCTCCAGTATTCGGCGGTCAGGGCACAGAAGATCTTCGCCAAGCTCGAGGAGAAGCGCGGCGAGGGGCGGTTCAGCGCTGCCGAAACGGCCGAACTCGAGGGAGTGGAGATCGACGATGACCTCTGGGATCTGGTCGTGCAGATTGCTCGCCGCCGCGAAATCATTTCCCAGGCGGTGGCCAACCTCGAGTTTTCGCTCCTCGCCCAGCACGCGCACGAGCTGGCCCAGCTTTTTCACCGCAGTTATCATCACCACCCGGTCGTCCCGGAGGATGACGACACCAAACGTCGGCTCCGCAGGGCCGTCTTTACCCTCTTCAGCGACGAGATGCAGGTCCTCCTGGAGGACTTGCTCGGGATTCCGATACCGGCGGAGATGTAGGCTTTTGAATGAGGAGTGAGGAATTAGGAATGAGGAATGGCATCCACCCACCCTCATCGATCATCGCGGGCTGGGTCAGAATTCGTCATTCCTCATTTTTTCCTATTTCGATCTATTCAGAAGCCTGGAGGACCGAATGACAACAGATTCGAAACGAGGTCGGTATCAGCGGATTGTCGAGCAACTGGAGGAGCTGCTCG
>RCNG010001453.1_pt1 | contig 11767 bp, 11 predicted proteins | sample 2041371 | NCBI WGS metagenome assembly RCNG01 (sample SAMN09708227, study PRJNA481090) | Marine sediment metagenome, whole genome shotgun sequencing project. | biome: marine sediment; feature: ocean; material: sediment; isolation source: Sewage treatment plant 1 marine sediment (STP1) ... | reverse complement strand
AAGTACCTGACCCCATCTTGTTGCATGGCGCTCAGACGCAACAAGGGTGACTTGACCCCGTTTTGTTGCGTGACCCAGCCTACCCCTGGGCCTTGCCCACCGCCAGCTTGCGCACCATCCAGATGATGGTCACCGCGGCACCAACCAGCAGCAGCAGAAAGACCGTCAGCTGGCCCCAGCGAGGCTCGACCCACGCCGGGATCTCGTACCCGGCTGCGGCCAGCGTCCCCCGCTTGATCTGGTCCCGGGCCAGGATCATCGCCACCAGGCCCACGCCAGCGAGGGTGCTGCCGATGAGCAGCGGCTTCATCGGCGCCTCACCCTTGCGGGTCTCCTGAATCACCACCAGCGCCCCCAGCACCAGCACGATGCCCAGCATGAGTGTGCCGCTGGCCACCGGGCTGCCGCCCATGAAGAGGAGCATGGTCTCGCGGGGCAGGGCCATCAGCCACCAGACGCCGGTGCCGATGTTGACCACCGTGGCGGCCATGAACCAGTGGCTGCCCAGGCGGACGGCAAAGCGGCCCGATTCGGCGTTCACCGGCATGCGCCGGGCGCCGTAGATGGCGATGATCAGGCCGGCGATGGAGAGGGCGCCGAAGAGCATGTGCAGCCAGCGGGGGATCAGCGACGGGTCGGCCAGGTTGAGCCCGCCACCGCCGGCGGAGGCGCCGTGCAGGCCGGCGAACCGCTCGGGGGAGATCATCAGGCTCATGTTGTTGGTGTAGATGAAGGCGATGGCCATGAAGAGCAGGGCGATCAGCCCGGTGACCCAGGGCCGCGACCGGCCCAGCCGGTCTCCCTTGAAGGCCACCATGTAGGTGCCGTAGTAGGCGAGGATCAGGATGGGGATCACGCTGATCCAGTACCAGGCCATCAGCACCGAGGAGCTGAAGAAGATCCGGCCGAAGAGCACCTGGGTCAGCAGCAGGGGCGCCACCCCGAAGCTCACCGCGGCAGCCACCATGGGGGGCATGGCCTTGGCGAGGAATGCACGCAGATCCTCACGCGGAACGTCTTTCTTGCGGCCCAGAAGGGCGGAGATGATCGACCCGCCGAGGATGAAATTCATCGGCAGCAGGTGGAGGAAGAAGGTCAGCACCAGCAGGAACCAGACCAGGCCCGGGGGCGCGGAGAGCGGCAGCGGGTCGGGGTGGGGGATGATCACTGTCAGCAGGCTGTCCATCACTCCACCTCCTTTCCGCTGAGAGCGGCAAGGTGGCCGGCCAGGGCCCTCCGCTCCTCGTCGGTGCCCTCGAAGGGGAACATTTCGTCACTCAGTTCCTCAAGCATGCCGATGACCCCAAAAAGTTCGTCCTCCGAATAGCCGTCCACCAGCCCCTCGATCTCCAGGTCGCTGTCCGGCTCGTGGCAGATGGCGCAGTGTTCCTCGAAAATCATCGGGCCGTCAGCACCGGCAGCCTCCTGCGGTGCAGGCACTCCGGCCAGCGGGTCGCCGCCCAGCCGGGCGAGATAGACCGCCAGGGCGTGTTTCTCCGCCTCGGTGCCGGCAAAGGGCGGCATGCGGAATCCCCGGCGGGTCTTCAGCCGCAGGTCGGGGTCATCCCAGTGGGCGGGGTTGCCCGCGGCATCCACCGGGGCGGCCAGGGTGCCCAGCACATTCTCCAGTGCCACCACCGATTTGCCTTCCACCAGCGGCCGCACCGCCAGGTATCCATCCACGGTGTGGCAGTTCCAGCAGAGCTGGCGGAAGATGAGCTGGCCGGCCGTGGCGTTCACCTCGGCCTGTTCCTCCGGGGTGAGACCCGGGTCCGGGCCGTTCTTGGAATCGAAGCCCTCCGGCTCCCCGTTCCAGAGCGACGCGGCCAGCACGCCGGTCTCGTTCAGTGCGGGCAGTGAAAAGCGATCGGCGGCGAACTGCTCCATCCCGGCGGGCGGTGCCGGCACCCCCCGGGCCGCGGGCAGACGCACGCTGTTGACGAACATGTAGCGGCCGATGACATAGGGCTTGCGCAGGTCCTCGCGCACCCACTCGCCGCCGGCAAAGGCCAGCTGCCCGAGGATCAGCAGCCCCACGGCGCTGGACAGCCCGTAGCCGGCCGGGCGGAGCACCGCGATGAACAGCAGGAGCAGCGCCGCTCCGGCCGAGGCGGCGAGGCAGATGGCTGCCCCGTTCTGCAGGATCGGGTACCCCGACCCGCTGCTCGCGGAAAAGATCGAGGCGATGATTGCCCCCACGCTCTCCCCGCCGGCACCGAAGATTCTGCCCGCCGGGATGCCGGCCTTTATGGCACTCTGCAGATACCAGACCAGGGAAAGCGGTATGGCCACCACCATGGGCAGCACCCACTTGAGTCCGGCCCAGCGGGCCATTTGTTTCTTGAACGCCAGGTCGCGGGAACGGGCGTTGGTCAGCAGGGCATAGATCCCGGCCAGGCCGATGGCCACAAAGGTCCGAGCCATCAGCGAGGGCCAGTAGGTGGGGTTGAGCAATCCGTCGAGGAAGTTGCGGGTGGTGACCCAGGCCCCCGGCGTCAGCTGGAAGGAGATGATGCCGTTGATGATCACCATGCTGATCCAGGCGGCGATAAAGTAGATCCAGCCCACGGCCTCATGGGTCTTCGCCTCCAGCCGGTCCCAGCCGTAGTAGTAGACCATGGCCGCGGCCACTTCCACCAGGAAGAAGGCCCACTCCATGCCCCAGGCCCAGACAAAGGTATTGATCAGGGCCGCGGTGCCCGAGGGGTGCACCAGGCTGATGGCGAACCAGATGGCCACACCGGTGATCGCCCCCAGTACCAGGGTGACCAGCATGAAGAAACGGGTGTGACGCCGGGTGTAGTCGAGCAGCACGGCGTCGCCGGTTTTCCTCGCCTTGCGCTCGGCCAGCACCAGGAACAGGCCACCGCCCACGGCAAAGTGGGAGATGAATACATGGAAGACGGATATGAGGGCGATGATCAGCCCGGATGCGGGCTGATCCCAGATGGGATAGTTCATGTCGTGGCCTCCTGCAGTCTGACCTGGAGGTTCTGAGTCTTTTCACTCGGTCCGTTTCCCTGAATATATCCTCTTTGTGGCGAAACCGTCCAGCGGTCCCGCCGGGTGCAGGCCGGGAGGATGGCCACCAGCAGGCGAACCCCTCCTTCCGTGCACATCGTCCGCAACTCCCTCAGCATGGTCCGGGCCCTGATCCACTCCGGTGAGGATGGGGCATAGGTGGGCAGCACCCGGCCGTTGGCCAGGCAGTTCAACGCCACACCACCGGCCAGGGCCAGACCCATCACCCGGCCCTCCCCCTCGTTCACCGGAAAGCCGAGCCAGGTGGTCAGCGTGCTGTAGAGCAGACCCAGGGAGTGCGGGTAGCGGATCTCGGCCAGCGGCTTTTCATAGAAGGCCACCCCGTCCAGTTCCTCCAGCACCAGGCCGGCCCGGTCGAGACAGACGTCCACGGCGTGGAAGGGGAAAGCCGTGTCGTGCTTGCGCCGGGTGAAGCGCTCTTCCTCCGCCGCCGCGGCGATCCGGCCATCGTGGATCAGCGCCGCCGCCGAATCGTGGTAGTAGCAGGATATGCCGAGAATCTTGGCCACGTTCAGTCCTCTCTACGGTGGTTCTGTTGTGCCGCCCCGCTGCGGCGTGTCCAGCGCTCACGATGGTAGGCCGCGATGTTGCGCAGAACGCCGGACCGGGCGCTTTCAGGCGGGTACCTATGTTGTTGACGGCACTCACCCTGCGATCTACAATTGAGTGTGTTACGAATTTATATTTAGTAATACAGGGTGAGAGGGCCGATGAGAAAATCACTGCTGGCTATTCTGTTCCTGATGACGCTGCCGGCCGCGGCGCACCACGTGGGGTACGAGGTGGACCGGGGGGAGGCCGTGGTGGTCAGCCTGGCGTACGGAAACGGGTCACCACTGGCCTTTGACCGCTACGAGATCATCGCTGAGGGCGAGGAGACGCCATACCAGTCGGGGATCACCGATGCCATGGGCCGGATAGTCTTTCTGCCCGACCGCACCTCCACCTGGCGGGTCAGGGTCTTTTCCGAGGACGGCCACGGCGCCGACTTCACCTTCGAAGCGGGGCCGGCGGAGCCGGAGGACGAGGCGGCTCAGCCGGAGCAGGAGCCGGTAAACACCTTGACGCCGGAGGTGGTGGAGGCGGAGAAGAAGCGTCTCGTCGAGCGGTTCGCCGGTCCGGTGTTCGGCGTGGGGATCATCCTCTCCGCCTTTGCCCTCTTTTCGCTGTTCGCCCGTCGCCGCCGCTGATCACCGGGTTGAGAAAGGTCCGAGTTGCACATCCCTGACGGCTTTATTTCACCGAAGATGTATCTCCCGCTCTACGGGATCTCGGTCGGGCTCTGGGCCTGGGGACTGCGGCGGATGCGCCGCACCCTCGACGAGAAGACCATCCCCTGGCTGGCGGTGCTGGCCGCGCTCAGCTTCGTGCTGATGATGGTGGCCGTGCCCTTTCCCGGCGGCACCTCGGTGCACGCCACCGGGATCTGCCTGCTGGCGGTGATCTTCGGTGTCTGGGCCGCCTTCCTCTCCGTCTCCCTGGTGCTGCTGATCCAGGCGCTGCTCTTCGGCACTGGCGGTATCACCTCCCTGCCGCTCAACGCCCTGGCCCTGGGGCTGGCCGGCGGCGCGGCCGCCAGCTGGACCTTCCGCTGGCTGCGGCGCTGGAACGAGACCGGTGCCCTGGCGGTGGCCGCCTGGTTCTCGGTGATGGTTCCGGCCCTGCTGGTGGCCCTGGCCCTGGGCCTGCAGCCGCAGATCGCCGCCGCGGCGGACGGCACACCGCTCTTTTTCCCCTTTGGCTTTTCGGTGACCCTGCCGGCGGTGCTGGTGCCCCACGCCGTTCTCGGAGTGGGGGAGGGCGTGCTCACCGTGCTGGTCTACCGCCTGGTGGGCCGCATCAAGGGGAGGGCCGGGCCATGAAGGACCGCTTGATGCTGCTGGCCTATCTCGCCGCGGTGCTGCTGGCCACCTCGGTCCACCGGCCGCTCTGGCTGGCGGCGGGTCTGGCCCTGGCCATGCTGCTGGCCGGCCGCGACCTGCCCCGGATCCTCGGGCGGGCAGCTCTGGCCATCCTCTTCTTCAACAGCATGGTCACCGTCTCCTACGTGGTTCTCTCCCTCTGGCAGGGCACCTTCTCCGGCAACTACGTGCTGCTGGTCAACCTGCGGGTTTTCCTGCTCACCGTGCTTACTTTCCTGCTGGCCGAGCGGTTCAATCCCTTCCGGGCCTTCGCCTTTTCCCGGTCGCTGCTCTTCCTCACCACGCTCTGCTACAGCCAGGTGCTCACCCTGCGCCGGCTTTACGGCGAGTTCCGTTTCGCCTTCCGCAGCCGCAGCATCGTCCGCCCCGGCCTGCGGGACCTCTACCGCCACGGCGCGGCCACCGCGGCCTTTTTCCTGCACAAGTCGGTGAGCGACGCCGGGGAGATCGCCCAGGCCATGACCTCCAGGGGGTTTGGCAATGATTGAACTGGATCGGCTGGGACACGATTTCGGGAAGCGGACCGTGCTGGAGGATATCTCCTTCACCGTCGCCCCCGGGGAGAAGGTGGTGCTGCTGGGGGTCAACGGCAGCGGCAAGTCGACCCTGCTGAAGATTCTCAACGGGCTGATCTTCCCCGCCCGGGGCAGCTGGCGCTACAAGGGCCGGGAGATAACCGCCAGGGTGATGAAGGACCGCGAGTTCAGCCGCACCTTCCGCCGCGAGGCGGTGCTGCTCTTCCAGAGCCCGGAAGCGATGATCTTCAACCCCACCGTCTTTGACGAGATCGCCTTCGGCCCCCGGCAGCTGGGGCTGGAGGACGTGGACGACCGGGTGCGGCACTGGGCCGGCCAGGTGGGGGTGGAGAACTATCTCCAGCGGCCCCCCTTCGAGATGAGCGGCGGGGAGAAACAGAAAGTCTGCCTCGCCTCGCTGCTGGTGCTGGAACCGGAGCTGCTGCTGCTGGACGAGCCCACCGCCAACCTCGACCCGCGGAGCACCGGCTGGCTGGTGGATTTTCTCCAGGACCTCCAGGTCACCACCCTGGTCACCACTCACAACCTGAGCCTGGGAGCGGAGCTTGGTGATCGCACCCTGGTGCTCTCCGAGGACCACCGGCTGATCTACGACGGCCGGATCGACGACCTGCTGGGCGACCGGGAGAAGCTGATCGAGGCCAACCTGGTGCACCGCCACCGGCACAAGCACGACGGGACCGAGCACCAGCACTACCACGTGCACCAGTGGAAGTGAGGGATCGATGCGCTATTTTTTCATTCTCGTCCCCATCGGCATCTTCTTCCTGATGCACCTCGGTGTGGGCTGGCGGGTGAGCAGCCTCTTTGAGCAGACGTTCAAGTGGAAGCCGTTCCTGATCTGGTTCGCGGTGATGCTGCTCAACGTGGTGGCGGCGATGGCCGTCACCATGCGCGGCACCTGGAACCCGCTGATCCGGATCTGGCGGGTGGCCACCGAGACCTACCTCGGCCTGCTTTTTATCCTCCTGTCGGTGGTGCTCTGCTGGGGCCTGGTCCAGTGGGCCGTGGGGCTCTGGCGTCCCATCCCGGCACCACTCTCCCGCTGGGTGGTCTTCGGCACCACCGCGGTTTACGTCATCGCCGCCCTGGCCAACGCCATGACCGTGCGGATCAACACCGTGGAGCTGACCTCGCCCAAGCTCACCGCCCCGCTGACCCTGGTGCAGATGAGCGACCTGCACCTGGGGCCGGTGCACGGCGCCGGCTATGTCCGCCGGCTGGTGGAGCTGGCCAACTCGGTGAACCCCGACCTGGTGCTGATCACCGGCGACCTGCTGGAGCGGGGCATCCAGCCCGGGATCCTGCAGGGATTCAACGACCTGCAGGCACCGGCGTTAATGATCTGGGGCAACCACGACAAGTTCTTCCCCCGCCCCGTGGCACTGGAGCTGATTGCCGAGACCCCCTTCACCCTGCTGGAGGACAACGTGGTTCTGGTGGGGGACCAGCTGCAGATCGTGGGACTGGACTACCCCGGGTTTGGCGGGGAGCGGAACCAGGGGGACGTCCTGGGACAGCTGTCCCTGCGCGATGACCTCTTCACCCTGCTGCTGTCCCACTCGCCCATGGATTTCCCGCACTGGGAGCAGACTCCCATCGACCTCCAGCTGGCCGGACACACTCACGCGGGCCAGATCATCCCCTTCAACCTGGTGGTCCGGATGCGCTACCGGTTGCTCCACGGCCTCTACCGCGAGGGGGACAAGGCGGTCTATGTCTCGCCGGGCACCGGCACCTGGGGGCCGCCCCTCAGGCTGGGAACACGCAACGAGATCACCTGCATCAAACTGCTGCCGGAGGTGGACAAGCAATGAGCACCAGCGACACCGCCATCCGCTTCAGCGTCTCACTTCCCCGGAAACTGCTGGCCGAGCTGGACCGCCGGGTGGTGCACCAGGGCTATGCCTCACGTTCGGAACTGGTCCGCGACCTGATCCGGGAGAAGATCGTCGAGGAGAAGTGGGAGGACGCCGGCGAGGACGTTGTCGGTGTGCTGGTGATCGTCTTCGACCACCATCAGAAGGACCTGGCCGAGAAGGTGATCCACGCCCAGCACCGGCGGTCGGTGAACATCCTCTGTTCGACCCACGTGCACATGGACCACCACAACTGCCTGGAGACCATCATCATCAAGGGCCGCCCGCCGGAGATCGAGAAGATCGCCATCGAGATCGGCGGCCTGCGTGGTGTGCGCTTCGCCCGGCTGACCCGGGCTTCACGGGTGGAAGTTTAGATAACCTCATCCGAGGCCCGATAGCGGCGTTGCCGGCCTCCTCGAAATGCTCACATACCAGCGGAGTATGCTGCGCTTTCTCGTCAGCCGGCGCCTTGCCCTCGAACCACGGCTGAGGTTATCAAACAGCCTCCAGGAACGCTGCTGCCACACGCTCCGACCAGTAGAGACCGTCCCGGTTGAACTCCATGAAACCGACATGGCCGCCCGACCGCGGCATCAGCAGGGTGACGTTGGGGTTGGCCGCGGCCTCGTCGATGGGGTAGCACTGCGGGGAGAGGATCGGGTCGTTTTTGGCGCTGACGATCAGGGTGGGGACGGCGATCCCCGGGATGTGCGGCTTGCAGCTGCAGCGGGCCCAGTAGTCCTCGGCATCCCGGAAGCCGTGCACCGGCGCGGTGTAGCGGTCGTCGAACTGCTTGAAGTCCTTGATCCGGTCGTAGCCCCGGTCGTCGATACGATCGGGGAACTGCTCCATCTTCCAGCGCACCTTCTTATGCAGGTCGATGAGAAAGCGCTTCATGTAGAGGGCGTTGGCCGGCCGGGACATTCTTTCGGCGCCGGTTTTCAGGTCGCAGGGCACGGAAAAGGCCACCGCCCGTTTGACCAGCGGGTCGATGCGCTGTGCCTGCCGGCCGAGGTGCAGCAGGGTGAGGTTGCCCCCGAGGCTGAAACCCACCAGGGCGGCCTCGTCGTAGCGGCCGGTCTGTTTTACGTGGTCGATCACCCGCTGCAGGTCGTCGGTGGCGCCGTTGTGGTAGAGCCGGAAGGTGCGGTTCGGTTCGCCGCTGCAGGAACGCTGGTTCCAGGCCAGGGCGTCCCAGCCGGAACGGTTCAGCGCCCGTACCATGCCCAGCACGTAGGCGCGGTGGGAGTGTCCCTCCAGTCCGTGGGAGATGATGGCCACCCGCCGGCCGGCGCCGGTCTCCGACCAGTCGAGGTCGAGGAAGTCGCCGTCGTCGGTTTCCATCCGCTCTCGCCGGTAGCTGACGCCGTCCGGGTGGCGAAAGAGGGTGGGGATGATGGTCTGCAGGTGGCCGCTGGCCAGCAGAAGGGGCGGGCGGTAGGGCAGATTCTCGAGAGTTGTGTTACCGGCGTGGTTCATTTCAGCCCGATCGTTGTGAACATTCGGTCCGGGACCGCCTAGTTATACAACGATCGGGCCTGGCGTGGAACCAAGGCTCGATTCAGTGCTCCGACCGCAGGCCCGTCACACCGGCGGCCGGTTGTTTGTGCCGTAGCCGGTCAGTTCCACATAACCACGGCCCACGGGCTCGGCGCCGGGGGCGGTGCCGGCCTGGTGCACGGTCACGGCGCCCTCCCAGTAGGCCAGGCCCGAACGGCGGCTGACGTTCTCCTGGTCGGGGATCAGGGGTCTGATGACCAGGTGCAGTTCAGTGGTGCCGCCGGGAGGGTGGATGTCCAGTTCCCAGCCGGAGGGCCAGTGGATCCCGCTCTCCGGGCTCTGCCAGTGGCCGGTGACCTTCAGCGCCCAGTCCGAGTCCATCTCGAGGTAGGCCGGGTTTCCCCCGGCATCCACCACGGTGCCCCGGCCAAAGGCGGGGGTGCCGTCGCGGCGGCGCAGCTGGTAGAGCATCAGCTCGCGGCCGTCCTCCAGCTGGATCGAGAACCAGTCCCAGCCCGCCTGGTCACCGGTGAGCTCGCTGCTGAAGAACTCGCGGTCCATCCAGCTGGTGCCGCTCACCGGCAGCAGCCTGCCGCCGGCGGCGATGGTGCCCGCCGTCCCCATCCGGGTGAAGCTGTAGTAGCAGCTGGCCGCGCCCGGCGCCTCCCCCTTGGGGCTCACCCCGCCCGGCCCCTGGAAGACCAGCGGTTTCTGCGGGGTCACCAGCAGGTCGATGGCCATCCCCTGCGGCTGGTCCGCCATGGTGATGCGGAAGCCTTCACCCTCCACGGCCAGCGACCAGCGGGCGCTGGTGCCCGGCGGACCGATGCAGGAAGCGATCAGCGGGTCGGGGTGGGCACCGAATCCGCCGAAGAGCGGTGAATCGCGCCAGAGCACTTCGCTGAACCAGTGGGTGCCGGCGGCTGCATCGGTGATCGAGGCGTGGCCCATGATCAGGGTGCCGGCGGCCCACGCGGAATCGAGGTCCGGTTTTTCCGGCAGGAGCCCAACCCGGAAAAAGGTGAACTGGTAGCCGAAGCGCCGGGAGGGATCGTCTGTTGTCTCCAGTTGGCCGGTGACATACCACCACTCGGTCTTGTACTCCGGGTGTGACCAGTGGTCGACGGGGAAGGACCACTGGTATCCCGGGGTCACCGGGGCCCAGTCCGTCCCGGCGGCCGCGGCCGGCAGCAGCAGGAGGAGAGTCAGGATCGTGGTTTGTCTCATCATCCTACAGGTCCTCCCGGCTCAGCTCCTGGGCCGGCACCCGGCTGCCGCGCAGGGCGGGGTAGATGCTGGCGGCCAGGGCGGCGGTCATGATGGCTGCGCCCTGGCGCAGCAGGGCCGGCCAGGGCCAGTGGGGCTGGATGGTCCAGCCGAAGTAGGCCGGGTTGATGATGTGGATCAGGATCAGGGCCAGGGCCACGCCCCCCGCGGCCCCCAGCAGGGTGCCGAGAATGCCGGCGGCCAGGCCTTCGCCGAGGAAGAGGCGGAAAATCTGTCCCCGACTGGCGCCCAGCGAGCGGTAGAGGGCCAGCTCGGACACCCGTTCCCGGGCCTGGACCAGCAGGCTCAGCGAGATGCCGCAGACCGCGGTGAGCAGGGCCATCACCTGGAGCAGACGGGTTACGGCAAAGGTCTGGTCGAAGAGGTCCAGCACGCGTTCGCGGATGTCGCGGCTGCTGCGTACGTCCAGCGGCAGGTGGGCATAGCGGGCGCGGAGGCCGTCCGTCGCTTGCTCGATATCGATGCCCTGCTCGAGATAGAGCCCCACGCTGTTCACCTGGCCCGGACCGAAGATCCGGTCCACGGTTGCCATGGAGAGGTAGGCCATCCCGCTTTCTGTGCTGTAGTCGCGGCTCACCCCGGCGATGGTGAACCGTTCTTCGCCGCCGGGGCCGGTGATCACCAGGGTATCGCCGGGCCCGAGACCGGCCTTGAGGGCCAGCGGTTCGGTGATGATGGTGGCCCCCTCATCCTGCACCCGGCGCAGCGCCTCCCGGGAGTCGCCCTGCTTCACCGGCAGGACATACTCGCTGTTTTCCAGGTCGAAGCTGATGCCGCTGAGGACGATCCTTCGCTGTCCGGCCATCACCGGGAAGCGGCGCAGCAGGGCCGAGGAACGGACGCCGGGCAGTCCGGTCAGTTCGTCCACCAGGTCCGCGGTGAGAAAAGCCTCGCGGCCGGCCCGGGCCCAGGATGTGGTGGTGACATAGATGTCTGCCCGCACGTAGCCGGCCACCCAGGTTTCCAGGGTGGCGCGGAAGGAACCGATGAGCAGCGTCACCCCCACCAGCATGCAGACGGCGATGCCCAGGGCGGCCACGGCCACCGAGCTGGTGCCCAGCCGGAGCAGGAGATTCCGTGCGCTGTAGGCCCAGCCCAGGCGGCGGACCCTGATCCTGCCGCAGGCCAGGCGGATGGCCAGCGGGGTGAGCAGGGGAAAGGCCACCAGGATCACCAGGCCGAGGGAGAAACCGCCCCAGCGCACCGTCCTGCCGTAGAGGCCGTAGAAGGCGAGGATAGTCGCGGCCAGGGCCAGGGCGGCCAGGGCCATCCGGGGGGCGAGGCGGCCGGCCCGCTGGTGCAGAGTGTAGGCGGCGAGCAGCGTCCGGGTGTCCTTGCGGGCCATGTCCAGCGACGGCTGGAGCGCCCCCACCAGCGCCCCGATCACGCCGATGGCCAGCGCCAGCACCAGCAGGTCCGCCGGCACCCGCAGCTGTTCGATCTCCTGCAGCAGGTAGATGTTGGTCAGGGTGCCGCTCACCACCCCCATGTTCAGACGTGCGGCCAGCCAGCCCAGGGGAATCCCGGCCAGTGCCCCCAGCAGGCCCAGGGTTCCGGCCTCGCCGAGGATCAGCAGCAGCACCTGGGACCGGGTGCCGCCCAGGGAGCGGATCAGGCC
>RCNG010004193.1_pt1 | contig 11775 bp, 10 predicted proteins | sample 2041371 | NCBI WGS metagenome assembly RCNG01 (sample SAMN09708227, study PRJNA481090) | Marine sediment metagenome, whole genome shotgun sequencing project. | biome: marine sediment; feature: ocean; material: sediment; isolation source: Sewage treatment plant 1 marine sediment (STP1) ... | reverse complement strand
AGCATGCCAACCATCGTAGAAACGGTCAAGGGCTTCGATGTTCCCCGTCACTATCATTTCCACAATGGCCACACCTGGGCGCGGATTGAGAGCGGCGGCTGTTTGCGCGTCGGGTTGGATGATTTCTCCCTGAAGGTCTTCGGTAAGGCCGATGGGTTCGAGTTGCCCCTCATGGGCAAGGAACTAAACCATGACCAGATCGCCTGGGGATTGAAACGGCGCGATCATCTGGCGGATGTGCGTGCTCCTGTCGACGGGGTCATCATGGAAGTCAATACCCGGGTGATGGAAAATCCCGGACTGGCCAACCGTGAGCCCTATGGAGATGGGTGGCTGTTTGTGGTGCGGACCCCGGACGTCAAATCGGCGGCCAAACGGCTGATGAGCGATGCGGCCAGTGTCGACTGGATCAACGGCGAAGTGGGTGTTCTGGAAGAGATGGTAACCGAGGTCGCCGGCCCTCTGGCCGCTGACGGCGGTACCTTCGGGCCGGACCTCTACGGCAACCTGCCCGGCCTGGACTGGCAAAAATTGACCCAAGCATTCTTGAAAACGGGTTGAGACCATGACAAACCAACAGCGCACACTACCATCCGGCCCCTGCATCTGGATGCAGGCCGGTGTGGTAAAAACCAAAATGTGCCGCAGGGCCTTCGATTGCACCGGCTGCCGGTTCGACAAAGCCCTGCGTCACCTGGCAGAGGAAAACCACGAGCGATCGTCAGCAGGCGCAGCGGTTCCCGGCCGGCGTGGGCGTATCGTTTACTGGGCCGACAAACTCAGGGCGTTGCCCGCCAAGCGGCGCCCCTGCCTGCATCATCTCAAGGGCCGCATTGGCTTTCGTGCCTGCACCAACGACTACTTGTGCAGCAACTGTGAGTTCGACCAGTATTTCCAGGATGAATACACGGTCCACGCGGTGCTCAAACCCGTCGGTATGAAAGACGTACAGGGCATCAAGATTCCCCAGGGGATCTATCTTCACCGGGGTCATACGTGGGTGGGAATGGCCTCCGGCGGCCAGGTACGCATCGGGCTCGACGCCTTTGCCGCCAGACTGCTGGGGCCGATGGACCGCATCGACCTGCCGCTGATGGGCAAACCGTTGCAGCGCGATCAGGTGGGTATACGCATGAATCGCGGCGATCTTAAAACCGGCCTGCTGGCGCCGGTCAGCGGTGTAGTCACGGCCTTCAATCCCAAGATAAGCAGCGATCCTGCGGTGTTGCCGGCCGATCCCTACGGGAATGGCTGGCTGCTGATGGTTCAGCCGGATCGCCTGCGTGAAGAGCTGCCCACCTTGCAGATGGGCACCGAGGCCACGGCTTTTATCGAAACCGAAATCGAGCACCTGTACCAGGCCGTCGAAACCCACCTGGGGCCGCTGGCGGCAGACGGCGGAAATCTTGCCGATGACATCCTTGGGCAATTACCTCCGACCTGCTGGGCGGAGATGGCCCGGCAATTTCTCAAGAACTGACAACCTTCAAATAGTCCTTGAGCAGCACCTGGCAATAACGGCACAACTGGTTGGTCTTTCCATCCACATCCTTGATGCTGCGGCAGTAGTGCATCAGGCACTGGTGATCCTTGCAGTGGCGCAGGTCAAAGGTATGCCCCAGTTCATGGGCTGCTTCTTTGGTGATGCGCTCAAGATAAAGGGTCCGCTGCCCGACCGGGGAGATCCCGCCGGCCAGACGACAGGTGGAGACAATCGCGCTGGTGCCCCCCAACTGGGCCTCTCCATACACATGGGTAAGAATGGGGATAAAAAGATCGTTGTGGGTCAGCGCGATGACCTTGAACGCATCGGTGGGGGAATTTTCGGACAGTTTGGTAAGAATCGCGGTCGAGTGAAACTGCCTGCGCTCTGCGTTCCAGGCAAAATCGATATCGTCGAGCAGCGTTTCAATGCGGCATGACATGCCGAAAATCTGCGGAACCATTTGTTCAACGGCAGATAGAATGTCGGCGTCGAATGTACCGACGGGAGCAATCAGAATTGTCTCTTCGGGAATGGCTGTCAAGATGGGCTCTGCAGCTCGTAGCGTTTGATCTTACTATATAAGGTGGATCGATCGATCCCCAGAATTTTCGCACAAATCGAAATGTTCCAGGCGTTTTCCGTGAGTACCTGCAAAATATGGCTCTTTTCCATGGCTTTAAGGCTATGGTCAAAGGGTCTGTTGATGTCCGGTACGCAGACAATCGGCAGATCATTGAGCATCACCTGAGCGCCTTTACCAACCACCACGGCTCTTTCGATGGCGTTCTCCAACTCTCGGATATTCCCGGGCCAGTCAAAAAGCATCATTTCATCCATGGCCTCCCGGGAAACCTTTCGAATCGGTTTGTTGGTTTCCTGGGCGAAGCGATGCAGGAAGTGGTCGCAAAGCAGGGGGATATCTTCCTTGCGATCGCGCAGGGGCGGCATGGCAAAAGCGATGACGTTGAGGCGGTAAAATAGGTCTTCGCGAAAAGCACCGGCGGCGATGGCCTTCTTCAGATCTCGATTAGTGGCGGCAATCACCCGAAAATCGGCTTCCAGGGGTTGGGTTCCCCCCACCCGGTAAAACACACGGTCCTCCAGCACGCGCAGCAGGTCGATCTGCATGCGCATGCCGATCTCGCCGATCTCATCCAAAAGCAAGGTGCCGCCGTTGGCCATTTCCAGGCGGCCCTTTTTGGTTTCACGCGCGTCGGTGAAGGCACCTTTCTGATGACCGAACAATTCGCTCTCCATCAGGTGCTCGGGTATGGCCCCGCAATTGACGGCCACAAAGGGTCCCTGGCAGCGCTTGCTGTGGGTGTGGATCGCCTTGGCGGCCAGCCCCTTGCCGGTGCCGGTTTCGCCGGTGATTAAAATGGTGGAGTCCATGGGGGCCACATCCTGGATGAGATCGAACACCTCCTGCATGGCCGGGGATTGACCGATCATGCTTTCGAAGCGAGTGCGCTCTTTCACCTGTTCGCGCAGGTACAGATTCTCTTTGGCCTGGGCCTGCTGGGCGATGATCTTTTCGATCAGCACCCCGATCTCTTCCGGATCGAAGGGCTTGAGCAAATATTCCACGGCCCCGCGCTTCATGGCTTCGATGGCCGTCGAGATGGAACCGTAGGCCGTAATCATCACAACCGCCGTATCGAGATCGCGCTCGTTGACCGCCTTGAGAACGTCCAACCCGCTTAGCCCATCCATCTTGATATCCACCAGCATGATATCGTAATGGGCAGCGGCGATATTTTCCAGGGCCTTTTCCCCACTGGCAGCGGTCTCCACATGATGACCGTCACGTTCCAGCCACCCGGCCAGTGATTCTCGGATGATCAACTCGTCGTCCACCACCATGATCCGGGTTTTGCTCATTTTTCCTCCGCATTGAACCCTCCCCGCGGCAAGCCGCGGGGAATGTTCTGCCTATAACGGCAGTGCTGCGCAGCACCGTTAGGATAAAAAATCGATTTTCAGTTCGCTCGCCAACCCCGCCGCCCCGATGCTCGGGATCTCTGCTTCACTCCGACAAGCAGCGAGGAATGCGCTCGCTACCGCGGTTCAGTTTCGGTTTCAGTTCCGCACGGCATCGGCCGTTTCGGCTGATTGTTTTTCCGGTGACAGCGGCAGCCGAATCGTAAAGGTCGCGCCCTTGCCCGGCAAGGTATCTACCGAGATGCTGCCGTTATGCGCCTCGATAATACCGTATACGACACTGAGTCCCAACCCGACCCCCTTGCCTTTTTTTTTGGTCGTATAAAAGGGTTCGAACAGCTTGCCCAGATGCTCCTGTGAAATCCCGACGCCGTCATCGTCAAATGAGATGTAGATCGCATTCGCCGCATCGCCGCACCAGGTTTTCACGACCAGCCTGCCGCCACCCTTGCTCTCCATGGCTTCGGCGGCATTGGACACCATGTTCATGAACACCTGCTGCAATTGATCGGCGGACCCCACCACCTGCGGCAACGCGGGATCCAGTTCTTTGCAGATCTTGACGCTGTGGATCTTGAGCAAGTTCTCGTTGAGCACGATGGTTTTTTCAATGAGCCGGTTGACATCCTGTGTGCCCAATTCCATTTTGGACTGCCGGGAAAAGGTCAACAGATTGGAGACAATCCGGCTGATCCGACGGGTTTCGGCCTCCATCAGCGTCAGGTAACGGTCAAAAGAATCCAGCCCCCGGGTAGCGTCTGTCTCTTCCTTCAAAATCCGTCTCATCAGCAAGATAAAGTTTAAAATGCCGGCAATGGGGTTATTGATCTCATGGACCACCGAGGCGGATAGCTTGCCCAAAGAGGCCATCTTATCCTGGTGGAGCAGTTTGGCGTGGGTCTCCTGCAATTGGCGTGTGCGCTCCTCAACCATCTGCTCCAGGCGTCGGCGGTTTTCCCCCTCCTTTACCATGTGTTCGGTAAAATCGTGGCTGATCTCCAGGAACTGGGAAATTTTACCGTCTTTTTCCCAAAGCGGGTGAATGGTAACTTCCATGTAATGCGTTTTTCCGTGGGGGTCGGTACGGGTGCGAATCGTTTTGGCGGTTTGGCGGTTTCGTATTACGGTATTGAGCGGGCACCCGCTCTGCTGGCCATAGCAGGATTGGTTGGTCTGGTGGTAAATTTCGAAACACTTCTTACCCACGACCTCCGCTTTGCTATAGCCCATCTGTCTTAAAAATGCCTCGTTGGCATCCACGATTTTCTGATCCGGCGTTATCACCAGAATCAAGTCCTGAATACCGTTAAGGATGGTCTGCATCTCTTCGGTTCGTTGCTGGAGCACTCTTTCTCTGGATTTGAACGCTTTCCAGAACAGATCGAACGCCTGGTGGGCAAGCACCCGCAGATGATCGGGTTTGGTTTCCAGTATCTGGCGCAACAAGTTGGGATCGGGGTCGAGCAGCATAAACAGATGCACATGGTAGCCGGGTTCATATAGCTTGCGAAAATTTGAAACGGTGGTCAGGCCCTTTCGGCGAGCCAGCGCCACCCCGGGTGCCGCGCTGTCGCTTTCGGCCACGGCCACGATTCTGGAGTTGACCTGATCCTGTAAAAAGTCGACGGTGGTCATCTCCAAAACTTCTCTGCAGCGTTCACCACCGCCGATAAGGGCGATATTGACTACCGATGGATTATCATTGGCCATCAGGCGTGTCTCCTGTTTCCAAGTGATAGAAGCAGATCAGAAATAGATCGGCGGGAACATGTGTGCAGGATTTAGCATGGGGATAAGCGATGGATCAATGTTTTTTACTTGATTCAAATCAATTTTTTGGGCATATTCGCATAATTGAAAGAAACGAAGCCGAATTTTATTGACAAGGCCATCATGTCCATATAGTTAGGTTTGTCAATCAAAATATACACCACTTACTATTTTTTTCTTAATTGTTTAGAAGAGTTAAAGAATTATCATCATGCGTTTCAAGCGCGATCGGGAGAACAAAACAATGACGAAGAACGCAATTGGTTCTGTTCTGGTTGTGGGTGGCGGCATCTCCGGCATGCAGGCCGCGTTGGATTTGGCCGATTCGGGATACCTGGTTCATGTGGTTGAAAAATCCCCGGCCATCGGCGGGGTAATGAGCGAACTGGACAAGACGTTTCCCACCAACGACTGTGCCATGTGAATTATCTCCCCGAAACTGGTCGAGTTCGGCCGGCATCTGAACATCAACCTGATCACCTGCGCAGAAGTCAAAGAGATTCAGGGCGTCGACGGTAATTTCAGCGTCACCATCGATAAAGGCCCCCGTTTCATCGACCCGGCCAAATGCACCTCATGCGGGGATTGCGCCGAGGTGTGCCCGGTCTCCCTGCCCGACGAATACAACCAGGGACTCAATGATCGCAAGGCGACCTACAAGCGCTACCCCCAGGCCATTCCTGGTGCATTTGCCATCCAGAAGGTCGGCAAGGCTCCCTGTCACCTGGCCTGTCCGGCCGGACTCAATGTTCAGGGTTACGTGCAGATGGTGGGCCAGGGCAAGTACAAAGAAGCCCTGAAGATCATCATGGAGGATCTGCCCCTGCCCGGCGTGCTGGGACGCATCTGCCCCCACGGCTGCGAAGACGCCTGCCGCCGCTGTGAGGTGGATCAGCCGGTCGCCATCCGTGATTTGAAGCGCCTGGCCGCCGATCAGTTCGATCCCCGCGACATCGAGATTCCCAGGGCTGCCCCGAGAGATGAACAGGTAGCCATTATCGGTTCGGGCCCAGCGGGTCTGTCCGCGGCCTATCAACTGGCCCGCAAGGGCATCAAATCCACGATTTTCGAGGCCCTGCCCAAAGCCGGCGGCATGCTGCGCGTGGGCATCCCTGATCATCGGCTGCCGCCTGAGGTCCTGGATCGTGAAATCGAGCTGATCACCAACATGGGCGTTGAATTGAAAACCAACACGCCGCTGGGCCCCGACCTGACCGTGGACAACCTTTTAGAGCATGGCTTCAAGGCGGTCTTCCTGGCCCTGGGCGCCCACAAGGGGATCACTCTGGGTGTTCCCGGTGAACAGGCCGATGGCGTTCGTCAGGGCGTCGATTTTCTGCGCGAAGTGAACCTTTCCGGCACTGCACCGGTGGGTAAACAAGTGGCCATCGTCGGCGGCGGCAACGTGGCCATCGACGTGGCCCGCTCGGCCGTTCGCCTGGGTGCCCAAAGCGTTCAGATCATCTATCGCCGTACCCGGGCGGAAATGCCGGCCTGGGAAGAAGAGATCCGGGCCGCGGAAACCGAAGGCGTCTCCCTGACCTATCTGTCCGCCCCCCAGGAGATCCTGACCACCGACGGCAAGGTAACCGGCCTGCGTTGCATCCGCATGGAATTGGGCCAACCGGACTCCTCCGGACGCCGTCGGCCCGTGCCGATCCCGGGCAGCGAATACGACCTCGACATCGACCAGCTGATCCCGGCCATCGGTCAACGGCCGGACTTGTCCGCCATCGAAGAGATCGAAGGATTGGATTTCAGCCGCTGGAGCACCACCGAGGTGGATCCCATCACTTACGCCACCGGAAGGCAAAGCGTTTTTGCCGGCGGCGACCTGCAGACCGGTCCCTGGGTGGCCATTGGTGCCGTCGCTGCCGGCAAGGAAGCGGCCGAGTCCACTACCTGGACGGTGTCGACATGGCAGCCGGTCGCGAGCCCATCGAACGTGGCGAACCGAACTACCGCCCGATTCCCGCCGACGAAGCGGTGGCGGCACGCTCCAAAATGCCGGAATTGCCACCCAAGGCACGCCAGGGAAATTTCAAGGAGGTGGAACAGGGTCTTGCCGAAACAGAGGGTCAGGCCGAAGCCCACCGCTGCCTGAACTGCGGCTACTGCTGCGAATGCTACCAGTGCGTGGATGCCTGCGGCGCCGGTGCGGTGACTCTGGAAACCCATCAGGAACAACGTGAGCTGCTGAATCTTGAAGTGGGTTCGGTGATCCTGGCCCCCGGCTTTAATCCCTACGATCCGTCCAAACTGGATTTTTACGGATATGGCAAGTATCCCAACGTGATCACTTCCATGCAGTTCGAACGGCTATTGTCCGCCTCCGGCCCCACCGAAGGGCATGTGGCCCGGCCCTCGGACCATAAAGATCCCAAGAAGATTGCCTGGTTTCAGTGTGTCGGCTCCCGCGATCAGAACCGCTGCAACAATGAGTACTGCTCTTCGGTGTGCTGCATGTACGCCATCAAGGAGGCCGTCATCGCCAAGGAGCACGCCGGCGATGAATTGGATTGCGCGGTCTTTTTCATGGACATGCGAACCTACGGCAAAGACTTCGAACGCTACTACGAAGGGGCTAAATCCCAGGGCATCCGCTTCTTGCGATCCAAGGTGCATACCATCGATCCCGTACCGGGCAGTGACGACCTGTCGATCCGTTATGTGACCGAAAGTGGTGAGATGCATACGGAAGTATTTGACATGGTGGTCCTCTCCGTGGGGCTGGAAACCTCCCCCGAGGTGGTCGCCATGGCCGAGTCGATGGGTGTGGGCCTCACACCGGGCAACTTCTGCAAGACCAGCACCTTTGAACCAGTGAGCACCAGCCGTGCCGGCGTTTATGTCTGCGGCGCGTTCCAGGGCCCCAAGGACATCCCCCAGGCCATCGTGGATGCCAGTGCCTCGGCGGCAGCCGCGGGTGAACGGCTCAGTTTGGCGAGAAATACCCTGATCCGCACGGCCGAAGTGATTCCCGAAACCAATGTGACCGGCGATCGTCCCCGGGTAGGCGTCTTTGTGTGCAAATGCGGGATCAATATTGCCGGGGTGGTGGACGTGCCGGCGGTTCGTGATTTTTCGGCGACCCTGCCCTTTGTGGAATACGTTACCGACAACATGTACTCCTGTTCCCAGGACACCCAGGAGAGCATGACCGACATCATCCGCGAAAAACAGCTCAATCGGGTCGTGGTGGCGGCCTGTACGCCCAAAACCCACGAGCCGCTGTTTCAGGAGACCCTGATCAATGCGGGCCTGAACAAATACCTGTTCGAGATGGTCAACATCCGCAACCAGGACTCCTGGGTCCACAAAAACAATCCCGACATCGCTACCGAAAAAGCCAAGGATCTGGTCCGCATGGCCATCAACAAGGTCGCGCTGAAAGAGCCGCTGGCCGAAACCGAACTCACCGTCGGCCAGTCCACCCTTGTCATCGGTGGTGGCATCGCCGGCATGACGGCCGCCTTGAGCCTGGCCCGCCAGGGATATGACACCCATCTGGTGGAACGTACCGACCAACTGGGGGGGCAGGCCAACAGCCTCTACCGGACGTGGAAGGGAGAAGACATTCAGGCCCATCTAGCCGAACTGGTCGCCCGGGTGAACGCCGAAGAGCGGCTACAAGTGCACCTGGATACCCAACTGGCCAGCGTGGACGGGTTTGTGGGAAACTTCAAGACGGTCCTTAAAAACAAAACCGCAGAAACCACCATTGAACATGGCGTGACGATCGTGGCCACCGGTGCCAGCGAATCCGAGCCCAGTGAATACCTTTACGGCAAAGACCCGCGGGTGCTGACCAGCCTGGAGTTGGATCGCAAGCTGGTAGCCGACGATGCCATGCTCGATGAGATCGACTCAGCGGTGTTCATTCAGTGCGTGGGTTCCCGTGAACCCCAGCGCCCCTACTGTTCGCGGGTCTGCTGCACCCATTCCATCGAAAGCGCCCTGGCCATCAAGATACGCAATCCGGAGGCCAATGTCTACATCCTCTACCGCGACATCCGTACCTATGGTGAGCGGGAAACGCTGTATAAAAAAGCGCGTGAGGCCGGTGTAATCTTCATCCGCTACGCACTGGAAAACAAGCCCGAGGTGGTGCGCGATGGGAAACGACTGGCGGTGGGTGTCACCGACCATATACTGGGCCGGCCCATGGAAATCACCACGGATCTGGTGACGCTGGCCGCGGCCATTGTGCCTTACGCCGATGAACAGCTCGCCCAGTTTTTCAAAATCCCGCTTAACGACGACGGCTTTTTCGTTGAGAAACACGCCAAGCTCGGACCGTGTGAATTTGCCACCGACGGCGTTTTCCTGTGCGGGTTGGCCCATTACCCCAAATCCATCGATGAGGCCATCTCCCAGGGCAAGGCGGCGGCATCGCGGGCCGTCACCCTGCTGGCCCAGGAAAATATCTTTACCAGTGGCGAAGTGGCCGAGACCGAACCTGCCATCTGCAGCAGTTGCGGGGTCTGCGTCTCCATCTGCCCCTACTCGGCACCATCGTTTATCGACGCCGACGCCCGCATGCATGCCGGAAAGGCCCAAATCAATCCAGCCCTTTGCAAGGGATGCGGCCTGTGCGTGGCCTCGTGCCGGTCGGGCGCCATCCACCTCAAGGGGTTCGACAACAACCAGATTTTTGCCATGCTCGATGCCATCTAATTGAAAACGGGTCGGTGACAAAATGGGCGGAAGCCGCCTGCCGTTGCCGGCCGGGCCTGAATGAAGGAGAAACTAAATGTCTGAATGGGAACCGAAAATTGTGGCCTTTCTGTGCAACTGGTGCAGCTATGGCGCAGCGGATCTGGCCGGTGTCAGCCGGATGCAGTATCCACCCAATATCCGGGTCATCCGCATCCCCTGTACCGGTCGCATGAGCCCGAAATTCGCACTGGCCGCGCTGCGAAACGGCGCCGACGGGGTGTGGGTCAGCGGGTGACATCCCGGCGACTGCCATTACCTGGAAGGTAATTACTACGCCCGACGAAAGTTTGTTCTGTTTAGCAACCTCATGGAGTACATGGGTATCGAACGCGATCGCCTTCACATGTCATGGGTGTCTTCGGCCGAAGCCACCAAATTCATTGATGTGGTGACCCGGGTGACAGAAGCGGTCCGCGCCTTGGGGCCCAACCAACACTATGTAAAACAAAAGGCCAAGGTAGCTTGATATGTTAGGATACACCGAGAAAATGAGGGACATTGCCGGTCGTCTTCTTAAAGAATGCACCGTGGACATGGTCATCGGCTTCCGCAAGGGAACCATGCCCATGATGAACGAACCCTGCTTTGTCACCAAGCCCGAAGATGTCCAGTGGTTGGTATGGGACAGCAACTGCGGCATAAACCTGGCGAACTACCTGACCAACCGCAAGGAAAAGATCGCTGTTTTCGCCAAAGGCTGCGATTCACGAAACATCGTCACCCACATCATCGAAAACAAGATCAAGCGCGATCAGGTCACCATCATCGGTGTCCCCTGCACTGGAATGATCGATAAACGCAAGATCACCGGCCTGGTGACGGGTGAGATCCTGGAAGTTTCCGAAACCGAAAACACCATCAAGGTCAAGACTGCCGATGCGGAGACCCTGTTGGACAAAAACGAGGTGCTGCAGCAGAACTGCGCGCTGTGCGTCCACCGCAATCCGGTGATCTTTGATGAAATGGTGGCCGAACCGGTGGAGGAACAGACCGACATCGATCGCAATGCCGACATCCGTAAGATCGAGGAGATGGACAGCGAGGAGAAATGGCAGTTTTTCGAGGATCTCCTGCGACCGTGCATCCGCTGCTACGCCTGTCGCAATGCCTGTCCGCTGTGCTACTGTCCGACCTGTTTCGTGGATGAAGCCAAACCCCAGTGGGTAGGCAAGGGCCAAGACCCTGTGGATGTACGGACGTTTCATTTCTTGCGGGCCTACCATTGCGCAGGTCGTTGCACCGACTGTGGTGCCTGCGAGCGCGCCTGTCCGGTGGGCATCAACATGCGCCTGCTCACGCGCAAGCTGGAAAAAGACTGCCAGGACCAGTTCGGATGGGAAGCCGGGCTTTCCCTGGATCAGCCTCCGGCACTGGTTGCCTACCAAGCCAATGATCCGGATGCCTTTATCAAGTAGATGAAGACCCGGGTCGCGGGGAATGTCGTTTCCCCGTCTGCAACTTCCTTTAAGGCTGTAAAGGTTATCGCTATGACGCTCGTTAAAATCGAAAAGAAAAACTGGGCCGAGGGATTGACGGCTGCCGCCGATGCCTACCGCCTGTTCGGGCCGGTCAAGGAGAAGGACTACCACCAGTTCAAGGAGCTGGAAAAGGGTGAAATGCCGGATTTTGAAATGGTCAATACCCGCCTGTCGCCCAAGGCGCTGCTGTTTCCCCAATCCGAAGAGATGCTCGAATACTCTTTAGACGAGTCCCAGGACGATCACCACATCATGAAAGAGATTGCCAGGGACGACACGCCCCGCGCCGTGGTCGGCATCCGGCCCTGCGATGCCAAATCGACCCTGCTGGTGAAGCTGAACTTCGACACACCGGACGTGAAGGACCCTTACTGGCTAAAC
>RCNG010001450.1_pt1 | contig 11779 bp, 10 predicted proteins | sample 2041371 | NCBI WGS metagenome assembly RCNG01 (sample SAMN09708227, study PRJNA481090) | Marine sediment metagenome, whole genome shotgun sequencing project. | biome: marine sediment; feature: ocean; material: sediment; isolation source: Sewage treatment plant 1 marine sediment (STP1) ... | reverse complement strand
CCGGAGGTCAAGGCCGAGGGGTTCGGGGCCAGCATCCACGCGGGTGAGCTTCCCGCCATGGGGGCCGCAGCGGTCGAGTCCATACGGCAGGCGGTAGAGGATTGCGGCGCCGACCGCATCGGCCACGGGCTGGCCGCGGCCGACGACCCGATGCTCATGGCCACCTTGGCCGCCCGGGAGGTCTTCGTGGAACTGTGTCCTGGTTCGAACGTCCGGACAGGTGGTATCACGGCCTGGGAGGATCATCCCCTGCGGGAATTCCTGGCCGCGGGGGTGCCCTGCTGCCTCAACACCGATGACCGGACGCTGTTCGGGTTGGACCTGGCCGGGGAACTCCGGCAGGCGACGGAGGTGTTCGAACTGACCGGCGAGGAAATGGCGGGCATGCAAAAGGCCGCCCGCAAGGCGGCCTTTTCCGAAGTCGATTGAGGTTCCGCGGGGACCGCTAGAAATCCTCTTCCTTTTTCTTTTCCTGGGCCCGCGCCCGTTTTTCCAGCTCGTTTTCCAGAAACAGCTGGGCTCTTTCGAGTTCTTCCCGGAACCGGCGAATGAAATTCGCCTGGCGGTCAACCGAATCCCCCTGCCTCTCGATGGCCGGCTGCATGTTCTGCATGGCGGCCACGAAAATGGACTGCATGATCGACAACTGACGCAGCCGGTAGCCCGCGATCCCTTCCACATAGTTCAGGGAATTATTCTTGCGGCTGGTGCCCACGGGGGCGCCGACTTCCGCCGCGCCGGTCGTGCCGCTGGTTACATGCCCGCCGTGCATCTTGATGGTGTGCTCCTGGCCGAGATCGTCTTCACGCCTCAGGATGCACTTGCCCATGTGGTCCTGGATATCGTTGAGGACAGTCTTGCGCGAGGTGTTGGAGGACTGCTTGGCCGCCGAGGCCAGCTTCTTCTCCAGACTCAGCATGGTCTTGAGTTCCTTGCTGGTCTTGCGCAGGGCGTTTTCCAGGTCCCTGGTGGAGAACTTCTCCACGCCCTCGGTCTGGGCCTCGGCCACGGCGCCGGCCATGACGGATATGCAGATGGCCAGTGCTGCCATCGTCAGAGCGGTCTTCTTCATGATTCTTCCTTGCAGGTTCGGGCAGATGACTGCCGGGAAACCGATGAGTCCCTGAATGTTGTCCTGGTCCGCGTTGCTTCCCTACGGGAGCGGTGATAGTATTGTATCGGCTGGCATGTCCCAAGATTTCAGCAAAAATTGAGTTTTTTGACCCGGAAGGCAAAAGTCATGGATTTCCAGTCGTTTACCAGGATATCGCGAGCCGGTGCAACTGTTTTGACCCTGGTCCTCCTGCTTGCCTGCGGGGCAAATCCGGCGTCGGCGGGCGGCTGGTTCAAGGTCGCCGGCGGGTTGAGCGGTATGGCGATGGATGACGTCAACGCCGGGGATTTCCGTTTCTACGACTACACGGCTGATGGCTTCAATTTCCCGACCCTGGATTCCGGGTTTTCCTTCTCCCTTCATGCCGGCTTCGATCTGTCTCCCGATTTTTCCCTGGGCTTTTCCTGGGACCGGCAGCACGCCCATGTCGAGGGGACCGACGTGGACGTGACGGCCAAGCTCAAACTGGACGCGAACTTCTTCATGACCCATCTCTACTGGTCGCCCCTGCACAAGGGGGCCTGGAGTTTCGGCGCCGCGGCGGGCCTGGGGTTTGTCTTCCCCAACGGAGACGTCAAGGTGACCGATGACAACAACGTCAGCTACGGGGAGGGGGACATTACAGGCTCCTCGGGCTTCGCCTTCGAAGTCATGGTTCTGGCGGATTGGGCCTTCGGCGGCTCCTCGGCCCTGGAATTGACCGCAGGTTGGCGGGTCGCCACCCTCGATGAAGTCAAACTCCAGAGTGCACCCGTATTGAAAGAGGACGGTTCGAACCTCGAACTGGACTACACGGGGTACATCATCAAGGTGGGCTATAAATACGTGTTCGGGGACGGTGGCGACAATCGTCCCGACATCAATTGATCAGTCTTCCAGCATCCTGTTCAACCGGTCGATCTCAGGCTGGATGAGGTCGTCGTCAAGTCGCGGAAAGAGGATTTCCGGCTGCCCCAGCTGGCGCCCCGCGGGAATCGGACGGGTTCCTTCGTCCCAGCCGCCCCGCCACAGATCGCTTTCCATGCCCAGCCAGGACCACAGCTTATCCATGCCGAAGGGAACCACCGGCCCCAGCATCAGGGCCAGCATGCGCAGGATCTGGATGATGACTCCCAGGCTTTGCCCACAGCGTTCCATGTCGGTCTTGCGGGTCTTGAACGGGGCTGACTCGTCGAAGTAGCGGTTGCCCGTCTGCCCGGCGTGGAAAGCTGTTTCCAGCGCGTTCTTGATCTCGAACTTCTCCATCTGCCCAACCCAGGTGTCCAGGTCGGCTTCCACATCGGCCAAGGCCTGGCGGTCCAGATCGGTCATCAACTCCTGTGACCAGGCGGGCACCTTGCCGTCGAAGTACTTGTGGATGAAGGTGAAGACCCGGTTGATCAGGTTGCCGAAGTTGTTGCCCAGTTCGTTGTTGTTGCGGGCCTGGAAACCCTCCCAGGTGAAATTCATGTCCCGGGTTTCAGGCGCGTTCCGGGCTAGGGTGTAGCGTAGGGGGTCGGCCTGGAATTTTTCCAGGAAATCGGGCAGCCACACGGCGAAACCACGGCTGGTCGAAAGTTTCTGACCTTCGAGATTCAGGAACTCGTTGGCCGGGACGTTGTCCGTGATGACGTAGTCCTCGCTGTGGGCCATGAGCATGGCGGGAAACAGCATGGCGTGAAAGAAAATGTTGTCCTTGCCGATGAAGTGCACCAGCCGCGTGCCGGGATCTTTCCACCAGGTCTTCCAGGCCTCGGGATCTCCCTGGGTGGCGGCCCATTCCCGCGTGGAGGAGATGTAGCCGATGGGCGCCTCGAACCACACGAACATGACCTTGCCCTCGTGATCCGGCAGAGGCACCGGCACGCCCCAGCCCAGGTCGCGGGTCATAGCGCGGTCCTGCAGGCCGCTGTCGAAGTAGCCCCGGCAGTATTGCCTCACGTTGTCCTTCCACTCGGGATGGTCGTCGATGAAGGCCGCCAGCTTGTCCTGCCAGTCGCCCATCGGCAGGAACCAGTGGGTGGTCGGGCGCAATTCGAGAGGGCTGTTGTCCAGGACACTGTGCGGATCAATCAGCTCGGTGGGGCTGAAGGTGGCCATGCAGTTTTCACATTCGCCGCCCCGCGCGCCCTCGGTTTTGCACTTGGGGCAGGTGCCTTCGATGTAGCGGTCGGGCAGAAACCGTTCCTGGGTCGGACTGAAGAACTGGTCGGTGGTCTTCTGCTTGAACAGCCCCTGGCCGTGCAGGTCGGTGAAAAAGGCCTGGGCCGTCTCGGTGTGAATGTCGCGGCTGGTCTGGCTGAAGTTGTCGAAGCTCATCCCGAAGCCCTCGAAGGACTTCTTGATGGAGGCGTGGTTCCTGTCCACCAGTTCCTTGGGCGTGATGCCCTCCTTTTCGGCGGTCAGGGTGATGGGCACACCGTATTCGTCGGACCCGCAGATATACAGGACGTCCTCGCCGCGCATCCTCAAAAACCGGACATAGATATCGGCGGGAAGATAGGCCCCGGCCAGATGCCCCAGATGGATTTCCCCGTTGGCGTAGGGCAGCGCGCTGGTCACGAGTGTCCTGGAAAACTTCTTGTCCCGACCCATGCCTGAAAACCCACCTTGAGTATCATCGTCTTGATATAACTTCCGGAAGAAGAAGGGGTGGCTTGTCGGACCGGGGCGTCATGAAGGGCCCGAAGCCAAGGATGGCGAAGGGCCCGGAATGCCGAGTCATTCCGCCACAGGAGGTGGCGGAACGACGACCCCGGAGTGACAAGCCACCCCTTCTTCTTCCGGAAGTTATATCAAGCGAACCGCAGCGGGCAAGGTCGTTTTCTTGTAGACCTTGTTGTCGAGCCAGGTCTTGCAGTCGATCCCGGTGGCCTCGTAGACGGCGGCTTCGAAGGCCAAGCGGGTCAGGGGGGAACCGTCCCGCGAATCGAAGAGATGCCTCAGGACCAGATCCAGGGGCCGGTCCCTGCCGGTCTGTTCGGCCAGCCACTGGTCCAGATTGATGCAGGCCTGGACGCTGCCGGCGTAGGCAAAACGGACCTGTGCGGGGCTGGCCATGACCTCGGCGGCAGCCTGGCCCACGGACATCTGGGACTTGATCGGGCTCAACCGGTAGTCCCGTTCCAGACGGGCTTCGAGGACGGCTCGGGCATGATCGGGTTTCCAGACGCCGCCGGCGGTCAGCATGCGGGCGGCGTACCAGGTGGCGGCCCCTTCGGTGAACCACAGCATGTCGGGGTCCCTCTGGGGAATGGCCTCGCCCAGCCAGCCGTGGAACATTTCATGGGCGATGACGCTGGCGCACTGGTCTTCGAGATCGCCCCAGGTCGTGGCGGGGTCCATCATCACCAGGACGGAACTGCCGGTATGCACGCCGTAGATGTCGAACCTTTCCCGGCCGGAAACCTTGTTCGCCGAAAGGATCACGGTGATCTGGGCCGTAGGGGCCGACCCGAAGAAGCCCATTTCCGTCCGGGCGATGCGGCGGATCATGTCCATGGCAGCATCCAGGGGGAAATTCCAGTTGTGATCGGTGGCCAGCTGGATGACACATTCCCGCACCATGGTCGTGGCGACCTGGAGATCCCCGCAGATGACCAGGGAGTTGTTGAGGTCCGCCAGATCCTTGGGATGATACAGCAGGTTGGCCAGCACCGGCCGCTTGGTCTCGGCCTTGCCGGGATCGGGTTGGTCCGGTGGCAACAGGCCCTCGGCTGGCAAGAATCCCTGGCCCGGGCTGATATTGGCTTCCTGGGCGACCTGCCTCTGGCGGGGGACCGGATCCCGGTCGCGTTTCTTCACCAGGGCGGGCCAGGGGACCAGCACCTGCAAGCCGCGGGGGTTGTGCAGGGTGACGGTGATGTTGTCGACCTCGATGCCGACAGGCTGCAGAAAGACCTCGAACCCGGCCATGCGCACACCACCGGCCACGGGGGTGGAGATGTGGCGCCGCACATCATCTTCCAGACCCTGGATCTGGTTCAGGTCGACCTGGTAGATGAAGCCCGCTCGCCGTTTGCCGCGGGTGCCCACCCGCCAGCCGTCTTCCTTTTGCTCGACGGACAGGGGTTTGCCCTGGCTGCCGTCGTCCTTCAACTCGGTCGCCGTCGCGCTGTGGGGGTGAACGCCGTTCATGAGGTCGCCGAAAACGCCGGGGGGGAACTCGAGGTTCATTTTCCGGGGCAGGTCGCCCTCGGCGATCATGGTGATGACCAGACTGCCTTTGTGGGCGTTGGCGAGATCCAGTTCATAGGTCAACTGGATCGGTTCCGGTGGCCGCGGGATGAGGAAATAGGTCACGAATCCCAGGATGACCAACCACGAGAAAATGCGGACCGCGGTATAGGCCGGCGCGGGGCCTTCCATTTCCCGGAACCACATGTTGGCGTCGCCGCCCCTTTTGGTGATGTACTGTTCGACCGGATCCGGTTTGGGTTCCTTCATCCAGATTCTTCCTTATAGTGGTCACTCCGCGAGTGACAAATCCCCCGTAACCCCTAGACTGATGTGGTGGAAAAACGCCCACGCTAGATTTATCGGCTGCGAATCGATGACCTTGAATGCCGAGGTGAGACAATGGATTTGGGACTCAGGGGCCGGTCGGCGCTGGTTTCAGCAGCCTCCCGGGGATTTGGTCGGGCGGTGGCCCTGCGATTGGCAGCCGAAGGGGCCAATGTGGCGATGTGCGCCCGCACCGAACAGGATCTACGCATCACGGCCGAAGAGGTCCGGGTGGTGGGAGAAGAGGTTTTCGGAGGATCGGCGGGAAAGGTGTCCGCCAGGGCGCTGGACGTTACCGACGGTGAGGCCCTGGCGGCTTTTGTCGGCGACACTGAAAAGGACTGGGGATCCATCGACCTTTTGCTGGTCAATGCCGGAGGGCCGCCCGCCGGCAACTTCGGCGAACTCGATCTGGGCCAGTGGGAATCCGCCTACCGCCTGACCCTGGAAAGCGCGGTGAGGCTCTGCGGCCTGGTCCTGCCGGGCATGCGGGAGCGCCGGTGGGGACGGATCGTCCAGATCACCTCTGTCAGCGTCCTTCAACCGGTGGAAAACCTCCTGCTGTCCAGCGTCTTGCGGCCCGCGGCGCATGCCCTGGTCCGCAACCTGGCACTCGAGGGGGCCCCCTTCGGGGTCACGGTCAATTCGGTGGCCCCGGGTTACCACACCACCAGTGCGGTGGAAAGGTTGATCACCAGGAAAATGGAACAGACCGGTTGCACGCGGGAAGACGTCCTGGGGGACTGGTCACAGGAGATACCCATGGGGCGGCTCGGCGACCCGGACGAACTGGCGGCTCTGGTCCTGTTCCTCATGTCCGAGAAAGCTGGCTATCTCACCGGGCAGTGCATCGTGTCGGACGGGGGCTGGGTCAAGGGGACCTTTTAGGGGCGGGAAAGGGCGCAGGCCCTTGACAGTGGGGTTTCTTTTACTACATTTTAGTCAATAAACTTCGCAAATAATAAACTTTGGCGGATATCCTGCCCGGAAAGGCTCGATGATGGAAAAGTTCCTGCTGATCGTGGTCGTGTACTTCATCGTCGTGCAGTTTGTCTTTCCCAAACTGGGCCTGCGCCCGGGCTGAGGCCCCCAGAACTGCTCGATCGGTGATCGGGACGAAGCGAACAATCAAGAATCCACCGGAGACGCGAACAGCGATTCCGGAACGGGTAAATAACGTCAGTCAGTGAATATTGGCCTAGAATAGTGGCCTAGAATATTGGCTTTGGCCGAGGAGGTCGCCCCATGCCTCTTTTTGAATTTTCCTGCCGCAAATGCGGCCACCAATTCGAGGAATTGATTTCGCTTTCCGAACTAGAGGACGGCGGACTCAAATGTCCGGTCTGCAAGTCCAAGCGGGTGGAAAAGGGATTCTCCGCCTTTGCGACGGGCCCAGCGGCGACGGCCGGCGGATCCAGCGCCTCAGGCGGAGGCTGCGGCCCCGGCGGTTTCACCTGAGGATGATCCGCCCGCGGCGGTACGCCGCGAAGAATTCCCCCCTGTTCCCGCTCCCAGCGAGCCATCAACTGCGGCCCGGCCGGATATCCAGCCGGGCCGTGGTCATAAACCCCTACTTCTTATCCACCTTATTTGATCGTCGGAATTTCAAGGTGTCCCGGGCCGAATCGCCCAGGCGCTGGCCGAAGTGCAGGACCAGCGCACCGAGGATCAGGCCGGCGATGACATCCACCACGTAGTGGTAGCGGCAATAGACGGTCGCCATGCACAGCAGCACGAAGATCGTGGTCATCCACCAGCGGTGGCGCGGGAAGTTCTCCCAGGTATACCACCACGGGATCATCGATGCGGCCACGTGGCTGGACGGGAAGGCGGCGCCCAGCAGGGCCCCGTTTTCATGGATGTGACGCATGATGGCCGTGAAGATCCAGCCGTCGACTTCGACGTATCCGGCGCGGAAGTACTTCGGCCCCCAGGCGGGCAGCAACGTGTAAAGGGTGTAACAGATCAGCATGGTCAAACTCAGGTCGCGGATGAATGAGCGGACCAGGTCCCATTGCGCCTGATCGGCCAGCCTGCGGGAGGTGAAAACCAGCACGAGGAAGGATGCGGAAAGGAAGTAGTAGGTGAAATAGGCGAATTCCATCAGTTCGTGGAACCAGGGCCAGGGCCAGACCCGGGACCACTCCAGGCTGGGCTGGCAGCCGAAAATCCACTCTTCGAGCTTGATCAGCGCAGGGTCGAGACTGCCCTCGAAGGGGAAGAAGATGAGGCCCAGGTACTCCATCTCAGCGTAGAACATGGGAAATATCAGCGGCAGGTAGATTTCCCCCAGCAGGCGGGGCACGAAGTGCCGGCTGCCCCGCAGGATGGGCGGCACGAACCAGATGACCAAAGCCAGGGTGCCGTGGAGGGCGGCGTTGGCCCAGGGATCGGGGAACACCGAGGGCTTGAGGACGGGATAGAAGGCGCTGACCAATAGATAGACCACGGCCCAGCGGTCGATGTCCATGCGTCTGAGGGACAGCTCTATCAGCTTCCTCCTGATGTTCACAGCCAGTTTTCCTTCCGGTAGAAATCAAGGGTGTCGGCGAAACCCCGGGCGGCATCCCAGCGGGGACGGAACCCGGTGACCTTGGTCAGGTGCTGGCCGTCGCAGGCCCAGCCGGGGCTGTCGAGATCCCGGATCCGGTCGCGGTTCAGGACCGGCGAGCGGCTGGCCCGGGAGGGTCCGGCGAGGAACGAAACAAGTTTCATAAGAACTAGGGGCAACTGGAAGGAGCGAATGCGGCGACCGGCCATCCCGGTCAGGACTTCGGCCAAGGCGGACCAGTCGTATCCCCGGCGACCGTCGTCCACGAAGAAAGGGCCGGTGGCGGACCCCGTCTCCAGAAGCGCCACCGCGGCCTCGGCCGCGTCCCGGCCGTGGACCAAAGAAAGTCCGGTGATCTTTCGGCCGATGCGGCCGGTCCAGCCCCGCAGCGCCAGCCGGAACAGGGGCAGGAATTCTCGGTCGCGGGGGCCGTATAGCGAGGGGGGACGCAGGATCGCCGTTCGGAAAGGCAGGTCGCCCAGCAGGAGTTCTTCGGCGGCCAGTTTGGACCGGCCGTAGGCGGTGATGGGACGGCAGTCATCGGTTTCGACGGCGGGCCGGTCCAGGCCGGCCGGACCGTGGGCGGCCAGGCTCGATATCAGGACAAAGGACGGGGAAGCTTCCCCGCCGGCCCAGGCGGTGGCGGCGGCTTCCAGCAGCCGGGCGGTGGTCGTGACGTTGGCCCGGTGGTAGATCTCTTCGGAAGGCGCGGTCACCACTCCGGCGCAGTGGATGATCCCCGAGGTCCCTTGCAGGAACCGGCGGCAGTCACCCGGATCGGTCAGATCCACCGGCAACGTTTCCACGGATTTGCCTTCGAGCCACCTCAGGCTGCTGGTCGCGCGGACCGAAGCCCGTACCCGGTACCCTCGCTCCAGGAGCGTGTCGGCAATGTGGCTGCCCAGAAACCCGGTCGCACCGGTCAGGGCGATCAAGGGTTCGCCGGCGGCCATCATCCCACCGACTTCTCGTAGATGCGGTAGGTCTTGTAGCGGTGGGCCCCGTAGCCTTCGAGAATCCGGTTCATGGAGACGTTTTCCGCCAGGATCCAGGAGCACTCGCCCTTGGTGATGCCCTTGGGGAAGGCGCCCATCATGGTTTTGTAGACCATGGCCATGTCTACCCCGAGTCGGCGGTACTCGGGCAGGACCCCCATCAGGATGGTCCGGGCGTAGTCGATCTTCCGCTTGCCCAGCAGGAACTTGAGCCAGCCGAAAGGCAGCAGCTTGCCCCGCAGCGAATGCAGGGCCTGGTTGAAGTCGGGAATGGTCAGGGAAAAGCCGATGGGCAATCCGTCCAGCTCGGCCACCAGCAGGAAATCGGGGTCGACCATCGACTTCATGTCCTTGGCCATGTAGGCGAAGTCCTCGTCGTCCAGAGGGATGAAACCCCAGTTCTCGCTCCAGGTCCGGTTGTAGAGGTCGCGGGCCAGCTGGGCTTCCTCATCGAAATTCTTCATGTCGAACGGACGGATGACCAGGCCGGGTCGTGCGAGGATCCGGTCGATGAGCCGCTTCATCTTCTCGGGCAGCTGGCCTCCGGTACGGATGTCCCAGGCGAACAGGTCCTTGGCCCCGGCCAGGCCGAACTCCTCCAACTGTTTCTCGTAGTAGCGGGGATTGTAGGGCATACCGATGACCGGCCGGTTGAACTTGCCGGAGATCTGCAGACCGTACCAGTCGTGGTTCGAGGTGAAGCAGCCGGGCCCCCGCATGATGTCCATGCCCTGGGCGGCGATCCAGTCCCGGGCGGTTTCCAGCAGGGCCGCAGCCGCGGCGGGGTTGTCGTCCACTTCGTAGAATCCGAAGAATCCCACCTTCTCGTCCCAGTGCTCGTTGTTGTACCGGTCCACGCAGGCGCCGATGCGTCCGACCACCCGGCCTTCGTCGCGGGCGAGCCAGAGTTCGGAAACGGCGTGGTTGTAGAAGGGGTTCTTCTTCTTGTCGTGAAAATGTTTCATCTCGTCGAGCAGGGGGAACACGTAGTACGGGTCGTCGCGATAGATCCGGTAGGGGACGTCGAGGAATTCCCGCAGGGCATTCTTGTCGCCGCCGATGGGGGACACGGTCACGGCCATCGCATTCTCCCTTGTAAAAAAACCCGGGAGGTCCTGGAACTTCCCGGGTCGAAGAGTGGGGTTGTCCCGTGACTCCCTGTCAACCGGGAATGATACCCATTTCCTTGCCCACCTTGATCATCATGTCCATGGCCTGGTGAATCTCGTCCTCGGTGTGGGTGGCCATGAGACTCAGGCGAATCAGGGCGTTGCCCTGCTCCACGGCCGGGCTGACGACGGGGTTGACGAAGACGCCTTCCTCGATCAGGCGCTTGCACATGATAAACGCCGCCACGTCTTCTCCGACCACCGCGGGAATGATGGGTGTTTCGCTAAGGCCGGTGTCGAAACCGGCGTCATCGAGGCGTTCCCGCATGAGGTCGTTGTTCTTCCAGAGGGCCTCGATTCGCCAGGTCTCATCCAGCATGACATCCACCGCCGCGGAGACCGAGGCCACCGAGGCCGGCGGCATGGCTGCCGAGAACATCAGGGCGCGGGCGGTGTGCTGGATGTAGTGGATGATGTCGGCGTCGCCGGCCACGAATCCACCCACCGAAGCCAGGGATTTGCTGAAGGTCCCCATGATCAGATGGACCTCGTCGGTGAGGCCGAAATGGTTGCAGGTGCCCCTGCCACCCTCGCCGAGCATCCCGATGCCATGGGCGTCATCCACCATCATGACGGCGCCGTGCTTGGCACCCAGCTTCACGATTTCAGGAAGCTTGGCAATGTCGCCTTCCATCGAGAAAACGCCGTCGACGATGATCAGCTTGTTGGCGTCCTTCTCGCTTTCAAGGACCAGCTCCAGATTCTCCATGTCGTTATGGCGGAATTTGCGAACGTCGGCGAACGAAAGGCGGGCGCCGTCGATGATCGAGGCGTGGTCGGTGCGGTCGACAATGATCTTGTCATTGCGGCCGGCCATGGTGCTGAGCACGCCCTGGTTGACCATGAACCCGGTCGAAAATACGAGGGCCTTTTCCTTGCCGACCAAAGAGGCGAGTTTTTCCTCGAGTTCTATATGGATATCCAGGGTTCCGTTCAGGAAACGGGAACCCGCACAGCCGGTGCCGTACTTGGCGATCGCCTCCTGGGCGGCCTCCTTGACCTTGGGGTGATTGGTCAGGCCCAGGTAATTGTTGCTGCCCAGCATGATGATTTCCCTGCCCTGGTACAGGACAGTGTTCGTCTGGGCGGATTCAATGACCCGGAAATAATTGTAGAGATCGGCCTCCATCACCTTCCTGGCGGTATCAAATTGCCTGGCTTTTTCGAGAAGACCCATGGTCACCGTCTTTTCCTAAGACTTGGAAACAGAAAAAACCCGCGTGGCGAAGACGTACCAGTACTTTGCCGGGAGAACTCGCGATCCCAGAAAGTAGCCCGTAACCCGGATTCCGACAACTAGAAAACGTCCGCCTCGAAAACGAGGAATTCCGCCCCCGTGCGCCAGTCATCGGGGCCCAGGCCCGCTTTGAGGGCCAAATGGGTCAGGGTGGTGTCGAGGTCCCACCCCTGTTCCGGGGCCACCTGAGGCAGGAATACCGATCGCCGCCCCTCCTTGACCAGAAGTATA
>RCNG010001449.1_pt1 | contig 11786 bp, 10 predicted proteins | sample 2041371 | NCBI WGS metagenome assembly RCNG01 (sample SAMN09708227, study PRJNA481090) | Marine sediment metagenome, whole genome shotgun sequencing project. | biome: marine sediment; feature: ocean; material: sediment; isolation source: Sewage treatment plant 1 marine sediment (STP1) ... | reverse complement strand
TGGTCCCTCCGGTGCAAAGCGCCCAGACTGATGCACTGCCGCGCAATGCCCGCAAAGGCTCGATAAAGGCAACAAGGGTAAATGACTTCAGATGAATACAGTAGATTCCGAGAATAACCAAGGAAATGCCAACGATTCCCGTGAATGAAAGTTGTTCCTGCAGGAAAATTATTGCCAGAATCGGCACCAACAAAGGCCCGGAACCCCTGGATAGAGGATATACCAGAGAGAGATCACCTCTCTCATAAGCCCCTCCCATGAACCAGAAATATAGCGCGTGCAGAATGCCGGTAGCGATGATGCAAATCCAGCCGGTCGGACTCACGGTAGTCCGGGGCCAATAATACAGAAACATCGGCAAATAGCCGATGGTGGCGATCAAAAGAAACCACCAGATAAAAGCCATTTTTTTCTTGCTTTTCTTAGCTAACAGATTCCAGCTTGCATGCAAGAATGCAGCAACAACCACAAGAATCAGGGCCAGACCGCTCATTAAAGTTTCTCCGGGAGATTATCAGCCCCAATTGGGTGAAATAGCAGCTGGAAAGTTATTAACGATCAACCAATAACTAATCACTGTGAGTCACGGCAAAACCGCCCGTCAAATCACGATCAGCTGGCATAGCGTCCTCAGCGGGCATTCCCTTTAAGTTTAAGGTATCCATCGCATCAAAAGTCTTGATGAATTCCAAAAGGTGGTCCAAAATGCCGCTCACCATGATGCAGTGACATCCATAGTGCCGGCCAACCCGGCGGCATAGAATCCAAGCGCACCGGCGCCTTGAGTCAGCATATTTTCAAATGGCCGCTATCATCGTAGACCGTGGTTCCGGACAAATCAAATAAAATTATAGCCCCGTTAAATAATCGCATAATGATGCAATTTAATCCTTGACAAAGCTCTATCATCTCCCCTACTATGACTCATATAATGAGATATAATCTCATCCTATGAGTTTAATTCGAGATGCGATCTTGTATTATGAACCAAGACACACTTTTCGCGAATAGTAATCGTAAAGGTTCATAAATAATTTCGCCTGCGTCATCATCGAAATGACCACCCTGCTCCAGAATTCGAAAACCTTTTTTATAAAATGAGGAACACCGCTTTGAATTCTATCGAAAAGGCCTTAGAGATTCTCCGCGCTTTCACACCGGATAACCGGCCTTTGCGGTCTGTGGAGATCAGCCACCGACTGGGGATGAATAAAGCCACCGTCAATCGTATACTTATTACACTGAAAAACAGAGGCTTTGTAGTCCAGGATGATGCTACGCGACGTTATCGACTGGGGCCTTCAACTGCATCATTGGGCCGCGCTGTCAAACAATCTTTGAATGGCAGGTTGGTGGCCCTGGCCAAACCTTACCTGGACAGCCTTCGAGACAAGGTAGGCGAAACGGTTCACCTCGAGGTGCTAACGGGCGGACGGATCTTCCTGTCATACAGCGCCAAAGGAATCAGGCAGGTCACAGTTACCCCCAGGGTAGGAGACCAAATGGCAGTCAATGCCAACGCCGGCGCCAAGGTCATTATGGCCTTCTGTCCACAAGAAATGGTTGCAAAACACCTGGCTGGAACATTGACAAAATTTACAATCAAAACCGTCACTGCCCCCAGCAAAATCCTTCTAGAATATAAAGTAATCAGAGCCACCGGATTGGCATACGACAAGGAAGAATACGATGAAGATGTACATGCTGTGGCTGCCCCAGTCTTTAACCATGAGGATCGAGTCGTTGCAGCAGTGGTAATCATCGCACCTGCGTTTCGAATGAGTGGTAGCATTGAATCGGGATCATTGGAGCTATTAAAGGATACCGCAACCGATATTTCTGACAGGCTGTCAAAATTATAGATCCATAAATGGAAACAATTATGGCCGGTCCAGACCCGAAAATTTGGGCTGACTGTCCGCAGATAACAGGGAGGACATTATGCGCGTGAAGATGGGTCTCGACGAAATCAAATCCATGTTTGATCTTAGTGGCAAAGTGGCTGTTATAACAGGTGGTTCCGGAGGATTTGGCCGGGCTGCGGCAATTGGTTTGGCGGCGTATGGTGCCGATGTTGTGGTTACTTCGAGGACACTTTCCAGTCTGGAAGAAACCGTCTCGGAGGTTGAAAAGCAGGGAGCTAAGGCTTTGGCCATTTCCTGTGATGTCACCGATGCGGACAACGTTTCCGCCATGGCTAAACAGGTAGTTGATCAGTTCGGGAAGATCGACGTCATGGTTACCGGCGCCGGCATAGCCGCTCGTCATCCTGCAGAGGAAATGCCTATCGACGAGTGGCAAAAAGTTATGGATGCCAACGTCAAGGGAACCATGCTCTGCTGCCAGGAGGCCGGAAAAGATATGATCAAACGTGATGAACCAGGCAGCATCATCACTGTCGGCTCCATTCGCGGTTTTTTGGGACATCCGGCAGGCTATTCTGCTTACGGTACATCGAAAGGGGCAGTACACCTGTTGACCAAACAACTGGCTTGTGAATGGGCCAAATACAAGATTCGGGTCAACTGTATTGCACCCTGCATCTTCTGGACCCCGTTGACTGAGCCGATTCTGAACGACAAAGAGCTCTACAAAATCTTTATGTCCCGGATTCCCATCGGTCGGGCAGCAGAGCCGGAAGATTTTATCGGGGCGCTGGTTTATCTGGCTTCACCCGCCTCCAGTATGATGACCGGGCACATCATGTCTGTAGACGGTGGCGCAGCAGCAGGATAGGGAGGCGATAACACATGAATGCTAAAAAACTTACGTATCCATCAGTGGCAGTAATCGGCGCGGGTTTGATGGGCCACGGTATTGCCCAGATTTTCGCGCTCAGTGGCCGCCAGGTCTGGCTGAACGACCTGGACGAGCAGATGCTGGGGCAGGCTCTCGTAAACGTTCGGAACAATTTGGCAATCTTTGTCGAAAACGAATTAGTCTCCCCAGAAGAGGTCGATCTGGCCATGGCTATGATCAAAACCACTACTTCCCTGGAGCAGGCAGCCGGTGAGGCCCACTACGTAGTGGAAGCCGTCAGCGAAAATCTGGAGCTCAAACAATCTATATTCAAGAAGCTGGATGCACTCTGTCCTCCAAAGACCATTTTAACCACCAACACCTCGGTAATGAGTATTACCGAGATTGCCGCCAAGGCCGACAATCGTACAAGGATCGTCGGTACCCACTTCTGGAATCCGCCCCATCTGATTCCCCTGGTGGAAGTGGTGCCCGGGAACGACACTGCCCCGGAAACCGTCGAACATGCGTATTCCCTTCTGGCCGATGTGGGCAAACATCCGGTACGGGTCAAGCGCGATGTTCCCGGTTTTGTAGGAAATCGTCTGCAGCACGCCCTCTGGCGTGAGGCTGTTTCCATTGTGGATCAAGGGATTGCCGAAGCAGCAGAGGTGGATGAGGTGGTCAAAATGGGATTCGGCATTCGGCTACCAGTATTAGGCCCCTTAGAGAACGTTGATCTGGTTGGCTTGGAGCTTACGCATGCTATTCATGATTACATATTGAAACACCTGAACACCTCATCCGAACCGGCACCTATTCTGAAGCGCAAGATTAATCAGGGGCATCTTGGTTTTAAAAGCGGGAGCGGCCTGCAAAACTGGACCGATCAGGAGATGGCAGAGACACGCAGCCGTTTGGCAGATCATCTGATCACATGGAACAAAGCGCAGCACGGCAAATAATTTTATAGGAATAGGTGCAGTAACCAGCAAAAAACCAAATATGCTTTTTGGAGGCCATCGTGGGTGTTGTCAGAACATATATTAACGGAACAACAGGCGGTCCGGTTCGGGTTTATGTTCGTGATGGTCGCATTATTCGTATAACGCCGATTGAACTCGATGATACCGATGCTCCCTCCTGGGAGATCACTGCCCGGGGGCAGACCTTTTCGCCGCCACGCAAAACCACACTGGCGCCCTACTCACTGGCCTGGCGGTCTATGATCTACTCCCCCCAGAGAATAATGACACCGTTGAAACGGGTAGATTTCGACCCCGATGGTAAGCGCAACTGCAAAAAACGAGGTGAATCCGACTACGAAGCCATCAGCTGGGATACAGCCGCCGATATCGTTTGTAATGAGATCAAACGCATCAAGCGGGACTATGGACCGGCAGCCATGTTGTCAACAGCCAGTTCACACCATCTCTGGGGCAATATCGGGTATCGCCACAGTGCCTATTTTCGTTTTATGAATATGGTCGGCTACACCTATGCGGACCACAATCCGGACAGCTGGGAAGGCTGGCACTGGGGCGGCATGCACCAGTGGGGCTTCTCGTGGCGGCTTGGAATTCCTGAGCAGTACGACCTGCTCGAAGATGCCCTCAAGAATACCGAGATGGTGGTTTTCTGGTCCTCCGATCCGGAGACGACCCATGGCATCTATTCAGCCTTCGAATCCACTCCCAGGCGTTTTTGGCTGAAGGAACTTGGCGTTAAAATGGTCTTTATCGATCCTTTCATGAACCATACCGCTGGCCTGTTCGGGGACAAATGGTTCGCTCCTCGTCCCGATGCGGGCAACGCTATGGCGTTGGCTATCGCCCATGTCTGGATGACTGAAGGTACCTACGATAAAGACTACATCGCCCAACATGCCGTCGGTTTTGATCAATGGGCCAATTATGTGCTCGGTAGCGAAGACGGGCAACCCAAATCGCCCCAGTGGGCAGAGCAGGAGTGTGGTGTTCCAGCCCGACAGATAAGAGCCCTGGCCAGGGAGTGGGCTTCCAAAAAGACCATGTTGGCAGCCGGTGGTCTGAGCGGTTGGGGCGGGGCCTGCCGGTCGGCAACAGGTGTCCAGTGGGCCAGGTTGATGATCTCCTTGCAGGCCATGCAAGGGTTGGGCAAACCCGGCATCAATATCTGGTCAACGGTGCAAGGGGCTCCCAGCAATACCGAATTCATGTTTCCTGGCTACGCCGAAGGCGGTATCTCGGCAGATCCGGATAATTCGGCTGCAGGTTTTCGCTGGGCCAACAAGGTCGATTTCAGGGGCACCAAATCCAACATCAACCACCCTGGGGGGCAGCACATTCCCAGACTCAGAATCCCGGAATGCATTCTCGACGGAAATGAAAAATGGCGGGGCAAAGGATTCTGTGGGAGTTCCATCGAGGCACAGTTCAAGCCCTATCAATACCCTGAAGACGGTTATCCGGAAATACAGATGTATTACCGATACGGCGGTTCGTTTATCGGTACAATGACCGAAACCAACCGCTACGTTAAGGCCTATCGGACCAACCGCCTGCCATTTGTGCTTAACCAGTCGATCTGGTTCGAGGGCGAGACCCGTTTTGCAGACATCGTGCTGCCGGCTTGCACCAATTTCGAACGATGGGATATCAGCGAATTCGCCAACTGTTCCGGATATGTCACCGACTCCTTCACCCAGGTCAACCACCGGATCGTGACACTTCAGCAGAAATGCATCGAACCATTGGGACAATCCAAATCCGACTACGAAATATTCGCCCTTTTAGCCAAACGTTTGGGACTTTTCGAGGCTTACACCGAAGACGGAATGGATGAACTTGATTGGGTCAAACGCTACTTTAATCTGACTGATCTGCCACAGCATATCACCTGGGAGGATTTCGAGCGAAAAGGTTATTACGTTGTGCCCCTGCCTGAAGACTATAAGCCCACACCCGCCTTGCGCTGGTTTGCCGAAAACCGGCCTAAGGATACACCCGATTGGGGGCCGCATCCCGAGACCCAGGCCGTTGCCGGAGAAGGCCTTCAGACGGCATCCGGCAAAATCGAGTTTGTTTCGTCCAGTCTGAGTCGATTCGATGCCAACGACCCTGAGCGGACAGTCATGCCCAAGTACGTTCCTTCCTGGGAAGGGCATCACACCTCCGAGCTATACACAAAGTACCCGCTCCAACTGATCAGTCCACACCCCCGGTTCAGCTTTCATACCGTGGGTGACGGTAAGGAGAGCTGGATCAACGAAATCAAGGACCACCGGGTACTCAAAGAGGATGGACGATCCTATTGGATTATCCGTTTAAATAACGAAGACGCCAAAGCGAGAGATATCGCGAATGACGACCTGGTAAAAGCCTTCAATGACCGCGGTGAGGTAATTCTTGCGGCCCGACTGACCGAAAGGGTGCCGCCGGGCACGGCACATTGCTATGAATCCTGTGCTGACTATCGCCCGTCGGGCCAACCCGGGCAGAGCGCCGACCTGGCCGGTTGCATCAACATTCTTACACCCAAACGATTCGTTACCAAACACGCTTGTGGGATGGCTCCCAACTCTTGTCTCATTCAGGTGGCCAGATTGGAAGGGGGTGCCCCATGAACACAACCTGGGGGTTGATTATCGATGTGGCGCGGTGCCACGACTGCAACAACTGCTTTCTCGCCTGCAAGGATGAATTCGTGGGGAATGACTGGCTGCCATACTCACAAGCCCAGCCCAATTGTGGTCAACGGTGGATGAATATACTCCGCCGCGAACGGGGCGGCTACCCTCTGGTGGAGGTCGCCTATCTGCCCAAACCTTGCCAGCATTGTAAAAACCCGCCCTGCGCGAAAGCCGCACATAGAGGCGCTGTTACCTTACGGGAGGACGGAATCGTCCTGATCGACCCGGAAAAAGCAGCGGGACAGAAACAACTCGTCGATGCCTGCCCATATGGGGCTATCTTTTGGAACGAAGCAACGCAATCGCCACAAAAATGTACCCTTTGCACTCATCTGCTGGATGATGGTTGGGAAGAGCCGCGTTGCGTGCAAGTTTGTCCAACCGGAGCCATGCGGGCTTTCAAATTGGGGAATGTTGAGTGGGAACGATTGATCAAAAAAGAGGGATTGGAAGCTTACTTGTCCGAACAGAAAACCGGGCCACGTGTGCTCTACAAGAATCTGAAACGTTTCACTCACGGTTTTATTGCCGGCAGCGTGGCGTTTGCCGATACAGATGAGTGTGTAGAGAACGCCCAGGTACTACTGACGGATGAACAGGGTCACACGATAGCCGAGACGCAGACCAATAATTACGGGGATTTTAAACTGCTTGGTCTGGAGGAAGCTGCTTCTAGTTTTTTGGTGAGGATAAATGTCCATGCCCAGCCACCCAAGTTGGTGGCGGTTGAATTTGAGGCCAGTCTCAACTTGGGAACCATCATTATATGATATTTTTATGAAGAGGTGGCATTTTTGACTGAAACAACAATTACGGACCTGCTGGTGGTTCAAAATTTAAGTCACAGCTTCGGCAGCCTGGCCGCTGTCAGCGACCTGTCATTCGAGGTGCATAGGGGTGAAATCCTGGGAATCATGGGGCCCAATGGAGCCGGCAAAACCACTGTCTTTAATTTGTTGACCGGAGTCTTAAAGCCCAACAGCGGTTCCGTATTTTTAGATGGCAAGGATATCACCCGCCTTTCGGCAGCAAAACGTTGTCGGGCAGGAATCGGCCGGACATATCAAGTTCCCCGACCTTTTGTGAAAATGACAGTATTGGAAAACCTGATGGTGGCCGCAGTCCACGGCGGAGGTTTCTTGGAAAAGAAAGCCATGCGGAAATCTGATGAGATTTTGGACATGATCAATTTGTCATCAGTACGCGACAATTTCGCTGGTAGTCTCTCTCTTTTGGATCGCAAACGCTTGGAACTGGGCCGAGCACTGGCTACCCAACCTTCACTGATTCTGATTGATGAAGTGGCCGGTGGACTGACTGAAAAAGAAGTCGAACAACTTTTGGAGATTGTCAAGGAGATCCAACAACAGGGTATCACCATCATCTGGATCGAACATATCATGATGATGATGTCTGAAGGGGCGGATCGGATCTTGTGCATTGCTGAGGGTAAACGGATGCAATGCGGAGATCCCTCCGAAGTGATGTGCTCGAAAGAAGTATTGGAGTGCTATCTGGGTGAAGAGGAGACGTGATGCCGGCCGGTGCAGCCATTAAAGTGGGTGGAATAAACGTTTTTTATGGCGATTTTCATGCCTTGTGGGACATTTCTTTGGAAGTGGGTTGCGGTGAGATCGTGTCGATAATAGGCAGTAATGGCTCCGGCAAATCGACCCTTTTAAATACCCTGGCCGGGCAGTTAACACCAAGGACCGGCAGCATCTCATATTTTGGAGAATCCATTGGCGGTTTACCGCCCCACGAGACAGTGGCCAGGGGAATGGCCCTTGTACCGGAAGGGCGTCGGGTGTTTCCACGCCTGACCGTATTTGAAAATCTATTCATGGGTTCCTATACCTCCAAGGCAAGGAAAAACAGAGAGCGATCCCTTGAAAATATCCACGAGCTCTTTCCCCGCCTTGCAGAACGCCAGAACCAGATGGCCGATACGCTTTCCGGTGGTGAGCAGCAGATGCTGGCCATCGGACGGGCGCTCATGAGTGAACCGAAAGTGCTGCTCTGCGATGAAATCTCTCTGGGTCTGGCACCCATTGTCATCAAGAGTATCTATCAGAAGATCAGGCAGATCAATGCATTGGGACTGACCATCATCTTAGTTGAGCAGGATATAACCCGCAGCCTGAGAGTGGCGGACCGCGCTTATGTCATGTTGGAAGGGAAAATCGCGCTGGAAGGAAAACCCTGCGACCTGACAGAAGAGCGTGTAAAAGAAGCCTACTTTGGAATTTAGGAGGCAGTAAATGGAAGGCCTTGCACAAGACATACTGAACGGGTTGCTGTTAGGCGGGCTCTACGCCATCGTGGCCATTGGATTGTCCACAATTTTCGGCATCGTCAGACTGGTGAACTTGGCACATGGTGATTTGATGATTCTCGCCTCATATCTGAGCTTTTTTCTGATTTCTGCCTTGAGTGTAAGCCCCTTGCTGACCCTGGTGGCGATTATACCGGTCATGTTTGCTATCGGATATATATTGCAGCGCTTTCTCCTTAATCGTGTGCTCGGTGAGGAAATGGAACCACCTCTTCTGGTGGCATTCGGTGTTTCAATCATCCTACAGAATTTAATGTTGATGACATTCACCCCCGACGCCCGCAGCCTGATGTCGGACCTATCGCTGATGACCTTTTCACTGGGCGGGAACCTCAGCGTGCCGGTTCTATATCTGATTAATTTTTGCATCGCATTGGCGGTCATCGCTGGACAACACTATTTTTTGCAGAATACCTACATGGGGCGGGGAATTCGTGCTGCATCAGATGACAAATATGCGGCTCAGCTTATGGGCGTCAACACTAAAAACACATATGCAGTTGCCATGGGCATTGCCATCATGACGGCAGGCGTGGCCGGTGTGTTAGTGGGGATGACCTTCACCTTCTATCCTCATTCCGGCCCACAATATTTGATTATCGCTTTCGGGGTCGTGGTTATTGGCGGGCTGGGGAACATGAAGGGTACCTTTGTTGGCGGTTTGATCTTGGCTTTGGCCCAGATTCTGGGTGCCCGCGTGTTTGGGCCGGGCTACCAGTTGTTGTGCGGCTACGTGGTATTATTAATCGTCCTGGCGGTCAGGCCCCAGGGCATTTTGGGGAGAGGCTGAGAACCCATGGCGACTCTATTTACCAAAATTAAATGGAGCATTTTGGCCGCAGTGGCAGTCGGCCTTGGCACAGTGCCTGTCTGGGGCAGCGATTATGCAATGCTATTCTTCATGCTGTTCTGCATCTATCTTGCCTTAGCTCAAATGTGGAATCTGCTGGCTGGCTATTCAGGTTTGATATCGCTGGGCCAGCAATCTTTCGTCGGCTTGGGCGGTTATACGGTAGCGGTGATGAGCAGCTACTATGGCATCAACATTTGGATAGGTGTTGGCTTGGGGGGGCTGACCTCGGTATTGCTTGCGCTGTTCATGTCCCTGTTTATCTTTCGGATGAAAGGGGTCTATTTCGCCATCGGGACCTGGATTTTCGCGGAAGCACTGCTGGTCTGGTTCAGCAACTGGGCATACGTCAAATACGGTTCGGGTCTCTTTATCAAGCCTACGAACGATTTGTCAATGGAGGCCATCTATTATGCGACTTTTGTTGTGGGCGCAGGCTCGGTCGCACTTGTCTACATATTACTGCGCTCCAGACTGGGTTTGGGGTTGATGGCCATGCGGGATGACGATCAAGTCTCCGAGACCTTGGGCGTTGAAGTATTCCGTTCAAAACTCTATTGCTTCCTCATATCCGCTTTTGTCACCGGGGCCACAGCCGGAATTTTCTATGTTTTCCAGATTTTTATTCAGCCCTACTCGGCATTCTCCATCGATTGGACGGTCAAGCTAGTGTTCATGGTAATTATCGGAGGCATAGGAACCATTGAGGGCCCGATCTTAGGGGCACTCATTTACGTTGTTTTGTCACAATTTTTGGCCGAGTACTTCTCGGTCAGCATGCTCATTCTGGGAGGAATCGCCATTGTCGTGATCCTGATCGCACCCAAAGGAATCATGGGTACGCTTCAGGATAAATTGGGTTTTGAAATCCTCTCACCACGCAGAAACTGAGTTGGATTTTAGATATAGAGCAGCTTTTATTATTAGGTTCCGTATCAGGCAGACCTTGCAATCATGGCAACTGGTTTTAAACGGAAGGTTTTTTTGACACCCGGTAAGTTAGACTACAACCGGGGCAATAAGGCCAAGCTGTTTGGCCTGCCCCCCGGCATCTATTAACCGGGTTCTATTTATTTGACTGGTTGAAAAACAGAAGAGAAGTCGTTACTAGTTTCCTTCAACTGAAAAGGACGGATTATGCTAAAAGAAAAGGACGGAAAGGTAAAAGGAATAAATCGTAGGGATTTTTTGAAGAAATCGGCTATCGCCGCGGGGGCTGCTGCCATTTCTGTTACGGCTATGCCAGTTTTTACGAGTCCTGCCTGGGCGGGCAAGCGTGATCACATCCTGATCGGTCGCCCCAATCCCAGTACCGGCCCCCTTGCCGACTTTGGTGCACCAACCCCCTGGGTGGATGACCGGGTGCTGGCCAAGATAAATGCCGATGGAGGAATTTTCATCGAAAAACTGGGCAACAAGCTGCCAATCAAGGTCAAGATAATGGACACGGAATCCAACCCTACCAAGGCTGCCGAGTTGACCTCCAGATTGATCATGCAGGACAAAGTGGATCTTATGGTCGCCTTTCATACACCGGATACGGTCAATCCGGTTAGCAGCATCTGCGAACGATTCAAGATGCCCTGTATCACCCTGGACTCTCCTTTGGAGACTTGGCTCGATGGTGGTCCGTACAAGTGGGCCTTCCATTCCTTCTGGTCGGTGGAAAAAGATATCCTGCCGACCTATGTTGGTATGTGGGAGCAGATTCCCACCAATAAAGTGGTTGGTGTGTTGATGGCCAATGATCCGGATGGCGTTGCCTGGTCGGCCATCTTCAAAAATGTGTTGGGGCCCAAAGGCTACAAATTCGTCGACATGGGGCGTTTCCCATACGGCACCCAAGATTTCAGCAGCTTCATCAATGCCTGGAAGAAGGAAAATGTTGAGATTATCCTGGGCGCCACCATTCCGCCGGATTTCGCCACAGCCTGGCGTCAGTGCCGCCGGTTCGGATTCACGCCCAAAGTCGCTACCATCGGCAAAGCCATTCTCTTCCCATCGGCAGTGGGTGCCTTGGGTGGAGACCTGCCCGATGGATTGAGCTGTGAAGTCTGGTGGAGTCCTGACCACCCCTTTAAATCTTCCCTGGAGAATGTGTCGGCAGGAGACCTTTGTGCGGATTGGATGAAGGATAAAAACCAAGAGTGGACGCAACCTATTGGCTACAAGTACGCCGGTTATGAGCTTGC
>RCNG010001447.1_pt1 | contig 11788 bp, 8 predicted proteins | sample 2041371 | NCBI WGS metagenome assembly RCNG01 (sample SAMN09708227, study PRJNA481090) | Marine sediment metagenome, whole genome shotgun sequencing project. | biome: marine sediment; feature: ocean; material: sediment; isolation source: Sewage treatment plant 1 marine sediment (STP1) ... | reverse complement strand
CTAGAGCAGGAAAAATCGGCTTTTTATGCTGGTGAGAGATTCTCAGGGGCAGTTGTATTAGGTCGTAAAGATGCTACAACCAGGCCAAATGAAGTAAATCTTACTTTAGATGGAAGAAAACTGAGTGAAGGTAAGGATTATGAGATTGATAATGGTCAGGTAAAACTATTGGTTAGCGCGGGTGCTCCCGGAGACCACAAGATTGCCGGTACCCTGGTATTTATTCAGGATGGTGAGAGAACAGAAGTTCCTGTTATTCAAACATTTGCCACAATCACTAAACCTAATGCCGCATTAATTGCTGCAGATAAGATGAATGTGGTTTATCGCGGGGTTTCTAACCCAATGTCGATTTCTATTCCTGGAATTCCAAATAACAAGGTTAGTGCATCAGCTGCAGGTCTTAAGAAAAGAGAAGGCAGTAAGTATATCATGAACCCTGGAACTGGAAGAACAGTCACAATTGTCGCGTCTGGTACGTTGCCTGATGGACAACGTGTTTCCTCAAAATCTGAGTTCAGAATAAAGGATATTCCAAGACCTTCTGGATCTATTAGAGGAGAAACCGGAAGTGCCAAGATGCCTAGAAAAAATCTTGAAATTGCAACAATTGGTGCATTGCTTGAAGACTTCGATTTTGACTTGAATCTTGCAATTGGCGGATTTAAATTCAAAGTTCCAGGTCAACCCACGGTAAGTGTAAAAGGCAACAAACTGGATTCAAGAGCTAAATCGGCCTTAAGAAGAGCCAAAAGAGGTGAGGCTGTTCAGATATTCGATATTCAAGCGTATATCACGAATAACAAAAGCTATAAACTGAAGAAAGTATCTCCGGTAATTGTGGAGATTACGAACTAAGAATAGTATAAAATATAATTTTATGAATTGGAAGAATGTTTTAATTACTGGAGCTGTAGCGCTACTACCAATATCCATGATGGCACAGGCTAATATTTTAAATGCCAAGTTGCCTGATGAAATTGGGAAAAAGACAGAAGCGCAAATAGCGGCGGATAATGATGCTCCGCTGCCATACGGCTATGTAGACGACAGGGATATCCTTTGGTCTAAGACCGTATGGGAGGTGGTTGATCTCGATGAAAGAGTAAATTTCCCCCTGTATTATCCACTTGACACCATAGATATTGGTGCGGACAGAAGGTCGTTATATGATGTTTTTATGAAAAACATTAAAAACGGTGAGCTTACTGACGTATATGTAGATTCCTATTTTACTGAAAAAAGAAATTTCAGTGACCTGGAAGCTACTTTGAAAAAAGTAGATACCACAGATCTTGGATATGAGCAAATCAATGCCGGTGAAATACTTTCGCTCGAATATGTTAACGAGAGGGAACTTACTGCTGCAGATATTGAAGAATATCGTATCAAAGGGATATGGTATTTTGATAAGCGGCAGGGCGAATTGAAGTATCGACTCCTAGGTATTGCTCCGGTAGCACCTGATGTTAACTTTGTAGATGATGATTCCATGGATCCCAATGAGAATAAAGTTGAACTTTTTTGGGTTTGGTATCCTAGTGCCAGAGAGATATTACATGAAGCCAAGGTTTTTAACCAGCAAAACTCAGCACAACCAATATCTTTTGATATGTTGTTGAATGCCAGACGTTTTAATGGTCTTATCTATAGAGAGGACAATGTTCAGGGTGATCGTTTAATAAATGATTACATAGCAGACAATGCGCTATTCCAGTTGCTTGAATCAGATCGTATTAAGGAAACAATACGAGACAGGGAACAGGACATGTGGGCATATTAGAAGCATGCGTTAAATTCCAATTCAGATATAAATTAAAAAACGCTGCACCATTTGGTGCAGCGTTTTTTAATTTTACACTATGGTAGATTACTTAATAGTAGGTCTTGGACTGGCCGGGATAGCATTTTGTGAAAGGCTTGAAGAGCACGGTAAAACCTTCATGGTGATCAATGATCAGTCCCAAACATCATCGAATATTGCAGGAGGCTTGTATAATCCGGTTATTTTAAAAAGATTTAGCCTTGCCTGGAAAGCTCATGAACAACTGGGATTGATTCAGCACTTTTACAAAAGACTAGAGGATAAACTGGGGGTATCCCTGGATCATAAAGTGCCAGTATTAAGAATATTTGCATCTGTAGAGGAGCAAAACCTATGGTTTGAGGCGGCAGATAAACAAAGATTACAGCCATATCTTTCTACAAAATTACTCATTAATAACAACCCAAGCCTCAATGCACCATTCGGCTTTGGAGAGGTCTTACATACCGGACGGGTAGACACACGGAAGTTAGTAGAATTCTATTCTGGATATTTATCCGAAAAAAAGCTATTATATGAGGAAACTTTCAACTTTGAGGATTTGAAGATAGGAACTAAAGGTGTTTCCTATAGAGCTATTAATGCCAAAAGAATTGTTTTTGCTACAGGATTTGGACTAAAAAGAAATAGGTATTTTAATTACTTACCACTAAACGGAACAAAAGGAGAGCTCTTAACTATAAAGGCCCCGCTTCTTAAGGAAGAGAGAGTCATTAAATCTTCTGTTTTTATTATACCTATAGGAAATGATCTTTACAGAATAGGAGCTACTTACAAATGGAAGGATAAAAATAATGAGCCCACTTCAGAAGCCAGATTAGAGCTCCTTACAAAGCTGGATACCTTTTTAAACTGTGATTATAAAATAGTAAGCCATGTTGCCGGCATAAGGCCCACAGTAGCCGATAGGAGGCCTTTGGCAGGCAAACATCCTGCTTTGGACCATATTTACTTATTAAATGGTTTTGGGTCAAGAGGCGTCATGATTGCCCCCTATGCTTCAAAGCAGTTATATGAATATATAGAGAATGGTGCGTCCATAGACCCCGAAATGGACATTACCAGATATGAAAAAGTCTATATTAATGCTTAATCAATACGAACAGTTTTTGGGTCGTATTTTATAAAGATATTGATCCATATATTTCGGGAAAGCCTAATAATTACAGGTAAAAAGACAACCATGGTAACCACTATTGCAATAAATGTATTTAGTAAATTCGTGCCAATTATTAAAAAAGCAATAACAAAGGCCGCTATCGCAAATGCTATTCCAACGGGATAACTTACGTACATCGCCCCGTAAAAAAAGGAAGGTTCCATTTTGTACTTGGTATTACAGTGCGTACAACGTGCCTGCATTTTAAAAAGAGAACCAAGATTATAGGGGTTGTTATCGGCATACATACTTTCCTGGTGGCATCTTGGACAACTTCCTGTTAAAATACTGTAGAGTTTGTTTCCTTTTTTTAACATTTGCAAAAGTTTAGGCAAAACTACGATTTTGCAAAGTTTCTAATTGTAACACCAATCACAAAAATGCTAAATATTCATAATCTTTCTGTTTCTTTTGGAGGAGAATACCTGTTTAAAGAAATCGCGTTTAGATTAAATTCGGGAGACAGGGTTGGACTTATTGGAAAAAATGGCGCAGGGAAATCTACCTTGCTTAAACTGCTTTCTAAGGAAATGGAACCAGATTCGGGTACATTGGCCACAGAAAAAGATATTAAAATTGGCTGCCTTAAACAGGATCTTGATTTTGAGCATGGAAGATCTGTTCTTGAAGAGGCCTATGAGGCCTTTACTGAAATAAAAGCATTAGAACTCCAATTGGAGAAAATAAATTTCCAATTAGGGGAAAGAACAGATTACGAGAGCGAGCTTTACAATCAATTAATTATAGACCTGAATGATTTAACTCATCAATATGAAGTTCATGGAGGTTACAATTATAAGGGACAGACAGAAAGAATTCTTTTAGGTCTTGGTTTTAAAAGGGAAGATTTCAATAAAAGTACAGATACATTCTCCGGTGGATGGCGGATGCGTATAGAATTGGCTAAACTTCTCCTGCAGAATAATGATGTCCTTTTATTAGATGAGCCTACCAACCATTTGGATATTGATTCTATACTTTGGCTAGAACAATTTCTGCTTAATTATCCTGGTGCACTGGTAATCGTTTCACACGATAGAATGTTTTTGGATATTGTTACAAATAGAACAATTGAAATATCCCTTGGAAGAATCTATGATTACAACAAACCATATACCAAATATTTAGAGCTAAGAGGAGAAATAAAAGAACAACAGCTAAGTGCCCGCAAAAACCAGGAGAGAGAAATACAGCAAACAGAGCGCTTAATAGATAAATTCCGGGCCAAGGCCTCAAAGGCCACTATGGCACAATCACTTATTAAGAAGCTGGACAGGATGGAACGCATTGAGGTTGATGAAGATGACCTTAGTGCGATGAAATTGCGGTTTCCAATTTCCGTAACTCCTGGAAAAGTGATATTTGAAATGGAGGACCTTTCCAAAAGTTATGGTAATAAGGCAGTGTTAAATGGAGTAGACATAATTTTGGAAAGGGATAGCAAAACGGCTTTTGTTGGTCAGAATGGACAAGGTAAAACAACATTGGCCAAGATTCTTGTCGGGGAATTGGAGTATCAGGGAAGACTAAAATCCGGCCATAACGTCGAGATAGGTTATTTCGCCCAAAATCAAATGGAATATCTGGATGGCAATAAAACCGTACTTGATACTATGATCGATGCTGCCAATGAGAAGAACAGAAGTAAAGTAAGGGATATATTAGGGTCTTTTCTCTTTAGTGGTGACGATGTAGATAAATATGTAAAAGTTTTATCCGGGGGGGAAAGGAACAGATTGGCTTTAGCTAAAATGTTGCTGCAACCCTTTAATGTTCTTGTTATGGATGAGCCAACAAATCATCTCGATATCAAATCTAAACATATTTTAAAAGAAGCATTGAAAAAGTTCGAAGGCACATTGATTGTGGTTTCACACGACCGGGATTTTTTGCAGGGACTTACCAATAAGGTTTATGAATTTAAGGAAAAAAGAATAAAAGAGTATTTAGGGGACATCAATTATTTTCTTGATCAGCGGAAAGTTGAAGATTTCCGGGAAATTGAAAAGAAACAAAAAGATCAGAAAAAGAAGGAAAAACGCAATAGCAAACCTTCAGATTATGAAGGTCAGAAACGATTAAAGGCGCTAAAGAATAAGTTAAGTGCTCTTGAAAGTAACATAGCTGGATTAGAGAAGGAGATCGCCAAAATAGATCACGACTTGCTTATGGACTATGATATTACAATTGCGATTCCGAATTTTTTTGATACTTATCAGGCTAAAAAAAAGGAGCTGGAGGAGTTGATGACAAAGTGGGAAAATACCACTTTAGAGCTTGAAAACAGTGGGACGGGGGAATAATATGTAGGGTTAAATTTTTTTCACAACAGAAAAGAGGGCTTTCACAACAAAATCGCGCACTTCATCGATTATATAGGTTGTTTATCTATATAAATTAGTATTTTTGTAAGGTAATTCTTTATTAATATAATGTTTTTCTTTCATTTAAAGATACAACAAATTCTTAACCCTAAACTAATGAAAAAGCTTCTCCTTGTTCTGGTTCTTTTAATAACCGCAAATCAGGTGATAAATGCGAAGGTTAGTAAGGCTGAAAAAATAGCTTTAATAGATCTTTATAAAAGTACTAATGGTACTTCCTGGTTAAAACAATGGCATTTAGACCAACCGGTTTCAGAATGGTATGGGGTTAAGGTTGAAGGAAATCATGTAGTGGAGATAAATTTATTTCGCAATAATCTTTCAGGTACAATTCCTGAGAGCGTAGGTAACTTGAATCATTTGCGAATTCTTAATCTGGCATTTAACACCCTGAGCGGTGAGTTACCAAATACAATTACACAGCTACAAAGCCTGGAGGTTCTGAAAATTGAGATGAACAGGTTTAAAGGGAATCTTCCAAAGGAGATAGGAAACATGGAAAATTTATTGGAGCTTACCGCTTTTAATAATTTCTTCTCTGGTGCTATACCAAGTAGTATAGGGAATATAGTCAACCTACGGGTACTAAACCTTTCCAGTAATAATTTTGTTGGCCATATACCAGATTCAATAGGAAATCTTACAAGACTTGAAAGTCTGGGACTTTTTGAGAATACTTTGGATGGTGAGATCCCACATAATTTAGGACAACTGGTTTTACTCAAGGAACTTGTACTTGCAAATAATCAATTAGGTGGGGAGATTCCCGCAGAATTTGGTCAGTTGGCTAGTCTTAAGGTGTTACAAATTCAGAATAACAAATTTAATTCATATAAAAACCTTGAACTTATGGACACCAGGGAATTTCTGGTTTTTGATTATGATAAAGGTGATGTAGAATTAGATTTCAAGGATGTCAATTTTTCTAAAACCCGTATGGCAGATACGAAATTTGAAGAAGATAATGAGTAATTGACTCGTACTTTAGTTAGTTTGGCCAAAGGGATGCAGTAAGCATCCCTTTTTGTTTTAAGTTAAACTAAAAATATTAAACAAATATTAAGAATTATTTAACATTAGTTGCATATGCAACTAATAGGTTTTAACGTTATATTTGCAACATGAATAATACAGACATTTTAGTAGATTTTGATAAATCTGTAGGTCGTTGGATCGGCAGCACCGCTAAGATGGTTGATAATTATTTACACGAAGCTTTTCAAAGAGAAGGACTTGATCTTAGTAAGGAGCAAATGATAATTCTTAAAAAATTACATGAAAATGATGGCCTCATTCAAAATGAATTGGCATATCTAACCTTAAGGGATAAATCATCCCTGGCAAGATTACTGGCCAAAATGGAACGTAAAAACTATATAACCAGAGAACAGGATAATTTCGATAAGCGGGTAAACCGGGTTTTTCTTACCGAAACCGGTAGAATCACATTTAGACGAACCAGGCCCATAATAGTTGGACTAAAAAAAATTATGGAAAAAAAAATTGCAGAAGAAGAGATATTTCAACTTATAAATACTCTGCAACAAATCCAACATAATATTACATCTGCAGAAACCCAAAGTTAACGACAAAGGAATGAGAAAAATAGTTTTATCAATTTTAGGAGTTTTAATTATTATAGCCTCATTTTTTTTGGCTAAGGAAATTAGTGACAGTAAGTCCAGGCCAAAGGCGAAAGTGGAAAAAGTGGTGAAAACAGTTTTTACACAAACTGTGGTTAATGGAACGGTTCCTATTATTATCCCTGCGAATGGTAATTTAAGGGCTAAAAGGAGGGTTGAACTATATGCTGAAGTTCAGGGCGTTTTCCAAAAAGGGAATAAACTGTTTAAAGCGGGACAACCTTATCGTAAGGGTGAAACAATTATCAAAATTGATGCCTCTGAATACTACGCCAGTGTGCAGTCGGCCAAAAGTAATTTATACAATTTAATTACTTCGATCATGCCCGATCTGCGCCTGGATTATCCAGAAGTATTTCCAAAATGGCAGGCTTACTTGAGCGGATTCGACCTGGACAGAACCACACCACCTCTTCCGAAAATGACAACCGAGAAAGAAAAATTCTTTATTTCAGGTCGTGGAATTTTGACAAACTATTACAATGTTAAAAATATGGAGCAACGTTTGCGAAAGTATCGCATCTCGGCCCCATTTTCAGGAATACTTACAGAGGAGTTGGTTACTGAAGGTACACTGGTACGACCAGGTCAAAAATTGGGAGAATTTATAAATACGGATATATATGAAATGGAGGTGTCTATAAGTAAAACCTACAGTGAACTTTTAAAAATTGGCGAAGAGGTGGAATTGGTAAATTTGGACCGCACGAAAACTTATAAAGGAGTAGTTGCGCGGATTAATGGAAATGTAGACGTAGCTACCCAGACCATAAAGGCATTTATAGACGTTAACGATCCGGACTTAAAAGAAGGTATGTATCTGGAAGCTAACCTTAATGCAAAACAGGAAACGGATGCCATTGAAATAGATAGGAATTTGCTGCTTGAAAACGACCAGATTTTTGTAGTTCGAGACTCCTTACTTGACCGTATTGATGTAAGGCCAGTATATTTTTCTGATAGGAAAGTTGTACTAAAAGATGTTCCTGATGGTATTTCAATTCTAACTAAACCCGTTGTTGGTGCTTTTACCGGAATGTTGGTAAAAAAGTATAAAATAGAAACAGCCAAAATAGAAAACTAATGAGAAAAGTAATCACTTATTTCATAAAATATCACGTTGCCGTAGATGTAATAATCATTGCATTTTTCATCTTCGGAATTGTTGGTGCTACTTCTTTAAAATCCTCATTTTTTCCCTTAACAGATTCAAAGAACATCTCAGTAAATATAACCTACCCTGGTGCTTCTCCGCAGGAGATTGAAGAAGGTATCGTTTTAAAAATTGAAGATAATCTTAAGGGCCTCGAAGGTGTTGACAGGGTTACCTCAACTTCAAGGGAGAATAGTGGAAGTATCAATGTGGAAATCGAAAAAGGTCGGGATATAGACTTTATGCTGCTGCAAGTGAAAAATGCGGTAGACAGGGTACCTACATTCCCAACCGGGATGGAACCGTTAATTGTTTCAAAATTAGAAGTAGTAAGACAAACTATAAGTTTTGCAATTAGTGGCGAAAATATTCCTCTGGCAACGCTAAAACAAATTGCGCGACAAGTAGAAAATGATATTCGGACAATTGATGGTATATCCCAGATTTCTATTTCGGGGTTTCCACAAGAAGAAATTGAAATTGCGGTTAATGAAAATAATCTCCTGGCATATGGTTTGTCTTTCTCTGAGGTTGCAAGTGCAGTCTCTAATGCCAATATCCTCGTAACCGGAGGGAATATAAAGACTAGTGAAGAGGAATACCTGATCAGGGCTAATAATAGATCTTATTACGGTGATGAACTCTCGAATTTAATAATTAGGGCTGATGCGGCGGGACAAACAGTTCGCCTGAAAGATATTGCAATTATCAGGGATAGATTTTCAGAAACTCCAAATGCATCTTATTTCAACGGAAACCTTTCGGTACGAACTACAATCAACAGTACGAATACAGAAGATCTTATTTCTTCTGCTGAAAATGTTCGAAATTATATTGAAGATTTTAACCAAAAAAATAATAATGTTCAGTTAAATGTAGTAAGTGATCTTTCAACTACACTAACACAACGTACGCAACTACTAACAGAAAATGCCATATTGGGTATGATTCTGGTGCTTTTTTTTCTATCTGTATTTCTTAATGTGAGATTGGCTTTTTGGGTAGCATTTGGTTTGCCTGTTGCCTTTTTGGGGATGTTTATTTTTGCAGGTTTCTTCGATGTTACAATAAATGTGCTGTCACTTTTTGGGATGATTATAGTTATTGGTATTCTTGTAGATGATGGGATTGTAATAGCCGAAAACATATATCAACACTACGAGAAAGGAAAAACCCCGGTACAAGCTGCAATAGATGGAACTATGGAAGTAATTCCTCCTATTGTATCTGCAATTATTACCACGGTACTTGCGTTCTCAATTTTTTTATTTCTGGACGGGCGAATAGGGGATTTCTTTGGAGAAGTTTCCGTAATAGTCATACTTACTCTGGTAGTTTCCCTGGTAGAAGCGCTTATAATCCTCCCGGCTCACCTGGCTCATTCCAAGGCCCTGCAACGGCAGAATCCAAAACCTAAGACAGGTATATCCAAAATTTTTGCAAGATTAAAGATTATTAATAAATGGGGAGATGACGTTATGTCCTGGTTTCGGGATAAGGCCTATAGTCCCACATTAAAATTTGCCTTGCGATATAAACTATTAACTTTTTCTTTTTTCGTGTTTGCCCTAGTTCTCACATTCGGATCTATAGGTGGGGGAATTATCAGATCTGCTTTTTTCCCCCAAATAGCCAGTGATAGAATTCAGGTAGAATTACTTATGCCGAATGGTACAAATGAAAAAATAACAGATTCCATAATAAGCCTAATTGAAGATAAAGCGGAAATTGTCAATCAAGAATTAACAGAACAATATCTTCAAGGTACTGGTAAAGTACTTTATGAAAATGTAATAAAAAATGTAGGACCTGGTTCTTCAGCTGCAACGCTTACGATAAACCTATTGCCAGGTGAGGAGCGTCCGAATGCCATCCGGTCAGATCTTGTAACGAATCGACTACGGGAATTGGTAGGGCCTGTAATAGGTGTTGAAAGTCTTATATATGGCTCAGGAGGTAATTTTGGAGGTGACCCTGTATCCGTTTCTTTATTGGGTTATAATATTGGGGAATTAAAGGCTGCTAAAGAGGAGTTAAAACAAGCAATGCTAAATAACCCTGACCTTAAAGATATTGCAGATAACGATCCGGCGGGGATCAAAGAAATCCGATTGGAGCTTAAGGAAAATGCCTATTTATTGGGCCTTAATTTAAGGACGGTAATGAATCAAGTCCGGGCTGGATTCTTTGGCACCCAGGCCCAGCGATTTCAAAGGGGGCAGGATGAGATTAGGGTTTGGGTAAGATATGATCGTGAAAATAGATCCTCAATCACGGATTTGGACGAAATGCGCATAGTTACTCCAAATGGCAGTAGGATTCCATTAAAGGAAATTGCCACTTATACCATTGAGCGGGGAGATGTGGCTATAAATCATTTAAAAGGTCAGCGTGAAATACAATTATCATCAGACCTTAAAGACGCCAAAAAAGTTAGTGCCACAGATGTTATGACTGAAATACGTACAGAAATAATGCCTGAAATTCTAGCCAAATATCCAACGGTCACACCTTCATACGAAGGTCAGAATAGAGAAGCAGGTAAACTTTTAGGCTCCCTTCAATTTGTCGGGCTTGTGGTATTACTTCTAATTTATATTACAATAGCATTCACATTCAGGAGTTTTAGCCAGCCATTAATGCTTCTTTTATTGATTCCTTTTAGTTTAACTGCCGTTGCATGGGGGCATTGGATTCATGATTTCCCAATTAATATCTTATCTATGTTGGGTATTATCGCTCTTATTGGAATTATGGTAAATGATGGCTTGGTGCTCATCGGGAAATTCAATAATAATCTGAGAGCGGGGATGACTTTTGATGATGCCATTTACGATGCAGGACGCTCGCGTTTCCGTGCTATCTTTCTAACTTCTCTTACCACCGTTGCAGGATTGGCTCCATTAATACTGGAACAAAGCAGACAGGCACAATTTCTAATACCTATGGCCATTTCTATAGCATATGGAATTGCTTTTGCAACTGCTCTAACACTGGTAATGCTGCCTATATTCCTTTCTTTTAGTAATAAGGTAAAGGTAAATGCCAAATGGCTGGTAACTGGGAACAAAGTCGCTAAGGAAGAAGTTGAACGCGCTATCAAGGAGCAAAAAGAAGAACTGCAACAACATGACCAATTGGTTACTAAACTTATTGAAGAATCACCAAAAGGTTCGGAGAATGGGGAAAATAAAGATCAAGCTTCAATTGAATTAGAAGATAAAGAAAAATGAGAAATTATATTTGTTCTATTGCGCTTTTAGTATTGAGTGTAAATGCTAATGCGCAGGAAATTTTATTATCAAAAAGTGAGGCTATTGCCCTGGCATTAGAGCAGAATTTTGGAATAAAATTTGCCGAAAATACAGTAGAAATTGCAGATAATAATCAGGGAGTCTTAAACACAGGTTTTTTACCAACTCTAACCGGTTCAGCTGGGGCTACTTATAACAGGGATGATTCTACTATTGAATTTCCGGGCCAGGTAGATGAAAATGGAGATTCCAGGCCAGATGTGGAAATTAATAAGGCAGAGGCACAGCGCTATAATGCAGGGCTAAACTTAAATTATACTCTTTTTGATGGTTTAGGACGCAGGTATAATTATAAGCGGCTTAAGGAACA
>RCNG010001446.1_pt1 | contig 11792 bp, 13 predicted proteins | sample 2041371 | NCBI WGS metagenome assembly RCNG01 (sample SAMN09708227, study PRJNA481090) | Marine sediment metagenome, whole genome shotgun sequencing project. | biome: marine sediment; feature: ocean; material: sediment; isolation source: Sewage treatment plant 1 marine sediment (STP1) ... | reverse complement strand
AGGACATCTTCCAGCTTCTGCGACCTGAGCAGGTCGGTAACCGACGCCCAGGTTGCCCCGATAGTGCGGACCGAGCTGGTTCGTTTCGATCGTTTGCTCGACGATGCCGATGGTCAGTTCGGCAGTGAGGTACGCCCAGGTTGTTCCGTGGGGGAAATGAATGCCTGTTGGAGCGAACCGATGGCCACCGGTGTGGCTGGTGCGCCACAAACGGACGTTCGGCTCGAACGTTTTGTCGAGTTCGAGGTGGAGCAGCGTGCCGAGCTGTCCACAGCACCGATCTCGGGATCCATGGGTACACAACAGGAGGTCCTGCACCGTTGGATCGGTGTTGGTCGGAGAGGTGATCGCGTCCGGCCCCTCGCTGACCAATGACACCAGGAGATCCCCGAGGACACCTCGATCGACGATGGTCTCGGTTCGTTCGAAGCCACGGAACGGTTCGCTTGCCTCCCAGCAGATCACTCGGTGGCGATCGAGGTGGGTGGCCTCGCTCGATCGAATCCCGAGAATCTTGACGGTCTTGTCCGAGGACAGATCGAGGTCGGAGAGCAGTTCGTGTTGGTCGATCTTCTTCGGCCAGGGAAGAGGGAGCTCCACCAGTACCACGCGCCGAGCGAAGCCAGCGCTTCCCGCTGGCTGTTCGCCCAACTCGACAGTCTGCACCGAGCACCGAAGGTCGGCGTTCTCAGCCTCCGTCGTGATCAGCTGGGTCACGGGTCTACCTGCGCCCGGAGCGTCTCGAGCCATTGGGTTGCCGCAGCCCAGGCATCGTTGTTGTCGGCTCGTACTTGGCCTGCCTCCTCGCCCGCTGCTGGGTAGCTACCGAGGAACTTCACGTCGGCGTGTTTGGCCCGAACGTTCACGAGACAATTGGCAACGACGTCATCAGTGATGTGGCCATTGAAGTCGGCGATGAAGCAGTACTGACCGAGCTGGGTCCGAGCCGGGCGAGACGTGAGCTTGGTCAGATTGATGTTTCGAGCCGAGAACTCGTTCAGGATCGTTACGAGGGAGCCTGGACGGTCGGCCCGCTGCGCGATCACGACGGTGGTCTTGTCGTGGCCTGATGGCGCAGGGATGCCTGTCCGCGCAACGACGAGGAAGCGGGTCTGGTTGCCCGTGATGTCGGCGATATCGGGAGCAAGCACATCGAGTCCGTAGATCTCCCCGCTGAGCGCTGGTCCCAGCGCGCCGGCCCCGGGTGTGTGGCTTGCTGTCTGAGCCGCTTCTGCTGTGGAGTTGGCTGGAACGACCTCGACGTCCGGCAACGTTTGACGGAGGAACGAGCGGCATTGTGCGTTGGCGACCGGGTGTGAGGCGACGGTGTGGAGATCGGCGAGGTTCGTGCCCGGCAGGGCCATGAGGTTCATCGTGATGTCAAGCACGACCTCGCGTTGGATGAGGAGGTCGGTGTCGAAGGCCAGCGTGTCGAGCGATGCGTTGACTGTGCCTTCGATGGCGTTCTCGATCGCAACGAAGCCCATGTCGACCTCACCGTTCTGCGTGGCCGTGAGGATGTCGATGAACGTTCGCATCGGTACCAATTCGGCTTCATCGACGAGGTCGGCCTGAGAGCGGAGTGCTTCTTCGGTGAAGGTCCCAGGCGGACCGAGGAATGCAATGCGTGGGGATGACGACACCGTCAGAAGGGTACTCGCAGCGCGCGAACGTACTCGATCGAATCCTGGGCGGCTTCGAAGGGCGGATCGCTACGAAGGGTGGACTGCGTCGAACTACGGTGCAGCGATGGACGATCGCTTGTATTTCCGCCAACTGCTCTCCGGCAGGGACTTCGCCACCACCGACCAGATGGCCCACCAGATGGTGAACTTCTGTTACTTGATCGGCGACCGCTCGACGGGCGAAGCCGTCGTGATCGATCCCGCCTACGACACCGACACGCTGGTCGACATCCTCGAGGCCGACGGCATGACCCTGACCGGTGCGCTCGCAACGCACTATCACCCTGACCACGTCGGTGGCTCGATGATGGGCATGCACATCAATGGTGTCGCTCAGCTCTTGGAGCGGGTCGACGTTCCGATCCACGTACAAGCACCGGAAGCAGAGTTCGTTCAGAAGGTGACCGGGCTCGACGCCGGTGCTCTGGTAGCGCACGCGTCTGGTGATGTGGTCTCGGTCGGCGGGATCGACATCGAGCTGATTCACACTCCTGGCCACACCCCCGGGAGCCAGTGCTTCTTGGTCGACAACTGCCTGGTGGCCGGCGACACGCTGTTCCTCGACGGTTGTGGCCGCACGGATCTGCCTGGGGGCGATCCCGAGGAGCTGTACCGCTCGCTCCACGATCGACTGGCGAAGGTTCCGGATTCCGCAGTCCTTTACCCGGGGCACCTCTATTCTCACGAGCCGAGCCAGTCCATGGGGGAGACCAGAGAGCGCAACGTCGTCTACAAGCCCTCGTCGCTCGAGCAGTGGATGATGATGTTCGGTCACTGACCGGAGGCCCTCCAGTCGAATTCTCCCGGAGCCCTCATGTCGCCATTCGATGTGCCGAATGCGTTGGAGACAGGAGGCGACCGGAGTGACCGATCGAAGTTTTTGTGCTGAGGAATCAGCGACAACTGAACCCGCAACTGACGATGCAGCGATTGCTGAGCTCCGGCGCGAACTCGAGGAGGCCGCGCCGCGTCTCGAGGCGTTTGCCCGTCTCGAGGAACTCGCCGACTCGCAGGGTGAAACGGCTGAGGCGCTTGCCATCCAGGCATCGCTCGGTCTCATGGCCGCTGAGGAAGCCGAGCGTCGGGCGACGCTCGATGAGCTCCGAACGGTGAACCAACGACACGTGGAGGACCGTGACATGTTGATCAAGCAGCAAGATGAGCTACGCGACGAGATCGTGATCGTTCTCGACGAACACACCGCCATCGTCGATCAGATGGCCGAAATGATCGACGAGCTCGAATCAATTCGAGCCGATGCGGTACGGCTGCTTGGCGAAAAGGCCACGCTCGAGATGAAGGTCGAAGCGCTCCGCAACGAGGTCAGCGCTCTCGGCGGCGAGCTTTCGCGTCGGAGTGGATTCGAGACCGTGCTTGGTGCCGATGAGGATGAAGCGTCGGCGTTCGACAGGTTCTTCGAAGCTGAAGTGGTTCAGGACAAGGCTCGGGCCTGGATGCTCGAGTAGTCGAGCACAGTGGAATCCGGTCGAGCACAGTGGAATCTGGTCGATCACAGTGGACACTCGGGCTGCGGTCGACCCGATGGCGATGAAGTGGCCCGCCGAGGTGCTTCACTGTTCCCGTGATGAGGCGCATCGCTGAGTTCGTGTTTGGGTTCGTTGCCGTCGTGGCCGCGGCCCTTTTGTGCGCCGTCTTCGTGATGCTCAGACCCGCCATGGCGGAGAATCCCAGCGACGTTGTCGCGGAGCTCGCCGATGACGGGGTGTACGTCGCGCCACGGCGGGCTGCCGAGGTCGAGGCGGTGTTGTTCCTTCCTGTCGTCGAACGAGCACGCAGCGAGGGCGTGACGATGAACGTTCTTTGGCCGGAGGACCCACAGCCCAGCACAGGCGCCTTCGCTCGCCGTATGCAAGAAGCAACGAGCGTCGATGTTGTTCTGGTGTTCGGCCCCGATGGCTCGCTCGGCGCCTTCGTTTCCGAGGACTATGAGGATTCGGAGATCCGGGCGATGAGCGCAGCTCGAGAGCTCTCCGATCCGGTCGCGATGTCCGACGCCTTTCTCGGTGGTCTCCTCGAGGAGCCAGTGAGAGAGCGCCCAGCGATCGTGAACGATCTTGTTCGCTGGATCGCCATCCTCGTTGGCGTCTTGGTAGCAGGAGCCGTCGGTGAGCAGGCGATCCGCCAGTACAAGAGATCGCGACAGCGGCAGGCGCTCCGAGCATCGAGGTGAACTGCCGCAGGCTCAGTCCGCAGCACTGAGGTCGGCGTGTTGCTTGATCCAGGTGTGCATGGCAATCCCTGCGGCGACCCCGGCGTTCATCGACCGTGTCGAACCGAACTGGGCGATCGACCGGCAGTCCGTGATTGCTTCCTTCATGGCATCAGAAAGCCCTGGACCCTCCTGACCGAAGACAAGCACGCAGACTTTGGGGAGTGGGTCGACTTCGAGATGTCCAGAACCGGGGACGTTGTCGATGCCGATGCGAGTGACGTTCTCGCTGTCGCTCCAACCGACGAAGTCCTCGACGGTCGGGTGATGGCGCACGTGCTGGTAGCGGTCGGTCACCATGGCCCCACGACGGTTCCAGCGCTTCTTGCCGACGATGTGTACCTCAGCCGCGAGGAAGGCGTTCGCGGTCCGGACAACGGTCCCGATGTTCAGGTCGTGCTGCCAGTTCTCGATGGCGACGTGAAACGAATGACGCTTCGGATCGAGGTCGGCGACGATCGCTTCGACCGACCAGTAGCGATAGCGGTCGAGGACATTGCGTCTGTCGCCCTCCGCCAGCAGCTGCTGGTCGAGGCGACGGTCGTCGGGCCACGGTTCGGGGTGGGGCCCGACGCCGACGGGTTCGTGAGGTTGGCGGTCGGTCACGCCACGAAGTCGGCGATGCTGCCGCTCGTCGCCTCGACCAGGCGATCACTCGGTACCTCGAGGACATGGTGCGGTGTTCCGGCCGCGATCCAGACGGTCTCGAAGTCGAGGAGATGAGGGTCGATCCAGCATCGGATGGGTTGCAAGTGCCCCAGTGGCGACACGCCACCGATGGCGAAACCCGTGGTGGCCCGAACGTCGCTGGGACGAGCTCGTCCGCACGTCGAGGCCGACTCCAGCGTTGCCAGTTTGGCGGGGTCCACCGAGTTCGAGCCGCTGGTCAGTGCCAGCACCAGCTGGTCGTCGGCATCGAAGATCATCGACTTCGCTATCTGGTCGACCTTGCAGCCCACCGCAGCTGCCGCTTCGGCGGCGGTGCGTGCACTGTCTGAGAGTTCGACAACGTTCGAGGAAAGCCCAAGCTCGATGGCTGCCGCTCGCACGCGAGCAACGCTTGTCGACTCGGCCCGCTCTGCTGCTGACTCGCCCCGCTCCGCGACCGACTCGCCCCGCTCTGCTCTGTCCCCCTCGGTGGTCACTCGGTGCCGACGGCCGGGATGCCGAGATCCGCATACGTGAAGACGGGAAGAAAGGGAACACCCTCTTTGCCGAATCGCTCAGCCGGCTTGTCGCTCCGGGCCACCAAGGTGGTTGCCAACACCACTTCGCCGCCCTCGGCGTCGACACGTTTCTTGGCGACGAGGCTCGAGCCACCGGTGGTGATGACATCGTCGACGAGCAAGATTCGCTTGCCGTCGAGGTCGGCCCCCTCGACGAATCGGTCGGTGCCCCGACCCTTTGGTTGCTTGCGAACGACGAACCATTCGGCGTCGTCGACGATGGCGATGCCGTGGGCGAACTGATCGGCACCGAGGGTGAGTCCACCGACCGCATCGAACGGGATGGCAGCTCCGGCCGCGAGGTCGGCCATGCACTGACAGGCCAACGCGAGGTCTCGTCCTGCAGCCAAGGCCTTCTTGCCATCGAGGAAGTAACGGCTGCGGGCGCCCGACGACAGCTCCACGGGTTCGTCGAGCCGAATGAGGCCACGATTGACGAGCAGATCGAGAAGCGCCGCTCGTCGGAGTTCAGGTGTTTCCGGCAGTGCTCGTTCGTCGCTCGCTGATTCGTTGCTCATCGAGCATCGACCCTACTGCGGGGGCTGGAGTCAGCGAGTGGCCATTGGCTCGTGGGCGTTGATGCGAGCGAGGACGGCGTTGGCCAGGTGGAGATAGTCGGCGGCCAGGCCTGGGGCTGCCGCTGAGTAGCGCGCTGGCGCGGTCCCAGCCCTGCTGGCCGCGATTCGCTCCGACAGCGGGACTCGTTCTGCTTCTTCGTACTGCTCTTCGTATTCGTGGGCCAGGAGGCCCGCTTGTCGCATGTCGAATGCGCTGCGCTCGGACCGTCGAATCGGACCAGGCAGGATCGGGGCAACACCATCGAGATCGGCCTCGAGGAGCTGGCGGACGTGAGACAAGATCGCCGTTGCGTTTCTTGCGAAATCGAACAGCACGATGCCCAGCAACTCCAGATCGGGGTTGAGTGATTGGCGGATCGGAGCGAATCTCCGGGCGATCATCTGCAAACCGTCGAGCGACGATGCATCAGCTCTGACCGGAACGACGAGCCACTTGCTGGCGATCAGCGCAGCATCGACGACCGGGCCGCCGGCCGGAGGGCAATCGATGAGTATGAGATCGTAGTTGTCAGCGATCGGGTCCAGCAGCCGGGTGATGATGCCAGGTGACTGCTCGAGCAGGGCCAGGACGCTCGTGAACTCGGGCCCGCCCGGGATGACGTCGAGCCCGTTGCGGACTCGTTCGATCACGGTCAGGGGCGAACCCGTGCGAACACCTGCAGCGATCGAACGTCCGCGATCGTTGTCGGGATGCTCGGAGTAGCCGAGGTCGGTTGCCAGGTTTCCCTGCGGATCGAGATCGACGGCGAGGACCTCCCAACCGGCGACGGCGGCGATACCGGCGATGTTGGCCACGATCGATGTCTTGCCGACGCCACCCTTCGCGTTTCCGACCGCGATAATCCCCGAATGCATCGGCGTGATCGTAACCCCCTTGCGCAACTGGCGGTGGGAACCGTCGTCAGGGTGACGGTTCGCACCGCCAGTTGCGATTCAGAGAAGGTCGCCTGTCGAGAGTTCAGTCACCCTCTGGCCGAGAGCGGTACCAGGCGACGACTGCAATGCCGGTGAACAGTACGAACCAGGGCCAGGGTGACGACGAGAAGCTGACGATGGCATCGACAGCTGGTTCGACGGCCGGCACCATACGTCCGACCTGAGTCGCGCCGGCAAGCACGGCGGCAACCAACCCGACGCCGGTGGCCATGAGCAGCGCCGATTGCATGACAACTCGGCGGTGGGTGGCGAATCCGGTATCGCCAGTGGAAGTCTGCTGGAGGAGGACGACGGCAGATGCCCCGACCGCGAAGGAAACGAAGAACTTCGGCCCCCAGCCGAGCGTGTGCCAGTTCGTCCCTTCGAGATCTGGTCGAAGGCGGAGCAGGAAGTTCCTTGCCACGGTCGTGATGTTCGACAATGCGCCGTAACCAACACTCGAGATCGACCCGGCAATGATCTGAATCGAGAAGGCGACCGCAAAACCCACGATGAACACGAGGCCAACCCCGGCCCAGTTCGGATTTTGGTCGGCCGTTCGTGCAATGGCGGTGACCAGGATCGTCTCGTTGCCGGCACCCCATTCGAAGAACAGGACGATCAGTACGAACACGAGGGCAATGCCTCGAGAGAGATTGGCGGCACGCGCATCGGCAACGATCGCTCGACGTAACGTCAGGCGATCGCCTGTTGGCGGTGGCGTTGCTTCAGCCGAATGGGTCATGCCACGATCGCCGAACGCTCGGCTGCCGCGAGTTGCGCTGCCGCCTGCCGCGCTGCCGAATCGACCAAGACGTACACGCCCAGGATGACGAGCGCTCCGCCGAGCAATTCCACGAACCCGAGTTGCTCGTCGCGGATCAGCCATCCGAAGAAGACGCCGAAGACCGGGATGAGGTAGGCGGTCGAGGCTGCTTGAGTCGGGGTTGCCAGCTTCACGACCGTTGCCAGGAGTGCAAACGTCACCGCGTTGGCAGGAATCGCGGCGTACAGAAGAGGCACGAACAGGCCAAGTGACCAGTCGGTTTCGGCCGTTCCTTCCACGACGAGCGCGAATGGCACGAGCACGAGTGCCGACATGATCAATTGCACACCGACCAGCATCATCGGACTCACGCGGCTGAAGTTCTTCCACTTCATGAAGACGGTCCCGAACGCCCACGCCAGCGCTGAGAACATCAGAGCGATAATGCCGACGGTTTGGGCGCCGCCGCCGAGGGAAGGTGATGCGAGCAGGAGAGTGCCAGAGAATCCGAGAGCAAGGCCGATGATGCCGGTTCGCGACACGAAGACACCTAGAAGAACGAACGAGAGCACCGCGGTGAACAGCGGCATCGTGCTGGAGATCAAGGACGCAACACCGGCGGGAACACGGTTCACTCCGAAAACCAGGAGGGCACTGGACACCGTCGTGATGCTGAATGAGACCACGAGGATCCGGCCGAGATCATCGAGTCGCCTCGGCAACGCCTCGCCCCGCAGGAGAGCCAAGCTGATGAGGAACGATCCGCCGATCACTGTTCGCATGCTGGCCAGCAGGAACGGCGTCGTGTGATCAAGCGCGAATTTGAGCGCACTGAAGTTGCCGCCGATGAGAATCGCGACGAGGCCGATCGTTACGAGGACGAGTCGTGAGCTCATGCAGCGACAAGGGTGCCATCACGGCAGCGGCATGCCACGATCTCGCTGCTCAGCCGATGCAGCTGTCGGTGCCCGAATCGAGAACCTCGTTGTCGACGCTGACGAATCGCCAATCGTAGGAGCCGTCGTAGAGGTCCAGATCAAGCACGCCCCACGTGCCGGTGATGAGCACACCAGACGTGTCGATCACGTCTTCGCCGTCCGGGAAGCGGGGTGCCGTCCCGCCGGTTCCGGCCGTGATCTGGCGGAACCCTTGGACGGGATCGGGCGCACCGGACGGATCCAATTCGACCAGCCGTTCGTAGTGGTGACCGTGCCCAGTGAGGACAAGATCGGTGCCGGCAGCATGGAGGAGCGAGTAGATCGGGTCGAGGCCGGCTTGGGAGGCGTACGGCCCCCAAGAGGACCAGCGAGGGTGATGCATGATGGCGATACGGCACTGGCCGTTTGGAGCGCTGTCGAGGGCATCGGCCAACCACACCTGCTGGGGATCGTTGATGTCGCAGCCGCCGACCTCCCAACACGAGCTGTTGAGGTAGAGGATGTGCCAGTTGCCCTTGGTCCGCTCGTAGTAGCCCTTGTCGGGGTCGCCAGCCGCTGCGCCGAAGTACTCGAAATAGCCTGCAGCATCGGGTGTTCGGTACTCGTGGTTGCCGGGGACCGGCTCGATGCGATCGGTGTGGCGGCCCATGACGGGGTCGAAACAATTCTCGAACTGCTCGGTGGTGCCATCTTCTTGCGAGAAGTCACCAAGACCCAGAATGAAACCGGGGAGGGTGTCGACGAGGCTCGCCACACGCTCGGGACCCGGGATTCCGCAGCTCACCATGTCGCCGAAGGCCAGCGCGTCGAGGTGCGGACCTCGGTCGTCGCCGTCGGTGCACGGCGTGGGGTCGCTCAACGAACCGTTGGTCAGCCGGTAGGACACGGTGTATGCCAGCTGGTCCGGCCGCACCGAGTCGGTGAAGGAACGAGCCCCGCCAGCGGTGCGGCCTCGCCACCACGCTGGACCTCCGTTCACCGAACGTCGAATGACGAATCGGTCGGTGGTGACGTCGGTCCAGGAGACCTCGGCGGTTGTCGCTCCGACGTCGGCTGAACACGTGAACGGCCCTGGGGCGGGGCCAGGGGGCGGCGGGGGAGCGGGCGCGCAGGGAACCGCCGAGCCCTTTGCCCCGTTTGCCGCTCTCGATTGCACGACGTACCCGGCGCCCGATCTCGAGCTGTCGTCGAAGGTGGTCGCAGACGTTCGGCCTCGCCACCAGGTCGGGCCGCCGTTGATCGAGCGAGAAACGACGTAGCTGTCGGCTGCTGGATCGGCCGTCCAACTGATCGTGGTGGTCGCTCCGTCGATCGAGATGGAGCAGTCGGCCGGTGCCGCAGCGGCAACCCCAACACTGCTGGTGATTGCCGCACCGCTGATGAGCGCGGTGACCATGAGGACCAATCGCTTGGTGGGTCTGCGTCTCGCCATGTCATCCGCCTTGTTGATCAACGCTGGTGTTCGTTGAGGTGTCGAGGTGTCAGCCCCGGGCGAAGATCACTCGTCTTCGCTGTGGTCCTCGTCTTCGTGATCTTCGTCTTCGCTGTGCTCGGCGCCGTGGTCGTCGTCGTTGCCGTCATAGCTTGCAGCAGTTGCAAGAGCCGCAGCTCCCAAGACCAACGCAGCAAACACGAAGCCGATGAGCCCGGCATACCACGGGCGGGGAGCTTCGGGCTGCGGTGGGGTGGGGTTGGCCATGGTGAGAACTCCTGAAGCGATTCGTGGTGCGCCGATCGAGGTCGCGGCGCGGCACCGTCGATCATAGAGGTCGATCCTGAGCCACGCCCGTGCCGTTTCACCGATGCGGAGTGGGCGAGTAGCTTCGCCCAATGGCTGGACGACTTGAAGGTAAGACCGCTGTCATCACCGGGGGGAGCAACGGCATCGGTCGGGCATGTGCCGATCGGTTCTCCGCTGAGGGCGCGAACGTTCTCATCGCCGACTTGCAGTTGACTCCCGGTCAGGCCGCGGTGGATGCCATCACCGCCGCTGGGGGAACGGCCCGATTCGTCGAGCTCGAGGCCGCAAGTCAAGAGAGCAACGAGGCGATGGCCGCTGCTGCCGTCGAACACTTCGGCACGATCGATGTCGTCGTCACGGCGGCCGGCGTCACCAGTGGTGACTACCAATCGGGCGACATCGAAGGGGGCCTCAAGCGGATGGCCCAGGCTGCAGAACGATCCGCCGTCAACCCCGCGGCCTCGCTCACCGATCTCGACCTCGACGACTGGCGCCGGGTTCTCGATGTGAACCTCACAGGGACACTCCTGGCGATTCAGGCCACTGCCTCCGTGATGCTTGCGCAGGAGAAGTCGGGAGCCATCACGACGATCGCGTCGATCGCTGCCCGCGATCCGCTCTGGGGATCACCGAGCTATCCCGTGTCGAAGGCCGGCGTCTGGATGCTCACCAAGAGCGCCGCTCGCACGCTCGCACCTCTCGGCATCCGGGTGAACGCCATCGGCCCCGGCTTCATCGACACAAACATGACCGCAGCGTTCGACCAGGTCGACGAGATGCGAGACGTCATCCTCGGGAACACGCCGATGGGTCGACGAGGAACGCCAGCCGAGATTGCCAACGTTGCTCTCTTCCTCGTCAGCGATGAGGCGAGCTACGTCACGGGCGAGCTGATCCATCCTGATGGAGGCTGGTTCACGGGGTGACAGAGCGAGAACCGACGCCGTCGCTCGTGATGCTGGCGTCGGTGTTCACCACCGTGGCAAGCGTCTATCCGGCGTTCCTTGCCGGCGCGCTCGGCCCAGAGCTCCGATCGTCGATCGACATCTCTGAGGCGTTCTTCGGGCTGGTCATCGGTGGCTTCTTCTTCGGTTCTGCTCTCGGCTCGATTGGCCTCGGGCGCCTCGGTGAGTATCTCGGAGCCCGCCGGATGATCACGGTCAGCTTGCTCACCACAGCGGCGATGACGACCCTGATCGCGGGGTTCGTCCGTACCGGCCCCGTGCTCGTCGCCGCTCTTTGTGTCGCAGGGATTTCGAACTCTGGCTGTCAGACCGCAGCCAACAAGTTGCTGAGCCAGTCCATCGATCCTCGGCGCCTTGGATTTGCCATGGCGGTCAAACAATCGGGAATGCCAGGAGCCACGTTGCTCGGAGGGCTCGCCGTGCCAGCGATCGCGCTCACGGTCGGCTGGCCATGGGCGTACGCCGCCGCATCCCTCCTGGCCGTTGTTGCCCTCGGCGTGGTACTGCGATTCGCGCCTGATGATGGACCAGAGGTACAGCGGGCGAAGAAGAGCGAGCACCGGGAATTGACAAGCACTCGGTCGACACTGCTCATTGCCGCGACAGCGGCCTTCTTCGCGGCGGCCGCTGCTGGCACGCTCGGGAGCTGGCTCACGAGCTCGGCCACCGACGCCGGTTGGTCGTCGGGTGGGGCTGGAATCCTGTTGAGCGTCGGCTCGATCAGCGGGAGAACGAAGACGATGAGGGT
>RCNG010001445.1_pt1 | contig 11793 bp, 12 predicted proteins | sample 2041371 | NCBI WGS metagenome assembly RCNG01 (sample SAMN09708227, study PRJNA481090) | Marine sediment metagenome, whole genome shotgun sequencing project. | biome: marine sediment; feature: ocean; material: sediment; isolation source: Sewage treatment plant 1 marine sediment (STP1) ... | reverse complement strand
AGACCGGTAACCGGTTTCCTGACTTTGGCGATTAAAACATCACCAACATTGAAATTATTATCGTCTTCATCTTTATGAAGTTCTATGAGTTTTCCATCATTTAATAAGGCAAAATCAACGGTATCAGAATTGGATCTTACGATTAATTCTCTATTCACCTGATTCAATTTATATTCGTCACCTATAAATAGGACGAATGGATTAAACAATAGTTGTCACAGGTTGTATAAACCCGTTGAAATTCTTTATTTGAATTTCTATGTCAATGAACGTATAAAATGAAAAAGTAGTTGGATAACTACTTTTTCTTGTGGCGGTTAGCTCTCCTTCGTTTTTTTCGTTTGTGGGTAGCTACCTTATGTCTTTTTCTTTTTTTACCACTCGGCATGAAAATATTCTTTTTGTTACTGTTATTATTTTACTTTTACGTTGCTTTTTACTCCTTCTACAAAGACCTTAGCAGGTTTAAATGCCGGAATGTTGTGAGCCGGTATTTTGATAGTAGTATTTTTAGAAATATTTCTACCTGTTTTTTCCGCTCTTGTTTTAATAATAAAACTGCCAAATCCTCTGAGATAAACATTATCTCCATTTTCTAAGGAAGATTTTACTTCTTCCATAAAACTTTCAACAGTTGCTTGCACGTCTCCTTTTTCAATACCCAGTTTTTCTGAGATTCTCGATACAATGTCCGCTTTCGTCATTTTAGTATTTTAGATTTCTGTAAGTTTTTCAAGCCTGCAAATATATAAATTAAATTCATTCTTTCATCTTAATCAACTAATTTTAAGTATATAAACTCTTACTTTTGCTCCTTAGTATTTAAGTGATGACGTTTTCAAAAATAATTCTTCTTTGGTATTCTGAAAACAAAAGGTCACTTCCCTGGAGAAATACAACCGACCCATACAGGATATGGCTTTCAGAAATAATGTTGCAACAAACCAGAGTGGCTCAAGGAACACCTTATTATGTTAAGTTCATTGAGCAATTCCCAACTGTTTATGATCTGGCGGATGCCAGTGAAGAAAAAGTTTTAAAACTATGGCAAGGACTTGGATACTATTCACGTGCCAGAAACCTGCACTTTACCGCGAAAAATATAGTTGAAGAATACAATGGGAACTTTCCTGATTCTTATGAGGAATTATTGAAACTAAAAGGAGTAGGGGATTATACGGCAAGTGCCATAGCGTCTATAAGTTTTAACCGATCAGAACCAGTTGTAGATGGTAATGTTTATAGAGTATTATCAAGATATTTTGGCATTGAACTTCCAATAAATGCCTCAGAAGGAATAACATATTTTAAAAAGCTGGCACAGAAAGTTTTATGCTCAGAAAACATAAGAGACTACAATCAGGGAATTATGGAATTTGGCGCTATTCAGTGTGCTCCTAAAAAACCTCTTTGTTTATCCTGTCCGCTAAATGAGACCTGTGTGGCACTTCAGACAAATAGTATTGATAAATACCCGGTAAAATTGAAAAAGGCGAAAGTAAAAAAGCGTTTTTTTAATTATCTGGTAGTTTTGGATAAAGAAAGAAATACACATCTCATAAAAAGATCGGGAAAAGATATTTGGCAGAATTTGTATGAATTCCCACTATTAGAAACCAGGGAGGAAATAGGTGTCAAAGAGGTAAAACAAAGATTGCCGGAAATTCTGACACTGGAAGAACCCCAAGTGGTATATGAGTCTTCTGATAAAACTATCGTCCATAAATTGTCTCATCAACATCTGCATACAAAGTTTTGGATAGTGAAAACATCAGATCGTTTAGCAGATGGATTGTCGCTTGTAGAGTTGGATAAATATCCTGTACCAGTTTTAATTGCCGATTTTATAAAAACCCTCAAAAATTCGTACTTTTGATATAATAAAAATATTATGAGCGGAACATTGAATAAAGTGATGCTAATCGGGCATCTGGGAGACGAAGTAAAAATGCATTATTTTGACGGTGGCAACTGTATTGGCAGATTTCCTGTCGCAACAAATGAGACTTATACCAATAAGCAAACCGGAGAAAAGGTTATTAATACAGAGTGGCATAATATTGTTGTTCGCAATAAGGCAGCAGAAATATGTGAAAAATACCTTAGCAAGGGTGATAAATTATATGTGGAAGGCAGATTGAAAACCCGCCAATGGCAAGGAGAGGATGGTAATAACAGATACACGACCGAGGTTCATGTACAGGACTTCACGTTTCTTTCCACCAAGAAGGAAAGTACGGCTAATGTTTCCGCCAATACTCCAAAGATTCAACCAAATTCCGAAGCAAACCAAACAAATTCCACCAAGGAAGTACAGCCTGTAAAAGAGCAGGTACAGGATGATGATTTACCATTTTAAACAAATAAAGTAAATTTTGACTATTGGATCCTGACCCCCTTAGTTTATTTTCAAATTTTATAGTAATTAATGGCACTTTCGCATTAAAAATTGTAATGCTATTAGTGCTTTTAATTTTCTCAGGCCTGATTTCAGGTGCTGAAGTGGCTTTTTTTGGCTTGTCCCAAACCGATTTAAATGAAATAGAAGAAAAGAAGACTGCCAGAGGGAAAATAGTGGTTAATTTATTAGAGCGACCAAAAAAACTTTTGGCAACAATCCTGATCTCTAATAATGCTATTAATATTGGGATTGTCCTTTTGTTTAATTCCATAGGAGACACCATATTTTCCAAAATTAATTATCAATTATTTGGATTAATATCTGTGCGTTTTTTGTTGGAAGTTTTGGTAGCTACTTTTTTAATTTTAATGTTTGGTGAAATTCTTCCAAAGATCTACGCGAATAGAAATAGATTTGAGTTTTCACTTTTTATGGCTTACCCATTAAAGCTTCTGGATATACTATTAACACCTCTTAGTACTCCGATGCGTTCAGCAACTATATTTATACATAATAGACTTGGAAAACAGAAATCCAGTTTAAGTGTAGATCAACTTTCGCAAGCACTTGAACTTACTTCAGAAGGCGACACCACGAAAGAAGAACAAAAAATTTTGCAAGGAATTGTATCCTTTGGCAATACAGACACGAAACAGGTGATGAGACCGCGTATTGATATCTTCGCTCTTAGTGAGGACATGAAATTCGCGGAAGTTTTGGAAGAAATTAAGCAGCACGGATATTCACGTATTCCTGTATTTTCAGAGAATATGGATAACGTTTTAGGAGTCCTTTATGTTAAGGATTTGCTCCCGCATATAGACAGGAAAAATTTTAATTGGTTAAAGCTTATCAGGGAGCCATATTTTGTACCTGAAAACAAAAAACTTGATGACCTCCTGTTAGAGTTCCAGGATAAAAAGAACCACCTTGCAGTTGTTGTGGATGAGTATGGCGGGACTTCAGGGATTGTTACCTTAGAGGATGTAATTGAAGAAATTGTTGGGGATATCTCTGACGAATTTGACGATGAAGACTTGATTTTTTCCAAACTGGATGAATTTACTTATATTTTTGAGGGGAAAACAACCTTAAAAGACTTTTACAGGGTTACAAAGATTAAAAATGAGGAGGACTTTGAAGCACAAAAAGGGGAGTCCGAAACAATAGCCGGGTTTGTGTTGGAAATAGCCGGGAGTTTTCCTAAACGGGGAGAAATTGTAAGGTTTAAGGACTACCAGTTTTTAGTAGAGAGCCTGGACAAAAAACGATTAAAACAAATTAAAGTAACCTTGCCTAATGAATCCTAAGTTATATTTATTTACTCTAATATTCAGTATAGTATTGGTTTCATGTGATGATGATGTCCTTCCAAAACCAAAGGCAATGCTTCGTTTAGAATATCCTGCGTCTACTTTAGAAAATCTGGTTACTGAGAAATTCCAATTTGAGCATAATTCTCAGGCGCAAATAAAAAAGAATAAAAACTTTGCTGTTACTCTGGATTACCCTTTGATGAAAGGGTCTATTTTTATAACCTATAAAGAAGTGAACAGTAATTTGGAAAAGTTATTGGCAGACGCCCAAAAACTGTCCTATGAACATGTGGTAAAGGCTGATAACATTACTGAACAGCCTTTTATTAATGAAAAAGACAGAGTGTATGGCATGTACTACGAGGTATTGGGCGATGCCGCATCACAGGCACAATTTTATGTAACAGACAGCACTCAACATTTTGTAACAGGGTCACTTTATTTCAGAGCGAAACCCAATTATGATTCTATTTATCCCGCTGCCTTTTATTTACAAAAAGATATAAGGATAATTATGGAATCTCTCCGCTGGAAAGAATGAATTAAGCCTATAGTTCTGCCAATGAAAAGACTTGTAATCTATGTATAGAAAACAACTTCTCGACTGCCATAATAGGATAAAGCTATATATACATCACACACCGGTACTAACTTCTCGTTTATTGAATGACATTTCCGGAACTGAATTGTACTTTAAATGTGAGAACTTTCAAAAAATGGGTGCCTATAAAATGCGTGGCGCCACCAACGCCATATTGTTATTATCAAATAAAGAAAGGGCCAATGGTGTTGTTACACATTCATCAGGGAATTTTGCCCAGGCACTCTCACTTGCAGCTCAGAACCTTAACGTTAAGGCATATATAGTAATGCCATCAAATGCGCCTGAAGTTAAAAAAGAAGCTGTAAGTCAATACGGGGGTAATATCATAGAATGTGCCCCGACAATAGAGTCTCGTTCGTCTGTAGCCAACAAGATAGCCAGCGAAAAGGGGGCGACTTTTATTCACCCTTCAAATGATATGAATGTTATCATTGGGCAAGGGACTGCAGCCATGGAGTTATTGGAAGACTATCCCGGATTAGATTACTTATTTACTCCTATTGGTGGTGGAGGATTGATAGCTGGTACGGCTTTGGCAGCAGATTATTTTGGGGATAAATGCAAAGTTGTTGGCGGAGAACCGTATGAGGCAGATGATGCTTACCGTTCCTTTCATAGCGGTAAGATTGAATCAAATCGGACCACGAACACTATTGCGGATGGTTTAAAAACAGTGTTGGGAGACAATACCTTTCCAATTATTAAAAAATACGTACACGATATTATACGTGTCACTGAAGATGAAATAGTTATTGCGATGCGCTTAATCTGGGAACGTTTAAAGATCATAGTTGAACCTTCCAGTGCTGTTGCACTTGCAGCTTTGCTTCGAGAAAAGGATAACTATCACGGGCAGCGAATTGGGATTATTATTTCAGGGGGTAATGTAGATTTGAATAATTTGCCTTTTTAAGGCCTATTCCAGTAATTTTTCTGCATTTTCAATACTGCTATTGATTTGTAGCTTTAATGCTTTAACCTTCTTTTCTTCCTCATTCAACCACTCTTGTTTTTGTTCGGTAAGTGCAGCACCATTGAGGATTTCATCTGAATTGAAACGATCTCCAAAACCTTTCATCCAATCCATCATAGATTTATGAGCCGCCTGTAAATCTTTCATGGCCTTGCCATTTTCAATCCCAGTTTCTGTGGAGTCTACTTTTGGTTTAAGTTCTGAAACAAGCTTACCAATTGTTCCCATTTTGGGCATCACTTCGTCATGTATTGCCATAACTTCTTTCATTTGTGAAGTGGTTTCAGATTTCTTTTCCTCTTCCTTACACGATAAAAATAAGACCAATGTTATGGCGGTAAAAAATGTATATTTTATTTTCATAATAGCCGGTTTTTAAGTGAGTAAAATTACGAAAAACTGCGGCCTTATTCTATCAAAAAGTAATAGAAGGTGAAATTTTTTTGAACTAACTCGTATATATAGTGGTCTTAATATGTGCTTGGAACCTGCGTTGCCAAAATGATGTTTAATAGACTTATCCACATCTCTTCTCCTGTTTTTTGGTTTAGGTAACCTCTTTAATACCCGTAGTAGGTATTTTTCGGGGCTTGCTGCATGGGTAAAACATTGTATTACAAAAGTTCCTCGCTGCTTGCATAATAATATTTGGCGTGTAATTAGTTAACAGACAAAAAACAAAATAAAATCTATTTTTGTGTAACATTAGCATCAAAGTCAACTCTTTGGTACAAAGTAGGCATTAACTATAAAAATTTCAGATCATGCAAAGAATAATTAAGACAGGAGTACTAATTGCGCTCATTTTTACGGGCTTTCCGCAATTATTTGGTCAATCTGCGACCATTGCCGTAGAACCGTTTACCAAAGTTATTATCAGTCCGCATATAGAAGTTATTTTACAGGAAGGAGATGAGGAGAATGTGGTTCTTAAGAATGCCGAAGTTCCACGGGAGAAAATTAATGTAGAGGTAGTGAACGGTACCTTACGTATATATTTGGACGATGCCAAGATGTATACCAAAAGTAAAAAAGTAAAAGAGGAGGAATGGTCGGGAAGGGAAGACATTTACAACGGCACAATGGTTACAGCCAATATTACCTATAAAAAACTAGAAAAATTATCCGTGAGGGGTGAAGAGACTATAAGGTGCAGCAGCCGCATAGAGCAAAACGAATTAGAATTAAAGATATATGGGGAATCAAAAGTTTATTTAAATGAGGTCTCATTACAAAAGTTTTCTGTCACCATATATGGCGAAAGCTATCTGGAAGTTGAAAGTGGTTCCGTTAATCACCAAAAATATATAGCCTATGGTGAAAGTGAGGTAAATACGCTCAAGATGGATAATTCATCCACTAAAATCACTGCCTATGGTGAAAGTGAATTTAAGGTAAATGTTTCAGACAAACTGAAAGTAACTTGCTATGGGGAAGCCGAAATAGAATATAAAGGAAGTGCGGACGTAGATACAGGTATCGTTATAGGTGAGGCGTCCATTCGAAAAATTGGTTAATACTTGACTTGAATTACGATTCAACTAATAAAGATAGGACCCGCTATTTGGCGGGTCCTCTTCTCTTTTATGGATATCCTTAAGAATAATTATTCAAAATCTTCCGCTGTTACTTCCACATTGATTACCGCTTCGAGTAATTTGGTCTCAATCATTTGCGGACCCATAGAACCCACTTTAACTGAAGGAAATTTAATTCCATCCACTTCCTGATAGTCTTTATAATTAACCTCCTGGTTCTGGGTTTGCCCATTCGTAGTGATTACCGTGGTCTCCTTTACCTTTAATCCAGATTCGACATCATAAAAATAAGTAGACTGAACGGTTTCCCCAGGCACTTCTAATCTATAAGCGGCTTTACCATCTACATCTTCTGTACCTGTAAGCTTTGCCTTAATACTTAAGGCAATTCCCTGTTCCGGAAAAATTCCCATAGCGGCCTTCATATCTTGCTGCATTTCCGGGGGCAAAGGAACTTTGTTGCCACCCTGTTTCATAAATAATTCATCTCCTTTTGCAATAACCCCCATCATTGGGGCATCGTTCATAAAGGTAGTTTGTACATATTTATCGGCAGTTCTTATTTCCTCGATTTTAATAGTTGATCCCATGGCAGATCCTTCGTAAACCAGTTTTAAGGATTGTATCTTGTCTATTGCGGCTTTCCCTCCGATTGCCTCAAAATAGGCTGCTAGAACACTCTGCACATTAACACCTTCGGGCAAAACAATATCATAATCTGGCTTTTCTACAGCTTTGGCGTACTTATCATAATAGTTCACAGGAAGCATTTTGCCATTAAAAGGTACTTTTTCCAGATTTTCCAACACTTCACTTCCTTTTCCGGCTACCACAATCCTTGCATTATTTATATGGATGTATTTCTGAGCGGCTTTCTGTACATCTTCTATAGTAATTGCATTTATACGTTCTAAATATGTCTTATAAAAATCTTTGGGTAAACCTTCTGTTTCTATATTTAAAGCATATCTGGCTATTGTGGAAGGCTGCTCTAAAGCTATGACAAAACCACCAACATATTCAGATTTCGCATATTTAAGCTCCATTTCTGTTACCGGATCTTTAGTAATCCGGTCCACTTCTTTTAAGATTTCAACCACAGAACTATCTGTAACAATATTTCTTACACTCGCCATAGCCCTGAATCTTGAAGGAGCATATTTATCGTTTCCTATCCTGGAATAGGAGTAGTATGTATAACCCTTGTCTTCTCTTAGATTAAGGTAAAGCCGTGCTTGACCACCTCCGCCCAAGATGCGGTTAGCTACAAGGGCCGCTAGATAATCCGGGTCCTTCATTTCAAGGTTAACCAAGTTCTCAACAGCAATCACAGATTGTACTGCATTGGGTACATCTACAAAGTTTATCTCGGTATATTGGGCATCCAAAGGTTCCGAGTATCCTAGTGAAGGGGGTGACCCTTTTACCCAATCATCAAAATCTTTAGTCACTAATTCTTTGACTTCATCAAATTTTACATCGCCGATCACTACCAGATAAGCATTAGCAGGAACAAATAATTCACTATAAAATCTTTGAACATCTGCTAGGGTAACATTGTTTACGGTCTCTTCTGTAGCAAACTCACCATAAGGGTGATTTATACCATAAGCCAAAGCATTTTGAACTCTGTTCGCAATTGCAGATACGTCCTTTTCCTCCGTCTTAAGTCCCGTTATAAGCTTAGCCTTTTCTTTATCAATTTCTTCCTGAGTAAAATTTGGATTAATTGCCGCATCTGCCATAAGTTCCAAAATTCTTGGAAAAAATTTGGATAAAGACGATGCGGATGCACTTTGAAATCCAAAGTTAATTCGGGCACCAAGGAAATCTACCTCTTCATTAAAATCATCTTTCGAAATAGATTTAGAACCATTTCCTAGTAAGCTTCCAGTAAGGATTGAAGCTCCGGCTTTATCACCTTCAGCAATCGGGGGATTGTCTATAGTGAGTTGGATGGAAACCCTTGGCAGTTTATGATTTTCTACAACCAAAACCTTAAGCCCGTTATTGAGTTCAAAGCGTTGAGGTTCCTTTAGATTAATCTCGGGTGCAGGTCCAGGTTCGGGCATCTTACTTCTGTCTACCTGGGCATTTAAGGTAATAGCGGTTAATGTGATTATAAGGGTAAAATATAGTTTTTTCATCTTTTTAATTGTCAATTGTTTCTTTTGGTAAGTATTCTAAAATTACCCTTTGATTAGGATTTAAATATTTTTTGGCAACTGCCTGAATTTCCTCTTTCGTAACTGAACGGTAAATATCTATTTCGTTATTTATTAATTCTGTATCTCCGTAAAGCATATAATAAGTTCCGAGCGAATTTGCAATGGCTGCAATACTACTGTTAGAATCAACAAACTGATTTTCGAATTTGTTCTGAAGTTTTTGAAAATCATTTTCAGATATTAGTTCGATCTGTAATTTTACAATTTCTTCATCAATTTCGGTTATAATATCATTTAATGAAGTTTCACCAAGTGGCAAAGCCCCAATTATATAAGCCCCATAATCTTCTTGTGAACCGTTGAAAGCAAATACTTGAAGTGCTTGTTTCTGTTCATCAACTAACTTTTTGTATAACTTGGAACTTTTTCCATCACTCAAATAAGTCGATACCATATCTAAAACATAGGCATCTCGCTCTGTTTGAGAAGGAGTTCGATAGCCCATCAATATAGCAGGAATTTGAATATTTGGATCGTGAAACTCAGTCCTAATGGTTGCAGTTATTGGTTCTTCCTTAAAAATCTTTCTCTCAATTTCAACTCCTTTTGGAATAGGACCAAAATAATCCAGGATCATTTTCTTAACCTTGCTGATATCCAAGTCTCCCGCAATAATCAGGACTGCATTATTTGGCACATAAAATTTTTGATTAAATTCTTTAAAATCATCTAGTGAAGCACTAGCTAAGTGTTCTAAAGAACCGATGGTTGTCCATCGATAGGGATGATTTTTAAACAAATTAAGAAACATCTGCTCTTGCCATCTACCATAAGGAGAATTATCAACCCTTAACCTTCGTTCTTCCTGTACTACTTCGCTTTGGGTGTCTACACCTATTTTATTAATTATAGGATGCATTAATCTTTCTGACTCTAACCACAAGCCCACTTCTAAACTATTGGAAGGAAATGTTTCGTAATAGTAGGTTCTATCTTGATTTGTGGTTGCATTACCTTGCCCGCCATTGGAAGCAACAATTTTGTCCCATTCTCCGCGCTCAATATTTTCTGTTCCTTCAAACAAAAGATGTTCAAAAAAATGTGCAAACCCCGTTTTATCAGGGTTCTCGTTTTTAGAACCCACATGATACATCATCGAAATGTTAACTAATGGAGCAGAATTATCTTGATGCAAAATAACATGAAGCCCGTTATCCAGGTCGTACTCCTCATAAATTACTTCCTGCGCACTAATTGTCACAAAAGCCAGGAGTGCCAACAGAGCTGTGTAAAATTTTCTTTTCATAAATTTTAAATTAACGGATTGATATATACTTGTTTTCACAAGTTTTAAAGAGTTGCTAATATAAATTTTTTGGGTTTATAAGAAAGAAAACTCTTCTTCTTTAACAAGAAATTATATGATAATTGCTCAATATTCATTATTTTCAAAGACACAAGAAGAAAAAAAAAGAAAATGAAAAAAATTGCCCTCCCTGTACGTTTTGGTATTGCTACCAGTGGCAGTCTTATTGCATATTTTTTGGTTTTATCACTTTTTGGTTTGCATACCAATGTGTTTTTTAGTCTTTTTAATGGCGTAATTACGGGTTTCGGTATATATGAGGCCATAAAGTATTTTAGACTTCAGGAAAAATACAAATTCAACTATGGAGTGGGATTTAAGGCAGGAATGGTGACTGGTGTAGTGGCAACGCTAATTTTTACTTTCTTTTTTGCGCTTTACTCTACTGAAATCAATACAGGCTTTTTAAAAGAACTTTCAACCAGTTGGTTTAATAATTTCAAAAACTTTGAAGGAATCGTATTCTTCACAGTAGCAATTATGGGATTTGCAACTACCCTTGTACTGACACTTACTTTTATGCAGTTGTTTAAAACCCCAAAGAAGCTCGAGAAAAAATCTGTTTAGAATAAAAAAACTCTTGTGATTTCCCAATTTAGCAGTATATTTGCACCCGCGTTTAGAGCGCCTTTGGCATTTAATATGCTAAAAAGCTCATTTAAAGGGAAATAAAAATATTTAATATTAAGCTATGTATGCAATTGTAGAAATAGCAGGGCAGCAATTTAAAGTTGCAAAAGACCAAAAAGTATACGTTCACCGTTTACAGGAAGACGAAGGAAAAAAAGTTTCTTTTCACAACGTCCTTTTATTGGAAGATGGTAAAAACATTACAATTGGCGCCCCAGCTATAGACGGAGCCGCGGTAGAGGCTACTGTCGTTAAACACCTTAAAGGTGACAAAGTAATTGTCTTTAAAAAGAAAAGACGTAAAGGATTTCAAAAGAAAAATGGGCATCGCCAGTATTTAACGGAGTTGGTTATTGAAGGGATTGTGGCCAAGGGTGCTAAGAAAACGGCAGCCAAGGCTGAAACCAAAAAAGAAGCTCCTGTAAAAGCAGTACCAGTTAAAAAGGCAGCGCCAAAGGCTGAAGCTCCTAAGGCTAAGGTTGAAAAAACTAAGGCAGCACCAAAGGCTAAGGTTGAAAAAACTAAGGCAGCACCTAAAGAAGCTCTTGATTTAAGCAAAAAGACAGTAGCGGAATTAAAGGAAATGGCCAAAGCCAAAGGAATCTCCGGGATTTCTTCTATGAAAAAGGCCGATCTTATTGAGGCATTAAATAAATAAGTTAATAACTAATACCGGCCCAGGCTTGGTATAAAAAGTAATATCATGGCACATAAAAAAGGTGTAGGTAGTTCTAAAAACGGTAGAGAATCAGAATCGAAACGCTTAGGGGTTAAGATTTTTGGAGGACAAGCTGCTA
>RCNG010001443.1_pt1 | contig 11797 bp, 9 predicted proteins | sample 2041371 | NCBI WGS metagenome assembly RCNG01 (sample SAMN09708227, study PRJNA481090) | Marine sediment metagenome, whole genome shotgun sequencing project. | biome: marine sediment; feature: ocean; material: sediment; isolation source: Sewage treatment plant 1 marine sediment (STP1) ... | reverse complement strand
TGCTGTGCAAGCTGACACCAACAACATCCAGACCAGGTTGCCTGCTGCTTTGGTGGGTGGTGCCATGGACAGTGACGTATCAGTAATCCAGGCTGCGGCTCTTACCGCGATCAACACGCAGCTGGAAGTAACCTCTGGCCACGGTGCTGGGTCCTGGGCTGGTGCAGCTACGGCTCCTCAGGTGATTCGCGATGCGATGAAGCTGGCACCGACAGGCGGCGCTCCCGCAGCAGGATCAGTTGATCTTCATCTTGATGACATCGAGGCAGACACCCAGGACATCCAGACCAGGATCCCGGCAGCACTTGTCGGCGGTGCCATGGACAGTGATGTATCAGCGATTCAGGCTGCTGCCCTAACAGCGATCAATAACGAGCTTGCAGTAACTTCTGGCCACGGTGCTGGCTCCTGGATCACAGGGGCTGGGGGAACTCCTGCTGCTGTTGCCACGGCTGTTTGGAGCGAGGCTTTGCCAGGAGCCTTCGCTGTCGGTGAGGCTGGCGAGAGGTTGGCCACGACAGATGACCGTGTTGATCAAGCTCTATCAACTACTGAGAGCAATATTCGAGGGGCTGATAGCGACGATCTTAAGGATCTTAGCGACGAGATTGCTGGGGTGCAGTCAGACACAAACGACATACAATCACGTCTTCCCGCCGCTCTTGTAGGTGGTCGGATGGACTCTGACGTGGCGGTCATTCAGGCAGCAGCGTTGGCGGCGATCAACACCCAGCTTGAGGTCACGAGCGGGCATGGGGCTGGAGCTTGGACAGGAACGACTCCTTCTGCTGTGGCGACTGCGGTGTGGGGTGAGATAGTCCCGGCAGCCTTCCCTCCAGGATCAGCAGGATTCATCCTTGGCACGAACCTGGATGCACTGGTGTCCAGCCGGTCCACGCCAGCACAGGTTGCTGCGGCGCAGGCTGCCATCATCGCTGAGTTGGCCAGGCTCATTGTTGCCGTAGAGACGACAGCTTCTGGAGGGTCGAGCCCAACTGAGATCAGGACTCCTCTGACGGAGGCTAACGACTTCTACAACAACATGCAGATCATGGTGATCAATGCGGCGGGTGTGGCAACGCGGAACGTCAACGACTTCGCCAACACGAACGGAGCGTTTACTGTTGATGCTCTTCCCTTCACTCCTACTGCTGCTGATCCTGTGCTCGTGCTGGCTAGGACTGGATCAGTACCTGTAGACGTAACAGCCATCGCTGATGGGGTGTGGAACGAGGACATTGTTGCAGCCCATGGTGGGGCCGACTCAGCTGGTCTGCTCCTGAGGGTGTTGGGGGCTTTGATTTCGACAAGAGCCAACAATGCCACGCTCCATGATCTACTCGGTGTGGCAGACACGGTAGGGACGGACTTGCCAGAGCAGGTCAACACTGAGTTGGAGGTCACTGCAGGCCACGGTCCTGGACTGTGGACCAGCGCGGGAAGCTCTTCTGATTGGTCAGCAGCCGAGAGGCAGCAGATCAGGTCAGCCCTCGGCATCGACGGGTCCAAGGTAGATGCTGTGGACGGCCAGCTGCAGCAGTTCCACATCGCAGCAACTGCCACAGTGGCAGCTGGCGGGTCGGCAATCGAGGTACGCACAGACTTGACTCAGGCCGACGGGTTCTGGAACAACATGGTCATGATCGTGGAGGACGTTGGAGGTACCGGAGAGAGGGTAGCCAGGAACATCGACAACTACACCAACCTTAACGGTGCTCTGTACGTGTTCGGCGGACTGCCTTTCACGCCAGCGGCGAGCGACAGGGTGTACATCGTAGCCAGGACAGGATCGCTTCGGGACGACAATGGCCCCATTGGGTGCTTGTAGGAGATAACGATGGCTTGTGTGGCAGTGCTTCAAGGAACAGCAACCTGGCTTCAGTTCGTTGCCACCGACACCGGCACGGGCAGTCCCAGGACTGGTATCATCTTCAGTGAGATCGATGTCTCCTACAAGAAGTCGGTAGATGCGAGCTTCACGGTCAAGGTGCTCACAGGTCCAGAGTTTCGTGAGATCGGTCTGGGTGTCTACGAAATCCTGTTCTCCTCGGCAGAGCTGAACACGCTCGGGTCGTTCATCTACGTTGTCAACGGCAACGGAACACTGGCTCTGCCTGCCATCAAGCAGTACGTCGGCAACGCCTTCGTTCAGTCGGCGTCGGCTTACACACCAGGCACGATTGCCCTGCCGACGAACGTGATCACGGGGAACCTCATCAACCTGAGTGGCATTGCTCTGGCAGATGAGGCGATCTCGGCTCGCATCGTGAGCGTACCAGAGATTCTCGGGGTCTCGCCCAACATCGGCAGCGTGGGCTCAGACATCGTGGCGGTCCAGACAGACGCGGGAGGCTTCTTCGCTCTGGAGATACTACAGGGTTCGGTGGTTGACATCGTGATCCCAGCAACCGGCTACCGCAGGACACTGACCGTCCCGGCGAACGGAACGGATAACCTCTTCGATATCCCGTAAGGTGGTGACATGGCCGCTCCTACAAGCCTAAGCGTATCTGTTGATCTCGACGAGTACTCCAAGTTCGAGATCCGCGAGGACCGCGCCACCATCACCGTGTTCATCACCGCTGCGGGTGGTGTCGACATGAGCGGTGAGGAGATCACCGTTGAGCTGATCAAGGGTAGGCGCACAAGAGACCAGGCGGTGTACACCGCGACGCACGTCGTTGCAGGGGTTACCGATCCTATCGCAGAGTCCACGACCATCTATCTTCCCGATGTACGGGGCTCGGACACGATTCACCTGATTCGTCGAGGCTTCTTCTTCGTTCGCGTGACGAGCGTTACCACCCCAGCGGTGACTGCGGACACTGCCGACTTTCCGATCAGCATCATCACGGCCTCGCAGCTCCGAGAGACGTACCTCTTCGGCCTGAGCCTGCAGGCGAGTGACACCCGGGACGTGCGGGAGCAGCCCCAGCGGATCACGGGCGTTGAGGTGGTCATGGTCGATCCCAACCATGAGACCGGCTTCGGCGTGCTGTACTACCGCTACACAGACAACACTGGTACGGGAGGCAACCTCGTCAGGGAGATCTCGTGGGGAGGGGGTCCAGCGGTCCCAATCACAGCTCCGGGCCGGTACCTGCTCAAGCATGATTGCTCGGGGAGCTGGATCACCATCCAGATCAGAAACGTGGCGGCGCTACCAGTCGTCAGCGTGAAGGAAGAGCTGCTGGTCGACAAGGACTTCATCTCCGACAACATGCTGCGGCGGTGGATTGACCAGTCCTGTGACTGGTTGGAGAACGATAAGATCGCGGGCGTCTTCCTGGAGCCTACGCGTATCGTGACGGATCCTGCGTTCCCAAATGCTGTGGTCCCGGACTGGGATGTCATCGTTCCGTCGATCACGTTCTACGCGGTCAACCCGTCGAAGTGGATCGATATCCTCTTTCCGTACCCCAGCCTGCTGAAGATCGATGAGCTGTTTGGCCAGCTGGGCACGACACGTATCGTGGACATCGCGGAGGAGTGGGTCGAGATCACTGAGCGTAGCGGCTTCGTGCAGCTGGTGCCGTTCAACCAGGAAGTGGCGTTCCAGTTCATCGGGCTCGTCTGGGTGGAGAGCCTGCGCGGTCGTATCGAGCTGCCGAACTTCTGGCACTTCGACGCAGTCGCGGGGCTCAGGGAAGTTGATCCTGTCCTTCTTGAGATCATCGGCAAGAAGGCATCTATCGACGCGTTGACCGTGGCAGGCCACGCCTTTCGAGGCGGCTTCGCGTCGCAGTCGGTGTCGCGTGACGGAGTGAGCGAGTCGGTGGGCTACACCGCCTCGGCTATCTATGGCATCTACAGTGCAACCATCGAGGACTATTCGAAGTTCATCAACAGGGAGATCAAGCAGCTGAAGGGTCGCTATCGTGGCGTAAACATGATTGTTATGTAGCCTATGTGCGATTCTAGAATTGCTGTATAATGCGTGACTGAGATGGGACGCGGAGCCGACAGAGGTCTTGGTGTTGACTTTACTTTTTCCCTGCAGAAGGGGTTTGTCGATAACCGGGGCGAGACCATGATTCACGAAGTAGGGCTGCGCTGCGTCTGCAATCCCGAAGACCTGCACGCGGGCCAAGTGAAGCATGGTGACCAAGTGCTGCGTCGCCGCACGAAGTACGGCTGCGACAAGTGCGGAGGGGAGGGCTACATCTACCGGAAGCCCCGCCGTATCATCGCGCTGCTGACCTCTGTGCGCCTCCAGAAGAACCAACTGGAGATGGGCTGGGCGATGCCTGGCGATGGGATCGTCTCGGTCAAGCCAGGCATCGAGCTGTCAGGCGGGGACCTGCTGACCTTCACTTGGCCAGAAATAGTCCCTGATGGCCAGGTCATCATTCGTGGTGCCGCACAGATTAGCGACAACCTGACGCGGAAGACCAGGCTCGAAGCCAACGAAGACCTGCTTCAGTACAATGCGGACAGCTCGGTCTACTGCGAGGATGAGGACAACAACGTCTACAACTCAGGCGCTGACTTCATCCTGGACGGCAGCAAGATCATCAAGTGGGTGGGGAGCAAGCCTCATCAGGGGAAGGTGTACACGCTCAAGTACAAGGCGTTCCTGGAGTGGGTGGTGTTCTTGCCCCCCGACATCCGGCGCGACCGCGACAGAGACCTCGGGCAGCGGATTGCCGCTCGGAAACGGCATGTAGCCTTGGTGAACAAGGATCCTTCAGGGAGTCCTTCATCCAAGACGCCGTTTTGCGATCGACTGCAGAGTTGCGCATGAGTGATATTAAAATCAAGATCGACATCAACATCCCCTTCGATAAATGGACTGATGACATCGAAGCTGCGCTTGCCGAGGGCATGCGTGATCTTATGATGAAGGCCCATGGCGAATGGCAGGACGCTGCTGCGCGCACCCTGCACTCAACGAAGCGTGCGTATCAGGAGGCCATCCAGTACAAGATCGTGGACCCCAGGACTGTTCACCTCTCCTTGTCGCACAACGACAAGAGGAAGAACTGGCTTGTGAATGCACTGGAGTTGGGGCAAGAGTCGTTTCCGGGTCGTGTGCCCAAGACACTGGAGAGTTCTAAGGCAACGACTTGGTCTTCGGGACCTAAGCGTGGGTCGGCTAAGGCTACCCCGTTCATGGATATTCCGAAGTGGGGCAAGGGAGCTGTCCCAATCGAGGGCGCAGTTCCTGCTGGCGGCTACAGGCGCATGACTGCGAACAACGCAAGCAAGTGGAAGCATCCTGGTTTCAGGCCCTCTGGCAAGGGTGGTTTGCAGAAGCCTTTGCGCGAGGACGTAGTCCAGATGATCAAGGACAAAGCTCCGGGGCTGTTTAAGAAGCTGATCGATGAAGTGGTGAAGGCATGAGCATCATCCCTGACTTGGTCCTGCAGCAGATGATCGTCCAAGGCATTCGAGCCTTCCGGGAAGACGAGAAACTGTTGCGCATGCTCTTCCGCAATTTCACGCAGGAAGAGGTGGGGTTCATCCAGACGTACTTTCGCGAGAACAGCTTCGACATCTCGATGAACTACCCCGACCAGGAGATCAAGCTTCCGGCCATCGTGATCTTGATGAAGTCGGAGTCGGAGAAAGAGGCATTCCTGCGGGACTTCCAGCAAGGCCCGTCAGACTTCGGGGACAGCCCTCCTTTGCCCAAGGCCGAGTTGAGAGGCGACCAGACAATCCTGGGCTCGGGCTCTCAGACAGTGACCGGGGAAGAGACCAAGGAGCTGCTGGCCCCAGTGACCGCTATTGGGGGATCGTCCAACACGATCATCGCTCCTGAGGGCAGTATCAAGGAAGTTGATCCTTACGACAAACCAGCTTATGTGGTTACGATGGAAGGCACTGCTGCAGGTCAGCGTAGACTGATCACCAGCATTGAGCCCTCCCTCAACGGGACAGGTGTGACGATTACCGTGGATGAGATCTGGGCTGCTGTCCCAGACGACACGACGGTCTTCACCATCGTTGAGCAGTTCGTAGAGCCCGATGAGCAGGTGGTGGGTGAGTGGCCCAAGCTGTTCGACCAAGACAGCTACGTCGAGCGATTCGGTTCCATCTACAGTGTGACCTACCAGCTCTCCATATTTGCACCTGACCAAGAGCTGGTCATCATCATCTACAATGTTTTGAAGGCGATCATTGTTCAGGCACGGCGATTCCTGTTGCGCAATGGGATTATGAATTCGAGGATGTCTGGGACTGATCTTGTTCCGCAGCCTGAGTTCTATCCATCCTTGGGCTACAGCAGGGCCTTGACTGTGGAGTTCGAGTATCACTTCGATGTGCTTGTGTCGCTGAACGAGCCCATTGCGGAGACCTTGAACATCCAGCTCTTTGTCAAGGAGCCTGACGTGACTGACCCTGACGGCACGGAACGGATTGCCTCCGATACCGAAGTCGATCTTTAATAGGAGAGTTCAGATGACAGAGAAGAAGAGCAGTTCAAAGAAAGCCAAGGCAAAGGACGAGCCCCAGGCGACTGCCTCTGCTTCTGTCGCGGAAAAGAAGGATCCCCCGCCCAAGGAGGTCAAGGAGGAGCCGAAGGTCGAGGTGGCTAAGGCTCCTCCAGCACCGATGCCCGTTCGGGGCAACCCGGTGGTCTCTTTCGAGCGCTGGTTCGCCGCACAGAGCAAGCTCAGGCGCTGGAAGCCCCACTGGATGGCGGGGATGAGGGCATACGCGGACACGTCTGGTCGCAAGTCGATGGACGACTGGGATCAGACTTTCAAGGCATACTAAGGAGGGCACGATGAGCCGTTCAGTAACCTTCAATGGAATCACGCAGTTCAAGCCCGGAGGGCTGACGAAGATCGACGCCAATGCCCTCGCTCAGATCGGGTTGGCGACCAATGGGGTCGTCGGTTTGATCGGAGAGGCCAATGGTGGCGATTCAGCCCCAGCCGTGCTTGTCACGATCGATGACCCGGCGCAGGCGGTACAGGCGTTCGAGAGCGGGCCGCTAGCAGATGCGGTTCGTATCGCGTTCGAGCCTGCGAGTGACCCGCGCATCCCAGGAGGGGCGTTTCGGGTGCAGGCGATTGTGGTGAACAACAACACCCAGTCGACCCTGATCCTGAGCGCGAGGATCGCTCCGGTCATAGGGGCTCTGAGCACCGGACCAGCCAACGGGACCACGGGTATCGATACGGCGGCTGCCGCATCGACCCAGACTGTGATCAACTTGACCACAGGCGCTCTGGTCGCGAATGCAGAGGTGGGCAACCACGTCCGCATTGGCCAGGAGGTGCGAGAGATCATCGCCAACACCACGACTGCGGTCTCGGTGGCGACGGCGTTCTCGTCTGCCCCGGCAATCGGTGATCCTGTCAACATCCTGGCGACGCATCGCTGGGTTGCTGCTCCCATCGTGGGCACGGTCATCACGCTGGCGGGAGGCTCCGCTCTGGTGGTCGACGCTCTCATCGGGAACACCCTGCGGCTCGGTAACGAGGTCCGCACGATCACCGACAACGACGCGACGACCATCACGGTTGCCCCGGCGTTCACGGCGACTCCGGTGGTGGGGCAGATCGTTGAGGTGCTGGCTCCTTCGTGGGTCTACACCAGCGCGATCTACGGCAAGAAGGCCAACCGTATCCAGCAGGAGTACGAGTCTGGGGCGATCTCTGGATCGGCCTGGACGGCTGCGCTGGATGACGCTAGCCAGGTCAGTGATGACATTGGTGCGCGCTCCTGGCTGGATGTGGAGTTCGTGGGCGAGGCCCTGCGGACGCTCCAGGCGTCAGGTGTGACCGATGGTGCGGGCTCCAACGTGCAGCTGGCTGACAGCCTTGCGGCGTTCCCCCTGCCCAATGGGCTCGCGGGCTACGCTGTCTATGCTGACGATGCAGGTACGCTGGACGTGGACAACATCCGCATCATCGCGTCTAACCTCGCGGTGTCGCTGACGGTGACTGCGCCGTTCACCAACCTCGCGGACGCAGCTACGATCCCGGGCGCGCTTACCAACTACGAGATTCGTACCGGCCAGATCCATACCGGTACCCTCGCAGCGGGTTCGTCGTTTGGCTGTACGCTGGAGGCTACGATCGACTTCGCGCTGAACGAGCTTCAGGGCATGGTCATCGCCATCGTCAGTGGTACGGGATCAGGCCAGCGGCGTGTGGTTCGTACCAACACCGCAGGCAACAGCTCGGTGCTCGTGGTGGACAAGGGTTGGACAACCAACCCCGACAACACCTCGGTCTACGAGTTCCATTATGCCACCGCTGCCAACGCGACCATTTCGGGCGCGCAGGGAGTGGCGACGGCGTTCTCTACGCGGAAGGCCGTCAACGGCGTTGTTGAGGGTGCAGACCTGAACATCGCCTTTACCACGAGCATGACCATCCAGGATCTGGTCAACTCGATCAACCAGAACACGGACTACCTGGCGGCTATCCCGGGCAACATCAGTCCGCTGGCCTTTGTCAACGATTTCGATCACGACTCAGGCAGCTACCGGGTCAACATCCAGAACGACAAGGCTGCGGACTCCGCAGCTCTGTTTCCGCAGATCAATCCCCCGGCTCCGTGGCCTAACCACTTCCGCAAGGATGCGGCAGAGGTCGTTTCGGACATCACTGCTACCAGCGCGTACGCGACGGTGGCGCGGTCCACAGGGACAGCGACGCAGCAGGGTGCGGGCGCAGGTCGGCCTGAGTTCACAGGCGGCGCGCTCGGGACGGTGGGAGATGCCTTCCTCTACATGTCGGGAGCGACAAGAGGGACCAGCACGAATCTCAGGTGGCAGAATGCCTTCGACGAGCTTCTCAAGACCAGGGTCAACCATCTGGTTCCTTTGATCTCGGAAGACCTGTCGAACCAGACGTACGGTTCGACGGCAACGTTCGCCACAGTGGCGGCGCAGCTCAAGTCCCATGTGGGCGAGGCCCGGGGCGTTGAGAAGACGGAGCGCGGCAGCTACATGGGGATGAAGGGTACCCGGGCACAGCTGCTGGCTCAGGCAGCGACCTTCGGGGACATCGACGTAGCGCTGACGGGTCAGCAGTTGACGACCCTGGACGCTGCGGGCTCGACGCTGGTTGAGCAGGACGAGTGGTCCTCGGCAGTGGCTGCAGCAGGGATGAGGGCAGGCATGCCCGAGGTTGGTGAGCCTCTCACCTGGAAGTACCTCAAGACCAACGCGCTGGCTCAGGACGCCTCCTGGGACCCCCTGGACAGGGCTGACGCCAACGCGTTCATCAAGGGCGGTATCCTCTTTGCCGAGTTCATTGAGGGCACTGGGTACCGCTGGGTGCGCGACCTCACGACCTGGACTCGTGATGACAACCTGGCTTTCTCCGAGGGCTCGGTTCGTGACGAGGTTCGATTCATCTCGTACGGTCTGCGTACCTTCCTGGAGAACCGCTACACGGGCGTCAAGGCGGGTTCGTCGCAGGCGGCGTCCTCGACGCAGCCCAAGCCCACGGCGAACGCTGCCAGCATCAAGGACTCCGTCGCGGAGTACTTGGAGGGTCTGCGCAGCGAGAACATCATCGTGGACAGCACCGACGCCTCTGGCAACCTGGTCAACGCGTACAACAAGATCCGCGTGAATATCAGTGGCGACATCGCACGAATCCGAGTGGAGTGCTTCCCGGGGGTCGGGATCAACTTCCAGCTCACGGAAATCTTTTTGCAGCTCCCCACGCAGTCCGCGTAGGGCAGCTTGACGGTTTAAGGAGAAGATCATGGCTATCGCAATCCCTGCAATCGTGGATACCCAGCTCGCTGCTCTGCGTGCGATCTTGGATCCCCATGTCACGGCGGCGACCAACACGGCGGCGTCCTCACGCCCTCCCATCGTGGAGGCCAACAGGTTCGCTGACCTGGCTGCCATCTTGGCTGACCTGGTCGGTGGCGCAGGAACGCTGACGGGTGTCGGCGTGCACACGGCTGCGGACGCGACCAACAACATCGCGGCGGCACCGGCTGCAACCAACCTGGCCACTGTCCAGACGCTGCTCAATGCGTTCAGGGACGGTACCGGCGAAGCTGGTGGTGGGGTCGCTGCCCACTTCCTCATCGTGGGCGCGGCTGAGCACATCGGCGCGGACATCACCAACGCCATCACGGCAATTGCTGCCGTGGGCCTGCCAACGGCTCTTCTGCTGGCCAACGATGTCAAGGCACAGCTGAACGGTCACCTGCTGCTGAATGGGGCCACGGGCCACTTCGGGAAGGAGCTGACCAACACGATCCTGTTGCCCGATGCGATTGATCTGGACACCTGCGTCGCGCTGGCTAACGAGATCAGGGCCAAGTACAACCTGCACGTCGCCAACGTCGCGGCGGGCTCGCTCCGGTCTGTGATCGACAACGCTGCCTTCACGGGCGTCAACAGCCTGGTTGGTGCCACCATCACGTTCGCGGCGCTCACGACCACGGTGGCTCTGCGCGGTCTGTCGCGGGTGGTGGCCAGCAACGGGGTCAACGACCTGGTGTTCGGTGACGCGGCTCTGCCTGCGGTGCCGGTGATCGGTGACACCTGGACCATCGCCTTCGGCAGCAGCATCGCGTCCGATGTCCTGGCACTGCGTCAGGGCAAGGGGCTCGGGGACGCAGCTCCCAACCCCTACGGTTCTGGTCCTGCCATCGCCAACCTCACGCTCAAGATGCTGACGCAGATGGGCGCGGCGATTCCGGCGTACTTGGGCGTGACGAGTGCGGAGCCTTTCAACCTGTGTAGCCCCCACGGTGGAGGCGACGGCGCGCACGGGCACGCGGGCGCAGCCCTGATGGGCGACATGCTCCAGCGCATCCGTAACGCGGTGGCGTTGTACACCGTTCCAGCGTAGCGGAAACACACTAGAATGGTCGCTTGACGGCTATTCTAGACTTGGCTACCATTACGTCAACTCCTGTAGTCCCACCAGGCGCAGGGTTTAGGTCCCTCGGGGTTCGCCCCGGGGGGCCACTTTCCAGCGGCGTACCCTGGAACTGGCCAATTCCCACGGCCAACCTTCAGTGCGCCCAGCAGACCTAGACCAAAATCAACCACTGAAGGCTATAGGAGTGTACGATGCCGCAAGTCCCAAATGTAGGAACGCCACAAGTCTTTTCAGGACCGCGCGCTCGTTTTCGTCTCCAGGGAGTGACCATCGCCTACGCGGGCGGCGTCTCTGGGGAAGAGACGATCGACTACGAGGCGGTCGACGTACTCGATCTTATAACGGTTAAAGAACATGTGCCAGTGGCTTACCGAGCGACCCTCAGTGCGCAGATCTTTCGCATCGTGGGCAACTCGTTGAAGAACCAGGGCGTGTTCCCCAAACCGGACAAGATCATCACGGCAGAGGCCCTGACCGCTGCCATCGAGGACGCAGAGCTGACAGGGAAGACGATGGCCCTGTTCACAGGCGTCAGGACAGCATCTCACACGTTCGACGTGGCAGCTCGCGGCCTGGTGACTGAGAACGTCAACTTCGTCGCGATCAAGATCACTGACGAGTCCGAGTCGGCTCTGGCGTAAGGAGCCGTACAACCCAAGCCTGGTGAGGCTATAGGAGAGGTATACCCATGGAACAAGGAAATCAGTTTCGTCAACCCCTTCCGGGATCGGTAGCTCCCGCCTACCAAGGTAGTGGTGCTGTGCATCACCACCAGGAAGGCATGGTTTCTACCGATGTGCCCTTGCAGCAGCAGTTTATGGTGGATTTCCATTCTAAGGTCGATGGGAAGACCTACCAGGGGCAGTTCACCATTCGCAAGATGAGCATCAAGGACATTGCGCGGATCGGTGTGCGCAAGACGCAGCTGAATGGTGGTTACCACCATGACGAGAATAATCCTGGTGCAGGCATTCCTGCAG
>RCNG010001441.1_pt1 | contig 11798 bp, 10 predicted proteins | sample 2041371 | NCBI WGS metagenome assembly RCNG01 (sample SAMN09708227, study PRJNA481090) | Marine sediment metagenome, whole genome shotgun sequencing project. | biome: marine sediment; feature: ocean; material: sediment; isolation source: Sewage treatment plant 1 marine sediment (STP1) ... | reverse complement strand
GATGGTGTTGCCCGGCGCGTCACTGAGGTCGATGCCCTCTGCTTCTGCGATCTTGATCAGGAAGAGGCAAAAAAATATTGCGGAACGACTCCAAATTCAAATTGCGGATATGTATTTCAGGTTTATGGACAATATTTGAAAAATCATCAAAGTGCCAGGCTGCGTCAAACGTATTGCCGTAAATAATAAAAATCAATAAACACAGAAGGACAAATGCCATTCCATGCCGTTTGGTTATAATTTCATCACGTTGCCTGTTCTCTTTTGGGCTGGCATCCAACGTTTGCGATCCTTTCTGTCTATATTTTTAAAAAGCCTGTAATCGTCATGGGACAAGTGGTTCCTTTCAAGGGGATTACAATTTAGGATTTTTTGAACCTGGGTATATAGGTCGACCCATCTCACTTTTGGCGGTAAGATAGATACCAAGCAAAATGAGGAGACCGCCGATTGTTTTTGCCATCGTCAGTTCTTCATGGAATAAAAAAAAGGCCAGGATGGTGGCACCCACTGGTTCGCCCAGGAAACTCAAGGCAACCAGTGTGGTGCTGCAATAGCGTAATGCCCAGTTATAACAGCTGTGCCCGATGATTTGTGAAATCAATGCCATAGCCCAGATCGCTGACAGGGTCTGGCCGCTGAATCCTGAAACCTGAAGACCCATCACCAGAACCACGAACCAGAGAACAAGGGCAGCACTGCCATAGCAGAGTGAGATATAAACGAGGAGGGAAAGCCTGTGACGGAGTGCTTTGCCCAGAATGAGATATCCGGCAGCGCAAAGCCCGCCAATCAAGGCCAAAAAATCTCCCAAGAGTGCCTTTCCCCCAATAGCAAAATCTCCGGACCCGATGATGACACAACCGACAACGCTCAAAAGGATACTCAGCAGGGTTATACGCCTGATTTTCTCCTTAATGACCAGGGGTGCAAGGACCGCGACCCATAGCGGGCTGGTGCTGACAAGGACAACGCTGTTAGATATGGTAGTATACTTGAGAGACGAAATCCATGTAGCAAAATGTATTGCCAGAAAAGTACCCGCAAGGAAGGCAATTTTAAGGTCTTTTAAAGAAAGACTGCGTAACGCGTTTCGGGCTTTCCAGCATGCGATTGGAACAAGCAGCAACGATGCTATCCCGACGCGGTATGCGGCAATCACCAAAGAGGGTGCATCGGCAATGCGTACAAAGACGGCCCCGGTGGAAATCGCCAGTATTCCGCTGATCAATATGAAATACGGGTGTATCCGGGGTTGGTCATTGTGGATGAGGGAGATCATATCGATTGACTACCCTTTTATCCTGGTTTTGGGGCATTTTTCAATAAGGCGGTCGGGTTGGTTTCTTTGATATACTCCCGTATGCCCCTGACGATGCCCTCACATAACCTGTCCTGATAGTGAATATTCGTCAAGCGCTTACACTCGCGTGGGTTGCTGATAAAAGACGTTTCAATCAATATGGCAGGCATTTGCGCACCGAGCAACACGTAAAATGGCGCCTGCTTGACACCTTTGCTTTTTATCTTGTTGTATGATTTTTTCATGTGTTGGAACAGCTCGCTTTGCACATGTGCGGCCAGGCGGCCCGATTCGTTAATTTTTGCGTTCTGCATGAGGTCCGTCAGGATGGTCTGAAGATCACTGATGTTTTTTTCCGATGTTGCATTCTCAAATGCAGCCACGCGAATAGCCTCGTCATCTGTTGCCAGGTTCAGGAAATATGTCTCAAGGCCAAAAGCGCGTCGATCTTTTGCCGAATTCGTGTGAATTGATATAAAAAGGTCTGCATTCTTCGTATTGGCAATGGCGGTTCTTTCCTCCAGTGTCAGGTATTTGTCTGTTTCCCTTGTCAGGACGACTTCACAGGAAAGTTCGGATCGAATTTTTTTTGCCAGTTTTTTAGCGAGGGCAAGAGCGACCTTTTTTTCATGGACGCCTTTGTAATAACCAGGGGCGCCATAGTCCCGCCCGCCATGCCCGGGATCGATGACAATTTTACTGACACCGAGGGCCAGTTGCTTGGCCAGGGCGCTTGGCGATATTTTAGCCGAGTTCTTAGGCATATCCCCACCGGTTGCTGCCGGCGGGATGGAAGCAGTCGCGATACCCCAAACATCGATAACGATTCTGAACGGGTTGCGTAGTGAAAATATTTTATATGATTTAAATGATTTGATATCGACGACAACCCTGACAGATTCGCTGGTGTATTGACCGGCCCGCACATTGCTGAGCAGGTTGTCGTTGATGGGTACCACTTTTTCAAAGTCATCACCAAGGCGGCTATGGTTGAGATCCACATAAAGTCTTTTTGGTTTGTTAATGGAAGGATCTTGATTCAAGAGCCGATGCCGGTAAGATGTTTCTTTGTCCGCATCGATGACGATTCGTGTGTAACTCGGGTTGGACCAATGGCGTAGACCCCGAATCAGGGTGCGAGACCCTGTATCGATAGCGGCCGTCTGTTTGCCATTCGATGGTGAGGCTTTTGATTCAGCTATGACCTGTTGAATGGCGTCGGTGGTGCTGGTTTTCACTGGCTTTCCGGTAATGATCGATACATTCTTTTCAGCCTCACGACCGTAAAGACTATTGGGATAGGATTGGGCTGTTCTATTCAGCAGTGCCAGGGCCTTGGCTTTGTCGGAAGATGCGAAAGAACGCTTATAAAGCTCGTATGTCAATACACCGGATCGATACATGGCTTCGGCAGCATGCGGTCCTTTGGGATTGGCGGCGTGAGTTGCTTTGTATTTGCCAATACAAGAGAGCCATCGGTCTCGGTATTTCTGTAATCGGGTATTGTCCTGAAGCTTCTGGTAGCATTTTTTCGCTTCTTTCAGAAGCTGTATCTGGGTTTGGGCATTTTTTTTCGGAGACGGTTTGACCTTACCTTTAATGGCAGCAATAAACGCCTTGGCTTTGTTGTTGTATCGGCTGTTCGGGTATCGCTTAATGACCCGGTGAAATGTGTCGAGAGCCTCTGTTTTGTCGGAGGGCTTGTAGGATATCTTGTACAGTTCGTAATAGAGTTCTCCGGTTTTATACATACCGGCGGCGGCCCAGGGGCCATCAGGGTCCTTTCGGTAAACATCCTTGAACAGATCGATACATGCAAACCATTTATCCCGGTATTTCTGAAGTCTCGGATTCTTTTTCAGGTATGAATATTTCCTGTCCGCTTGCGTGTATGTTTCTTTGGCCGTCTTGGCCAAGGCAATACCGGGTGAGCAGAATCCGACTGTAACACTGATTATCAGCAAGGCAACCATCAGATACAGGCGATTCGTTTTGGGATTCAGATGTCTCTGTAAAAAAAACGGCAAGGTTCAATTCCTCTTAGCTGGAGCACTCCGGTTCTGCTCGATCGGTGCTGATTTTATTTTATCCTGCAATGAGTGAAGAAAATTGAGCGCTTCCAACGGTGTCATACGGGTGGTATCAAGTTCCTGGACCTCTTTAATGATAATATTGTCATAACCTTTAAAAAGCTCTAACTGGACTTGTAAGGGCTGCCCTCTTCCTGTTGACTGACGCTGCTTTCGCAAGCTGGGAAGTGTGGGGCTATTGTTTTCGATATCGGCAAGAATCCGTGTAGCGCGCCGAATCACTGTTTCGGGTATTCCGGCGAGTCTAGCAACTTGAATGCCATAGCTGCGGTTGGTTCCGCCTGCTACCAGTTTTCGCAGGAAAATAATCTCGTCATTCCATTCTTTCACGGTAATATTGAAATTTTTTACCCGTTCCTTTTCTTTGGACAGCTCTGTCAGTTCGTGGTAGTGCGTGGCAAAAAGTGTTTTAACCCCAGTCCCATTGACGTCGTGCAGAAACTCTACCACCGCCCAGGCAATGCTTAAGCCATCGAATGTACTCGTACCACGTCCTATTTCATCCATGATCACCAGACTCTCACTCGATGCGTTATTCAGGATATTAGCTGTTTCCTGCATTTCAACCAAAAAGGTGCTCTGACCCTGTGAGAGGTTGTCCAGCGCCCCAACCCGTGTAAAAATACGGTCCGTTACACTGATGGAAGCCTTTTTTGCCGGGACAAAAGAACCCATCTGCGCCATCAGGACCGTCAAGGCTACTTGACGAAGAACCGTTGATTTGCCTGCCATATTGGGTCCTGTGATAATGAGAACCTGATTTTGTTGATTATCCATGGACAGGGTGTTGGGGACGAATCGTTCACCCGCGATCATTTTCTCTATGACAGGATGCCGGCCATCTTCGATGTACAAGAGACCTTCTGTGTTAATAGCAGGTCTTGTGTAATTGTTTTCCAGGGAAATAATGGCAAGGGTAAGAAGACAGTCGAGTCGTGCCAGAAAATCTCCTGCCGCCTGCAGATCATCATTTTTATCAATGATCAGCGCTTTGATGGTATTCAATATTTCAAATTCCATTTCGGCGCGTTTGTCTTCGGCACCTATCACTTTATCTTCAAATACCTTTAGCTCTTCTGTAATGAAACGCTCGGCGTTTACAAGGGTTTGTTTTCGAATGTAATGAGCTGGAACGTTTTCCAGGCGTGTTTTTGGAATTTCAAGATAATAACCAAAAACCTTATTGTATCGCACCTTCAACGCCGTGATGCCGGTGCGCTCCTTTTCCTGTTTTTCAAGGTTTATCAACCAGTTCTTGCCGTCACGAGTGATTTGTATGAGTTCGTCCAGAGCCGGGTCAAAACCCTCCTTGATCAGACCGCCTTCATGGAGTGTGGGCGGCGCATCTTCCCGGATGGCCTGCTCGATATGCCGGGCAATCGATTCTAAATCCTCTAGATCAAAAGACTGCTCAAACAGTGGTGACTGGAATGTTGCGAGGAGGCGGTTGATCACCGGCAGATTCTGCAATGATTGTTTCAAAGACAACAAGTCCCGGGCATTGGCGTGCCCCATGGAGATCTTGCTTCTCAGGCGTTCAATATCGTAAACCCGGTTCAGGTGATCGCGTATCTCACAAGTGGATTGATATTGGTTCCTGGACTCGTCAAGCGCGTCATACCGGGATATGATTTGTGATGGATCTGTCAGGGGGTAGCGCATCCATTGTTTCAGCATGCGGCTTCCCATTGCAGTCGCGCTTATGTCCATGGCGCTGAGCAATGTGCCCTTTCGGGTTCCGGAATGCAGGTTTTTTTCAACTTCGAGGTTTTTGTAGGATTGGTCATCCATGGACAGGTAGCTGTCAAGAGTGTAGGCCTCCAGGCGGCGTATGTGTTCAAGCGGCTGTTTCTGAGTTTCCTGAACATAGTATACCAGTGCGCCGGCGGCACGAACCCCCAGTCGTAAATTTTCACAGCCGAAACCTTCAAGAGAAACGGTTCCAAACGATTTTAACAGGCGGTTCCTGGCCGGTCTGTATTCAAAGGCTTTTGTTTCAAGAATGGTGGGGTGAAATTCCTTTACAGCATCCATGTAGCGGGTAAGATCAGGATTGTCATCTTCTGCTGTCGGGAGAATGACTTCGCTCGGTGAAATACGAAAGGTTTCTTCGAGGATGGTATGCATGTCGCCGGCTTCCGTCGTACGAAAGGTACCCGTGGAAATGTCAAGATAGGAGAGACCGGTCCGACCGTTATCAAAGACTGCGGAGAGAACATAGTTATTTGATTTTTCATCTAATAATTCATTTTCAAGGATCATCCCCGGTGTGACGACACGGACAACTTCACGTTTTACGAGTCCTTTTGCCGTGCTTGGATCCTCCACCTGATCGCATATGGCGACTTTGTACCCTTTTTCAATTAATCGCGCGATATAGCCATGGACCGCGCGATGGGGTACGCCGCACATGGGGATGGGGGTGTCGGCCTTTTTGTTTCTTGATGTCAGTGTAATATCCAGGAGTCTGGATGCTTTTTCGGCATCCTCAAAGAACATCTCGAAAAAATCCCCCATTCGATAAAAAAGGATGGCATCCGGGTATTCTTCTTTGACCGCCAGATACTGTTGTATCATCGGGGTGGGGCTAGAAGGGTTCATGAAACATCAGAATCCTTGGCTTCGTGTTGGTTTGTGGCGACATCGGGGTTGGCAATGGTAGGCGTTTCACCCTTAAGGGAAAGATTTTCCTTTTTCAAATCATCCAATAGCTTCTGGTTAGCTTCCAGGGTGGCATTGAGTTTTTTTATGGTTTTTTTCAGTTTAAAGCGTTCAAACAGGGTGATGAAATAAGAAATAAGAAGACCTGCAAGGAAAGACATGAGAAAGAGAATGGCATTGGGTAGTTCCGGAGTACTGGACTCGTCAATCCCAAAAAGATTTAATCTAAGGCGATGCTCTGACATGAAAAAATCCCAGTTTTGATAGGCCAATAAAGCCATGAAAGCGATCAGTATCAACCAGAAAGCAATCTTTGCTTTTTTCATTTCTATTCTCCCTGTATGAAAAAAATCGTGTAACAATCCTTATGGGTTTTTATACCATGCCTACGCACACTGACCGATATCTTCGGGAAGCCGGGTAAAGAGCGGTTTAAGGCTCTGGTAAGTGGCCTGTAGATGCTCCGGTATCACACGAATATCTGCAAAAACAGCCAAGGCGTTCACATCGCCGGACCATCTGGGTACGATATGAAAATGAAGATGTTCTTCCACACCGGCGCCGGCTACCCGGCCAAGATTCAAGCCGACATTGAACCCATCCGGCGTCATCTGTTGTTTGAGATTGTCGATGGATCGTTCGACTGTAAGCAGCAGATCCCTCATCTCAAGGTGATTCAGTTGGTCCAGGGATGCGATATGTCTTACCGGTGCAACCAGAAGATGACCATTGATGTATGGAAACTTATTCATGACAACCCGTGTTGTCGATCCTTTATAGAGTGTCAGGTCATCTTTTAGGTCCAGGGCATCGCAGAAGATACAAGACTCCGCTTTGTCCCCAAGGATGTATTCCATGCGCCAAGGTGCCCACATCGTCTTCATTTTATTGTCCGCCGCTGCTCAAATTTGTTTGTCATGGTGCTTGTTTATTACCTTTTAAACGGTCAAAACTCAACCTTTATTTTGTTGAAGCTGTACAACATCGAGATCGCCCCACATACCTGCTTTATCATTTATTATAATAACAAGCCCTTTTACCCCTTTGATATTTTTACCAAATTTAATAGCTTTCTCCACATCTGATTTTTGTTTTACCTGGTTTGCGATGGCGGTAGCGGCTGCATCGGCTATAGGGCATGATCGCGAAACCACGGTGACGGCATCGGCGGTGCCAAAGCTGAGGGAATGGCCTACGGTTCCGGAAGATGTACAAACGGCTATGGGACGACCAGAGCAATTGATTTTGAGACCGATGTGCATATTCAATGGTGAGCGGTTGGCAAAAATACCGATGGTCACCGCCTGATTGGTTTGAATAAAGATATCACCACCGTTTTCAATGATAATTTCCCGGGAGAGCTTCAGCAAATCAAGACCGACATGTTCTGCCATGGCACCGGCAACAGCGGCCATGGGGCCGACCCCGGCGCCGGCACCGGCATCCATCATGTCGGCAATGATACCGGGAACCGGTTTGGGAATTTGTAACGGCACCAGGGACGTCGAAAAACAAGGATGCTGTCGGATAAAAGATTCGATGGTTCCCCTGTGCATCAGGATGGATTCTTTTGATTTGGTTTCCAGGTTCATGCTTGCCCGGATAAACAAGTCCGTCTCTTGCACAACTGTTCTGAAAGAGATCAATCGGTCATGATGTATCTGGTTGCGATATGTGCGTTCCTGGGGCATGGTGATTTTATTCCGTCATTTAAAACCTGGTTCTTTGGGGTATATCAGAGATATTTAGCTATGCCGATGGTGGTAATTACTTAAATTCGAAGCACGAAATTCAAAATTCTAAATAATACCGAATGTTCCAAATTCGAATGATCAAAACAAGGCATTGGAGATACACGTTTAAGCGCTATGTTTGAATCATTTGAGCATTTGATATTGGGATTTGTTTCGTATTTCGATATTCGGATTTAGAATTTATCACACCCTGAACGTGTACACTATTAACTCTTATAGGTTGAATCAGTGCCGGCCCCTCTGGACCCAGGTATCTATCTGTTCTCTCGATAGGATTCCAGGATATTGGTCTGCATGAGAGGTCTCATCTTGTCAGGGCACAAACGTAGAAAAAAGCGATCCGTCATGCCTGCAATGAAATCCCTTACGATCTCCTCGGGTTGATGGGAAGCCATGTAGACATCTGACTTGTTTTCCAGGAAAGCTGAAAAAATGACCGCATCCCTGTTGTCATTCTTCACATCTTGTAGAAATCGCTCAAATAGAAGGTAGAATAATGACCTGATGTCTTCATAATATTTTTTAATCAAAGGGCTGAGATAGATTTTTTCGAGATTAAACTGTTTAAGTTCTTTCAATGCATCGGAAATCGGCTTGCTGAAGGTGATATACGGGTGATCGAAACTGTTTTCAATGACATCGGTCACGAGACTGTAAACAATCGTTCCATTGGTGTTCCCTAATTGGCGGACACAGTTGGGCGGCAGGTCGTTTCGTTGAATAACCTCAAGCCGAATGGCATCTTCAATGTCCCGACCGATATAACTGATGGTATCTGCCATCCTGACCACACAGCCCTCCAGGGTCATGGGTGTTAGGGGATATTTAGGGTTTCTCTTTTTAATTGAAATCTCCATATCATGTGATTCAAATGTCTTATCGATTAATGGTTCAAGTAACATATTATGTATTTCGCCATCGTGACAGAGGATGCCATCCAGGGTTTGCAGACACAGATTCCAGCCTTTCCCAGATCGCTCGACCCGGTCAAGAAACTGGACGCTTTGAATGTTGTGTAGAAAATGTCCAATGCCGTTGGCATGACAAATATCCGACAGGAAACGTTCACCATCATGCCCAAACGGTGTATGACCAATATCATGGCCCAGGGCGATGGCTTCAATAAGGTCTTCATTTAATTTTAAAAACCGGCCAATGGTACGGGCGATTTTGGACACCAGCTGAACATGGAGAACACGATGGGTGATGTGGTCATTCTGTATCAGGTAGAAAACCTGTGTTTTGTCTATATAACGGGCATAAGCCCGGGAGTGGAGTATTCTGTCCACATCCAGGGAAAAGGATTGTCGATAGTCGGAATCAAGATGCGCCTCATGCTGACGTCTGATCCCCTGCCCGCTTTTTGTTGCCTGGGATGAGAATCGTTCGGATTCAGTTTCATTCAGGACATTCATCATTTTTCTGATTTTCATCATAGCTCTTTTCGTCCAGCCCGGACAATTTGGTAAAGATAAGATCTTTTACCACGAAATCACGAAAAGAAACATGAATCGAAAAACCAGAATAGATAGAAGTCCTTACGGTCGAGGATACCTCGCAGGCGCTGCGGGGATCTTCAATATTTTCGTGTTTTTCAGATTTCGTGTTTTCGTGATTGCTTTTTTTTATAAAATACACAGATTGACAAATAATGGGCTAACCGGTTTATCCTTTTGTTTGAGTAAGTCACCCAAATCCTGGAATCTTGGGCGCCTCGCGCCCTTTATTAAACTATATGGCGCCAGTAGCGATCTTATGTGCCATCATATCAGCATAATCGATGCCTGCGGTTCGAAATCCTTCCTTACCATACTTCATATTGGCTTCCAAAACATATAATTTCCCGCTGTGCGAGCAGATATCGATACCCACATCGTTCCAGCAGCATACCTCTGCAGTATGGAGTGCCAGAGCGAGAGCTTCTCCGGGAACCGGTTCGAGACTGATGCTGGCGCCTGCTGCAACATTGCTTCTGAATTCACCCGTGGCTGTGATTCGCCAGTAAGCATGCGCGATTTCCTTGCCGATTACAACAATCCGCATGTCGCGGTCCAATGGCAGATACTCCTGAATATAGGCAGGGATACCAAGGGACAGATAGCGCTGTAAATCCGTCTGATTCTGTATCAGGAAAACACCTCTTCCCATGGCAGATCCACGAGGAATTTTTGCGATAAAAGGAAATTGAAAACGGTCTAATATCGATGCTTTTTGATGTTTTCCATAATAGACCCTGGTACGGGGATGGGGGATGTCCAGGAGCTTGAATATCGCTGTCTGTTTGATTTTATCCTGTGCAAACTGGTAATTATGAGGACTGGGGAATGTTTCTTTGCCCATGGCGTGAAACAATTCTGCATGAAAGGATGACGGGTAATATATTTTCTTTGCATTTCGAATAAGTGCCATCGCCTCGTCTGAATAATCTTCCAGGTTCGGTTTGACACCGAGGGTGATCACATTGTTACAATGAGAGAGGCGTGATTCTAAAGCGATATGCCTGTTTTCATTCATGGGTCATCCTGGCGGTTTGAGAACAAAAACAGAGGATGGCAACGTTGCATCGGGCCATATATTGTCTACGTCGATCCGGATTTTTGTCTGCAGGTCATTTGAAAACAGCAGGGCCTCCGGGAGTTGATAGTCACCGTAGCGTTTGCGACTTAAAAATTCAACCCGATAAAGAAGCGTATTTTTCCCCTGAAACAATTCATATTTCCAGACCGTTTTCATATCCTCCCGCAGGTAGATTTTCCCTGTTCGTTTTCTAAACCATCCTTTTTTTAGAAAGAGGATATACTGGTTCCCATGGGATTCTTTTTCAAGTGTCAGTGCGGCGTTTTTCAAAAGTGGTACGCGCCCTGCCAGTATGAAAAGGAGATCCTGGACCGTTATCGGTATCGATACGAGACGGCTGAGGTCTGCCTTGCGTGTCTGCTTTTGATAAAAACGTCGTTCTGTATGGAGAGACAGGTAAAGCCGGTTACCATCGTAGACAACACTTGAAAAGGGTCTTCCACCAAGTCCCAGTATTTCTAATCGTAGTTTTTCTGATTTATATCCGGCCCATACAAGCCGCGTGCTTTGCAGATTATCTGAATTCCAGATTTTGATTTTTCCAATACCCTTAAAGGATATCAGCCCGGAATTGGTCTGCTCAAGAGTCAAAACCAGGGAATTCGGAGAAATTTCCATTTCTGATTCCGGCGCAGGTTGCATTGGTTTTAACGTACCTGGATCTTTAAGCCCTGCACATCCTATCAGAAATAAAATGGTACCGCATGTAATCAGTAACTGTTTTATCATGAGGGGTTTCATGTGGAAGATGATCGAAGCCTTGAACCGAAACATTGAGCGCTAACCCCATAGCTTGCTGAGGAGTTAGCGAGCGAATCTAAATACGTCTTGTCATAATCGCAGGAACGGGTCACTGTTCCAGGAGATCGCTGATTTTATTTTCTATAACTTCGGTGTCCTCGGTTTTTTTTCGCAGAGACTCTTTATAGTACTTTAAAGCGTTTTCCTTATCATTCATTTTTAAATAAACGTCACCAAGGTGCTCCAGGATAACCGGGTCATCAGAGGTCAGTTTTACGGCTTTTTCGAGATTTATCAATGCCTCTTGAAAAAGGCCTTTTTTATAAAGAACCCAACCCAGACTGTCAGTGATATATCCGTCATCGGGTTTATACTTCAATGCTTCCCGGATCAGCGATTCTGCTTCATCCAGATTTTCGCCCATATCGGCATACGTGTAACCCAGATAATTCAAGGCATTGGCATTTTGAGGATCCAGGGCGATAACTTTCTGCATGGAGGCAATGGAATCCGATTTTTTGCCCCACTTGTCATATACGACACCCAGTCGGAATTGAATCCGACTATGTTCGGGATCAATATCCAGGCCTTTTTTCAGGGCGGTTTCTGCATCAGCGTAGGCTTCGATCTCTTCATAAAACGACCCCAGATAGAGCCTGAACTCGGGGTTGT
>RCNG010001440.1_pt1 | contig 11798 bp, 7 predicted proteins | sample 2041371 | NCBI WGS metagenome assembly RCNG01 (sample SAMN09708227, study PRJNA481090) | Marine sediment metagenome, whole genome shotgun sequencing project. | biome: marine sediment; feature: ocean; material: sediment; isolation source: Sewage treatment plant 1 marine sediment (STP1) ... | reverse complement strand
GGGACTATGCCGTCGCATTGTTGCGACATCACACGCAAATGCGAGTGCTGGTTCTCACTTTTGGCAATTTCTCCGCCAAGCGGAAAAATTCAGCGCCCGGCAGCTGCCGTAAACCTGAGCGCACACTCCGGCAACTCGCCGCCATCGAGAAACGCATTATGTTGCTTTGTATCCAACAAATAGCGCTGCCCTGCATGATCAACAATGAACCAGTCTTCGAGACGGACATCATCGTCGGTAACAAGCTGCAACTTCTCTTCGCTCACGCGATAGGTGCCGGTCTTGGGGAATTCTGGAAACGGTGGCACAACTTCGCCCGACTCATTGACAACGCGCTCGTCCGTGAATCGTTGCCATTCGAAACGGCCAGCGGCGAGCTTCAGCCTGTCTCCCTCGTACGCGGCACAGGCGGGCTCGTAAACGCCTTCCTGGTTGGCACAAGCGACAAGCGACAGCATGAGGGCGAGCAGTGTTATGCGAGAAACAGTCACGATTAAGGGCGGCCGTAGTTCCAAGAGTCGTTGCAGTCTACCGCGAACATCGCGGAGACTGAAAGCAACTAGCGCACAGCTGACGCGAGCGAATCCAGTTTCTCTTTGTACGACTCCATAATTGCAGGGAGCTTCTCTTCGGTCAGCTGCAAGCGTTTGGCTTCAGCCGTACCGCGCCAGTCTTCTTCCCCGCCGTGCAGGGAATTCTTGGCAGTGGTGACAATATCGGCAAGATTCGGTGTCGTGCGCCGGTGGGTCGTTTCGACCTCGTCCGGATTGAGCGTCGCCTGTATATCCTTGGAGAAATTCCAATTCGTGACGATACTCTCGCCGATCGGGGCCGCCCATTCACCGATCAGGTTTGACCGACTTTCCTCGTCCTGAAGCAGGGCCGGGTAGTCGTGGTACTTGGTAAAAAGATACAAAACCCCGATCTGATGCAGGAGACCTGCAATAAATGCGCTGTCACCGTCGAGCTTGGTGCAATGCCTGGCGATAACTTCAGACATTGCCGCAAGACGCATGCCGGCTGACCAGGTCGCTCTGAGTTCATCCTTGAGAGGCTCGAGGCCCTCCGAGGCATGCAGCTGCTCTACCGCATACGAAATTGCAGCCGCACGGACTTTTTCGAATCCAACTCGGCCTACCGCCGCCTCCAGACCGTCGATCTTGATACCGCCCGGATTATGATAGGTCGAATTGGCGAGAATCAGCATTCTCGAAGCGAGCACCGCGTCGACGCTCAGGATATCCGCGAGATGGGTACTCGTAGTGTCAGAATCATCAAGTGCCGTTCTGACGCGAATAACAACGTCCGGAAACGACGGTAGCTTCAAATCGTCCTTGTTGAGGTCTCGCGCCAGCGACTGCACAAGCTCGAAGTACTCACTCTGCGACATACACTTAATCTCCAAAAATGCGAAAAAAACATCTCGTTTCGGAGTTGTCGGCCAATTGTGGCCATTCTTTAGCGTAGTCGCGACGGGGATATTCTGCTTATTCACAAAAACAGCAGAATGTCCCCATTGTTTATTGGACGATCATCTTGAAGGCCAGCTGCACGCTGGGGTCGCCGCCCCCGCTGGCAGCAAAGGCGCCCTTTGGATTTATGCGAATGGCGTTGACCGCCGTATCGACGCCATTCGCGTCGGCCGTGGGCTCGTAGTCGAAGCTGGCGCCGCCATCGTCCGAAAACGCCACGTCGTCGCCGATGTCGTCCAGTGTAAGAAAGCTGTAGCTAAGGCCGCTGGCCGGCGAGCCATCGATAAACTGCACGGGCCCGGGCGTCGAACCATCAAAGTTGATCACTCGCAGCGCCATATTCGCCGGCAGCGGATCTGTAACGACAAGCGTGTCGGCATCGACCTCGCCACTACCTGAATTCGTCAACAGAATCAGGTAGCTTAGCGTCGCGCCCGGTATCGCCTTCGGGTCGACAGTGCCGTTGATCGGATCCTCCAGCGTCGTCACCGCCTTCACAACCATAAGGTTGGGGGTCCCCGTCGGATTGATATCGACCGCCGCCACATCATTCGAAGGGTCAGGATCGTTCTGGCTGAGGAAATCGACGCTGGCTGTGTTGGTAATCGTCGTACCGCCGGTACCCGTGTCCACCGTGGCCTGTAACGCCAATGTAACGGCGCCGCCTGGCGGAACAATTCCCACGTACCAGTCGCCCGATATCGCGTCATAGGTCCCTTGCCCCGGTATCGCTGACACCAGCGTAACGCCGGTTGGCAGCAGATCAGTCAGCTGCACGACCGTAGCCGGGCCCGGTCCGGCATTCGCTACCGTAACCATGTAGTTGACCGTGCCACCCACGGCGGGTGTCGGCTCATCCACCAACTTGCCGACACTCAGGTCGGCGGTAACCGTCGGTGAGAATGCAAAACAGTCCACGGCCTCGTAGTCACCGCCATTGTTGATAGCTCGCCCATTGGAGCCGACGCCGGTTATCTTGTTGATCTCGTAGAGAATGCCTTGCGTACCGCTGGTTCCCCACAACTGCCCGGTGCGATCGGTCCCGAGGCCTTCTATATCCGGTACCGTAATCGCCGAAATGTCGGTTGTCGCGCCAGTCAGCTTGTTGATCCTGATAAGCCTGTCGGTCACGCCGCCGCCGTTGACAGCCGCATACATGGTGCCAGTGATCGGGTCGATGGCGATATCGTCGGTAATCGTATTGCCACCTATCGGCGGAATGGGTACGTAGTCCAGGCTGGCACCGAAGGCGTTTGGCACATGCGCGCCGGTGGTCATGTCGATCTGTATCAGAACATCGGTGCCACCGCGTGCGTGAACGCCATACATCGCGCCGGTCGTGGCGTCATAAGTCAGACCATCAATATCCGTGAAATTTATGTTCGTGACGGTGCTGCCATTAAACGTACCGCTGCCCGTGCCGAAGGTCTGCGGCCGGCCCTGAAAGACGCCGGTTGTGAGACTCAGTACGCCCAGCCGACCGGCATCAGCAGCATAGACTTCGCCTGTCGCTGAGTTGAATGCGATCGCCTCAATCGCGCTCGTGCCGGTGCCGCTGCCAATGTTGGTTTCGTTGGTTGCCGAATCGAAGTCGGCCGTGTCGATACGCGTTAACAGATCGTTGCCACCGTTGCCGCCACCGGAATCAGCCACGAGGTAGCACAGCTGGTTCACATTCAGGTTCTGAACGACCGTGTTCTCTGTGCTGGTGTTGTCGGCAGGCAACGGATCCACCTCGAAGCTACTAACTGTCGCCGAGTTGGTGATCGTGCCCGTCACAACGGGCGACGTGAGCACGATATTGATGGTTGCGGCAGCGCCGCCTGCAATATCGCCCAGCAGGCAGGTGACAATACCCGCCGCTTGCGAACAATTGCCTTGGGTCGCGGAGGCTGATTGAAACGTGACACCGGCCGGAAGCGTGTCAACGACAGTCACACCAGTCGCATCGTCCGGACCGGCATTGGCTACGCTCAGCGTATAGCTCATGTTGCTTGCCACGTTGACCGGATCGGGTGTGTCCGTTTGAGTAATCGATAGGTTCGTTCCGGTCAGCGCAACCTGGTAGTCGATCTCAATGTATTCAAGCCGAAAACGCTCACCGCCGCCACCGTAACCATTATTAACGCGAATCCTGACCTGGGTCGTTGCCGTTGCGTAGGCCGCGATGTTGTAGGCCCGAGAACCACTATCCTCGTCGACAATCCCGGTAAAGTCCTCAAGCGTCGTCCAGCTGGTGCCGCCGTCGGGAGAAATCTCGACGACGACAGAGTCGCTCGTCTCAAGATTGTTGCGCGTCTCATAATCAAACCGCAGTGTCGCTACCGTAGCTCCCGCCAGGTTCGCCTGCCGTGCGACACTCGGCTCACCACCGGTATCGGGCCTGTCGTCCAGCTCCAGCTCGCCGCCGCCCCTGATTCGTACGTTGCCATCACGAGGGCTTGGCGGCGGTTCATCGCCGTCGACTTCGATCCAGTCACCGCTCCAGTTGACGGTGCCGTCATTATTGTCCCACTCACGATCTTCGAAATTGTCACGGACGGTCTCAGCGCTGGCCGAGGACCACGCGAACAGAACGCATAGCAACGCGACGCACCGACCGAAAGGGCGGCGCACAATTATTGAATGGGATCGCGATTCACAGGACTTCATTGTCTGTATCAGGGCTCACTGGCAGATTCATTCCGCCGTCGGTAATTTTGCTTATTTCCGGATGTTAATAAGCGCATTTAGTCCGAGATGATTCAAGGACTTGCATCAAGATGGAGCAGGAAAGACCGGACATAATGCCCAATTAGTGAGCTGCATCACATTTTGCAATCCGGTTCACAACAGCCGCGGCATCACTACGGCTGATCTACAAAAGCCTAAAGAGTTCGCCAGCCGAGCCGATAACAACCGGACATAGCGCCTTCATCAAACAGGGATGGTGATGTCGGTAATAGGGACAATACAAAATATAGTGCGCTCAACCAGTGTCGGCCGGACCGGTTCAAATTCGGGGCCAACGCAGTTCGCCTCCATTAGCCCGGAGGCGCACAGCGACTTCCTGCGCGCGCGCACCGAGCTCCTGAACCTTTTCAGGGCCGTCGAACGGCTCGCCGAGCTCTCCAACATCAATACACGCTTTAAGCTGGACCTGCCGGACGCACGATCGACGTCGCCGCTGGGTCTCGATATGACGAATACGGCAGCAACACTGAACTCCTCAGGCGAGATCAATGCGTCGCCGACGTCGTTCACGCCGTTTGGGCCGGAATGGCTGGGTGCTTCAACAGCAGAAATAACTATCGGCGGCGAATACCAATATGATCCTGCCACGGACGGCCCTTTGCCGCCGGACGCCGCGTATACCTTCGAGTCGCGCCGTAACGGCACGCGAGGCTCGTCACGCATCCAGATTCGCGTCGAGGACCCGTTTGGCAACCGAACCAACGTTCGGGTCCGACGCGGCGATCCTCTGACCCAACCGTACGACATCGGCAACGGCCTTTACTTCACAATCGGTGCCGGCAGCACGATTAACAGGGATACGACCACGGTGCTTAGCGTGTCCGACAGCATCGGCTCGGTCGTGAATCCTGACCTGCCGTTGGGCGGCATACGTAACCAGAACCCGAACCTGCAGTTCGGTTCGCCGAGTATTGTTAACGGCGGCTTCGACGTTAATGGCGAGAACATCAGTGTACTCACAACGGACACGCTCAACGACGTCGTCAATCGAATTAACCTGTCCGGTGCGGGTGTTACGGCCGTCTTCAACGCACTGACTGAACGCATCGAATTCGTTCAGAACACGTTGGGCTCGGCGGCGACTATCGATTTGCAGAATGACGATTCGAATTTTCTCGCGTCGACGAAACTAGACAACCTCAACCTTGTCGATGGCATCGACCCGGAAGACATCCAGGCGCTGCAGGACGTCTCAGTATTCTCGTCGGTCGCATCAGGCGACATCATTATCAACGGCCGCAATGTTGCGATCGACACCGCCACTGACAGCCTGGCGACGGTACTCGACAAGATCAACAGCTCTGGCGCCGGGGTTGTCGCGACCTTCGACAGCGCGGCTCAGCAGGTGCTAATCGAAGCCAACGAGGCCACCTCCGTCCTGAACCTCGACAGCAACGGTACGGGCCTTTTCGGGGCCCTCAACATTCCCGAAGGTCGCGTCGACCCCGAAGCTGTGTCTCGCGGTATCTCGCGCCGCAAGAGCTACGAGATCGCTGACGCAACGAATGCTGTATTCGAGCAGATCAATCGCCTCTTCTCGGATTCAACGTTTGTCGGTAAAGGTAACAACACGGCGATTTTTCGAGGGGCACTCGAAACCGCGCTGCGCTCCGCCTTTGGCGACACCGACGAGAAAAATATTTTGGGCCTTCGCCTCGACGCGTCGAACAACGCCCGCCTGCGAGGCGACTTTACAACCGTGGAACGCCGTGAGTTCACATCAAATCTGCAGCGGCGCGGTAATCTCGTGCGTGATTTCCTTGCGGGTAAGGACGATGAGGGTGGGCTTGTAAAAGGTCTGTTCGTCGCAACCCAGCAGGCCCTCAATGCGGTCAACCAGTCTCTGGGGCTCTCCGGCACATTCGTCGACACCTACGCCTGACGGGAGTCGCCCCGCCGGCTGCCGCATCCAGCTCATCCATTGAGGCAATCACCGAATGGCGACAGTGATGCCCAACGGGATACAGATCTTCGTGGATCTTGTCGTTGATTTTTTATAGCTGGGCGAGCACTCGCTCAAGCCTGGCCTTAACCTCACTTGCCAGCGGCGCGACGTCCGGATCATCGACGAGAGACAACACGCTTTGCGGGTCCATGAAGTCGACATGCACCACGCCTGCATTGTCTTCGCGAACGAGAACGTTGCAGGGCAACAGCAAGCCAATATCTTCGACTGCCTGGATCGCCTGGTAAGCGAGCGCGGGATTGCAGGCGCCCAAAATCCGGTACGGCGGCATGTCTTTACCGAGCTTCGCCTTCATTTTCGCCGCAACGTCGATTTCCGACAGCACTCCAAAGCCTTCTTTCTCAAGTTCTGCCGTCACCGTTTCGAGTGCAGCATCGAAAGACAGCTCAACCGTTTTTCCAAATCCGAAGTTCGAGTTTGTATTCATGATCCTCTGTTCCATGGTCCTCAGGCCGAGCAGTCGGCCGTTCCGCAGTAGATGTCGTGCAGGAGATGTATCACGCGATCCGCTGGTCCGTCCGCCAGTGCGTAATAAATCGTCTGGGATTCGCGTCGCGTCTTTACGAGACCCTGCTGTCTTAGACGCGCCAGCTGCTGCGACAACGCCGATTGACTGAGCGGAATGGTCTCGTTGAGATCGCTGACAGAGCGTTCACCCTCGGTCAGCAGGCACAGAATCATCAGCCGGCTCTCGTTACCGAGCGCTTTCATCAGATCGGCCGCGTCGGCCGCATGTTCTTGCATCTGGCTGGCAGGTGGTGCGCTAAACGCTTGTTTGGTCGGCTCTTCTTTGATGGCTATCATCGTATCCACCCTTTATGACCCCGGCATCCACACAATATAGAACATGCTAATTTAGATGTCTATAAATTAGCGGATACTACATTAGCTTTTTTGATTGATAGCGGCTGGCGAATGGGCTTGGGAGAAGCAGAGTTACAGCGCCCGATCAGGCCGCCGCTTATTGAATGAGGGTTGCCGCCGCAGGTGCCATCTTGGCGTTATTGTGATCGGCGCCTTTGACGACCAGCAGTTGCCAATTGAACTGAGCACCGAGTTCTTCGGCGCGCGCCTTGCCCACACGATGCATCGCAAGCCCTCTAGCGAGGCGATTCGGACCCTGGCGTTCTGCCTCCCGCGACTTGCGCAGTTTGTCGGCGTTCACATCAGTATCTGCTCTTCCCTGCAGCAGTATGAGCGGCCTGGAGAAGATAGCCGGCATTTCGCCTCGTTCGATGCCTGAATCTCTCAGCCCATACGGATAGTCAATGCTGAAGTCCGGCATCATGTACCAACCGGCGTTCGCAGCGATAAGCTTGCTGGCTCTTGCCTCCGGTACGTAGAACATAAAACGGTGCACGAACTGCGAGCCGGCCGAGTGCCCGTACAAGACGTAGTTGTTTTGTTCGCCACCGACTCGGCTCACAATTTCGTCGAACAGCGGCTCGATCAGCGAAAAAGTCCATTCGTCTGTCGCGCGTTGCTTACCCGTCTCCGGATCAAAGACGTTGCCAAGGTTGTAGGCGGCGGATCCTGGAAAGTGGTCCTGCGACAGGTACGGCACGGCCACGATGAAGCCCTGGGTCTCGGCAAGGGCGCTCCAGTCTTTGTAATAGCGCGGCGCGTCACGGCTGGCACCGTGCATGACGATGACAACAGGCGTTGATGCATCGTGCTGCATCGGAACATAGGTCCTTACCGGCACCGGGGGTCCCGCCCAGTTCGAAAACATCCACTCCGCTTCGCGATACTTGTAGCCCTGTACCGTCTGCCACGCCACCTTTTGAAGGTACATGGCGGTCTCTTCGCCAAGGCCTGCATCGTAGTCGAGCCCTTCGGGCGTTTGCTGGTAGAGCGCGGCGAAAAAGGTACACGCGGCGAGGTAAGTGCCCGCCCGCGACGGATGCCGCGCGTCCTCGGTACGAAGCGAGATTTCCGGTCGTTCGCTTGTTACCTTGGCGAACGCCAGTCCTACGGGCACGACCTCGGCATCCAGCTCGCGGCCGATATCGGTATAGGCCTTGTCGAGCAGCGCCGTCATTTCGGGATTGCCTGTGTACGCCCAGGTCATGAAAAACGCCGGGCGCGTACCCTGCTCACGTGCGAAGCCTGCAAACTTGCGCGCCGCCTCTCGAAACGGCTCGGCCGTGTCTTCGCTGATGGGCCCGAGGCTGTGCCCCTGCATGACGACGACGTCCCAATCCTCGGCAGAAAGGACGTTCTCGAAGCCGCCGGCATGCTCGGGAAGACGCCCGCCGGATATCGTCTTTATGCGTGAGCGCGCGGTCTCCGGCGTATGAATGCCCGATGCCCAGACCAGCTGCCGATAGTGTTTATGGAGGCTGTTGTTGTAGTAGGTAAAGCTGTTGCCGACGAACAGGACCCTGGCGGGTGGTCCCTCACTGAGCGTGTCGTCAGCGCTGACAACTGCCGGAAGGCCCAGCAGAGCCAGCAACAAAAAGGGGGCAAAGCCCCCTTTTCGTCTTAACAAAAGCGACACGGTTAGAACCGCATCCTCACGTCGAGGTACATGTACCGCCCGGTGTCGCGGTGGGCATCCGACCAGTAACCGAAGCGGCAATCGCACAGCGGTGCGCGCTCGTCGGTCAGGTTGTTAACACCGAGTCGGATGCGCGTTTTTGAACCGAACGCTTCGAAACCGTAATCAACGTTGGCGTTATAGGTCGTCATGGCCGGCAGCCACCAGTTGACCGTCTGACCATCCACGCTGATCGCCGTGTCGGCATCGTAGAATTTACCGAGCCTGAGCGCGGAGACGTACGCACCCCAGTCTCCCTTCGACCAGCGCACGCTGGCATTGAGCTTCTCTTCCATGTTGCCTTCGCGCTGCAGCAAATCGCCATAGCCACGTAACGCGATCGTGTCCGGGAGCTCGCCACTATTCAGAGCATCCTGCGTTTCCTTGGCGACACCCGAGCTGCCAAGCTGCGTATATTTGTCGTAGAACGTACCAACAACCTTAAAGTTGAAATCGCCGAAACTGGTTTCAGTGTCATAGTAGACGCCGATATCGTAGCCCTCGATCGTGCGGGTATCGAGGTTCGTGTAGGTGTCCTCCACGAAATCAATGTCGCCGCCCGGGCAGACGCCGGCTGCAAGATAGAATGGAATGTCATCAGCATCGATGTCGTCTCGGCCCAGGGCCGGGTTGAACGTCTGGGTACAGTCGCTGGTACCCGCCCGCAGGCGTAACAGCAGGTCGTAGACAGAGTGGTTGTTCTCACCGAACAGGCCGATGCTGTCCTCTTTCTCGATGGTCCAGTAATCAAACGTAAAGGTCAGATCCTCCGTCGCGTCCCACACCAGGCCGATCGAGGTATTGGTGGATTCCTCTGGACTCAGGGTCGAGCTGCCGCTGGCCCGACGCTGCACGCTGGGCGTGCAATCAGTATCCAGATTCGCGCCCGTTTCCAATTCGACGTAATCGCAAACAGAATCGATGCGGGTGTTTTGGCGCACCACCAGTGCCTCGTTGATCGTGATCAGGTTCGGGGCACGGAAGGCCTCGGACCAGGAACCGCGAAGCAGTAGCGGCTCCATAGGCCGCCAGCCAAACGCGAACTTGCCGACCGTGGTATCGCCGACATCCGAGAAATCCTCGTAACGGAGAGCCAGCTGTACGTCCAGAGTCTCCAGGACCGGTATGGCGAACTCGGTGAAGAGGGAAGTTACGTTGCGGCTGCCACTGTTGTCAGCGGTAGGGCTGGAATTCGCCACGTCCGAGACGATCGGGGCCGTCGCTCCCTCGTAAGAGGTATACGCGGTGGTGCCATCAAGGCGCGAGTCGCGATTATCTTCGAAAGACTCTACGCGGAACTCCATGCCGGCCAGGAAACCCACGGGGCCTGCCGGCATCTGGAACAGCTCGGCATTCGTCAACTTCAAGTCGATCATCTTCAGATCGCTCTTGTCTACGCGGGAGACATCGATCAGCGCCGGCTGCAAGCCTTCAAGGTCCCCTTGTTCCCCGGCGAAAATGTTGTACGTATCCGGCGACGACGAGACCAAAAGCTCCTGCAGAATAGTATTAGAGATACGGTTGTGCGTGACGTTCTCGCGCCTGGCCTCGGAGACAACCAGCGCTGTCTCCCAGTCCCAGTCCCCGGCGCTACCGCGGAAGCCCTGTAAGATTCTGTAAATGCTGTTGTCGGTAACCGAGACTCTCGGCGCTTCGAGGGCGCGGAAATTGTCAATCTCCAATGTCGCACCCGAATCGGGAATGCTGGTGCCGTCCCCCAACGTGTCCGGAAGTCGATTAGGTGACCCGAGAGACCCGAACGGGTTCCAGTAATAGTCCGGCCCAATCGCCAGATCGGAGGCGCCGATGCTGAGATAAGAAGCATCAGCATTGAAGTTGGATTTCGCCTCGTACCAGGATAACTCGGTGAACGACTCGACGCCATTCTCCATCTCGTGATTTATATAGAGGAACAGGTTGTAACGGTCCAGGTCGGAATTGACGTCCTTAAAAGTGTTCTTGTTATAGAGGTAGTTCCCGGATGTATCCGGCGCGCCGCATACGTCGGCGTTGATAACCCATTCGCAGCGTGCGTCTCCGGTTGGGTATGTGACAAATTCATAAGCACTGTCGGTGAGATCCCGGACTCCAAGACCAGTCCTGCCACTTGAGCTTAGCGTGTCAACGTCAGCACCATAAATATCAAGAAAGCGGGCTGCCTCCGAGCTATTGATTAACTCGAACTCCAGCTGCGGAAACGCGGAGTTGCTGCTGTAGTTCGTTCCGAATTCGGATTCCCATTCAGGGGGCACAAACCGCGAGTAGTTCTCGTCCGCCCACTTGGGATCGTCCTGGGCATTGAGGCGGTCGCGGTGATAGTAATCAGCGAACACGCCAACGTTGGTGCGATCGTCGTTGAAGTTCCCGCCCCATTCCAGGTTGAGCCGCTGATCGTTGCGGGAAAAATTGTCATAATCGTCGACGCGCGCCCTAATGGTGAGCCCCTCGAGGTCTTTTTTGAGGACCGTGTTGACCACGCCCGCCACTGCGTCCGCACCGTAAATGGCTGAAGCACCGTCGCGCAGCACCTCGACGCGCTGGATACCGTAGACCGGCATAGCGTTGGAATTGGCCGAGTTGACCGGCACGAAGGCGCCGCCAACCTCTTCGGTCTGGTAACCCGCAGAGTTGACCATACGGCGTCCGTTAAGCAGCACCAGCGTGTTGCCTGTGCCCATGTTTCGCAGGTTGAAAGCACCGACATCGCCACGCACCGAGTTCACGCCGCCGGAATGCCCTTCCGCCTCGTTGAAGAAGTTCTGACCAACTTCCGGCATCGCATCGAACAGTTCGTCACCGGAATTGATACCCATCGCCTCGATCTCGACGGCCTCAATCACCGATACAGCCAGTGCGTCGGAAATACCCGCGCCCTTGATCTGCGACCCGGTAACGGTGATCTCTTCAATCTTTTCGTCGTCCTCCTGCGCAACGGCAGGCATGGCGAAAGATATGGCGATTAAGCTCGCAGCAAACAGCCGGAACTGGCCGCCCACGGTTCGTGATAGCGATCGGAACATGACTTCCCCTCTTTACTGTTGTCTATCGGCTCTAGCCGATTATTGTCTATCGGCCTGCGCCGACATCT
>RCNG010001439.1_pt1 | contig 11803 bp, 14 predicted proteins | sample 2041371 | NCBI WGS metagenome assembly RCNG01 (sample SAMN09708227, study PRJNA481090) | Marine sediment metagenome, whole genome shotgun sequencing project. | biome: marine sediment; feature: ocean; material: sediment; isolation source: Sewage treatment plant 1 marine sediment (STP1) ... | reverse complement strand
CGATCCAAAAGGTCGTCGCTAATGGACTTGTTGAGCTTATTAGTGAACCGTTTTTAAGCCCCGATTTCTGAATCCCCGAACCCTGCTCCCGGAGAAACAATGGCAAGCATGCGCCCACTACGATGGAAAAGCCGCTATCAGATCCGCAACACAGAAATCGATCGGCGCAACCGGGCGTTTGTCGACTGCCTAAATAGCCTGATCGGCGCAGCCGGGCAGCGTGAGCACTGTCAGGAGATGGAGGATTTCATCGGCGGATTCATCGCCCGAGCCGAGGAGGCACTGCAAACCCGCCCGACCGACCGCGATCTCAGCATCGAGTTCGGCCAGCACTTGCTGGATTCCCTCCCGCTCAACTCCCATGACGGCACCGCTTGCCGCCAGTGCGGCCTGTGCGACCTGGCTCAAGAAAAGACCGCCAAACACCTCGAAGCCCCCGCTCAGTGCCTTTTCAAACCAACTTGATGGCCTAGCCCTCATCGCTCACCGAGGGGTTTGCGAGTTGCGGCGGTTCTCACCGTCTCCTGGGATGCTACTCCAGGGTGAGCAACCTGAGACGCTGCCGCATGGGTGTGGCATTCCAGGCAGCGTCTCCGATCATCCGAAATGCGATCCGGCCCCGTTTATCGATGATATCGGTCGTGGGCAGCACCGCCACGGACCAGTGATCGGTCACGGACTTCTCCGGGTCAGGAAGCAGCGGGAACCTCAGATCGTTCCGCCTGCCGTACTCCGCAACCTGCTGCGGGTCGTCGCCGACGGCCAGTCCCCATACCTCCAAGCCTTCGGGGGCCATGGATTCGCTCAACTCCTGCAGCGCCGGCATCTCGGCCTTACAGGGCTTGCACCAGACTGACCAGAAGTTGACCACTACCACCCGGCCGATCGAGTCTGAAAGATCGTGTACCCTGCCATTGGTTGCAGTGAGCCGTAATGGGGGGGCCGGCGGCCTTGGATCGAAGGACTCGAGGCCGCGCCGCGCCGCCGCGATTGGAGCGGTATAGAGCAGCGGAAGCCCCGCGACGAGGCAGGCAAGTAGTCTGCGCCGACGGGTATCCGGGGCGTTCCCTAAGCTTGAAATATGAAACATCGGTATTCGCTTTGGTTGCCTAGTTGGTCTCGCCACTGAACTGGAACCATGTTCCGTCACCGTGGGGGTAATCAAAAGCATCATCCTCCGCCCTCTGCGACCAGACGGTCTTGTAGGCACCCCCTTTCTTCACCATAAATTCGTCGACGATGATGCTGTTGTACTTGTCGTTTGTGATCTGTCGCGCCTCCTGTTGCTGCACCTGTTGCGCGAGCGCTTTGCCGACGGATCCTCCACCGGCTACCTGGCGGCGCTGAGCGATCCAAAGATCAGCAAGGCATTGCTGCTGATCCACTCCCGCTATGGTGAAGGCTGGACGCTGGATAACCTGGCCAGAGAGATCGGAATGAGCCGGACCGCGTTCGCCGGTCGATTCCACGGTCTCGTGGGCCTGCCGCCGGCCAAATATCTCACGGCCTGGCGCATTCAGGAGGCCACCACCCTGCTCGAAGACACGACGCTGAGCGTCGATCAGATCGCCGAGCAGGTCGGTTATCATTCGGATGTTGCTTTCCGCAAGGCCTACAAGAATGCGACCGGGCTGACGCCGAAGCAGGTGCGCTCGAACAAGGCGGAGCCCCTGATCGGCAAAGCCGCCAGGCTGTTGCTGGCTCCTTTTTCAACACGGAACCCTTAAGAAGAACCCTTGCGCACCGAAAAACCCCTGTTCGGCAGAAATGAAATAACATGAGCGGACGCCTGATCGGCCTGCTGTTTGCCTGTTGCGCCGCGCTTGCCGCATCCGTCCTAGCGGAAATGCCCGGCGACGATCCCGGCGTCTCCACCAGCGACTTCCTCTCCCTCAGGCATGTCTGCGCTGCCACGCGCCGCTGGCAGAACAGGCCGATCAAGTGGTTGCCTGGCTCTCCGGAGCAGAGGCCGGCGGGAGCGACGCTCCGGCAGGCCGTATTCCCCACGCTCCCCTCTACAACCAAGGCTTGATCTGTGCCGGTTGCCATCTACGAAACTATCGAGTCTATGGCCCGCCCGGAAACGAGGCGCTGCCGCCCCTGGAACCCAATGTCCGTCTGCCCCATGACGGGGGACAGACCCAGGATGCCTTTGAAAGCTCCCGTTTCTGCGCGGCCTGCCACCAATTCGAGCCCGACGAATACGCGCTCAATGGCAAGCTGCTTGAAAATACCTTCGAGGAGTGGAAGGCCAGTCCACAGGCGAAGGAAGGGAAAAGTTGCCAATCCTGCCATATGCCAGGGCGTCTTCACCTGTGGTGCGGCATCCACGACAAGGTGACCGTGCAGTCGGGTGTGGGGATTACGCTAAACGAGGTCGTCACCGGCAACAACAGGATCAGCGGTGTTCTGACCCTGACCAACACCGGCGTCGGCCACCGTTTCCCCACCTATGTCACGCCACGCGTGGTATTGGAGGCATTTCAGCAGGATGCCGGTGGCCAACTCATCGCCGGAACACGGCAGGAACAGGTGGTCGCCAGGCAGGTGAGCCTGGACCTGAGCCGGGAGCTGTTCGACACACGTCTCGCTCCCGGACAGAGCGCCCGGCTGGATTATCAGGCGCCCCCGCATCCCCGGGCCAGATCCCTCCTGTTCCGGATTCAGGTGGAGCACGATACCTTCTATCGGGATTTCTATCGGGCCACCCTGGAGAACGGTTTCAGCAACAAGGGCACCGAAACCCTTCGTCTCGCACTGCAAAACGCCGAGGCATCGGTCTATGTCCTGTTTCGCCGGGAGGTCGAGCTTGACGAGGGCAACAGACCCTAATCCTTCACCGGATAGAAGGCGACCGAGTCCGGAACCACAGGGTCGCGGCGAACGGAAATGGTGAACGGCATAGCCCTTGTGGCTGAAGGCGCCGCAAGCACCCTCTTTCGCTGCATCGGCGCGGGCATGCAGAACGAAGGAGAAGTTCTTCACCGCCAGCAGCCGCAGGATGCTGATCATTTGGAAGTAGCTGCCCTGCAAGAGGTCGAGCAACGCCTCAGCCCCGGGATAGCGCACGATCAGCAGTCGTTCGCGATCCTCGGTGCTCTGTATTCGGCGTGTTTAGCGCTTCGAGCAGGATACGCCTGAACAACATGGCCCCATGGCTGTGTACGGTGGGGTTGCCAAAGTAGACGGCCAACGCATCGTTGCCGTGGGCCGTGCGGATCTCCCCCAGCCGCCGGGCGATTTCATCGAATGCCTGTTCCCAGGAGATCGCCACCCAGCCGCTTGCGGTGCGCTTGATCGGCGTCTTCAGGCGATCGGGGTCCTCGTGGATGTCCTTGAGCGCGAGCGCCTTGGGGCAGATGTGCCCGCGACTCAGCGGGTCTTGCTTGTCGCCCTGGATCGACAGGATCTGCCGCCCGTCGGTCTCGATTTGCAGCCCGCAAATGGCCTCGCAGAGGTTGCATGATCGATAGTGTTTCATCCCATCCTCCGCGATAGCCTCGTCCGTTTCGGGCAATTATTCGACCTCGGGCCGAGTTCGGCGCAACGCATTGCCCATGCGTGCAAAGGTGGCGCCGGGAAAGGGCGTGAACATCAGAAGAAGGCCCACCAGGGTGAGCGATGAGGCCGTAAACAGTGTCAGGTATCTCATGGAAGACCCCTCCGTTCAATGGCCGACGGCCGCACCTTTGCGCGCAGCGCGCCGGCATGCCGGGCCAGCAGGAAGGCCACTGTCACAGTTCCAGCGTCGCATTGCGGAAGTTGCCTTCCCGCTCGTCCGTGCGGCCGTCGATGTACTTGACGGACACCTTGGTGGCGGTAGCGTCGCCAAGCCCGGCGAAGATCACACGGGAGGAGTCCGAGCACAGGCCTTCGCCCGAGACATAGGGCAGGTGCAGGATCGTGCCGTCGTCGCGGGTGACCGTGACCATGGCGCCGACGGATTCCACCGTATCGGGCAGCCGAATCTTCAGAAAGCCGCTGTCCCCGCCTGTGCTGAGGAAAACCCTGGATGCGCCGGCGAGGTTGGCATGCACGAAGTGCGGCGGCGTGGTGCCGACGTTGGAGAAAAAGAAGTCGACCAGACCGTTGTTGTCGTAATCGGCAACGGCGATACCCATGGGGTAGGAGTAGAAATTGGAGTTGGGATTGTCGACCAGCTCGAATCGTTGCCCGGTGTTTTTCCAGGTACGCACCTGGCCGGTGTCCTGGGCGATCACCAGATCCAGATCGCCGTCATTGCTGTTCGTGAAAGAAAGGGTCTGCTCGCGGAATGTGGGAATCGCCGTTTCCCCCGGATCCACCTCATAGTCGATCTGGCGGTCCTGGATGGCTCGTCCGGCCAACATAAGCACCATGGCCACCATGAGAGTGGCCATAACGATAAACACGTATTTTATTACTTTTGTCACGGCTTAGCCCTTAATCTCAATATGCCAGACGCCAACCAGATAGAGCGGTGCTCCCAGAACACCATGCACGACGGGCAATCGATGGATAAAGGTAGCATCATGCGACATTGGCAGTCCATGCCGATTCATCCGCGTGACATGTCTGAACGTTCAATCTCCGGGTACAACTCGTTCAACGGAATGGACAACCCGTTCGGCTGGACAACCTGGGCATGGAACCGCTTCAGCTCCCGTGGGCTGCGCACCCCGCAGGAATGGGCGATGATGCCGACCTCTTTGGTCATATTCTTCACATAGTCGGCTACCCGGACTGCCTTGGTAGGCGGGTGCAGTCCCTTCTGCAGCTTGGGGTTATGGGTGGTGATACCGGTGGGACAGGTGTTCTTATTGCATTGCAGCGCCTGGATGCAACCGAGTGCGAACATGAAGCCCCGGGCCGAGGTCACGAAGTCCGCCCCGATGCAGAGCGCCCAGGCCACATCGGCGGGCGTCACCAGCTTGCCGGAGGCGATCACCTTCACCCGCTCGCGCAGACCGTAGGCGCTCAGCTTGTCCACCAGCAGCGGCAGACTCGAGCGCAGCGGCAGCCCCATGTCGTCGATTAGGGGCATGGGCGCGGCACCGGTACCGCCATCGGCGCTGTCGACGGTAATGAAGTCGGGAGCCGATTCGATCCCCTTTTCGTTGATCAGCGCAAACAGATTGTCCAGCCAGCCGTAGGCCCCCAGGACCGCCTTGAAGCCCACCGGCTTTCCGGTTACCTCGCGGATCCGTGCGATCACGGCCAATAGTTCCTCGTTGTTGCCGATGTCGAGATGGCGGTTGGGGCTGATGGCATCTTCACCCGCGCGAATACCCCGGATCTCGGCGATCTCGGGTGTCACTTTGGCGCCGGGCAGGATGCCGCCCTTGCCCGGTTTCGCGCCCTGGCTCATCTTGATCTCGAACATCTTGATGTGCGGATGAGCGGCTACCTCACGCAGCTTCTCGTCGCTGAGATTGCCATCCAGGTCGCGCACGCCGTTCTTCGCCGTACCGATCTGGAACACCACGTCGGCGCCGCTTGCCAGGTGCTGGAGCGACGCTCCGCCCTCCCCTGTGTTGATCCAGCAGCCGGCTTTGGCCGCGCCCTCGGCCAGGGCATGGATCGCCGGCCTGGACAGCGCGCCGTAGCTCATGCCGGAGATATTGAACAACGACGCCGTGGTGTAGGGCTTGCGGGCATAGGGGCCAATGGTGACCGGCTGGGCCTCCACGGCATCGGTGCCCAGGGTGGGAAAGGGGCAGTTGACGAACAGCACCTGGCCGGGGAGGTTGAGGTTGCGCGTAGAGCCGAAGGCCACCGTGTTATCGATGTCCTTGGCCGCCCGGTAGACCCAGGAACGCTGGGCGCGGTTGAAGGGCAGCTCCTCCCGGTCCATAGCGAAGAAGTATTGGCGGAAGAACTCTCCCACATGCTCGAACAGGTAGCGGAAGCGCCCGACCACCGGGTAGTTCCGGCGCACCGCATGCTTGGTTTGGGTCACGTCCACGACGTAGGCCATGATCGCCCATAGGACGACCAGCCCGACGACGAAGATGAACAGCGCTGCCATGATCTCCAGCGCGTTGAGCAAAAAGTTGGTGGTGTTCTGGCTCATATCGGGTTTTCTACTTTTCTCGATGATTGACTTGGGGTTCGGTCGATTTTCCGGAACGAAATCGCCTTGGGGGCAAATCGCTCACAGTCGTGCCGAACGCATGACGATTAGTTTCTCCACGCGCATGTTGCCGAAGGTGTAGGGAATGCCGCCGATGCCGAGGCCGGATTCGCGCAAACCGGCAAAGGGCATCCAGTCCACGCGGAAGGCGGTGTGATCGTTGATCATCACCGCCGAGGCGGCCAAGCGGTTCGCCGTGCTCAGGGCGAAATCGATATTATTTGTGAAGACGGCTGCCTGGAAGGCAACGGGCAGGTCGTTGGCCCGGCGGATGGCTTCGTCCGCGTCGCGGTAGGAATAGACGCAGATGACGGGGCCGAAGATCTCTTGGCGGCTGACCCGGACATGGTTGGGCGGGTCCAGCAGCACGGTTGGCGGGTAGCAAGTCTCGGACAAGGGCTGCCCCCCGGTCAGGCAGCAGGCCCCGGCCTTCACTGCCTCGCCGACCCACTCGTGCACCCGAGCGACCTCTGCCGGACGGATCAGCGGGCCCACCTCGGTAGCGCCATCCACCGGGTCGCCCACGCGCATGGACGCCCCTGCCTCAGCGAGCTGTCGGGCCAGGTCTGCGGCGATCTCTTCATGGACGAACACTCGCTGCACCGACATGCACACCTGTCCCGCATGATAGAAGCCGCCCTTCGCCAGCGCCGGCACCATCGTGTCGAGGTCCGCCTCCCGGTCCACCAGCACCGGCGCGGCGCCGCCATGCTCAAGGGCGCATCGCGTGCCCGGGGCCAGCCGTGAGCGCAGGTGCCAACCGACACGACCGCTGCCGATGAAGGAGAAGAAGGCCACCCGCGGATCGGTCGCCAGGCGCTCGGAGGTCTCGTGGCCGTCTGTCAGCAGCGCCTGAGCCCAACCGTCGGGTAGCCCCGCCTCACGCAACAGATCGATCAGGCGCAGACAACTCAGCGGGGTATCCTCGGCCGGCTTCACAACCACCGGGCAACCCGTGGCCACCGCCGGTCCCACCTGGTGCACGATGAGATTCAGCGGGTGGTTGAAGGCGCTGATCGCCACCACCACGCCGATGGGCTCGTGGGTCGTGAAGGCCAGTCGCTGCCCCGATGCGGGCGTCAAGCCCATGGGGATCTCCACGCCGGCCTCCGAGCGCAGCAGCTCGGCGCAATTGCGCAGACCGTCCACGGCGCGTGCCACCTCGGCACGGGAGTCGATCAGGGGCTTGCCGCCTTCCCTGGCAGCCTCTACCGCGAATGTCTCGGCCCGCTCGCCGAGCAGCTCGGCCGCCCGGTAGAGGATCTCCATGCGCCGGTCGGCGGGCAACCAGCCCGCGCGATCCATGAACAATTGCTGGGCCACGCTCAGGGCCTGTTCGACCCCGTGTGTATCTACCTGATCCACGGTGGCGATCAAGCCACGGTCGTACGGCGCGACCACTTGCACCCGTCCAACCGGCTCGACGTTGCCAGCCACCCGGTGGCTGTAATGTTGCGTGTTTTCGTCTTTCATCGCTATCGCACCCTCAGATCGGACAGACCAGTTCACCCAGTTGCCGGGTGAGCTTCATGTTTTCGGCGTAATCCACCGGGCAATCCACCACCGCTACCGTGCCGCAGTCCAGGGCCTGCTGCAGCACCGGCACCAACTGCCCGGCGGACTCGACCCGGAAGCCGCGGGCGCCGAAGCTCTCGGCGTATTGCACGAAGTCGGGATTGTTGAAGTCGATGTGGACGATCTTTTGTTCCGGATTGCGGTGCCAGAGATGGGGGTGGTATTCCACGATGTCATAACCCACGCAGATCACCACGTCGGCGTGATCGAAGCCGCAGCCCACGTAATCGTGCGCCGCCAGGCCGGCGGCGCCGAGGGACATGGGGTGGCGCCGGGGGATGGTGCCCTTGGCCATGAAGGTCATGGTCACGGGGATGTCGGTCGCCGTGGCGAAGGCATCCAAGGCCGCGCTGGCCCCGGCACGAATGACCCCGTTGTCCGCCATCACCAATGGATAGCGGGCGTTGGCGATGATCTCCGCCGCTTGGGCGAGCTTGGCCTCGGGCGCCACCGGCGGCAGCGGGTCCTGCACCTTGAGCGGCTGCTTGCCCTCCACGGGCTGCGCGGCGATGTTTTCCGGGAAGTCATAAAGCTGCAACCGGGCTTTTCGGCCTTGGCCACCTTGAACGCCTTGCGCACCACCTCCGGTACGATCTCCGGCTCCCGCAGTTGCGTTGAGTATTTCGAGATCGGCTCGAAGAGACTCACCAAATCCAGAATCTGGTGGCTCTCCTTGTGCAGGCGGTGGGTGGAGCCCTGACCGGCGATGGCCACCACCGGGGCGCGGTCCATGTTGGCGTCGGCGACTCCAGTGATCAGGTTGGTGGCGCCGGGACCCAGCGTCGCCAAACAGACCCCTGGACGTCCGGTCAGGCGGCCGTAGACATCGGCCATGAAGGCGGCGCCCTGCTCGTGCCGCACGGTGACGAAGCGGATGCTGCTGTCGAGCAGCGCATCCATGACGTCGAGGTTTTCTTCGCCCGGGATGCCGAAGATGTACTCGACGCCTTCGTTCTCCAGACAACGCACAAAGAGCTCAGCGCAGCGCATGACGTGATTCCTGATGTTATTGGATCGGGCCGGCAGCGGGTTTGGCGATATGGGTGAATCCGCTGTGTGGTACTGCCACTTTTCCGCGAGCGGACTTCAAGACAAGACCGGGTTTGCCGGCAGTGTTGTTCAAGTACCCGAACTATAGGACGCCGGACCCGACAGGGACCAGGCGTTGACGTCAAATCCGTCCGATCGGACATAGGTTGCGGATGATCGATCATAGTTCAGTGCGGCCCCGACACGCATACTCCCCAACTCGATCACAGCCGACCTTTTTCCGGAGCACGAAATTCAATGAATCGGCGGCGGCAACTCAGCCCTGGAGGCCGCCATCGAGATGAGCGGCCTGGCGGCCCACGTCAGCCTCATCTCCCGCGGCGAATGGTCCGGCGACACCATCCTGCACGACAAGGTCAGTGCCTCGGATGTCGAAGTGATGAAAGGCTTCGATCCCACCGAGATCCACGGCGACCAGCGGGTCACCGGCCTCAGTGTCAGGCAGCGGGACAGCAGCGTGGAGCGCAAGCTGGAGGTTGACGGAGTGTTCATCGAGGTCGGCCTGGCCGCCAGTTCAGAATACGCGCTGGACCTGTTGGAGGCCAACGGACGCGGCGAGATCCATGTGAACCGGGAACTGGAAACCGGCGTGCGTGGCGTATTCGCGGCTGGGGACGTGAACGACGGCCGGGAAAAACAGGTGGTGGTGGCCGCCGGCGAAGGCGCGCGTGCAGCACTGGCCGCCTTTTCCTACCTGGTCCATCAGGTCTGACGCCTCAGTGACTTGAGAGTGGCACATAGTGGTCAATTGCCGTTTTTGGGTTAAATGCCTTGGTCGGTGACTGCCTCGAGGCAAAGCCCACCCGCTCAACAATCCCAATCGCTAGTAGTATGGTGTATACATGAGATCGGATATCATTTTTTCGACATCCGCCGGGCGTGGATCACGCGCTAGGTTCTGTTCCCATGCCTTCTCGGCGGTGCATTCCGCCTGTGAGGTCGGGTTGGATAAGGCGAAAATGACCGGTCGTGGATTGATCTCTCCCATCAACCGCAGCGCCTCCTCGGTGAAGGTGCCGGGTGCCCCCGTGGCACCGATCAGCACCTGCGGCTTGATCGTCCCGATCGCCTCTATGAAGCGACTGCCTGCGACCTCGTGTGCATACGGCAGGTTGTGTGGCGCCAAGTCATCGCGTGCCTTTACCACCAGTCCGAACTGGTCCACAAACCAGAGACGCCGACGCGCTTCCTGTTCGCTCAGGCCCTCGTGACGCAGGGCGATCTGAATCAGGTCGGCAATACCGGTGGCGGCCGAGCCGGCGCCCAGGAACATGATCCGCAGATCGGACAGATCGGACAGATCGATACCGGTGATACGGCTGGACGCGAGCACGCCCGCCAACGCCACGGCCGCGGTGCCCTGAATGTCATCATTGAAGCACAGCACCCGATCGCGCCAAGCATTCAATAGTGCATAGGCGTTGGGTGTGAGGAAATCCTCGAATTGGATCAAGGCGCGTGGAAACGCATCCTGAACGGCGAGCACGAATTCCTCGACCAGCGAATTGTAGCTCTCACCGGTGATGCGGGGCTGGTTGATGCCGAGGTACAAAGGATCGTTGCGCAAGGCTTCATTGTTGGTCCCCACGTCGAGCATCACCGGCATACACTGATGCGGCTGGATACCGGCACAGGCCGAATACAGGGCCAGCTTTCCGAGGGGAATGCCCATTGCGTTTGCCCCCAGATCGCCTAAACCGAGAATACGCTCGCCATCGGTGACCACGATCAAACGTACATCCGTCTCGGGCCAGCTGTCGTCAAAGCGCGGGAGCCGATCTGTACATACCGTGATGCACCGTGCGGGTTTACGTATCGTCAACCCATCGCCCATGCCGCCATGGATTCCACCGCGCGAGTTACCCGGTTGCAATAGCGCCGCACAAACCCCTTGTCCACGGTCTCCTTGGCGGCCTTTTGTAACGCTATACCGCCGTCGAAATCGACGATGGCGACGCGAGCGGAAAGCTCCCGCGCGGCTCGCCCGAAGGAATGCCCTGGCAGTACCGCCACCCCGGTTTCTTCCAGCAAACGCTCGCAGAAGCCCTGTCCGTCTTCGATGCCGCGACTCGATAGAGTGCCGCGATGGGGCTCGAAACGCGGAAACAGGTAGAAACCGCCACTGGGTTGGCTCAGCATCGCGCCAGCATCCGACAGCGTCTGGAAGGCGTGTTCGGACAGAGCGGCGAGGATACGTCGGCAGTGGAGTAGGTATAGATCCATCGCCGGGTGCTCTTCCAGGGCGGTAACCGCGGCATACTGGATGGGTGCGCTGGTGGAGGTGAAGGTCTCACTGGCGACCGCCGCCATCGCGTCCGCCAGCCAGCTCAAGCCCCGCGGAAAGACGAAGAAGCCCGGCAGATAGTCCTTTTGATGGGCATTCCGCATCAGGCTTTCACGGACATGATCCGGTACGGGAAAGGGTGATTGCCCCAACCCCAGCCGGTATACCGACCGGCCCTGCGCGGCGAGCCGGCATGAACGTTCGTTGATCGCCAGGGTGGCGGACTCCCCCATCCCCCTGACATTCAGGTTGAGAAAGACCTCGGGAGAGCGCAGTAGATCGATGGACATCTTCGGTTCCTTTGTTGGGTCGCCTGCTCAACGCGCTTCAAGCAGGTAGATCGCGAACAGCCCATCCTCATCAATCCAGTGGCGCACCTCACGGAAGCCGGCGCTCGTAGCCAGGACAAGGAACTCCTCCGGCGCGTACTTATAGGAGTTTTCCGTATGCACCGATTCGCCGGCTTCGAGCTCGAAGCGATGGCCGTTCAGGCGTAGGGTCTGAGCGCAGGTGCTGACCAGATGCATCTCGATGCGGCCGATCAGGGCGTTGTAGATGGCGCGGTGCTCGAAGGCTTTCGGCTGCAGGTCCGCGTCCAACTCGCGGCGCATGCGGTGCAGGAGATTGAGATTGAATTGCGCCGTTATCCCGGCGGCGTCGTTGTAGGCGGCATTGAGCAGTGCTTCGTCCTTCTTGGTATCGACCCCGATCAGGAGCATCCCGCGGCGACCTAGCACGGCGTGGACCATGGCAAGGAAGTCGCCAGCCTCTCCAGGGTCGAA
>RCNG010001435.1_pt1 | contig 11811 bp, 9 predicted proteins | sample 2041371 | NCBI WGS metagenome assembly RCNG01 (sample SAMN09708227, study PRJNA481090) | Marine sediment metagenome, whole genome shotgun sequencing project. | biome: marine sediment; feature: ocean; material: sediment; isolation source: Sewage treatment plant 1 marine sediment (STP1) ... | reverse complement strand
GCGATCAGGCTGATGAAGAAATTCGACAACGCGACCACGAAGATGAGCGCCAGCGACATGGTGACCGCCGGCGCGACCTTCGCGGTGACTGCAAGCGCCGAGCAGATACCGAGGATCTGGAGCGTAATCGGATTGTTGTCGACTAACGGCTCAATCAGTGCGTCTATGTTTTTCGCCATACCTACTGTTCCGCTCCGATCCGTGCCAGATAGGGCCCAAAGCCCTGTTCTCCCAACCAGTAATGCACCAGGTTGGTCACGCCGTTGCTGGTGAGCGTTGCGCCGGTCAGGCCATCCACCGCGTATTCAGCCTCGGGTGCGCCGGGGTCGACGCTCCCCTTTTTTAATTTGAACTGCACCTTGCCATCGTCGGCAAGGGCAATCTTGCCCTTCCAACTGGCCTGCCACTTCGGATTCTCGACCTCCCCTCCAAGCCCAGGGGTTTCACCGTGTTCGTAGAAGCTGACGGCCTGCACGGTGCGGCCGTCCGGGGCCAAGGCAATGAAAGCATACATCGTCGACCACAGACCGTAGCCATACGCCGGCAGGACGAAGGTCTTCGGCTGGTCGTTTTCCCGAACGATGTACACCGGCGCGTACTTGGAGCGCCTGAAGATGCGTGCGATATCGTCGTCACCAGCAATAGCCACGCTGAGCTGCGGGTCCCGTGCCGCTTCGCGGGGGTCAAACGTGGCGGCGTCGATATCGTCTGCGTATTCACCGGTCCTGAGATCCACGATCTTGGTTTCAACCTGTTTGAACAGGTCGTCGACGTTCTGGCCTTCCTCGTACAAACCAGCCACCTTGAGAATCTCGGTTCTCTGGGCGAGTAATTTGTTCCGCTCTTGCAGCGGGCGAAGGAGGACCGAGGCCGACGCGACCGCCACCGAACAAACGATGCACAGGACAACCGCCACGAACAGGGTTTTCTGTGGGCTGTCGTTGGGCATCGCCAGTATACGCGAAAGCCAGTTGCCCGATGATTTGGGGGACTGCTCAGGCACTGCGTCGGATCCTTCTCCGGACATTCGCCTTGATGACGAGGTAGTCGATGAGCGGCGCACACACGTTGCCGAACAGGATAGCCAGCATGACGCCCTCCGGATAGGCAGGGTTAACGACGCGGATAAGGGCGGTCATGATCCCGATGATCGCCCCGAAAATAAACTTGCCGGTTGTCGTCATCGACGCGCTGACCGGGTCGGTGGCCATAAAAACAAGGCCAAACATGACGCTGCCAAGGACCAAATGCCAGTAAAACGGCACTCCAAACGCCGGGTTGGAATCGCTGCCGACCAAATTGAACAGGAGCGTGGTCGCCGTAAGCCCGAGCGCTACGGAGAGCATGATCTGCCAAGACGCTATGCGCGTGTAGATAAGAAACGCCGCTCCGAAAAGACACGCCAATGCGGATGTTTCGCCAATGGACCCCGGGATGAAGCCAATAAACGCCTGCGTCCAGCTAACCCCCGACGTCGTTAAGGCTTCGGTGCCGCCTTGGACGGCAACGGCGAGCGCGGTCGCGCCGGTGAAACCGTCGACCGGCACCCAAACGTCACCGGTGATTTCGCCGGGATAGGCGAAGAACAGGAAAGCGCGTCCGACCAGCGCCGGATTCAAGAAGTTCTTGCCGGTGCCGCCGAAGATCTCCTTGCCTATCACCACGCCGAAAGAGATCCCGAGCACCACTTGCCACAAGGGAATCGTGGCCGGCAGGATGAGGGCGAACAACCAGGATGTAACGAAGAAGCCCTCATTGACCTCGTGGTTGCGCACCGACGCGAACAGGATCTCCCACGAAATTCCCGTCACGAAGGTGGCGATGTAGATCGGCAACCAATAGAGAAATCCATGGATGAAGCAGGCGAAGATATTCCCCGCGTTGTAGCCGATTCCCAGATCGGTCAACACGATGTGGCGCCAGCCTTCGCCACCGGTAACCCCCGCCGCGGCCATCGCGGAATTGGCCTGGAAGCCCACGTTGTACATGCCGAACAAGGCACAGGGTATGCTCGCGACCAGCACATAGATCATCACGCGCTTTAGATCGAGGGCATCACGAACATGGGGCGCGGAGCGCGTGACAATGGACGGGCTGTAGAAAAACGTGTCCATCGCCTCGTAGAGCGCGCCAAACTTCTCGAGCGACCCACCCTTCTGGAAATTCGGCTCGATATTGTCAAGAAAGCGTCGGAGCTGCTTCATTAGCCTTCTTTCCAAATGCGATCGAGGTTGGCCCGGAGTATCGGGCCGAAATCATGCTTGCCCGTGCACACGAAGCTGCACAGCGCCAGATCTTCCTCTTCGACCTCCAGGCAGCCCAACGCCAGGGCAGTGTCGGTATCGCCGACGATAAGCGCACGCAATAGTTGCGTCGGCAAGATATCCAGGGGCATGACGCGCTCATAATTCCCGATCGGCACCATCGCCCGCGGACTGCCGTTCTGCGTCGTGGTCATCCCGAAGCGACGGTTAGCGTCTAGATGAGAGAAGAACACGCGAGCCGTGGAGTACTTGTCGAGCCCGGGGCGGATCCAATTGAACATGTCGCGCTCGCGCCCCTGCGCCAACACCGTGATCTGATTGTGGAATCGCCCGAGAAAAGCCAGACCTGCTCGAGCACGCCGTCCATCGAGCGCCGAGCCGGACAACACCCGACACTCGGCGTCGATCAGTTCGTTTTCAACGATTGCGTCGGTGTTGGCGCCGAGCCGGGTACGCAGCAGCCGCGGCTGCTTGACGGCAGGGCCCGCCAACGAAACGATGCGTTCCGTCGAAAGCCGACCACTCTTGAACTGCCGGCCAATGGCGATGACATCCTGGTAACCGATGTACCAGACCACTCGCGATTCACTCACCGGTGCCAGGAAATGGATGTGCGTGCCCGGCAAGCCCGCCGGATGCGGACCTTCGAACGTGGCCCTGATCACCGATTTCGACTCGCCGGCCGGCGGATTGTCCTGTGGAGCGCAGCACAGGTACACCTTGCCCGATGTGAGCTTCGAGACCACCGTCATCCCGTCGGCGAAATCATCGGCCGCCGGCGAGATGATCCTTGCCGGGTCCGGCGCCAAGGGACGCGTATCCATCGCCGTAACGAAAATAGCATGCGGCTCCACATCGGGGTCGGCGACCACGCCGAATGGCCGAGTGCGCAACGCGAACCAGGTCCCGGAAACCAGAAGATTTTCCCGGACCTGTTCGCGATTCAGGCTCGCAAGCTCGTCACGTTTGTACTGGTTGAACGTCTCTTCTTCGTCACCGTCGAGGCGCACCAATATGGTGTGCAGGAAACGCCGCTCGCCGCGCACGATTTTTTCGACTACCCCCGAGCCGGGGGACGTAGCGACGACTTCGTGAAGCGCCTTGCCCTGGGTCAGAGGCTGGCCAAGCTTTACCCGATCACCTTCGTTGACGAGCACCGTAGGCAATCTCTTATGGGCAACGTAATCGTCGCGCACAACCGCGACGGAGGGAACAGGTGGCCCATCGTAGATACGCTGTTCCGGCTCACCCGAAATAGGGAGCGACAGGCCTTTTCGAATCTTGAATTGCATGCTCAAGCAGCCCGTAACAGCTCAGCTAACACGGTGGGGTTCGAAAGCGGGTGTCCAGCGTTCGTCGAAACCATCTTCCCGGCGCACAATCAATGAGGCGGCAAGATCGTTTGAGCGCGCGAACTCGTATCCCTCATCCGGCCCCAGAACCATGATCGCCGTGGAGAACGCATCGGCTGTCATCGCCGTGTCGGCAATGACGCTAACCGAAGCGAGTGGATGGGTGACCGGTCGCGCCGTACGTGGATCAACGGTATGTGAATAGCGCCGCCCTTCGTGCTCGAAGTAGTTGCGGTAGTCTCCCGATGTCGCAATGGCCCGGTTACCAAGCTCCACGACGCGGTACACCGAGCGCGAGCCCGGCACCGGGCGCTCGATCCCGACGCGCCACCCACCGCCATCCGGCTTGCGGCCACGCGCACGCAACTCGCCGCCAATGTCGAGCAGGTAGTCCTCTATGCCATGCCGATCGAGTAGTTCCGCCACACGATCAACCGCGTAGCCCTTTGCGATAGCCGACAGGTCCACCTGGAGGTCCGGCGCCGACTTGCGAATGGAAAGGCCGCTCGAGTTGAGGCGGCGATAATCGACGGTGCTCGCGGCATCGGCCAGCAATTCATCCTGGGGGACCGTCAACGTGCGGCCGGTGGAACCGAATCCCCAGAGGTTCACGAGAGGACCGACGGTAACGTCAAATGCGCCCTGGGTCAGGCCGCCAACCCTCAACGCCTCGTCCATCACGTTGTGCGTGTCGACCGACACTTCCGTCCAATCGACGGAGGCGGTCGTATTGAAAAGGGAAAGCTCGGAGTCGGATTGGTAGGTGGACATCAGCGCATTGATACGCGCGAGAACCGAACGAACCTCACCGTGCACGGTGCTTGCATCCGCTGCGCCCTCGCCAAACTTGACGCTGTATTGGGTGCCCATCGTCGGCCCACGCAGCGACGTGACACCGGTCCCGCGCTTCGACAGCAACCACGGCGCGCCAATCGCCAAACCGCAACCCGCAGCCAAGGCTCCGGTCAACATCGTGCGTCTTTTCATTTGCACCTCCCCCGAGTCACAGGAACCCGATGCCCCGCTGCAATTGGCCGCCCGCTACTCGCGCGAACGAAATCAGGTGAGCCGAACTTACAGGGTGAAAACTCGTCAGACAAGACCGAAGAAGCCGCCCGAACCGCCTTTGTCACATCCCCTTCGCAAAGCTCCGCTGGGCGTGATTGGGCCGCAGCGAGCCGAACCTGTTCCGCCCGACGGTTTTCCCGCAACTCAATCGCCAGCGTCGACGGCGGCACCCCTTAACACAAGAATTGAAGGCTGGATTCAGCTTGCCGCCCATCAAATGATGGTTGCGCCGATATGCGCGGGCGTGTTTCCGGACGGACGCTAAGGTGAACCAGCAACCGATTGGAGTCGTTGCGCGTCAGCGTGCGTCAGCTTGATCATGCCTCCATCGTGTTCGACAACTCATCCGCGCCCAGAATAGCTTGCCGCGGCAAACTTCCGACCTCCCCTGGATAGCGCCGTTATTCCCTCGTCATGCGGCGATAGTATCTCGCCCTTGAGACGTGCTGACGTTGAGTTCGGAGCCGCTCTTGATGAAGATGTCCCGATGCCCCAGCGGCGTTCGGATGCCGTGCGCCCGGTACTTCTCCCACATGGCGAGCAGGACGTCGCTGCGCACGTTGATGATGCCGTTCTTCGGATCGTCGATCCAGATCCGCAACTCCAGATTGGCCGAGCTATCGCCGAACCCCATCAACCGGCACACGGGAGGCGGGTCATCGAGAACCCGGGGGGTTTCGCGAGCCGCCTCGACCGCCAGTTCCATGGCCTTTCTGACGTCGCAATCGAACGAGACGCCGTACGGGGTCAGCAATCGCAGCCGGTCGTGATTGTAAGTCCAGTTGATGACCCGCTGGGTGATCAGGTCCTCGTTGGGGACCAGCCATTCGGTTCCATCCCGCGTCGTCAGCGAGACGTAACGCGCGTTGAGCGACGTTACCCAGCCAAACCTCTGACTGGGGTCCCCGGAAGGATCGCCAAGTTCGATGACGTCCCCGGGCTTGATCGATCGGTCGAGGAGGAGGATGAAGCCGCTGATCAGGTTGGAGATCGGTTTCTGCAAACCGAAGCCGACGCCGATGCCGACGGCGCCGGTGAACAGCGCGAACCCGGTGAGGTCGATTCCGATGCTGGTGAGCGCAATCAGGAACGCTCCCGTGACCAGTCCGATTTTCACTGTCTTGCCGGTCAGCACCTGCAGCGATGGCGTTAGGTTTTCCGCGCGGCGGATTCGCTGCTCGAGGAGGCGCGAGGCGGTGAATGCAAACCACAGGAGTACGGTAAGCTCGACCGCGCCTTTCAGTCCCTCCAGGACCGAAATATGAACGTTTCCGATCCGGATGCCGATGCCATCGAGAAACAGGAGCGTCGGCTCGAGCAAATCGAGGATGTTGAGAGTCGCGACGGCGAACGCCACCAGGGCAATGAATCGCGACCAAGCGTCGTGCTGGATCAACACCGACGTGAGCCTGATCACGATCCACACCGCGAGCAGATTGGCACCCGTTGTCAGCACCAGCTGCGGCCAGTCCAATACGGTGGCAACGGTAATTAAGATGGATAGAACGACCAGAGCGACGAACGGGAGCGCCAGAGCGATCGCCGTGTTGCCGAGCATTCTCAAGGCCTTTTCGGTCATTTTTCTTCGCTTAACGAAGCGTCTAAGCCATCGCGTCAGTGGTCGCGACAGAAAGAGAGCCACGGTGAACCCGGCGGCTGCCGCGGTGATCTGGACCAAAGTGGACCACACCAGAACCTGGGTGAGGAACCAGTGCTCCGCCTGCATCTGCAGGCTTTCGAGGGCAATGAGGTCAAAAAGCTGGTCGAGTCCGTACATCTTCGATCTTTCCTCCTTGACGACAATTCTGGCGCGGATCCATCGGGACGCCGATCGGACGCTTGGTTCGGGGGTTCCGGTTCCGCAACCCCACGACTTCCGCCTCAGATGTCGGCATGATAACGTTCTCTCTCGATTTCCGCTTGCGTGGGAGATGACGGGTGGTGATGTGGCGGTGGGCGAGTTTGCGGTTCATGGCAATCTTGGTCGGCGTCTTTCTCGTGTCCGGAACGGTGACGGCCGAAACGGAAAAGCACCTGATTGCCATCGGTACCGCCGGCAAGGACGGTGTCTACTACCCGGCCGGGGGCGCCATCTGCCGGATGGTCAACGAGCACCGCATGCGCCACGGCGTCCGCTGCGTCACCGAACCCACGGAGGGTTCGATCGCCAATCTCAAGGCCATACGCGTCGGCGAACTCGACGCGGCGGTGGCCCAATCGGACTGGCACTATCACGCTTACAACGGCACCGGCGTCTTCGAACCGGTAGGCCCGGATAAAGAGCTCCGCTCGCTGTTCTCGTTGCATGCGGAGCCGTTCACGGTCGTCGCCCGCTCTGGGGCCGGCATCAGGACCATCGGCGACCTGAAAGGAAAGCGTGTCGACATCGGCCGCCCCGGATCGGGGAAACGAGCAACGACGGAGATCGTCCTCGCCGCCATGGGATGGACGATGGGAGACCTCGGTCTTGCCGCCGAGCTCGACTCCGGTGATCAGGCCCGTGCCTTGTGTGGGGGCGAGCTCGATGCGGTGGTTTTCGTGGTCGGTCATCCCAGTCGGTCCATCCGGGAAATAGCCAGTTCATGCGACGTCATTCTCGTGCCGATATCGGGACCCGCCATTGACCGGCTGGTCGCCGCCAATCCGTACTATTGGCACACCACGATACCGGGCGGATTGTATGCCGGAAACCCCGAGGCCGTTAAAACCTTCGGTTTGGGGGCCACGGTGGTCGCTACCGCGCGCTTTGATCGCGGCTTGGCCTATCAACTGGTCAAGGCCGTCTTCGAAAACTTCGACAAATTCAAGAAACAACACCCGGCTTTCGCCACCCTCGACAAGCAGAAAATGATCGAAAACGGACTGGCGGCCCCGCTGCATGCCGGCGCACTTCGGTACTATCGGGAGGCGGGCCTCAAATAGGGACATGTGTCCCGACGGCGAAACGGACCACGAGGCCCCGATCGGTAATGGTGTCGACCTGAAGCCGCCACATGCTCTACGAGGCGGGCCTCCAGACCGCCCGCTCAGTATTTCCTTGCCTGAACGTAGAGGGCGGTGATCGTTTGTTCGCCGAGAGCTCTGCAGGCTTCGAGCCGGTGCAGTCCTTCTACCAGCACTAAGCGTCCTTCATCCTTGCGGACCAGAATCGGCACCTGCTGGCCCTGTTCGAGGATGCTTTCGGCCAGCGTCTCGACCCGCTCCGGGTCCAGAAGCTTGCGTCGCTTGACTGGAACGTAGATTTCCTCGATGCGGATCGTCACGTCTTCCATGGCTTCGCCCCCGTCACCACCGCCACCCTCGCGGGCCGAGTATAGACCTGCTGCTGTCCGCGACAAATGCAGTGATTATACGCGCCAGACACTCGGCGGGATCGCGCCCTCGTCCCATCCCTCAGAGGGTGTAGACGATGATCCCGAGCCAAACAAAACCGACGACGGCAAATGCCAGGATATCCGGCCAGTTCTTGGGTAGTTGATTACGCATAGAAGGGAACCCTGGTGATGCCATCGGTCGACCTCGGCCCAGTGGTGCGGTTCCCGGAACCTTTTCTCGCCATTTCCGTGTCCTCTTTATGATCTTCTTGTTGCCCTTGCCGGGCAATCTCAGCCGTCCGTTGCTAGCATCCGTCACGGCGAGCGTTGAGTTGATATGTGGTCTCCTGTTTTGCTATTCCAGCGATCAATGATCCCGTCGGTTGGTCAGCCCCAGGCCGAGATGCAACCCGCGATGGTACCCAATAAACCATTTTCCGTCCGCGTTCAATCGCGAGTCCTCGAACTCGAGTTCGCAAACAGCAATGTGGCAATGTTTCTCCATCTCCAGGAGAAATTACACCCATTTGGGTGTGTCGATCATAAGAATAATAACGAGCAAAAACCAGTCCAGGTTGAAAATAGGAACAACAGTATTAGACACAAAAAAATTATCCATAAGGGAAGGAAATCAAAAAGGTGAAAGTTGCTCATTATCTTAATAAATACTTATTTGTAATTTTTTTGTTCTTCGGTAAATAGTAAATATTTATCAATTTATTTATCTATAATCCCCTCTTCCTTAGCCCTGGTAACCAAACTCATACGATTCTTTACCTCTAACTTCTGGAACATATGGTAGATGTGTTTCTTTATGGTTTCCTCAGAATTGAAAAGCTTATCCGCAATTTCGCGGTTACGCAAGCCTTCTGCAATACATTTCAGTACTTCCAATTCTCTTTGTGTTAAGGTGGTAAGATTGTCTTTTTGTTTTGGTCTGGTGGCCGAAACTTTGGATTCAGAAGTTATATTTGCAGCTCTTTTGCTTGTCTGAATAGATTCAAAAATAGTATCTATAAAATCGGGGTGCACTCCATCTTCTTTTAAACGCATTAGTAAATCAGAAATCTCAACATGCTGTTCTGCAAATGGGCGAATCCATTCTCCTCCTGCCGCTAATTCAATTCCTGATTTAAGGGTATTATACGCTTCCTTTTCTTGCCCCAATTTTGTATAAACCTGAGCCTGGAGAATCAGAGTATCAATGGTCTTATCTTTGTAGTAAATTGACTCAAAAAACGACCTGTATTTTATTAATAAAGCCAAGACTTCTTCCAAATCCTTTTGTTGTCCTCTGGCCAATAGTACTCGGCACACTGTTAATTCGGTCACTTCTATGCACCAAAGCATACCTGGGTCAATTTCACTAAGTGCTGTTTTGTCAAGCCAGTCTGCTGCGAGTTTCATCTCCCCTTGTTTAAGTTGAAGTCGTGCTCTTCCAGATAATGCAGCAACTATACTAGAAGAATCCTTTGTATACTCTGCAAAATTGATTGCCTCTGTAATGGTTTTATCGGCGAGATCAGGTTTGTTTAGTGCCTCTAGTGCCAATGCTTTCATCACATAACAATCAACAACCAATCGGCTTGCATATTCATATCGAACATTGATAACACCTTCACTTTCTCTTACGACTCCTTCCATATCATTACTGAACCAACATATGTATTGAAGACTATGCCTGTAAAAACCCAGCATATAGTTGCTTAAGTGAGGTGTTTTACTCATCTCTTCAGTTGCTGTTTTTAAAAGCGGCAAATCAGCATTCCAAATGGCATAAAAGCCAATATTTGTTCTTGCTCTGCCCAATTGAACAGGTTCATCCCCTTTCAGGGATTTATTAATAGTCATTTTGTGCGCTGCCAACGCCTGCTCATGTTTTCCAACCATAAGCTTGGAAACAAACCAAAAAGTTCTGGCATCCCCTCTAAAACTGGTGTATTTTTCTGGAATAAATTTTAGTGCTTTTTCTGCCTCCTCAATTGATTCTTTACCTGCTCCTGAGTAAAAATTGAGCATTGCGTTGATAAAGGCCAAATATCCTTTTTCTGCATCATTTAGCGGAGTGTTTGATTCTAAAATAAACCCTAAAATTGCAGGAAGTTCGTTGAGTCTGTGACCTTTAAATACACTGTAAAATCTCGCAAACAATAAATTGATGGACGATTGTATCGCTTCTTCTGGTAGGTAGCTCAACCATTTATCAACCGTTAAAAAATTATCAGAATCGCTGACAACTTCCCAATTTTTGCTAATGATTTCCACTGCCCAATTCGTATCATTGGCTTTCATCGCATGATCAATTGATTCTTCAATTAATTCATTCCTTTCAAACCACAGGCTGGCCTTCGTATGTATTTCCTTTATACCCTGAGAATCCTTTCTTTTTACTAATTCATTTTGTAGAAAATCCTGAAACATATGATGGTAGCGAAACCAATTTCGATCAGTATCCAACGGAATAATAAATTGATTCGATTTGATTAACAAATCAATAAGTTCTGCACCCATTTTTTCGGATCCTTTCTCGCCTTTTGGCTCAACAATCGCTTCAATCAAATGGGCATTAAACCTGTCCAAAACGGAAATGGCACATAACTGATCTTGAATATGTTCTGGTTGATTGGATAAAACTTCAGGGAGCAAATAGTCAGCCAGAGAATGTATACCACCTTCCACAAATTGCAACGTCTGATCTATATCCTCCGTGCTCTTCATAGCCATAGAAACCAACCGGAGGCCGATAATCCAGCCTTCGGTTTTATCCTGAAGAAGATTAACTGATTTATCATTTAAATTAATTTGTTTTACCTGCTCGAAAAATTCAATAATCTCTTCATTGTTGAAGCTCAGATCATCCATCCGTATTTCCGTCATTCGGCCACTTAACGCCAAGGAATTGATGCTCAAGGGTGGATCACGCCTGGTGATAATACAAAGGTGCACGCATGGAGGAGGAAAACGTAGCCATTCATCCAACAGATTATGGATCTTCATTTCCTTTAGGAGATGATAGTCGTCCAGCACCAGTATAAAGTTCTGATCAATATTGCATAATTCATTGATCAGTGTGTTGGATAGCTCTTTGTCTGGAGGCAAAATAGAAGCATGCACTAACTCCCGGGTCTTTTCTAGTAGCCCTGGAAATTCTTTTTCTATGGCTGCAATTAAGTAATCCAGGAATTTACGAAAATCATTATGCTCTTCATCCAGAGATATCCAGGAATATAAGTACTCTGTTTGCTCAAGCCACTGACTAACTACTATACTCTTCCCATAACCGGCTCCTGCTGATACAATGGATAAAGGCCTGATAATGTTACTTTCAAGCTCATGGATAATCTTGGTCCGTACCACAAAATCAAATGAGATGGGCGGCCGTTGAAGTTTTGATTGTAATACAGATGTCTTTGTAAACGCTAAATCGTCAGTACCCGTGCTAAGCGCTGCGCGTGTAACTCCTGAACTTAAATATAAATCCCCTTTATTCACCTTTTCAATTGCCGTTAGCAATTCTTCGGGAGCTTCATCTTTTAGTAGGTATCCTGCTGCCCCGGCATCCAGCATTTTCTTCACATATATTTCACCCTTATGAATGGAAAGGGCAATGATCTTAATGTGCGGATCAATCGAAAGATACGTCAATTCAAATCTGACCTGATCGTTCCCTTTTCCCGTAGCGCCGTGACTGACGGCATCAGCGCCTTCAAGTTTTGCGATCTCCATCTGCCGTTTTGCAATAAGCGGACGGGCAATTGACTGCCAGCTTAATTTATACCGTATGGTTTATTTTTGCTCTGATTATTATGCAGC
>RCNG010001434.1_pt1 | contig 11818 bp, 12 predicted proteins | sample 2041371 | NCBI WGS metagenome assembly RCNG01 (sample SAMN09708227, study PRJNA481090) | Marine sediment metagenome, whole genome shotgun sequencing project. | biome: marine sediment; feature: ocean; material: sediment; isolation source: Sewage treatment plant 1 marine sediment (STP1) ... | reverse complement strand
AAATTGAGTAGAGCTAAGAAGATAAATGAAAAGTTGTACATCATAGGTGACGGTCCAAGTAAAGAGTATTTAGTTGGTTTGGTAAATAATAAGGGACTAGAAAACAAAGTTTTATTTTTGGGCCAAAAAAGTAATCCATTTATTTGGATAAAGAATGCTCAGATATTTATACTGTCTTCAAAGTTTGAAGGTTTACCAACGGTATTAGTTGAAGCTATGGCTGTTAATACCTATGTAATTTCGTCTAACTGTAAAACTGGCCCATCAGAAATTCTTAATCATGGAGATTGTGGAGATTTGTTTGAGATAGCTGATGTTGATAATTTAGCTAAACTAATTGATAATGGGTTATCAAATCCAGAGTATAGAGCAAATAAAATTAAAAAAGCAGAAAACAGGATAAAGGAGTTTAATAAAGAAAGGTCGTTAGATCAATTATCCCTTTTGATCGAGAATATTAATTAGTGAAAAATTGACCTGAATGTGTCAAATAGGATGTAACTGTTTAAGGCTCGATATTTTATCCAATTTTTGGTTTAAGCTTGTTTATTTCCCTATTCTTTATTTGGATTTTTCCGAAGGAAAACAGAACTTATTTGTCAAGGTTGTTTTTTCCACATCCAAGCTCCTTCTTTTTAATTTTTATGATGGCTTGCGAAAGTTTCAATGGGCACAGCGAAATCTTTGAAGAGTTATTGGCAATTTTTTGTGTTTTATATAGCATTCGTATATTCTACAGTCTAAAATAACTTCTTAAAGCCATTTGAGTATGAGGTGAACATTTTTAATTACGGTGTACTTATGGAGCCATAATTATAATTATATCCATGCAATCCTTTTGAATTAATGGGTCGTGGTTTTGCTTGGTTGGATACCTGTACTCATGACTCGTTAATGGAGGCCGGACAGTTTATTGAAACAATAGAAAAGCGTCAAGGATTGAAAGTGGCTTGTTTAGAAGAAATCGCATATTTTATGGGCTATATAGACGCTAAGCAAATTCTAAAATTGGCAGGACCTTTAATAAAGAATGGTTATGGTCAATATTTATTAAAATTGGTAAAAATAAGTAAATGAAGTTTGTAAAAACAGAAATCCCAGATGTAGTAATTATAGAACCAAAAGTTTTTGGCGATGAAAGAGGATATTTTTTTGAATCGTTTAACCAAAAAATATTTGAAGAGCATATTGGTAAAGTGAAATTTGTTCAGGATAATGAAATCAGTAAAATAAGGCATGCCAAACATATATTGGTAAGTTTTCAGGTCTTCAGCACTTAAACCATCTTTAGAGCCAAAGGCTTCTTTAAAGCCGAGGGTCTTCTTTAATGTCTTGTCAACATTCTGCAGTTGATCTGTCATCTGGTAGGCATAAGACATATAAACCGGATTGGTAAATGAAACCTGAATGTCACCACCGACCCGGGTGACTGCAACCCGTTGGATAGCGCCAAAGCCGCCAAATTCCGTCGCCGCAGCATTTTTCAACAATTCATCATTAGTCACTACCAAAACACTTGCATTGTCGTAAGGCTTGTGAACAGCAATCACTTTAAAACCAGCAGCTTTGAGTTTGCTTTGTGTCTTTTTCACGACATCGGCATAATCACCCTGCTCTATTGATGCCAGAATAAATGGCTTAAGTTGAGCCGCCATCAAATTGGCAGAAATCAACAGTATAAACAACACAGAGATATAACAGAGTATTTTTCTTAACTCTATCCTTCTGGGATCTGAGATGCGAGAAATATTTTTCATTTCCATAACAGTGTTCAAACTATGCATTACAAATTACCATCAGGCTCCTGGCCTGGCTTGATTCAGATGGCGAATACGTTCAAGAATTTTAAGACAAAAAAACAAATTTAAGAAGACTGCCTGCAAAAAACGTGCAGTTTAATACTAGCAGGAAATTCTTCACTATGCCTCCTTAAAGCTAAATTAATCAGCGGTTATTATTTTTTTCTGCATGCGTGTGAATTTTTTCTGTAATTGCACAAAATCCGTCTCAATGGGCATTTCAGGCAAGCATTGGCGCAAATAATAGCCATAGTTTTTACTAAAAAAACGTGGATCAGCAACCACCAGAATGCCACAATCATTAATAGCGCGTATCAGACGCCCGCACCCCTGTTTCAGGCTCATAGCCGCCAAAGGCAATTGATATTGATAGAAAGCATTTTTACCCTGCTGCTGCAGGTTATTTACGCGTGCCTGCAATACTGGATCCTGGGGCGATGCAAAGGGTAATTTATCTATAACCACACAGGATAAAGCTTCGCCCTTAACGTCTACGCCTTCCCAGAAACTGCTGGTAGCTAATAAAATAGCTCCTGATGCTGATTTAAACTCATTGACGAGTTGTTGTTTGGGCGCATCACCCTGAACCAATAGGTGAAAGTCTGATCCAGACAATATTTCCCTGGCTTCGTGCAGGGCACGATAACTGGTAAAAAGTAAAAATGTTTTACCCTGTAGCCATTCTATAATAGGGTATATAGCCTCAATGACAGATTTTATATAACACGCATCACTGGGTAGAGGTAAGTTCTGCGGTGCATAAAGAATGGCCTGGTGTGAATAATCAAATGGACTGTCAAATTTAACATAATCACTATAGGCCAACCCCAGTTGTTCAGCAAAATAAGAAAATAATGATTTATCCTGACTTTTTATTAGCTCATGGCTGTTCGTTGGCTCATGGCTGTGTGTCAGTTCAGGGCTGTTCACAGTCAGGGTTGCCGAGGTGAAAATCCAGCTGCCAGATGTGGATTGAATTTGCTGGTTAAATTCCCGGCCCAATGCCAGTGGTGTCAACTGGATTGCAAAGCCTTTATTGCGGCATTCAAACCAGTGAATCATGGCGGGTGGTGTTTTACCAACCAGTTCAATAAAATTGTTTAACAGATTTTCGCTGCGTTTATAGTAATTTTCCAGCTCTGCACTGGTGGCTGCCAATGGCTCAAGTAACGCTCTGAGTTTGTTCAGACAAAAGCATATTTCCTCACATAAGGGGCTTACTGTATCAGTAACTTCCGACCAACTGCCTCTTTGTCTATAGCGTCTGAGCACCTGAGCCAGATCATCCAGAATTTTCCTTACATCCTGAGCTAAAACTTTCAATTGATTGACGCCCCCGGCTCCTGTCTCTGGCATACCATTCCGCCATCCATGGCAATTACCGGGTATAGCTATTTTGGCCATCGAACGGCCTACATCCCTGAATAATTCTTTAATTTGTCGTGAAGAAATACGCCGGGAAAAGAACCGGGAGGCAATATCCGGCAGTTGATGAGCCTCATCGATAATATAGGCCTGCGCTGCAGGCAACAAATCCCCCAGAGTATCATTTTTCAATTTAAAATCAGCCATTAGAAGATGATGATTAACAATGAGCATATCAGAGCTGGCAGCCTGTTCTCTAGCTTTTAATACAAAACAATCATCATGATCGGGGCAAACACTGCCGAGACAGTTTTCTGTTGTTGAAGTGACCACAGGCCAGACTGATGCTTGTTCTTTGAGCATAGTAAACTCAGCAATATCTGCAGACTCCGTTTGTCCCAGATATCTTTTAATCAACTGTAAATCTGACTGAATTTGCTCATCATACCAGGCGTCATTCAATGCGTTTTCGAAGCGATACAGGCAGACATAGTTGCTACGGCCCTTGAGCAGACTATAATTTAATTTACGTTGCGTCAGGGATTCAAGAATCGCAGCAATGGCCGGTAAATCTTTATGATACAGTTGATCCTGGAGATTTTTTGTTCCAGTACTGATAATAACCTGCTTTTCAGATAAAATTGCCGGCACCAGATATGCGAAGGTTTTACCCGTACCGGTACCAGCTTCGCATAAAAGGACACTATTTTTTTGCCCTGACTGGGGTTGTTGCAGAGCTTGAGAAACCTTTTCGGCCATTTGCAATTGGGCATTGCGGGGAAAATAGTTACTAAGATGTGTGGCGAGAAGTCCGTTTTGAGAGAAAATGGCTTTCAGATCATGTGTCATTAATCAGTCCTGAGCCATCCTGGATAGGAATGCAAATGAATTAACAGTCCTGCCAATAAAGAAGTCAGCTAATTTTTTCTTCCTTAATATCTTCCTTAATATCTTCCTGATTCTTCCATTCCCTACTCCAGGCGAGAGTAGCAATTTTTTTAAAACGGGCAACAGTCATTGCTCCCTTTTTAGCTTTTTTACTTTCTTTGTCTACAATATTATCAGTGAGGGTCGCTCGATCTATTTCATAGATCTCAAAGGCGTCATAATCATCATCTAGCAGCACCAGCACGACACTATCCCAGTTTTGCTCCATCTTCAGCTGGCCAATACGCTGGGTACCTCTGGTATCACTGAAAATGGTACGTCCCTTTATCTGGATTTTATCTCCCTGCAGATCGCCAGATGTTTCAATACCAATTGCCTCATAACCAATTTGATCAGGAGCAGCTGCCAGATGTAACAGGCGAATCGCATCATAAACCGAGATTTCACCGCTCACACCCGACAGAGTTTTACCGGTGGTACGGCGATAATTGGCAGACAGTTGCCTTGCCTGCTGCATCAAAATATCCACCGAATGGGCATTATCTATGTTCTGTTGACTCATTACCTGGATAATTTTACCAAAGTGTTAATTATAAAGAGAACTTAGCTTTAATTTAACACATTTCCTGCCAGTTTGGTGCAAACTTCTAAAAATTTAAAATTTACCTGACATTTTATACTCTGGCTAAAGGCTATTATAACTTGGCTTAAGACTTTTATACCGTGGCTAAAGGCTTTTATACCGTGGCTAAAGGCTTATCAGGCAAAAAATTTGGTAAAGTTCTTATAGCCTTCCCGATCAGTACGATAACTGTTTACCGCCGCATCTGCATCTTCATAACCTAATGCCATACCACAAATCATTACTGAGTCTTCATCATAACCTAAAGCCTTTTTAACAATATACGGGTATTCTGCCAGTGCTGCCTGGGGACAGGTTGCCAGCCCTTGATCAACTGCAGCCAGCATTAGCGATTGCAAAAACATACCATAATCAAGAAACGAGCCTTTCTCAGCAATAGTATCCAAAAAGAAAAACAGCACCACAGGCGCATCAAATGCACGATAATTAGCCGCCCACTGATCATGTTGTCGTTGTTTGTCAGCCCTGCTGATATTCAATGCTGAATACATTTTCAAACCACAACTCTTGCGTCGGGCTTTATAGGGTTCTTTCCAGTGCCTGGGATAATACTGATAATCCATGACTGATTTGTTACCCGCTCGAAACGTCTCTTCCAGCAGCAAATCCAGCTGTTTTTTCTTTTCTCCTGTGACAACAGCAACCTGCCATGGCTGAGTATTAACCCCTGAAGGCGCGTGACTGGCCAGTTCCAGAATACGTTGAATTTTTTCCGCTTCAACCATTTTATCCAGAAAGGCGCGCGTGGATTTTCGTTTAAGAATTGTTTCGCTGAACTGCATATGACATTCCATATTAAGACCATAAAAAAGAGTTTTCTGAACTCTATCTTCACTGGTTCAGAGCTGTTTATTATACTGGCTCAAGGCTGGAGATACACTCAGAATTATTAAACGATGGCAAATCAACTGGATTTGTCAAAGCCAGCAGACCCGCATTAATGGCACGATTTCGTCCTTGTTCTTTGGCATCATACAAAGCTTGATCTGCGTGTGACAGCAACGTCAACCCCAGTTCTTTTATATCATCAAAACACTGGCCGGTCATTAAAGTTGAAACTCCGGCTGAAATAGTAACTCTAAGGACCACATTGTTATCAATCACCACACCATTCTTATTGACTGCAAAAACGATACGCTGTGCCACAAGCATGGCTTCTTCGTTGCCGGTCTCTGGCAGCAATAGAGCAAATTCTTCACCGCCATAACGAGCTAAAACATCATGAGCGCGTAATACTCCCTGAATCCTCTGGGCAACCTGACGCAATACATCATCCCCGACACCATGACCATAATTATCATTAACTGATTTAAAATGATCAATATCAAGAAAGATACAGGATATGGCGGCCAGGGTTCGATCCCGTCTGGTCAATTCCTCCGGTAATCGCTGATCAAAAAAACGTCGATTTCGAACCTGCGTCAGGGGGTCAGTTAATGTACTCTGTTTCAGTCGTTCAAGATTCAGGGCATTCTCAATACAAACCGCCATTATAAAAGCCAGCCTTTGCAAAAAGTCACAGGCCACATGGGGCTTAAAACGTGAGCGATTATAACTTCCGCAACAAAAAACTCCAATTATTTTTCCATGGCGCATCAAGGGTAATACGGCAATTGATTCAAGATTTGGCCGGTCAATCAACCACTGATGCTTTGCAATCAGATAGCCCCCTGTTCTGATTTGTGACGGCAGGTTACGTAATTTTTCCAGTTCAACCGGGAAATTAAGCAGAGTTAAAAAGATTTCCTCCGAATTATCCTGGAATTCTCCGGGTATCAAACGCTGTAGGGATAAATCCTGATCTTCCAGCAATAGGGCACAGGCATCAAGTTTGAATAATTGTAAATAATCATCCCGCAAAATTGTCAATACATCCTGAATAGATTCAGCCGCCATCAAATCAAATTCAATTTGTTCAAAACGTTTTAATTTTTGCTGATTTTCGTGGGCATTTTTCAAAAACAGATCGAACTGAGCCCTTAATCGCTCATTCTCATCCTGATTTTGCAGGTTTTGCCCTTTTTGAGAAGCGTAGAATTTATCCATATCAAGTCCCGTTACAATTACAGGACAAGTTTAGTACACAATATGATAATTTTCTAAACTCCTGCAAATCAGCAGAATTCTTTGTCATTTTTTTCTGACACTGTTTAATGGTCTTTTCTGACAATATCTTCAATCCTATCCTCTCAGTAGCGGTCATGTAACCGGAGTATTCTTATACACCTGTCAGAAAACCAGAGAAGAATAAATCGATACGCAGCTTAACGGAATATGTTCTCCAAAATCGCAACAAATACTGAATTTCAAAAAAAGGATTTTCACATGAAAACAAAACACGCTAATACAATGTCCGGATTCACCCTGATTGAATTATTGGTAAGTCTGGCTATTGTCGGGATCATAATGACATCAGCCATTCCTGTTTTTGCCCAGATGATCGCCCGTAATCAACAGACAGCACAATTGCATACCCTGTTTTCCCATCACCAACTGGCACGTTCTGAGGCCATCAAAACCAATCAGCGAGTGACTCTGTGCAAAAGCAGCAATGGCCAGCAATGTACAATCGAATCACAATGGCACGACGGATGGATTGTGTTTTCAGATACGGATCATAATAAAAAAATCAACAACAACGAACGAGTTATCTTTATTCAGCAAGCTCTGGCAAATAATCTCACATTGAAATACAAAGGTTTTGGTTCCCACAATTACATCAGTTATTTTTCTGATGGCCGCAGCAGCACCAACGGTACATTTACTTTATGCACTCAGTTTAAGGATGAAACGGCCAGGAGTATTATAATTTCCCGCACCGGCAGAGCCCGTCTGGACAACAAAGGCAGTGATGGTGGAACACTTGAATGTAGTTAAGTCATTGATTTTTTATGTTTGTTATAAAATTTCAGACATTATTAAAAATGTTACTTGACTTTAAAACCAGATTACATAGAATATGCTTCGTTGCTTGTTTATAGGAGTGCATCGTTGCTTGTTTATAGGAGCGTTGAAACAACTGTGCAACAAATTATTCCCCAATAGCTCAGCGGTAGAGTAGGTGACTGTTAATCACTTGGTCGCATGTTCGAATCATGCTTGGGGAGCCATACATAGTAAGGGTTGACGTACTTTTAGTCGTCAGCCCTTTTTTAATTTCTGGCAATCTGGGTGCTGTAATGAGTGCCTTTCAAGTTGACTATAAACCCTTTGGGGTTTAATACAACGATAATAAGCATTTGAATATAATAATAAAATAATTAATACAATTTTTTAATCCTGAAGAGAAATACCATGACAACTACATTGACTATCGTCAAATCCATCACTCTATTATCTGCGGCTTTGATCGCCCTGCTGGCTTTTGGTTTGCTTTTTAATATCACTATTTAATAATACATTTACCTTAGTAATATAGTGGGTTATTAAAAGGCCCGTTTTACCGGCCTTTTGAATTTATCACCCTTTCCTGTCCATAAATCCTACATCCTAACTGCTTGACTCTTGGTATTATTTACTGAAATCAAGCCGCACATAAGGATAAAGCATGGAAGACTTCTTCAGAAATGATGAATTTGGACTATTTATACTCAATCAGTATTTTGCGAATGAAGATAAGACTAATCTTGAAAAGCTGGAACAGGTATTTTCATCCATTGAAGAATTTAGTATGGCAATGGACAGTTTCAAGATGAGGACAGAGGACTGACTAATCCCATGGGGAAGCCAGTTTACAGAACGGGTAATTCAGAGCGTAAGGATTAGGAAAAAACTCTCAATGCTTGCTTTTGTGTGCACATCGGACGCCGCCACACATTGTCTGATCCGGGATTTTTTTGCTAATGATACGATATTTAGATTTATAGCTGATGTTTTGTCAATCTTTGTAAGTTATGGCAATATAGGTGATAAGTTTCCTGCCAAACTGAATTGACATAAACTCCTTATAGCCTGGACTGATGACTCATTATGAAAAAAATTAATAGAATTTTTAAGCTAATAGCACTTTCACCACTTTTGTTTAGTCATTTTGTATCTGCCAGTGATGAATGGACGTTTTTTCCTGTCTTTACAGATGACTCCTGGCAATCTGAAGCGTCACTTTCTGCCACGGCAGGTTATATGGATATAGGCAATAGTGTAGCCGGAGGGGGCGCGACGTATGGTCTTCAGTTAGCGTTTAATTGTCCGGTCTTTACAATACCAGGTGATAATGTCATTTTACAGCAGATTAACTTAAATTTTTATGATAATAATGATCTTGAGTTAACAATCCTGGAAATCAATCCACATTATTTCTGGAATGTCTCTGACGAAGTAAGGTTTGGGGTAGGTCCTGGTTTAGGCTATATCTGGACCGACACCAATCGTGGTAAAGATCCCGATTTATGGGCAGGTCAGGCTGGATTTGCTATTGAATATCGAAAAGATTCATTGTATGCAAGCTTTGGTTCTCGTTATCAATGGACTGAAAGTAAAACCATTGGTTTTAAAAAAGATGAAGACATGGATAATTTACTAACCACTATTAAAGTCGGTTATAACTTTTAATCTCTCTTTTCATGTAAAAACCAGTCAGTTTCAACAATTACCCGGGGCAGGCGAAAACACGAAGAAAATAAAATTTTAATTTCGTGCTTTCCCTATTTCTTGTTTTCGGAATTATTCTGCTTCGCATTTAATTTAGCAAGTATTGTGCCACAGGATATGATTCCCCAGCTTAAATACAGGAAGACCGTTATTAATAGTTCGTAACAGTTTGAACTTACAGGGAAGTGTTAGCATAAGGTAATAGTAGGCCAGAGGAATTGCATTAAACAAAAGGCGAGAATAACTTATATCTCGTTGTAATTGGTGGGATAAAGAATAAAAATTAATGATATGAGCGTCAATTTTTGCTTAAAATTGTCAACTCTTTGACGTCTGATAGTAGCTCATAGCTGAATTAGCTGAAAGCTCATAGCTGATAGCAAAAAGCATTTCAGTCTTTTAATCCCTTTTTCAGCGGTACTATCAGCTATAATCTCTATCAACTATGATCTCTATCTGTCAGCTATGAGCTATCAGCTAATTCAGCTATGAACTCGACTTATCGCTTAATATTAATCAATTCATTGAGAATTTCGTCACTCGTGGTAATTACCCTGGAATTCGCCTGAAAAGCCCTTTGGGTAGTAATCATTTTGACAAACTCCTGCGCAAGGTCAACATTTGACATTTCCACGGCGCTGGGGCTGATACTTCCCAGCCTGCCGCTCGTTGCTATGCCGGGGAGAGCCTGGCCGGAGGCAAGCGTTTCCGCATACAGGTTGTTCCCCATCTTGGATAGTCCATAATAACTCGGAAAATCCGCCAGGGCAACCTGGTAAAGAGGCGTCATCTGCCCGTTGGAGTATGCACCTGTTACAATACCTGATTCATCCACTGAAACACCTCTGAGTGATCCTGCTGGATACCCGTTCTGGGTCTGAAATGTAGTAACGGAAGTAGATGCATACCCTGTGATATCGCCAAGGCTCGCAGCGGCTGCATCGTAAAGATCCCAGTTTATCGCTTGCGGTGATGCAGCGCCATTTGTCAAAGTTAAAGTCACAGTTGCGTCCGCTAAAGGTGCAATCATATTTCCACTATCATCGAATTGAACTTGTGCTACGCTGACTGCTGCACCTGTACCAGCTGATGCAGGAATTGTAGCTGCAACATCCCAAGGAGCTATAGGGGGAGGTCCTGGAATGAGTGCCTGCCTTGTAAATGTAAGTGTCACAGGAACAGCATTACCCAAAGAATCGTAAAACACTTGTGACGTTGAATATGTATCACCCACTGCAGCTCCGGCATCAAGATTGATATCCATAGTAAACTCATCCGTAGCAACGGGAGGAGAAGTACTCTCGCTGGGAACACCAATATCCGTGATTGCGCCCAGTGTTAATGTTCCGTCCGGCGCTACTGCTGTTACTTCATATCCCTGAACCGCGAGACCATCCGGATTTCGCAAATCTCCATTTCTGTCAAAAGCAAATTCTCCGGCCCTTGAAAAAAAGGTTTGGCCGCTGTCGTCATTTACCATGAAAAATCCACGCCCGTTTATGGCCATGTCTGTTGGATTAGCTGTATTTTCAACCGTTCCCTGGCTCCATGATGGTGATGCGCCCCAAAATGCGACTCCCCTGCCTATGTCGTTTCCTCCCGAACCCTGCAAAGACTGGCTCAGGACATTTGCAAATGAAGACCTGTTCGACTTAAATGCCGTGGTGTTTACATTTGCTATGTTGTCACCAATGACCGTCATGGCTGTGGCATTTGCATTCAGCCCGGATATTCCTGCATATAATGAACCTATCATTTTTTCCTCCTCCTTTATTTTATTTTTATTTAAAATCTGTATCAATCACGTTTTTTGTTTCAGCACCTATAACTCTATTTAGTTCAATTGAGCCACTTCTATAACATCACCTATGGGAATTTGCATTTCCCCTGCCAGTAGATATGTAATACCATTTATAAAGGTTACCCCTGTTACCGTATCGCTAATGTAGGTTGCTGTCTGCACTTCATCGCCATTAGAATCAACAGCCATTACTTCAAATTTATAAATTCCTTCAGGAAGATCATTTCCATTGTTATCAGTGCCATCCCATTCAACGCTCTGTTTCCCTTCTCCCATCAACCCGTTTTCAATAACCTTAACAAGATCGCCTGCATCATTATAAACATTTATAAACACGGAACTCGAATCCTGGCTTAGTTCAAAATGAATCTCTTCATTTTCTCCGTTTTCCAGTTGGATTGAGTCTCCTGATGCATATATATTTTTACCGATAAATGAAACCGCCTGTGCATTATTTATAGATGACTGGTACATCTGAAGATATTGAAGGTTTTCATTTACAGTGGTAAGCTGCTCAAGAGAGCTAAATTCAGCCAGTTGACTCGTAAATGCAGTGCTGTCCGTAGGATTCAGCGGATCCTGATTTTGAAGCTGAGCAACAAGCAGGTTTAAAAAATCATCTTTACCGAGAGCACTATCCTTCGAGGACGTAACTCCACTTGTGTTTGAATTTAATGCGTCTACCGGGTAAACCAGTTTCTGGAGTATATTCGTCACAATTTTTTTGAGGGC
>RCNG010001431.1_pt1 | contig 11846 bp, 10 predicted proteins | sample 2041371 | NCBI WGS metagenome assembly RCNG01 (sample SAMN09708227, study PRJNA481090) | Marine sediment metagenome, whole genome shotgun sequencing project. | biome: marine sediment; feature: ocean; material: sediment; isolation source: Sewage treatment plant 1 marine sediment (STP1) ... | reverse complement strand
AAACAGGCGGAACCGGTGCCGGAATTTTCGGGTGAACGCGCCCTGGAGCTGCTTAAAATGCAGTGCGACCTGGGTCCCCGTTTCCCCGGTTCACTGGGCCATCTTCAGCTCAGGGAATTGATTGCCGCCATGGCCCGTGACCACGGTTTCCGTTCGTACAGCCTTTGCTTCGAAACCTCGGACCCACTTTCAGGGGAACCGGTCCAAGGTTGCAATATCGTGGTGCCGGTGGGACCCCAAGGGGGGGAACGGCTTTGGCTGGGAGCCCACTACGATACACGCCCGCGAAGCGATCAGGACCCGGACCGGGAAAAGCGGTCGATTCCCCTGGCCGGGGCCAACGACGGGGCCAGCGGGGTGGCTGTCCTGCTGCACCTCATGGAAATTTTGAGTAAGAACCCGCCGGTCAGTGGTGTCGATTTCATTTTTTTCGATGTGGAGGATTTGGGGGTCGCGGGGGACCCGCAGGGATTCTGCCTGGGCAGCAGGCACCTTGCCGAAACCTGGGAAGACTTCGGCAACCCCCTTTCCCCGGGTAAGCCCCGCGGGGTGATCGTCCTGGACATGGTGGGGAAAAAGAATCTGCAAATACCCATGGAAGCCTATTCCCTGGCCTATGCCCCCGAATGGACAGCCACAGTTTTCGACCGGGCGGATCAACTCGGCCTGACCGTTTTCCTGCCTGCCCAGGGCCCGGCCGTCTACGATGATCACGTGCCCTTCATACAACAGGGGATTCCTGCCGTGGATCTGATCGACTTCGACTATCCTCAGTGGCACACCACCGGCGATACACCGGACCGCTGTTCCGCGGCCAGCCTGGCGGAAGTGGGCCGATTGATGGTAGATCTTATTTACCGGCCTTGACCCTGGGTATCTTGGCTCCCGCTGCAATCCGAGCTAAATTGCCCCTCCAACCGGCCGATGCATATATCAGAAGGCCGCGGATATGCTCCCCAGGGGACCTGAACACGTGTATCCCGAGCCCACCAGTTTCGAGAGGTTTTTCCTGGAATTTAGGAGGAGCGGGGCAATGATCACAACCTGCACCGAATGTCAGGCTCGATATCAGCTAGATGCCGAAAAAATCCCCCCACGGGTAATCAAGGTCCGTTGCCCTTCATGTGGGGGAGTATTCAGCCTGGATGGCAACCAGGCCAAAAAGGAGGCGGTCACCCCGCCAGAGGAGCCCCAGGTGGTCCAGGGGGGATTCGGTGATCTGTCCAGCCCACCTGCCGAGGAAAAACCGGCGGCTCAAGTCCAGCCTGCCCCCCAAACCGCTCAGCAGCCGACCGCCGCAGTAGTTCCTCCACCGAAAACCGTCGCACCGGCTGCCCCAGAACCGGTTCCCGCCAAACCTGCCGCTGCCCAGCCGGCGGCCGGGGTGGCCGTGATGGATCGACCGAAGTCCACGACTTCCCGGCGGCGGAAAAGCAAAGAGGAAATGCTGGCCCGGGCCCTGATCTCGGATATCCTGGTCTACAACCGCGACCTCTATGACAAGGCCAAGGCCGAGGGGAACCTCCTTGAGGCCCTGGGACCGGAAATCAAGAAGTCCTGGGAACTCTACAAGGACAAAGTGACGCCCGAGGTGGCCAACGCCACGAACCACTTCCGGGAAGCCCTGAATGAGATTCTGGCCGATGGGGAAAAGATCTTCTGAGGTCCTTGTTTTTCGGCCCAAGAAAAATCGCGGCTCCGCATTTGGCGGGGCCGCGTTTTTTCATCCAATTCAATAAAATCCGGGTTCCCCTTCAGCTGATTCCCTTTTCCTTGCTGATCTCGGCCAGAATCTCGTCGATCTGTTGACGAATGCGCACGTTGTGGTCGGGTTCAAACAGGGCCTGCTTGACGCGTCCCTGGTCGTCCTTCTTGACGTACCGCAGGGACTGCAGGTCTTCCATCGACATGAGGATGTCCTTGCTCACCCTGACCTCCACCGCATGCCCGTCCTGATTCGCCGTGGGGTTGTGGAACGGGTGCATGCCGTTTCCCCACCCGTGGACCACCATGGAACAGAGAAGGGCCCTGAAGGTGTTCTGGCCCTGGACGGTGTTGAGGTCGAAATTTCCTCCTACACGGTCAGTCACGCTGTCAATAACGGCCGAAAGTTTATGGACAATCTCGTCGTCGATTTCAATTTGCAGCAGGCGGCCGAACATGGTTGTCAGGATTTTGTCGGTATTGGTGTTCATCTGGCCACTTTCAGTTGCGGATCCTATCCTCAAATACCCGGATGAAACCCCTAAGGGCCCACCGTGCGTGATTCAATCCCCATGTCTGTTCCTCTGTTGCAAAATGCTTGCCTGATTTTGAATCCCCCCCCAATCAAGGCCTCAGGGGCTGTAGAAATCAGTCCTTCGGTGGCACACGGCTTGCTCATGCTTGGTTAAGGACTCTGGCCAAGAGTTCTTTAAGCAGGGCTCCCAGCATGAAAAGGATGCCGAATTGGTCCCCAATACCCTGACAACCCAGAAGACCTGCCGTCTCCTTTATTTCGGCCCCGCCGAGGCGGGCAAGCGGGCCAACCTGCGGCATATCCACCAGTCCATCCCTCCGGAGCATTTGCTGCCACTGGCTGCCGAGGATCCCGAACGTCAGATCGCCTTCAAGGTCGCTCAGGGCGAGGATGGAGACTGGCAGGTGCTGGTTCAGGCCATGGACTCGGATCAGGATCATACCGCAGTGGCCGGTTCGGATGAAAAGGCGCCCTTCGACGGCATCGTGTTCGTGGTGGATTCCCGTTTGGAACAGCTGGACCAGAGCCTGGCTTCCTTTGAATCCCTCAAGACGTTCCTGGACATCTATGGCCTGGATCTGACCGAAGTTCCTGTCGTCATCCAGTACAACAGCCGCGACCAAGCGGATATCCTTCCTATCGATCGGATGGAAAGCCTGCTCAATCCATGGGGTCTTCTTTCTTTTCCGGCCAACGCCCTCAAAGGGGAGGGAGTGCGGGAAACCCTGAAATCGGTTCTGGGGCTCACGGTCAGCCACCTCAACGAACAACCCGCCGATCCATCCCGGGGAAATGTTTTCGAGACAATGGTCTCTCCAGACCAGGGCCCAGAACAAACGGACCCCGAACCCGAGTCCTCGGGTCTGGGTATCGACTATGGACCTCCTATCCCTGGAACGGAAATCCAGGAATCGACCAAGGCTCTCAGCAACGCCATCTTTGAAGAACTCCGGCCGCCGGTGGTCATACCGGTCAAGATCCCCCGACGTCTTTTGCAGGGGGATGAACCCATCAGGATCTTGCTGGAAGTCGAAATCGACGAGAACTCCACTTTCTGAAAAATTACCGGGCATTTCCCAGCGTTGACCCAGTGTCAGTTCTGGGGTAGATTGCCCGCATGAAACCATCAGCTCCAGATCCCACATCACCGGACGAAACGGGCCGGCGGACCAGCGCGGAACTCTTTCAGACGGGGCGCAAGGCCGAAAAGAACGGGGAACTTGAAAAGGCCCGTCAGTCGTACGAGCTCGCCCTGGCCAATTCACCGGACCAGCACCCCTGGCACTACCGTCTTGGTTGCGTATTCATGAAACTCGGGCTTCCTGAGCGGGCGGAGCATTGTTTCCTGAACGCCAATGAGATCCAACCCGGCACCCCGGCCTACCTGACCAACCTGGGGGTTAGTCTGGACCGTCAGGGGCGGCGCGACGAGGCCGTCCGGGCCTACCGTAAATCGACCCACCAAGAAGGCGGCAGCCCGGTGGCCTTTCACAACCTGGGCGCCATCTATGCCGAGGAGGGCCGGACCGACGAAGCTATCAGGGCTTTCGAAGCGGCGCTGTCCCTGGAACAGGATGCGGAGGGATACCAGAATCTGGGTCTGGTCCACTATGCCCGTGAGGATTTCACCCGGGCGCTGGATTGTTTCGAACGCAGCGTCGAGTGCGATCCAGGTTTTGCCCGCGGCCACTACTATGCGGCGCTGTGCCTGATGAAGAGCGGAATCTATCAGGACGCCTGCCACCGCTTCGACCTGGCCTGGAAACTCGATTCCCGTCTGGCCCGCATTCCCTACTACCGGGGCACCTGTCTGCATAAGCTGGAACGTTACGAGGAAGCACGCATCAGTCTGGAGAATGCTCTCCAGTTTTTCCCTGAGGACGGCCGCACCCATTATCAGATTGCCCTGACCTGCGACGCCCTGGGCATGCCTCAGGAAGCCAGACTGCACTACAGTCAAGCCAGGGCAGTTGCCAACGGTGGTTGAAATCCTGAACATGCTTCTGCTGGCGGCGGTCCAGGGACTCACCGAGTTTCTGCCGGTCAGCAGTTCCGGTCACCTGGTCCTTTTCCAGCATTTTTTGGATGCGCGGGTGGGGGATGTATTTTTCGACATCGTGCTTCATGTTGGAACCCTGGGATCCATTCTGGTGGTCTACCGCCGGGAAATTCTGCGGCTGCTGAAGTTCGACCGGGCGGCCACGGAGTATGTGATCTGTTTGGCTGTGGGGACTTTGCCAGCGGTGGTGGTGGGCCTGGTCTTCAAGACCACCATTGAATCCCTTTTTCACAACCCCCTGTTCGCCGCCTGCGGATTGGTATTCACCGCGGCGGTTCTTTTTTCCTCCCGTTTTTCGGATTCTTCAAGTCAGTTGGTGGATCCCTGGCAGCCGCGGGCTCCCTCTCTGTGGAGGGGATTTGTGATCGGGGTTGCCCAGGCCTTTTCTATTTTGCCGGGCATCAGTCGTTCCGGAATGACCATTAGCGCCGGTCTCTGGACGGGCCTGCCGCGGGCCGAAGCCGCCAGATTCAGTTTCCTGCTTTCCATTCCCGCGGTGAGTGGAGCTCTGGTCTTGCAGTTGATGGATGGGCAAACAGCGAGTGCCGCGGAAACGGGACGATTGTTGCTGGCCGGTTTCGCCGCCTTTGCGGTGGGGTTGGTGGCTATCAAGTGGACCACCCTGGCGGTCATCCAGGACCATTTCTGGAAGTTCAGTTTTTATTGTCTGAGTGCCGGAGTAGTGGTCATCGTGCTGTTGAGGTGAGCGGGGTTGGGGGCCGCTGCTTCAGGCGACCGGAGTGGGGTCGAGTATTCCGGACAGGGTTTCGGCAACCCGATCGTGGTCGAAGGGTTTGATGATGAAATCTCTGGCCCCGGCCTTGATGGCGTTCAAGACCTGGTCCTTCTGACCGAGGGCCGTGATCATCACCACCTGGGCCTGGGGGTCTTCCTTCAGAATGGACTTCAGGGCCTCAGTGCCGTCCAATTTCGGCATGGTGATATCTAGGAGCACCAGGTCCGGCTGGAGTTTCCGGTACTGGGCAATGGCTTCGGTTCCGTCGTGAGCCTCACCGGCGACGGTCCACTCCATGTCCTCGATAATTTGACGGAGCATGGCACGCATGAATCCTGCGTCGTCAGCGATGAGGATGGTGTGGCCCAACAGGCACCTCCAGTAGTGTCCAGTGTCCCGGGCTCGGGAAAATTCCCGGCACCTCGGTGAAAATTTGTTGTTTACCCGTAACGGACGGGTCAACAGAATGATCGTCCGAACCGTCTATGACTTTAGATTGAATGGTGGGTACACCGCTTTTTCACAGGGCCGCATGGCCCCAGATCAGCCCCAGACCTGGGTTGAACGACCCCAATCGGAGGCCTCGATATGAATGCCAAACCTTTGAAACCGCTGGGAATGCTACTTTTGTCCGGCAGTCTGCTTTCCGGAGGAGCCGCCTCTCTGGCCGGGGACGACCCATTCGTGGCTTCCACCGAAAACGACCGGCAAAGTGTGGATGTGACCGTTTACAACCGCGACCTGGCCCTGGTTCGGGAAATACGGAAGGTGGAACTTCCCAAGGGTGATTTTTCCTTCGAGTTCCGGGATGTTCCCTCACGCATCAATCCGGTGACCCTTCTGGTCTCTTCTTCGGGGAAGACCCGGCTGGAACTGTACGAACAGAATTACGAGTTCGATCTGATGTCCAAGGACAAGATCCTGCAAAAATATGTGGGTCGTGATTTGGCCTGGATCCAGGAAGATGGCACCCGCCGCACCGGCACCCTGTTGGGGATGAGCAACGGACCGGTTTACATGGTGGACGAGGAAATCGTTTTCGAGATGCCGGGGCGCATGGCCCTGCCTGAATTGCCTGATAACCTGCGAGCCCGGCCCACCCTGGTCTGGCTGGCGAATGCGGCTACCAAGGGTGCGGCCGAGGTTGAGACTTCCTACCTGACTGGTGGTTTTTCCTGGAATGCGGACTATGTCCTGCAGCTGGATCCCGAAGGCAAGGAGGCTGGCCTTCAGGCCTGGGTCACGGTGGAAAACAGGACCGGAGCCTCGTTCCGCTCCGCCAATCTTTTGCTCGTGGCCGGGGATATCAACCAGGCCCGGCCGGCCATGGATACCATGATGTCCCTGGAGGCTGCCGGCATGCGCAAATCTGCCCCGGCCTTCCAGGAGGAGACCCTGTACGACTACCACATGTACACCATGCAGCGGCCCACCGATCTGCTGGACAACCAGATCAAGCAGATCTCGCTTTTTGATGCGGCCGGAATAGCGGTGACCAAGCACTACAAACTGCGGGCCCAGCCGCATTTCTTCCGCAGCATGGGTCGCTTGAACGAGAAATCAAAGGTTGCCGTCAGTTACAGTTTCAAGAACACCAAGGAAAACAAGCTTGGCATGGCCTTGCCCGCGGGCATCTTCCGGGTTTACGGACGTTCGGATTCGGGGGCGCGGCAGCTTCTGGGCGAGGACCGGATCGATCACACTCCGAAAAAGGAAACGGTCGAGCTGACGGTAGGTAACGCGTTTGACATCGTGGCCGAAAGGGTCCGCACCGACAGCCAGAAGCTGGCGGACAACCTGTACCGGACTTCCTTCGAGATAACTATCCGGAATCACCGGGAAGAACCTGTTGTTGTGGAAGTTAACGAACCAGTCGGTGGTTATTGGGAAGTGGTTTCCGAATCCCATGATCACCGTAAGGTGAATGCCTCGGAACTTGCCTTTGACGTGCCGGTGCCCGCGGACGGGGAAACGGTCCTGAAATACACGGTCCAGGTAAAGTACTAGGCCCGAGCGCTTTTTCAGGGCGGCAACGGGGCTCGGTCAATTCCGGGCCCCGTTTTTCCATTCAAGCAGCAGTTGGCGCAGGCGCTGGTCCTGGGGACGAAGTTCCAGGGCCTTTTCCAGATTCCCAATGGCCGCGGACCTTTCCCCGGTACGGTATCGCGCCACCGCGAGATTGACCCAACCCTCGAACCGTGAAGGATCCTTGGCCACGGCGCGGCGAAATGAATCGATGGCCTCGTTCACCTGTCCCAGTTGCATCTGACAGACACCCAGGTTGACCGCCGAGCCGGCCAGACGTGGGTTTTTCCCCAGGGCGCTTTGAAAAAACGGCAGGGCGTCCTGGAACCTTTTCTGGTCCAGCAGAAGGTTTCCCAGGTTGTGATTCAGGGTCGGGTGATCGGATTTAAAAGACAGACCCTGACGGTAGGCGGCTTCGCGTTTTTCTGTTTCCTGGGCGAACAGGAAAAGATGCCCGGCGGCCAGGCAAAGGTCCGCTCTTCGGGTCGGTGATCCGTCTTCGGCGTCGGCCAGGCTCCGGTTTCCCGCCTGCGTTAGTAGGTTCTGGCCATCAGGGCCGGAATGGAGCTGGTTTTCCGGGTGGCCGGAAACCGGTCGAAACAAGAGGCCTCCCGGTTCGGCGGTGACCAGGTCCCAATGGGCGGAGTCCAGGAGCCGGAATGCCAAAGGATCGAACGAGGAGCCGGACGTGGCCAGGCTGATGGCCTGAACTTGCCGAAGGGCCAAGAGATTCAAGGCCTTCTCATCGGCACTTTTGATATTCAGGTATTCGGCCCACAGATTGGCGGAATAGGCCTCGGTGCGGCCATCGATATAGGTTCGCCCGGAAGAGTTGGCCAGCATAAAACCCGCCGCGTCCAGATTGGCGAAGTAGCGGGGATCATCCAGGCGCGCCAGGGTTAGAGCCGACCTTGATGGAAAATGCGCAGGCGTCAACCCCGACCCGAATCGACGTCCCACTCCCTCTTTGAGATAAAAATCGTCACCGACTATCTGGGGCCAGAAAATTCCTGCCGCCAGAAGGCAGAGGCCCAATCCAACGGCCGCCCTCAGGACCGGGGGCGGGGCGGCCCAACGGCGAGGCAGGAACATCCGCCAAGGCTGACTGCCGGCGCCCGAATGGAGCAGCATGAATGCCAGGGAATAGAAACCGATGCTGCGTTGATTTGTCCAGGCCCCCAGGGCCGCCAAAAAGAACAACACGATCCGCAGCAGGCTGACACGGCCGGCGGTGGCGACTATCCAAACGATTCCCCAGACCAGGCTGACCCGGTAGGCGGAAATGGTCAGGCCCAGGGAGTTGGGGGATTCCTGCAGGGGGACAAGTTCGGAAATTGTGGCGCTTAGATCGACCTTGGCCTGGAAAAATTGACCCACCCCACGGATCGGCATCATCAAACCGTCAATTCCGTTTGGTGTCAGAACAAGGGCGATGATGAGCACGGCCAACAAACCTGCTGCTCGTTTCCAGGATCCGGGAAGCGGCATCGACGGGGCTGGTTTTCGATACCATCGATTTTGAAGCGGGGCCACCGTCGCTCCCAGCAGGATCATCAAGGGCGCCAGGGCGGCGAACCCGTGAAGCTGGGCCCAGATCACCGTCAATAAAAACAAGCGACCGCCCCGCCGGCGAGGATCCCAAAGTCCGGCCCACCTTTGCGTCGAGGATCCAGAATCCCTGACCGTGAAAGAGGAATCCTGTGGCGACAACCGAAAAAATTGTTCCGACCAGCGGACCAGGAAAATAAAAAAAACGTAGGAAAACAGTTCCGGACGAAGGGTCAACCGGGGCCACAAGAGCAACAATCCCGCCAGCACCGGAATGGCTGTCCAGGCCGCCGCAGCCGGGCCGTCCCGGCCGAGAAAACGAGCTTTCCCTCCATCCCCCAATAGAACGGTCAGCAGCAGGAGAAGGGTCAAAGAGGCTCGGAGCACGTTCCAGCCGGATACGTCGAGGTCCGCCGGGGCGACCGCCGCTGCGATTGGCTCCGGACCGGTTACGGTGCTCAGAACCTGAAACAACCACTCGTGATTTACCCAGGGATGGTCCGGTTCGGTGAACGAGTAATGATTGACGTGGGATATTCCCTGTCCATCCAGGAGATCCCTTCCGGACCGCAGGTGGAACCAGATATCCAGATCGCTGAGGCTGTGCCAGGACAAAAGCAGACCCGATAGTACAGTTATCAGAAGGGGCACAGCTCCCCACCAGATCCTCGCCGGCCGCTGGACCAGTCCCTCAGGGGTCTGCAATTCGGCGCCGGATGGGGGCATGGAACACTCCTGGTCTCTTTAAACGGTAGCAAAAAGTGCATCTAACCGGACATCATCATATCCCATGAAAGCCGTTCTGCCCACCCGGCTCTAGGTCTGGAAGCGGGGGGGCAATAATCAAAAAAAAATTTGACAAAGTGACGAGCCTTGCAGGAGAGCTCTTGACAAAATGTCACCGATCCTTTGAAAACGAGAACCCGTTAGCTAAATAACAAAATCCCTGGGTTTTTAAATAGCTGAACTGTAATCACTTAGGGGAAAGTTACAAAGTTAAGATTTTTCGCACATATGGTATGGATATTGTTAATGGGCAAGTACGGGTTTGCCCCTAAACCTTCACCAATGTCTGACCTGGGGGATGACCCGACCGGAATTAAATGCAGGTTTTCCCGGAGAGGATGTTGTAATGGCCAAGCAGAAAAAAATCAAGAGCGCCGCTCTGAGCAAGAGTGTCGTCCCGGCCCCGAAAAAAACCAAAAAGGGTTCCAGGGGCTCCGCCAAACTCAGCGGAAAGGCCGGCAGTGACCAGGTCGCCGCCCCCGCCGCCCAGTTGATGAGCACGTTGGACCTCTACTTTCAGGAAGTGAAGGCCTATTCCCTGCTCACCAGGGCCGAGGAATGCGAACTGGCCCGCGGCATCCATTCCAATGACAGTGTAAGCCTGCACAAGCTGGTCAAGGCCAATCTGCGCTTTGTGGTTTCCATCGCCAAGGAATACGCCCATTACGGTGTTCCCCTGGAAGACCTGATCAATGAAGGCAATCTGGGTCTGTTGAAGGCCGCCCAGCGATTTGATGAGACCCGTGGATTCAAGTTCATCTCTTATGCCGTGTGGTGGATCCGCCAGTCCATCCTGGCGGCTCTGGCCAACCACAGCAAGATCGTGCGCATGCCCTTGAACAGGGCCCGCGTGCTGAACCAGATCAAGAAGGCCAGCGGCGAACTGCAGCAGAAGCTGCGCCGCAAGCCCGAGCCCGAGGAAATCGCCAAGGCGTTGGGGCTATCCCTTGACGAGGTGAAGGCCACCTTGCCTTTGATGCAGGACAACTTCTTCCTGGACGACTTCGTGGGCAACGACGAGGACAGCACCTACCTGGACTTCCTGGAGGATACGACCAGTGTGGGCCCCGATAACAAGGTTCAGGACGACGACCTGAACAAGAGCATCGGGCGCATGTTGGGAGACCTGAAGGATCGCGAGGCCAAGGTTCTGCGCTTGTACTACGGTCTGGACAGCGACCAGGAAATGACCCTCGAAGAGATCGGCCGGATCATGGGTCTGACCCGTGAGCGGATTCGTCAGATCAAGGAGGAGGCCTTCGAAAAGATCCGTTCGAGCAAGGCCTTCAAGTACATGCACGACTATTCCGAGGAAACCCAGCCCTAGCGGGTTGGCTGCCGGCGGCTGACCGCGGCCGTCTGGATGAGGATTGAAGCGGGCGAATGGGAAAGGGCTCCGGTGGCACCGGGGCCCTTTTTTTATCAACTGGGTTCTTCCAGCTTGGTGACCCCGGCCGTGAGTTCGGTCAACGCTTCCCCAAAACTCCGGCACACGGAGTGGGGGAGCCAGATCCGCCACAAAACATCCTGCCCGTATTGCTGGTCCACCAAACGGCCTTCCCTTGATTCCAACAGCCTGCGGATGGATTTCTCCCGGGCGTAGGGGAACCTCAAAAGGAACTCGCGGCCCTGGTCCACTTGGCGGATACCAGCCTGCTCCAGGACCTGGGAGGCGGCCTGTCCGTAGGCCCGGGCCAATCCTCCGGTACCCAGCTTGATCCCCCCGAAATAGCGGACCACGATCACCTGGACATTGGTCAATTCGAGTTTGAGGATAGCCGCCAGAATGGGTTCACCGGCGGTACCGGAGGGTTCGCCCGCATCACTCCTGCGGGTCAGGGCCTGCGAACCGACACCGAACTTGTATCCGAAACAGACATGACGCGCATCGTGGTAGCGTCGCCCGGTGTCTTCCAAACGGGCTCGGGATTCCCCTTCGTTTTCGACGGGAAAAGCCAGGGCGATAAAGCGGGATCGTTGCACCTTCAGTTCAGTTTCTGCGGTGCGGGCGATGGTCAGGAAACTATCGGGAGGATCGGTGCCGGTCGGCTCTGCGCAAGGGTTCTCCACTATTCATCCGTTCCAAAAGCAGGTGTTCGGTTTTCAACCATGAGTACCGGAAAAAGGGGAATTTCCACGCCCCGGAATTCCGGATTTCATCATTCTAATTTGTATTTGATTTGATGGCAACCATTTGCCAAAGCTCAGGATCACACTCCCTGGCACCGGCCTTGCATGGGAAAATCCGACAGGATATCCCTTGGTATATGTGCATCCGAAAGCGGGACCTGGAGCTTGCAGGCACATCGAAGACGAAACTCGAAATTGCCAAGAGGCGGGGCGGGATTGCTTGCCCGCGCCTTGGTGGGGATATGTGTCCTGACCCTGGGTTATGCGGATTTGGCTTACGCCCAACTGGCCGAAGGAAATGACCGGTTGGAGTTGCCCCCATC
>RCNG010001430.1_pt1 | contig 11847 bp, 12 predicted proteins | sample 2041371 | NCBI WGS metagenome assembly RCNG01 (sample SAMN09708227, study PRJNA481090) | Marine sediment metagenome, whole genome shotgun sequencing project. | biome: marine sediment; feature: ocean; material: sediment; isolation source: Sewage treatment plant 1 marine sediment (STP1) ... | reverse complement strand
CCCCGGGCTAAACACCGACCTATTGACAGGCCGGACATTCTGAACAATTCTATTACCAGTAAGATGGTACCCTACTGCATCATCCACACCAACCTGAAATAATGGCCGAGAGTCGGAGGCTTTCCCCATGGTGCGTCCCCCCCGATCATTCCCCCATCCCGCCTGGCTTCTTCTGGTGGCGGTGGGCCTTGGCTGCTTCCTGGCCCCGGCGGTGTTCGCTCAGGATCATGGGGCCGGCCACGGGGAAGCCAACCTGGACGACCATGGCGGCGCCCACGCCAGCCCCGTCGGCCTGTTGCCCCTGTGGACGATCATCCCTTTCGTGGGCATTCTGCTTTCCATTGCCCTGGGCCCCCTGGTCGCACCCCATTTCTGGCATGCCCATTTCCCCAAGGTTTCAGCCTTCTGGGCCCTGGCCTTCGCCGTTCCCTTCCTGATCTGGAACCCCAGCGAGGCCATCCAGGAAATCCTGCACATCTATCTCATGGACTACATTCCCTTCATCATCCTGTTGTGGGGTCTTTTCACGATTTCCGGCGGGATCTACCTGGGCGGTTCGTTGCGGGGCGCGCCACGGGTCAATCTGGTCTTGCTGTTGATCGGCACCATCCTGGCTTCACTGATCGGCACCACCGGCGCGGCCATGGTCCTGATCCGGCCCCTGCTGCGGGCCAACGAGTGGCGGCGCAACAAGGTACACCTGATCATTTTCTTCATCTTCCTGGTGGCCAACATCGGCGGATCGCTGACACCCCTTGGCGACCCGCCCCTGTTCCTGGGCTTTTTGCACAACGTGCCTTTTTTCTGGGTCACCACCGGAATTCTAAATGAAATGATAGTTACGGCGGGTCTGGTCCTGATCGTCTTTTTCCTGGTCGACACCTTTTTCTACCGCCGGGAAGAGAACAAGCCCCAGGCCGACCCCAAGGCCGAACCCCTGCACATCGAAGGCTGGCACAACTTCTTCTTTCTGCTCGGGGTCATGGGCGCAGTGATCATGTCCGGTTCGGTGAAACTCGTCGAGGTTCCCATCTACAGCGGCGGCACCCACGCGGTGACCGTCCCTTTGCAGAGCTGGGTGAAGGACGCGATCATCATACTGATGGGGCTCCTTTCCCTGAGAACCACCACCCAAACCCTGCGCAAGAAGAACGGATTCTCCTGGTTCCCCATCCAGGAAGTGGCCTTCCTGTTTGCCGGCATCTTCATGACCATTATCCCGGCCCTGGCCATCCTGAAGGCCGGTTCCGCGGGTGCCCTGGCCGACCTGACCGCCGCGGTTCACGGCCCGGTGCGCTACTTCTGGGCCACCGGCATTCTGTCCAGCTTCCTGGACAACGCCCCCACCTATCTGACCTTCTTCAACGCCGCCCTGGGTGATCTGGGCAAGGTCGAAGCCGATATTCCGGGCATGCTCGGATATCTGGACCAGTCCCTGCGCAACGAGGTTTTCATCAGCGATTTGACCGCTATATCAGCGGGAGCGGTATTCATGGGCGCGGTGACCTATATCGGCAACGCCCCCAACTTCATGGTCAAGGCCATTGCCGAGGAAGCCGGCATCCCCATGCCCAGCTTTTTCGGCTACATGGTCAAATGGTCGCTCCCGATCTTGATGCCGATCTTCGTCATCGTGACCCTGGTGTTTTTTGTCTAGAGGAGATTCCGAAATGGCCACAAAAAAACCTGCCGCCAAGAAGTCCTTCTACGAGGTTGTGTTTCGGGGCAAACCCAAGGTCGTCCGGGCCTTCATGAAGGGTTTCGTCATGGGCATCCACGACGCCGCCGTGGTCATCTATAGCTACAATTCGGGAATTTTTCACGAAGGCAAGGTCGAAAAGTTGGCCGAGATGGTGGGCATCCGAGGCACCGACTGCCACCTGGTGGTGGACAGCGACACCAGCTCCCTGCTGAAGAAACGGACCAAGCGGATCGTCGCTGAGACCGGCCTGGAGATCACCTCCCACCGCCATATCCGTTCGGCGAGCATGTACTTCAAGTTCCAGGCCTTCGCTCCCCAGTACAACGAGGAGATCGTGAACCTGGTAAAAAAACTCCCCACCGGATTGCGGCTGGATGGTTTCAAACACAATGTGAAACTCAACCCCAAGGCCAAGGGCATAGAGGCCTACTCGGTGGCCCACCACTACGAGGCCTGTGGCGAGGCAACTGTAGTAGGGCGCATCGACCTGCTGGTCGACCTCAAGAAAAAGTTTGCCGAATTTCCCCTCATCCAATCGGAGGACATTGTTCTGAAGTTGGCCTGAGAGGTGGGTCCGTGCCTGGGCAAAGGTAATCCCGGTAATCCGCAGGCCGAAGGCCGAGGACATCCGGGATTTCCTTTGCCCAGGTACGGACCCATCACCCAACCAACCCAGAACAATGTCCACCGATGGGTAGGGATTGTCACCCGATTGAGTCGATGCGCAGCAAGGGCTTCAGCTGCAAAACAGGGCGGCCCCGAAGGGTCGCCCTGTATTCCGACGCAAATGAAGCCGAGATTTATTGAAATAGACCTTCCGCTTCCACGTCGCACAGCGAGGTCCATCGACCTTCGTAGAATCCGCCCGGATAACCTTCCACCGGGTGAGAACGCCCGCCCAGATATCCTTTGAGGTTGCCGTTGCGGGCCGCCCAAGTACCCCGAAATTCTCCCAGGCCCCGATCGTCGGAGGTCGGTTCCCAGCCACCGCGATACAGGCCCCCGAAGCGACCGTTGCGGTTGATGAACTTGCCCACGAAAATCCGTTCGCCGTCCGCGTTCACTCCGTAGCCACCGCGCATGAAGCCGCGGATACTGCCATTCAGGTTGTACCAGGCACCGGCAAAGGAACCGTAACGGTGGCCTTCGCCTTCGGTGGCCACCACTTCGGGATCGTCCATAGGAACACGGAGGAAACGGCCGGATAGGAATCCCTTGGGGCAGACTTCAATGTCCCCCAGGCCGAATCCGTTCAGCTGAAACTTGTTGCCCAGATCATCCACGTCGAAGACTTCGTTCATGGCCTTCAGATCACTGACCAGGAACTCGCCCTGATAAAGCGGGGTGTCGATGTATAGCTTGTTCGGGGACACCGGAGTGGTGCTGTCCTCGAGCGGGGGTTCGACAATCTGGATCAGCAGGCCGTCGAAGTGACACCAGGTTTGAGAAATGAAGGCCACTATCTGGGGACCCAGACGCGGAAAGACCACATGGTCCCCGGGCTCGAACTTGATCGTGCGTTTGGCCACGACCAGCCCGCGGTCGGTACGAATGGAACCCGTCCAATCGGTCATGTCACAGGGTGACTCGCTGGCCGTGGTGATATCGGGGCCGCGCAACATGCCCCAGCGCAAGCGCAGAAAGGTGAAGTTGGGACGCTGGGCAATCTCATAACGTTCCCGGTGACGGGAGCGCTCTTCCATCTCCAGGACCACCGGATCGTCCGCCAGCGGGTCCATCACCACTTCCTGTTCTTCGGCCAGCATCAAGGCCTTCAAGGCTTCGTCACCGAAAGCCACCTCTTCGTCCGTGGCGGTTAAACCGCCGTAGGATTGGTTCAGATCCAGCTGGTCGAAGTCATCCAGACCGGACCCGGATGTGGTCGTCAAGCTGGTTTCATCACTGCTGCAGCCGACCAGCATACCGGCCGCCAGCAGAAACGTGGTGGCGATGATCGCCGTCAGGAAACTCGATTTGTTCTGCATATCGGCCCCTTTTTCTGGATGATCCGTATTCGATACGGAATTGATTCCCAAATGCCCCCATGACTCCATCAAACTCATGGAGGTATGCAGAGGCGATGCCAAATCACCCAGATGATTGTAACATATTGAAATACAACACATTAAAGAGATGGCTTCGGATAAGACCGCACAAGCGGGGCATGAATGTGTACCTGCGGGGACATTTCGCGGGGCCAACCGTACACTGAAGGACGCGACAGCCGGGCCTTGGGAATCACGACCCGGAGCGCTTGACCTTCAATTTGAGGGCCATCAGTTCTTCATGCCGGACACCCAGCACGGTACCCATCTTGTGCATGAGGGCATCCTCGTGGGCCTCAAGCACGCCGTCGCTGTAGACCACCTGCCACAGCAGTTCCAGGACGGCCAGCTTGCGGGCGCGCGTGAATTTTTCGTTGATCAGCTTGGCGAACTGGTACAGATCCCCGCTGGAGCGGCGTTCCTCGTCGGCCACGTGGAGAAGTTCTGCGGTCTGGTCGGCGTCCAGGCCGAACCGCGCCCGGACCATCGAAGCTATGGCCTCTTCCTCCTGCTCGCTGAAATCGTTGTCCGCGTGGGCGGCTTCCAGCAGCAGTGCGCACGTGGCCACCTGCAGGTGGTTCAGATCTTCGTCACTGCTAGCGGCCGGTGACATGGTCTCCTGGAAAAATCGACTGAGGGAACGGAACATGAATATCTCCACACCGGCGGTGCCGGGTCAAAGAGGAATGCGGGTCCAGGCCGGACCCGGCAGGGTGAGCACTTCGTAAGGGATGGTCCCCAGCCAATCGGCCAACATTTCCGGAGTGATGGTTTCGTCCCCCTGCCGCCCCAGCAACACCGCCGGGTCGCCGGGACCGGTGTCCGGGATATGGGTCACGTCAACCATGCACAGGTTCATGCAGATGCGCCCGACCAGAGGTGCCCGCCGGCCGCGAATCAACACGTGAGCTCGTCCGGAAAGCGCTCGCGGCCAGCCGTCGGCATATCCCACCGGCAGCACGGCGATGCGGCTGTCGGTCATGGCCTTCCACGAGCGTCCGTACCCCACGGTTTCACCCGCGGAAACCTGGCGCACCTGGGACACAGTCACTTTCCAGGTCATGGCCGGATTCAGGGCGACCTCTTCCCGTCCCCGCTGACGCACCGACACCAGAGTCTCTCGCGAAGGCCACACCCCGTAGGCGCTGATGCCCACCCGCACAATGTCCCGATGGCTGCGATCCCACAGCAGGGCCGCCGCGCTGCAGCTCATGTGCAGGGCCAGCTGGTTCAAACCGGCGGCGGACAGGATATCCCGGTAGCCCTTGAAACGCGCCATCTGAGTTTCGGCGAAGGCGTGGTCGGTGGTGTCCTCGATATCGGCGAAGTGGCTGGACAGACCGACTACCGAGATGTCAGGGGCGGACTTCAACTGAGCAACAGCTTCGTCGATTTCCGCTTCAACCAATCCCTGGCGATTAACCCCGGTTTCCACCTTGAGATGAACCCGCAAGGGCCCACCGCAATCCCGCGCCGCGGTGCAGGCGTGCAGGGAGGCTACGGTAATTTCCACATCGAGGGCCGCGGCCATGGCGGCCTCGTCCTTGTTGACCGGTCCCAGGACCAGGATGTCGGCAGTGATGCGACCGTCCCGCAACCTTACCGCCTCGGCCACCGAGTGGACCCCGAGCAGATCGGCGCCTCCGTCAAGGAACGCCTCGGTGGCAACAAGAAGACCGTGGCCATAGGCATCTGCCTTGACCACGGCCATGATTCTTGAAGGCGGTTCCACCAGACGGCGGAAGACCGCGATGTTTCCCGAGAGGGCGGACCGGTCGACGTCAATGGTCAACCAGGTCCCAGTTGCGTCAGGCACCCCGGGCTTCGGCGGCTTTTTTGTTCTTGCGCTGGTTGCAGATTTCCTTGTCCTTGCAGGCACCATAGAGCTCCAGACGATGGCGGTAGATCAGGAAGTTGTTTTCCTCGGCCAGCTTTTCCTGGAGAGCCTCCAGCCGGGGATTGTAGAACTCCGAAATAACTCCGCATTCCAGGCAGATCATGTGGTCGTGGTGTTCCACGTCCGAGTGCCCTTCGTAACGGGCCAGGCCGTCGCCGAACCGGCGCTCCTCGACCAGATTGCTTTCCACCAGCAGGTGGAGCGTCCGGTACACGGTCGCATAACCGATACGGGGATTGACCTTCTTGACCTCTTTCAGCAACTCCTCCACCGAAATGTGTCCGCGCAATCGAAAAAAGACGGCGATGATGGTGTTGCGCTGACGTGTTGTCTTGAGCCCTTTGCGCTGGATGAATTCCGCGAATCCGGCTTCTTTTTCCTTAACCAGGCTCTCATCGACTTCCTTGGTTCGGTTATCCGGTGTCATATTGAACCTCTCGAAATTGAAGGTTTCCTGAAGTTACGAAATTGATTTCTGTTTTCGTATTTCAGAATAAGTCCACTTCAATCCGGTGTCAAGAAGCCCAATCAATCGAATCGCAAAGCCACCGCAATTCTTTCGGCGGGAAGGACATACCAAAAAGAGCGCAGGTCGTTCAGAAGAAGGATATCCTCACCGCGAAAGAGAAAAGATTCCGTATCCACGGTGGCGCTCCATTGGCGCCGCGACCCGGACAGACGGTACATCCGGCCGGTACCGCTGTCGGTCACCCACATGTCGCGACCGTCCCAGGCCACCCCGAAAGGGGAAAAACCCGGGGTGACGGCCGATCGGGTTATCGCCTTGGCCTCGGGGTCGAAGCGGTCGACCCGGCCGGAATCACGATCGCTGATCCAGACGAAACGCCCGTCGAAACACATGCCGCTGGGGCGATGCCCGGGCACGTCAAAAGCTTCGGCCACCTCCAGGGGATTCACCTGAATCTGGTACAGGATGGAGCTGCCGTCGGCGGCGTCACCGCAACTGTAGAGGAACTCCCCATCCCAGGCCAAGGCCCGGTCCAGCACTCCACTGAAATCCTTCCTCATCAGAATGGAGCCATACCGGTTCCGCAAAAGCAGATGAACTTCGCGATTGTTCAAGTTACTCGCCGATGCGGGAATTTCCTGGAGCACGGCCAGGGTATCCGGTCCCATCCAGGTGACCCCGGTGATGAGGCCGACATCCCCCAGGGGCATGGTGTCCTTGGTATTGAAGGACAAGATCAGATCCGGGGCTTCCGGATCGGCGGCCAAGGAAAAATCAAACGGAGCGATCGCCCCGGCGCCTCCCAGCCCGAACACCAGAAGCCACAGGGCCAAGGCCCGCGGTCGTCCGGTCGCGAATTTCAGGGTGTGGTTCGTCCTTGCCATCCGGTTCTTCCCTTCGCCTGATTACCTTTGGGCGGCATTCCGCCGTTCCCGGTTCAGGATTTCGCCCTGGCTCAGAATGTCGATGATCCGCGTCCACTCCAGGGGTTTGGCCGCGGTCAGATCCACGATGGCCGGATCCGCCGAGGCCAGGATTTTTTCCTGCCCCCAGCCGGTGATAAGGACAACAGCCAGGCACCGATCCCGTTTCCTCAAACGGGCCGCCAATTCCAGGCCCGACTGGCCGGGCAGCGTTTGATCCACCAGCGCCACGTTGAAATCACCGGGCTGGAAAATATCCAAGGCCGCCTGGGCATCCCGGACCGCGGTCACCCGGCAGTCCAGCTCGATCAGCACATCGGAAAGCATGTTCCGCACGGCCGGTTCATCATCAACCACCAGCACCGCCACACGAGAGTCGACAGAGAACCCGACACCGATTGGTGAGGTTCCCGCTTCCGCTTTCCTCGAGACGGGTTCGATTCGGGGCAGGTCCAACACGAAGGCCGCGCCGGTTCCCCGAGAATGCCCCATATCCAATCGACCGTCGAAACATTTCAGCAACTGGCGACTGCCCGCCAGGCCGATTCCCCGCAGTCCGTTGCCGCTGGTTGTGAACCCGGGTTCGAAAATACGACTGGCCGTCTCTTTGTCCAGCCCGGGCCCGTTGTCCGTGACCGAAAGAGCCACCCGGTCCCTTGTTCCTTCGGCTTCGATGCGTATTTGCCCACCTTGGGGCAGAGCCTCCAGGGCGTTGACCACTAGGTTGCTCAGGACTTCCCGGATGACCTGCCCCGGTACGGGCGTGAACAAACCCTCCGGAACAGCTGAATCCAAAACCCAGGACCCTGCCGCCGAACCTTCCCGGGGCCCGGACCATTGGCCGGTGCCCAAGGGCCGGATCAACAGCCTGACGTCCCGGACAGCATCAGCAAGACTGACCTCGGTCTGGTCGCCCCAACCAGGCCGGACGGGCAGGCCCCTCTGCAATCTCTTGAGCATGGTGGCCGCATCCCGGGCGGCCAGGGCGATGGCTTCCAGGCCCTCACCGTGCGAGCCCTCACCCTCACCGTGCAACATTAGTTCGGCGCGGCCCAGAATCACAGCCAGCATCTGGTTGACGTCGTGGACCACTCCGGCCTGCCGCAGGGAGGCCCCCTCGGCTATTTCCGCCGTGCTGGGAGCGTCAGGTTTCCGGTCCTGGCCACCGGTTTGGTCGGACATGGTTTCTTCCCCGGGAGGGTGTCCAGACAGTTATACGATCCCGGGATCATACACTCCCGGACCGGTGACGCAACTGTTCAGAAAGAAAGGGAAGTTTCGGACAGGGGAGAATATTTTCCGGTCCAGCCGGGCAACCCGAGGTTGAGCGCCACGGTTCCCGGATCCGTGCAGGTCACCCGGGGTTTGACCCCCAGAACCTGCGTGAGATCGGGTGAAATCAAATACTGGACCAGGTGCTGGAGTTCAGTCCCGGATTCATCAACCAAGGCCTGGCCGGTCGGCACCCCGCCCGTTCGGGAAGCTCCTGTCCCGTGCGGGGCTGTAGGATCGGTTCGGACCGTGGCCGTCAACCGGCAATCCCTTGTGCCCGGATCAAGATCCAACCGGAAAACAGGGCGGTTTCCGGGACAGGCGTAGGCCAGGACCCGCTCCATCTGCACAGCCAGCACTCCCAGAAGTCGGGGATCGGTCATGACCTCGAAGGCCCTATCCTCATCCCCCAGGCGGACCTCCAGATGATCCGGCAGGGATTCGGCCAAGGATACCAGACTGATCGGGCCCAGGGCTGCCGTAAGTGGTGAATCAGCCAGGGCCAGCAGTTCCTGGCTCCAATCCACCGTCCGGGTCAGGCGCGTAAGGTTGCGCCTGGCGATGGCTAGCATCTTCGCCGAGTCACTTCCCTGGTCTTTTTCGGCCGCCAGAACCGTCAAGGCGGTATTGATGGCCGTCAGGGGGCTGCGTAGCTCATGGCCCAGGAAATTCCGAAATTGATTCCGGTCGTGCCGGACATCTGGATCACCACGCAACATGCGGGACCGCTCCTGGCAAGACTGCAGGGCCGCCCGCAGATGCGAACCTCCTGGGCCGGGGTCCGGAATGGTGACCCAGGGTGTTTTCAGTGATTCGTTCGCCAGCCAGGAGCCGATGACCAGAAGGGGAGCCGCCGCCGAGGCGAACTCCCCTTCCGTCTCAGCACCATCGGGCATGGCGCCTGAATCTCCGGCCGAGACACGGTTTTCTCCGCCCAGATACACGACGGCATCACAGTCCTCAACCGTGGGCCCCGGCAAGGCCCAATCTGCGGCCGAAAGACTGCCGACCGTCACACCGAACTGCCAGAACAGGGAGCGCAGTCCAGGATGCCGTCGGATGTCACCGTCGAAAAGAACGTGGGTCAAAATCTGATCTCCCTGATCAACACAACTGCCATGATCATCACCCTAGCCAAGCTCGTTTTAACTGCCAAGCGGGCGGGAATCCCGGTTCACTATCTGATAGATAGGGAGAACCGCAAGCCACGTGCCACGGTCAAACAGGGGCGAAAGCACCCTCTGAAGGCAAGGCGGACAGGTACTTACAAGGGAATGACAGGTCCTTCTCACCCCGCAGGGAAACCGGGAGAAACGATGGGGAACAGGAGGACTGCCAGGGACAGGAACAGGAGGGCCAGGGCGCTTCGTGCGATCCTGGAATACCGGAATACCCGGCATGGCAAAACGCAACTCCCACCTCCGTGACCGGCACCGGGACATCCGAATCAAGAAGGAATCAAGGGCGAATCAAGGTTCGTCCGAGGCCACTTGCGGGCGGTAGCGGAGGCTGTCCAGGCGCCAGCCCAGGGTGAAATACCAGGCGGCGGGCCGGTCGAGGGTTCCCTGCAATTCCCGAGCGACTTTGAGGCCGAAAGAGCCGCCTTCACCCCACGGGAACCACCACTGGACACCTGCCAACTGAGACCGCCGCGATTTGCGATCCTGGAAATCATAAGAAATTCCCAGCCGGCTACCGGGTCCCCGGAAAAAATCCAGCGACGCGCCAAGGTGAATACCGCTGGGAAAAGCCGTGGAGTCCAGATAGTTTTTCCCGGAATCCATATGGGAGAGATAGCCGGCCACCAGACCCAGATGTCCAGCGCGGCGGAGAGGATAGATTTTTTTGACTTCTACCCTCAGCGGAAGGCTCATCGAAGAGAATGGATAGACCTTGTCGCTTCCGGTAGGCAGTCCCAAGGCCAACGCGTAGTCCATGGGGCCCAGCCACTTCAGTCCAAATGCCCCGGTGACCCCCACTTCGATCTGGCCGAAACTGGAAATACGTTTTTCATGGGGCCAGCCGTTCTGCCCGTCCTCGGCCATTGCCCAGGGCCACCTTTGGGCCACCGAAACATCACCGGTGTCGAATGTCAGGTGTGGTAACCGCAGGAAAAAAATGGCGTCATCCCCGGCGGGAAGCACGGCGGTCAGGAGGATCCGGTTCAAGTTCCAGTTGAACTTGGGGTCGTGAAACCGGCCTACTTCCACGATCATGGCCAGCCGGGAGGTTGAATCGGCAGGGGTGATCCAGGGCACGGCGTCCAGGTGCGGCAATTGAGCTTCGGCTCCGACCGGGAACAACAGGCAACCGAACAACAGGAAAACCAGGATTCCGGTCGGTGGGCCGGGGACAGACAGCCCTGGAAAATATTTCATTCCCGAGACGACCGATGCCATGACTAGCGGGGCGCCATTTCGATCAGACGCACCACTCCGGCCTCCTCGAAATAACATTTGATGACCTGTCGGTTGCCCGGCAACTTTTCCTTGGCCACCACGACCCCGCATTCCTCCCACGCCTGGTGATGGATGCACTGTCCCACCTCGTAGGATTCCCAGGGTCGGTAAGGTGTGGGTTCGCTCTGGTCCTTTTCGGCAAGAAGCGCGGCGTATTCGTGAAGGGGTTCGGCGGCTTCGTCGGGTTGTGCGGGTGGTTTTCGGTCCTCGGCATGACCCGACAGATCCCCCGGGGCGGCATCCTCCAGCTCAGCAGGAGGCACCTCGGGTATGGAATCTTTCTGCGCCGCCATCATGTCGGCGGGGCTTTCCCAGGGCATGGTCTCATCGGATTTGGCCGGGGCTGGTGAGTCATTCGTGGGCGCTGAGGCCTCCGGGGCATCATCGCCGGCGGGCGACTCGGCCGGGACGGAGCCGTCCGGAGAATCGGCCTGGAGATCCGCCCCGCTCAGCTTGGGCAGAAACCCCTGGCATTGCGGACACCGAAACCAGATGACCCCATCATCCTCTTCGCCCTCGCTCGTAGGAACGACTTCCATTTCGAGCCATTCCTTGCAGACCGAACAGAACTGTCTGGACTTCATCAGGGTCACCAGGAGGGGTCAGGGATTGATCTTGCAACAGTTGTCCGCTTCGTCCTTGCTCATGTAGCGCATGCCGCACACGAGACATTTTTTGGGACCGTCGATTCGTCCTTCGGTCTCGGCTTTGGTCAAAAGCCGTTCATACTTGACGAAGCTTTCATCGCGAACGAGGATATCTTCTTCTTTGACGCTGGCCATTGGCTCCTCCTTGGCTCTTGTTACGCGCCCGCCCTGGCCGAATCCCCGGGTTGATTCCCTGCGGGTCTTCAGATGTGCTCCTGCAAGCCAGGACATCGATATAAGCAGGCATACTATTACATTGTTAATTCTGAGTCAATATGGTAGCGGATTTTTTTATCAAAAACGGCAGGTCGGGCTTTCGTCAAGATTCGGCGGCCCGTGAGGCGAGAGAATCTTCGTCGGTGGCCCGGGCGGCGGTGATCTCCTCCACCCGGTATAGATCGCCCAGATCGACCAGTCCCAGTTCGTCGGCTTC
>RCNG010001429.1_pt1 | contig 11851 bp, 7 predicted proteins | sample 2041371 | NCBI WGS metagenome assembly RCNG01 (sample SAMN09708227, study PRJNA481090) | Marine sediment metagenome, whole genome shotgun sequencing project. | biome: marine sediment; feature: ocean; material: sediment; isolation source: Sewage treatment plant 1 marine sediment (STP1) ... | reverse complement strand
TCGCGGTTGGTCAGGCTGACCAGGGGGCCGTCGGCCAGGCCGGCCTGGTACTCGATGATCTTCTCGGCCGGATCGAAGGGGGTCAGTTCGCGCAGGCCCATGCTCTGGATGGCGGTCTCGATGATCATCTTCTTGGGGATGCCCGCCGATTGTCCGGCCTTGTTGAGGTAGTGCTTGCCTGCGGCGATCATGTCGCCTTCGGGAATCAGTCCCACCAGTTCGCTGCCGGTGACCCGGGTGCCGCGGTCACGGGCGGATTCACAGCAGCCGTCGAAGGCCTGGTGGGGTTTGGTGATGGCGGTATTGACCAGGTTCATGGATACCTGTGCGCGCTGGTACTCGGGGATGACCCAGCCCACGGCCTTGCAGGCCTCCAGCCGGTAGGGACCAGGAACGAGAATGTTCTTACCGTCGGGTCCTTTAACCAGGACCCCGTTTTCGTCGCGCTGGGCGCGGCCGGCTTCCTTGATGTCCAGGGCGATGTTCTGGGCGATGATCTTGCTCATAGAGTTGATGTTGACGTTGTAGGCCACCAGGAACCCGCGGGCCGAGACGTTGGTGGCGCCGGTCCGTGCCGCCCGGTCGTTCCAGACATTGGGACCAAAATCGGGTTGCCATTGATCGGTGCCGAGCTTGTCGGCCAGAGCTTCGTATTCCCCTTTGCGCACGTTGGCCAGGTTGCGGCGGAAATCGCTGGCCGCGGCTTCCTCGTAGAGATAGACGGGGATCTCCAACTCCTGGCCGATCCGATTGCCGACCTGACGGGCGATCTCGGCACATTCTTCCATGGTCACGCCGCTGACGGGGACGAATGGGCAGACGTCGGTAGCCCCGTGGCGGGGGTGCGCGCCGGAGTGCCGGGTCATGTCGATCAGTTCGGCCGCCCGCTTGACCACCCGGAAGGCCGCCTCGGCCACCGGTTCGGGCGCACCGATGAAGGTGATCACCGTGCGGTTGGTCTCCGCCCCGGGATCCACGTCCAGCAGGTGCACTCCGTCGACTTCACCGATGACTCCGGTGACCGCGTCGATGATGCCCTGATCCCGTCCCTCGCTGATGTTGGGAACGCATTCGACGAGTTTCTTCATGACACTGACCTCGGGTTGGATGGCCGCTGTTTCCGTTCAAGTCAGATTGAAAATAGCCTCGTGGTCCCGGGATTTCCAGCTTCCAGGGACCCGGGAGAGGAAAAGAGGCCTTCCCGCAGGGGCAAAGCCCGGGAATTTTTGCCATGCAACCTTGCGGGCCCGCCTGCGTCTGTACTTCTGGTGGCCATTCCCGGGGGAAATCCGGGGGACGGGCCCTGGTATTCCGATCGATTCCAAGCCATTGAAGAATCCTGCCCTGGGGAGCTGATCATGTTCAAATCCGGTAAGAAAATCGTCCTGATCCTGGTGGCCGTCGTGGTGGTTCTCGGGGGCGGCTTTGGCCTGTGGCAGGCCGGACTGCTGCCCGGTGGCCAGGCCCAGGATGCGGATGTGGCGCTGGCCGATACCACCGGATCCACGGATCCGGAAGGGGAAGCCAGGGACCCCGACGCCGAGCCCGAGGAAAAACCCATTCCGGTGGAACTGTGCCGGGTCGAAGGCCGGGGAATCTCGTCCTACTACCGGGCGGCATCGGTCATCGAGGCCGACCGGCTGGTGGAACTGGTCTCTCGCACCAGCGGCCGCGTCCGCGCCGTGAACGTGGAGGAGGGCGACTGGGTCAAGGAAGGCCAGATTCTCGCCGAGCTGGAAAACGACCGCGAACGCATCCAGCTGCGCAAGGCCGAATTGAGCCTGGCGGACAAGAAACGTCAGATGGACCGCAGCCGTCAGATGCTTGATGAGGAGATCATCAGCCAGCAGGAATACGACGATGTGGAGTCGGCCTGGCACATGGCCCAGGCCGAGCGCGACCTGGCCGAGATCAATCTCGAGGACAGACGGATCCGGGCCTCGTTCGCCGGCCGGATCACCGACCGGATGGTCGTGCCCGGCCAGCAACTGGCCGCGCGGACGCCCACATTTACCATCGGTGATTTCTCTCCGCTGAGGGTGCGGGTACACCTGCCGGAAGCCATCGCCCGCAAGGTCTCCGACGGCCAGCGGGTGCTGGTGTCGCCCGAGTCGGCCGACACGCCTCTGGAGGCCGTCGTGGAAAGGGTGTCGCCGGTCGTCGATCCCGCCACCAGCACCATCCGATTGACCCTGCTGCTCGACGATGCGTCCGGAAGCGCCCTCGTGGGCGGGTTTGTCAAGGTCCGCATCACCACCGACCAGCATCACGACGCCCTGGCGGTGCCCAAGATCGCCCTGGTGGAGGATGGGTCCCTGCGCAGCGTTTTTGTCGCCGAAGCCGACACCGTTCGCAAGGTGGAGATCGAAACGGGGCTCTATGACGAAAGTCACGTGGAGGTCCTCGAGGGACTGTCCGCCGGACAGTTCGTGGTGCAGATGGGCCAGGGCGGACTGCGCACCGGCTCCCGGATCGAAGCGCTGAACGGCGAAGAAATCGGTTATGGAACCAAGCCCACCGGCGGCCTCGATCCCGCGGACGACACGGAGAACCTCACGGCCTTGGCGAAAACGGAGTAGCCCCGTGAAAGCGATCCGTTATGCGGTCACCCACCCGGTCACCGTGTGGATGGTGACCCTCGCCGCGGTCGTGTTCGGGCTGACCGCCCTGGGTCGCCTGGACATGCGGCTGCTGCCGGAAATCCGCTATCCCAGCCTGACCGTTCAGACCGAATTCCCCGGCACAGCCCCCGTGGACGTGGAAAACCTGGTGACGCGCCCCCTCGAGGAATCGGTGGGCGTGGTGCCGGGGTTGCGGCGGATCCATTCGATCAGCCAGGCGGGCCTGTCCCAGATCACCCTGGAGTTCAACTGGGGCACGGCCATGGATTACGCCGCCCTGGATGTCCGGGAAAAAATCGACCTGGTGCGCCTGCCCGGCGAGGCCACGATTCCCCTTCTTTTGAAATACGATCCGGCCCAGGATCCCGTGGTCCGGATCGGTCTGTCCGGCAATGCGACCCTGGTGCAGCTGCGCAACGTGGCCGACGATGTCCTGAAGAAGGAGATCGAAGCCTTGACCGGGGTGGCCGCGGCCCGGGTTTCGGGCGGTCTGGAGGAGGAAATCCGGGTCGAGGTCGATGAGTCCCGCCTGTCGTCCCTGGGGATCCCCATCGGCCTGGTGACTGAGACCCTGCGGCAGGAGAACATCAACGCTTCGGGCGGCTCCCTGCGGGACCGCAACGCCGAGTACATTGTCCGGACCCTGAGTCGATTCGAGAGCCTGGCGGACATTGAAAAGGTGACCGTCACCAACATCGACGGCAAACCTGTCCGCCTGGGCGACGTGGCCGACGTGGTGCGAACCCACAAGGACCGGGTCACGGTGACCCATATCGACGGCCGCGAAAGCGTGGAGCTCGCCGTCTACAAGGAGGGCGACGCCAACATCGTGGAGATGGCGCGAACGGTGCGGCAGCACGTCGACCGCCTGGCCGACCGACTGCCCGAGGGCATGGAGCTGGAGATCCTATTCGACCAGTCGATCTTCATCGCCCAGGCCATCAAGGAGGTGCGGAACAACGCCTTGATCGGCGGGGTGCTCGCGGTCCTGGTCCTGTTCATATTTCTGGGGGATTTCCGCAGCACCATCATCATCGGCATCGCCATACCCATATCCATCGTGGCGACCTTTATTCTCATGCTGACCCGCGGCGTGTCCCTGAACATCATGTCCTTGGGCGGGCTGGCCCTGGGTGTGGGCATGCTCGTGGACAATTCCATCGTGGTGCTGGAGGCTATTCACCGCCGCAGGGAAGAGGCCCCCGAGGAAGCCGATCCAGCGGAAATCGCGGCCCGGGGAGCGGGGGAAGTGGCCGGCGCGGTCACCGCCTCGACTCTGACCACACTGGCCGTGTTCGTGCCGATCGTCTTCGTGGTGGTGGGCGTGGCGGGCCAGATATTTCGCGACCAAGCCCTGACGGTGACCTTTTCACTGCTGATATCGCTCTTCGTGGCGCTGACGTTCACGCCCATGGCGGCGGCCTTCGGACAGGGCCGCTCCGCCGGCCCGGATCAGGACGAACGTAAGCTGGGCTGGTACGCCTCCTGGTCCCGGTACGCGGGTGAAGGACGGCGTGTATTTCGCTGGCTAAGGGTGGCGGGATTATTTCTCGTGCTGGGGCTGCCGATGCTGGTGCTGCGGCTCGTTCAGTTCCTGCTGGCGGGGCTGCGGCACGCCGCGCGCCTGGTCATGCTGCCGTTGACCTGGGCCTTCGCCAGATCCTTCCCCGCCCTGCAGAACGGGTATGTCCGGGTCCTGTCCAGGGCCCTGCGCCACCGCATGCTGGTGCTGTTCCTGGTGCTGGTCATGGCCGGCGGGGCCCTGTTCCTTTGGCCGCGCCTGGGCTCGGAACTCGTTCCCCCGTTGGCCCGCGGCGAATTTACCCTGGCGCTGGAATTGCCGGAGGGCACCCCCCTGGGCAAAACCGACACCGTGGTCCGGAATCTGGAAAAGGACCTGGCGAAACTGCCGGGCATCGAGATGGTGGCTGGAGAGGTCGGGGTATCGCGCGACGGCCAGTCGTCGGCCCAGCGCCGCAAGGAGAACCGAGCCGAAGTCCAGGTGCGGCTGTCGGCAACCACCGCCGAGGCTGAGACCGCGGCCCTCGAGAGGATTCGCGAGGCCCTCGGGAAATATCCCGATCTGCATATGAAGCTCAAGCGCCAGTCCCTGCTGACCTTTGGGGCCCCCGTGGAAGTCAACGTCTACGGGTACAATCTGGCCGACCTCCAGCGGATCGCCTACGAGGTCCAGGACCGCCTGACCGATGTGCCGGGCCTGCGCGACATCCGGCTGAGCATGGTGCCGGGTTCACCCGAGGTGCAGGTGTCCTTCGACCGGGACAAGCTGAACCGCTACGGGCTTCGCCTGGGTGAGGTGTCCGAGACGGTACGGGGCAAGGTGCGCGGCACGGTCGCCAGCCGGTTCCGCGACCGGGAACGGCATGTGGACATCCGGGTGCTCAACACCGGAGCCCAGCGCAACACCCTCACGGCGGTCCAGGACCTGATCGTCACCGAGATGGACGGGGTGCCGATCACCCTGGGCAGCATCGCGGACATGGAAATCGTGACCGGTCCGTCGGAGATCCACCGCCTCAGCAGCAAACGGGTCGCGATCATCTCGGCCAACCTGTCGGGCAGGGACCTGGGCTCCGTGACGCGTGATATCCGCGGCCGGCTGTCCGACGTGAGCCTGCCTTCGGGCGTGTCGCTTGAGATGGGGGGGCAGAATGACGAAATGGAAACCTCCTTCCGCTCCCTGAGGCTCGCGATCCTGCTGGCAGTGTTCCTGGTCTACCTGGTCATGGCCGCCCAGTTCGAGTCTTTCGTGTACCCCCTGATCATCATGTTCACCGTGCCTTTGGCCATGAGCGGGGCCGTCTACGGACTGTTCCTGTGGGGATTGAGTGTGAGCGTCATCGCGGTCATCGGGGCCATCATGCTGGCGGGCATCGTGGTGAACAACGGCATCGTGCTGGTGGACCGGATCAACCAGTTGCGCCAGGCGGGGCTGGAACTGGCCGCGGCGGTGGTGCGGGCGGGTTCCGAACGCCTCAGGCCGATTCTCATGACCACGGCGACCACGGTGCTGGGGCTGCTGCCCATGGCCCTGGGCCTGGGTGAAGGCGCCGAGCTGCGCGCGCCCCTGGCCGTGACCGTGATCAGCGGCCTGCTGCTGGCCACGCTGCTGACCCTGGTCGTGGTCCCTGTGATCTACACCCTGTTGTCGGGCCGCAGCGCCGTGTTCGACCAGAAGGAGAGCTGACATGTGGCTCACCTATCTGTCGCTGCGCCGCCCGGTGACCCTGGCCATGGCCCTGGTCACGGTGGTGCTGCTGGGCGCGGTTTCCATCCTGAAGGTGCCCCTGGATTTCCTGCCGCGGGTGGAATTCCCCTTCATCGCGGTCTGGATCCCTTACCAGGGCGGCATCCCATCAGAAAATGAAAAGGAGATCGTGCGTCCCATCGAAGAGGTCCTGGCCACCCTGGGGGGCGTGCAGGAGATCTTCAGCTACAGCGACGCCAACGACGTCCAGGTCGGGGTGACCTTCGATTGGGGCCGGGACGTGAACCTGCTGCGCATGGAGGTGAAGGAGAAGATCGACCAGATCCGGGGCGAACTGCCGCCGGACATCCCGCAGATCTTCCTGTTGACCTTCAATACCAACGACATCCCCATCATCGAGGGGCGGATCTCGGCCAAGGGGAGGGACCTCTCCGAAAGCTGGGATCTCATCGACCAGAAGATCATCAGCCCGCTGCAGCGGATCCCCGGTGTGGGGCGGGTGAACATCGACGGGGTGCTGCCGACCCAGGCCTCGGTGTACCTGCGGTTCGACAAGATCATGGAGCACAACGTCGACGTGAACCGCCTGTTCGCGGAACTGGAGGCGGCCAACGTCGAACTGACCGTGGGGCGGATCACCGATCGCGGTCTGCGCTACGACCTGCGGACGGTCAGTGGGCTGCGCGGGGTGGAGGACCTGCGCGAGCTGCCCATCGACCCGCGGGGCCTGCGGCTCGGCGACATCGCCGAGGTGATCTACGGGGCCCCCGCCCTCAGCTACGGGCGGGTGCTCAACCGCGAACCGGCCATCGCCTTCTGGATTCAGAAAGCCTCCGGATACAACACCGTCGAGGTCTGCCGCGCGATCGAAAAGGAACTGGAACGCATCAACCAGGATCCGACCTTGCAGGGCATCAACAGTTTCTCCTTTTTCAACCAGGCCGACCAGATCACCGATTCGCTGCGGAGCCTGATGCAGGGGGGGCTGTTCGGCTCCATCCTGGCCATCGCCATCCTGTACGTTTTCCTGCGGCGCCTGAGCATGACGCTGGTGGTGTCCATCGCCATCCCAATTTCCATCCTGGGGACCTGCGTCTTCCTGTTCCTGTCTGGCCGCAGTCTCAATGTGCTGACCATGATGGGGCTGATGCTCGGCGTGGGCATGCTGGTCGACAACGCGGTCGTGGTGCTGGAGTCCATCCACCGCCGTCAGCATGCCGGGGCCGGGCCCCTGGCCGCGGCGGTCCGGGGGACCCGGGAGGTCGGTCGGGCGATCGTGGCTTCGACCCTGACCACGGTCATCGTGTTTGCGCCCATCGTGGTGAGCAAGGACGACGAAATGGGAGTCTGGCTGGGAGAAGTGGGGGTGACCATCAGCGTGACCCTGCTGCTCTCCCTGCTGGTAAGCCTGACGGTGATCCCCGCTCTCTCGGTCAAGATGACGCGGAGCGGGTCGCTGGATGCCGACGCCCGCTGGTTGGTCTGGCTCAAGCGGATCTACCTTCGCGTGCTGCGCTGGACGGCGATTCGGCACCCGCTGCTGACGGCCCTGGTCATCGTGCCGGCGGTCCTGGCCCTGACCGTAGGTGCCATGAAGGTGACCGATTTCAAACCCGACACCTTCGGCAATCAGGGAATCCGGCGTGAGAGCCTTTACATCTCCTTCGACTATACCGGACCGGTGGACAAGTACACCTCGCAGGACATGGTCTGGAAAACCTCGGAATACCTGGAATCCCGCCGCGAGGAACTCAACCTGAGGGATATCTATTCGTTCTACGTGGCCGACGGCGGCGGGGTGACGCTGTTCTTCAACGACGGCGTGGTGTCCGATGAATTCTTCCATGAAGTGAGGGAGGACCTGAGGGAGAACCTGCCCGTTCAGGCGGGTCTGAACTTCCGCTTCGGCGGCGACGAGGGCCAGGACTCGGGCGCCAAGACCTTCGCGGTGACCATTTCCGGAGATGAAACGGAATTCCTCCAAGAGTTCGCCGGTGAGGCCAAGCGGCGGCTCGGACTGATCGAAGGCATCGGGGACCTGAAAAGCGACAGTGATGACGGCAAGTCCGAGATCCAGGTCCTTGTGGATCCCGACCAGGCCGGCCGCTTCGGGATCTCCCCGGCCACCGTGTCCCAGATCATGGGGCTGACCTACCGCGGGGTGCAGCTGCCGCGCTTGCAGACCGGCGAGAAGGAAATCGACCTGGTGGTGTCCCTGCTTCCGGAGGACCGCGAGTCAATCGAAAACCTGTCCCTGTTGACGGTGGGTTCGGTCGACGGCCGGGCCGTGCAGCTCAATCAGATCGCGGACTTCCAGTTCGGAAAGAGCCCCGAGCGGATATTCCGCCGGGACCAGCGCACCGGGGTGACCGTCACCGGCACCTGGGAGGGGGAGCAGCTGGACGACGCCCTGGCCGTCGTCGGGCAGATCATGGATGGCATGGACCTGCCGTTCGGCTACAGCTGGAACTTCGGCAGCGAGATCCTCCGGGCTCAGCAGCAGCAGGGCGAGATGGGCATGAACATGCTGCTGGCGTTGGCCTGCGTGTTCTTCGTGATGGCGAGCCTGTTCGAGTCCCTGCTCTATCCGATGGTGGTCATGGGCACGGTGCCGTTCGCCTCCCTGGGTGTCTTCTGGCTGATGATGGCTACCGGCACACCATTCAATCTCATGGCGATGATCGGCATGGTGATCCTCATCGGGATCGTGGTGAACAACGGCATCGTGCTGGTGGACCACATCAACGGCCACCGGCGGTCCGGTCGTCCCCTGGACGAGGCCATCATCAGCGGCTGCGCGGATCGGTTGCGGCCCATCCTCATGACCGCCGGCACCACCATCCTCGGCCTGCTGCCGCTGGCGGTGTTTCATGGAGCCCACGTGGGAGATGCGGAATACTACCCCATGGCCCGGGCCATCAGCGGGGGATTGGCGTCCAGTACGATGCTGACGCTTCTGGTCATGCCTACCTATTATCGTCTGGCCACCCTGTGGTCCGAACGCCTCATGGCCAGCCTGCGGCAGTGGACCGGACGGGGCCGGCCGGCGGATTTCGCGGTTACCAGACCATCCGCCCCCGGGGGTGATTGAAATTGCCAAGGCCGGGGCCCGTGAGTATATTTTCGCCAAGCAGTGAGGGAGGGCTGTCCGGATTGGCCAGCACTCCCTCCTGTCACTTGCTCAGCCGGCCGGCTTACCGGCCCATTGTCATACGAACAAGGTGGAATCGATATGTATAACCATAATTCCAACGACAAGGTGGCCATCTTCATAGATGGGGAAAACATCCACTACAGCGCCAAGCACTTGAACATGCGATTGGACTACCTCAAGCTTTGCCGGAAACTGGTGGGCGAACGCCGTCTGGTGCGCTCCTATTTCTATACCGCGATCAGCAACCAGTCCGAGGGTAAAATCGATTTCATCAATTTCCTGAAGCTGAACGGATTCACGGTCGTGACCAAGGAAATCAAGTCCTTCAACGAGATGGACGGCGGAGGGCGCAACGTGCGCGGAATGCTGGACATGGAAATGGCCATCGACGTGCTGGACCTTTCCCCTCACCTCGACACGGTCATCCTTTGCACCGGCGACGGCGACTTCAAGCCCCTGGTGGTGGCCCTGGGCCGGCGGGGCATCCATGTCGAGATCTGTGCCCTGCGTGAGATGACCAGCACCGAATTGATCGCCACCGCCGATGCCTACACCGACCTGGCCAGCATGAAGGACGACATCGCCCTGGCCGGCGCACCGGCGCCCCCGCCCGAGATCAAGAACGAACTGCCGGCTGCCGAAAGCGACGAGTTCAATTCGTTCAAGGTGCAGGACACCAGCTTCGATTTCTGATTTGCCTGCCTGCCGGCAGGTTTAACAGTTGGAGAGCCCGGTCATGTTTCATGGCCGGGTTTTTTATAGCCGGTGGACTATCCCAGACCGCTGTCCGCGAGCATGGCGAAACGGTAACGGTCCTGGATGATCCTGGTCACGGGACCGGGGAGGCCGCCGGCCACGGAGTGTCCGTCGATACGGATCACCGGCAGAACTTCCCGGACGCTCGAGGCCATGAAAACCTCGCAGGCCGCCTCCAGATGACGCCTGTCCAGGGCCTTCTCCCTGACCTCGATGCCCTCGGCCGTCGCGATCGCCAGGATCCGCTCCCGGGTCCGCCCGGCCAGGAAGCCGTCGTTGCTGACGGGTGTCAGCAGGTGGTCGGCGGCCACGAGGAAGAGGTTGCTGACTGCGCCTTCGAGGAGGGCGCCGTTCAGGTCGGTAAGGATCGCTTCGGGACATCCGGAGACTGCAGCTCGGCGCAGGGCGCGCAGGGCGGCCAGTGAGTTCAGGGTCTTCAAGGCCGGAAAATTGCCCCGGGCGTAGGAGGCTCCGAGCGTGACCACCGGGATTCCCTCGGTCTGCCAGCGGTCCAGTTCGGCCGCGACGGCGGACAGGGTGACCAGCACCGTGGAAGCGATGGTTTGCAGGTTGGACAGGGGCAGGGGGCGGTCCGCGCTGCCGCCCCGGCTGATGGTGATGCGCATCCGTCCGTCCGTATCCTCCAGCCCATTTTCCCGGGCCAGCCGTTCGGCCGCGGTCTGCAGATCGGTCAGGGAACACGGAACCGGAAGGTCGAGTTCGCCGGCGTGGAGCATGAGCCGGCGATGGTGGGCCGCCAGGTCCACCGGCCGTCCGCGGTAGGTGCGTAGGGTGGTGTAGATCCCGTCGCCGTAGAGAAATCCCCCGTCCCAGACTGGGATCCGGGCTTCATTGGCTGGGACGTATTCCCCATTCAGATAGACGATCACGCCGTTCCTTTCCCGCCGGAGCCTTCCCAGAGAGTCCCATAACCGTTCGCACGTGGCAACAGGCCAGTGGGCAGGGGCGTTGCCGCCCACATTTATCGTCTTGTTGACACGATCAAACTGTCTGTTATTTTTGCAACATACGGGATCCGCAGCACCCTTGCCGGTGCCGGGTGGGCCCTCGCCATTTGCCCATGAACGTTCACCCACAGGGAGCCTTCATGTTCGAACAGTTCATTCCCGTCCTGATGGTTCTGGGTGTCGCCGCGGGATTCGCGGGCCTGTTCCTGGGCCTGAGTTTCTGGCTCGGACCCAAGCGATCCACTCTCCTGAAGGACTCCACCTACGAATGCGGGATCCCGGTGCGGGGCACGACCCAGATCCGGTTTTTCGTCCGGTTTTTCCTGGTGGCCCTTTTCTTCCTGCTGTTTGACCTCGAAGCGGTCTTTCTCTATCCCTGGGTGATTCTCTACAAGGGGATGCTCGTCGCCGGGCAGGGTGCCTTCGCCCTGGCGGAAATGGGGGCCTTTGTCCTCGTCCTGCTGGTCGGTTTCATATACATCTGGAAGAAAGGCGGGCTCGAATGGCAATAGACCTCGAAAGCCCCAGCAATTTCATCACCACCCGCCTGCGGCAGGCCGTCAACTGGGGTCGCAAGTACAGCTTGTGGCCGCTGCCCTTCGGCGTGGCCTGCTGCGCCATCGAATTCATGAGCACGGTGTCGTCCTACAACGATATCAGCCGCTTCGGCGCGGAGCTGGTTCGCTTCTCACCGCGGCAGAGCGACCTGCTGATCATCGCCGGCACCATCAGCTACAAGCAGGCGCCGATACTCAAGACCATCTATGAGCAGATGGCCGAGCCCAAGTGGGTCATCGCCATGGGCGCCTGCGCCAGCAGCGGGGGCTTCTACAACAACTACAGCACCCTGCAGGGCGCGGACCGGATTATCCCCGTGGACGTTTACGTCGCCGGATGTCCCCCGACCCCGGAGAATCTTTTGTTCGCCCTGACCCAGATCCAGGAAAAGGTCGAAAAGGAGGGGCTGGTGCCGGCCGAGCAGCGCCACGCCCATCGGGCCGAGGCTTGACTTTCCAGGGAATCCTCAAACGCCCGATCCTCCACTTCGATGCAGGCGGAACCCCGAAACCGGATGTCCGTCAGGGCGGAGAAGTCGTCCAGCCAGTCCATGCTATGGGGGTTG
>RCNG010003067.1_pt1 | contig 11856 bp, 7 predicted proteins | sample 2041371 | NCBI WGS metagenome assembly RCNG01 (sample SAMN09708227, study PRJNA481090) | Marine sediment metagenome, whole genome shotgun sequencing project. | biome: marine sediment; feature: ocean; material: sediment; isolation source: Sewage treatment plant 1 marine sediment (STP1) ... | reverse complement strand
ATTGTCAGATCAACGGATCAAAACAATTACCAGCAGACCGTTACCATTGGCAGAAATTTAATTTATTCTTCGGATTATCAAAAATGTTTGATTTTGAATAAAAAGTTGGAAGTGGATGATAAGCCTCCATTTGAAATATACACCAATGATCGCGATGACGCGCCAGTCGTCATGGAAGATAAACGACAACTTTTGCAGTATCTGATTGAGGATGGTAAAAAAGGTATAAATATTCAACGATATAAGGGGCTTGGTGAAATGAATCCCGAACAGTTGTGGCAAACCACCATGCACCCCGACAAGCGTAATCTGCTAAGAGTGACTGTTGAAGATGCAGTTGAATCGGATGAGATATTTACGATACTGATGGGTGATGAAGTCGAACCCAGGCGGGATTTCATTCAAAGCAATGCATTGGAAGTCAGCATGCTCGATATATGAGCGCTGAAAAAAGAACCCCTGAAATTCCTAAGGAAAATCAGGGGTTCTTAAATGGGTGCGCTCTTTTAAATGGCAAATAATAAATCCAGTATCAGCTTCGGTCTCCAGCGCAGTTTTAGAAAAATAGAATCAGATTCAGGGTGTGCTCAAGGTCAGGTTATCTGCATCAAAGAGCAATTAATAATTCTCATACATACCTTGTAATTGTCAATAATTTTTTTTAAAGACGTACAATTTTTAAACCGGCCTAAGATATTGTAAAAATTGATATTTTTTTTAAAAGGAGTTATAGTCAATTCATGTTTAATGATAGCCAAGGCATAAGGAAATGAAAATTCATCGAATAGATGCCAGAGACCTGCCGGATCTGTGGTTTCAAGCGGTGCATGATATTCTTGATAAAGGCAGCCGGTTTATAATAGACCGGGGATCCTACGCCGGTCAGACACGACTTGAATACGATTATTTTATGGGTCATGTGAAATATCCGGGTACCCTGCCATTGATTCCTGATATTCCCGCATCCTGTGGTATACCGAACCCCGTTGAGGAGGCCTATATTTTTGGGGGAGAAGGATACAATCGGTCGTATGTTGAATATCTGATGACCGGACACAAAGAACCCGGAGAATCCTACACATATGGTGAGCGGTTGACGCGTGTGCCTGTTAGCGGCGATAAACTTCGCTGGTGGAAAGAAAAAAACCGCGACATCATCGATGAGAGGGACGTCGATGGAAAAGTTGTGTTTGAAGAGAATGGATCGGTGTATCTGAATCAGATTGAATGGATTATCGACACCTACAAGCGATTCGGGTCCCGGAATAACCAGATGGTACTCCAAGTGGCGCACCCATCCGACGTAACCCTGCTCGATCCACCCTGTTTGAGATCGATAGATACGCGCATACAGGATGAAACCCTCCATTTCATGGTCTATTTCCGATCCTGGGATTTATGGGGGGGGATGCCGGCCAACCTGGCGGGGATTCAAAATTTAAAGGAATACATGGCCGGCGAAATCGGCGTCAAGGATGGAGAAATGATCGTCGAAAGTAAAGGCCTTCACCTTTACGGCTATGCTGAAGAACTGGCTAAGCTGCGTTGTTTAAAGCAAGGCTGATTCCACATTCAAAATAATGAAGACGATTGCTGGCTGTCCTGACCGGCCTGTCAAACCGCAAACGGTAACCTTTTTTAAAAATCTATGTTTCCCGGGGTTCGGGGAAAGGGAATTACATCCCTGATATTCGACACGCCGGTAACCAGCATCAACATTCGCTCAAAACCCAGCCCAAATCCGCTGTGGGGAACGGTCCCGTAGCGCCTTGAGTCTATATACCACCAGTAGTTCTCCTTAGAAAGGCCAGACTCAGCCATTCGCTTTTCGAGCACGTCTAATCGTTCTTCACGCTGGCTGCCGCCGATCAATTCACCGATTCTCGGCACCAGAATATCCATGGCACCAACCGTTTCATCGTCATCGTTCAGACGCATGTAAAACGGTTTGATGGTTTTAGGATAGTCATAAACAATTATCGGCTTTTTGAAATGTTTTTCGGTCAGATAGCGTTCGTGTTCGGATTGAAGATCTGATCCGTAAGCCAACGCATACTCAAAAGATTCCTTGGATCCGAGCAATATATCGATGGCCTCTTTATAGGGAATACGTAAAAACTCAGAAGAAATAATATTTTCGAGTGTTTTCATCAACGTTTTGTCAACGAAACGGGCAAACAGGTCAATGTCTTCCGAACAGTTTTCGATGATAAAGCCGACAAGATGTTTGATGAAGGCTTCACCTAAATCCATGTTACCGACCAGGTCGCAAAAAGCCATTTCCGGTTCAATCATCCAAAACTCAGCCACGTGACGGCTGGTATTGGAATTTTCAGCCCGAAAAGTGGGACCAAAGGTGTAAACATCTCCCAAAGAGAGGGCAAACATTTCAGCGGACAGTTGGCCGGAAACCGTCAGGTTGGATTCCTTGCCGAAAAAATCCTTGGAGAAATCTATTTTTTCGTTGGATGCCATCGGCATGGACGGATTCAGCGTCGTCACGCGAAAGAGTTCTCCGGCGCCTTCGCAGTCTGATCCGGTAATTACGGGGGTGTGAATATAGCGAAATCCCCGATCCCTGAAGAACTGGTGAATCGCCCAAGAGAGTTCGGAACGGATTCTGAAAATAGCCCCATATTTATTGGTCCGCGGTCGTAAATGGGCTATGGTTCTCAAATATTCATCCGTATGGCGCTTTTTCTGCAGTGGAAAGGTCTCCGGCGCCAAACTGATAATTTCCATCTTGGTTGCCTGGACTTCCCATTTCTGGCCGCCGCCCTGGGAAGGAACGAGGCTCCCCCAAACGGCCACTGCCGATCCGGTAGTCAGTTTTTTAAGGTCGCTGTAGTCAGGCAGGCTTTCATCAACCACGATCTGCATGTTTTTCAGGCAGGATCCGTCATTGACTTCGATAAAGGAAAAGTTTTTCGAATCGCGTTTGGTTCTCACCCATCCTTTAATCAGCAAGTTTTCAAGGGGTGTCCCGGTTTTAAGCAACGCTAAAATTTTTTTTCTTTTCATCATCCATTTTCCTTCATGGTTGTATTTACATAATAAAGATTACCATGGCGCTGAATGAGAAGTACCACCGATGGCTTGTGGCGGTATTTAATAATGGCCGCCTTAAAATCCGCCAGAGTTTCCACCCTCGCTTCATCGATTTGACGGATAATATCTCCGGGTCTCACGCCCAACTGGTCCAAGTGGGAACCCCGACTCATTTCTATGATCAGCACCCCTGTGTTTGTTTTTATGCCATAGGTTAATTGGGATTGTTCATCAAGGTCGGTTACTTTTATCCCCAGCCGTTGACTGGCCAGTTCCAGTGCCCGATCAAGCGGAAAGACCGCCGTTTCGATGGAAATTCGAGTGATTTTTCCTTTTCGGCTGATTTCCACCGAGAGGGTTTGTTCGGCTGAAATTTCATTCATCTTTGCTTGATAGGCCAAGATGTCGGTTATCCTTAAGCCGTCTATGGAAAGGATTATATCGCCTTCATCGATGCCTGCCGTTGCCGCCGGGCTTTCTGTTTCCACCGCTGTAACCATGAGCCCGACAGGGACCCCGAGATAGTTGGACAGATTGGAATCAAGGGCTTGAACGGACATACCGATCCAGGCTTGAACGACCTCTCCGAAATTGATCAGATCGGAAATGATTCGTTTGGCGCGGTTTATCGGAATGGCAAATCCGATGCCCTGAGCTTGCGCATAGATTGCCGTATTGATGCCGATCAACTCGCCGTTGATATTTAGCAGGGGGCCGCCGCTGTTTCCCGGGTTAATGGATGCATCGGTTTGAATGAATTTATGAAAAACTCGATCTGCGGTTTTAATACTTCGATTAACCGAACTGACCACGCCTGTGGTGACCGTATGGGAAAATCCAAAGGGATTTCCGATGGCAACGACTGATTCCCCAATCATCAAGTCCTCTGAATGGCCCATTTGAATGGCTGGCAACACCTGGTCCGATTGGATTTTGAGCACAGCCAGATCCGAATCCGGATCCATTCCTATTATGGTCGCCTCAAATTCGCGCTGATCGTTCAACGCTACGCGGATAGTGGTTGCCTTTTCGACAACATGGGCATTGGTCAAAACCAAGCCGCGTGTGCCATCGATGATGACGCCGGAACCAAGACTGGTTCGCTTTTCCCTTCGTTCAAGTTCGGGAGCAAAAAAATCGCGGAAGAATTGGTCTAACATCGGATCCATGCCATATCCTGAAAAAGGATTGGAATTCTTGCGGATTTCATATTGTGAACTTATATTGACCACTGCCGGGCTTGCTTTTCGCACCGCTTTGACGACATCGTTTTCCCGTGTTTCAATGCTGCAAAAGCCGTTGTTCCAGGTGATAAGAAGAATCACCAAAGATCCCGCATACCGGAGCAGGGCGCTTTTTTTTCTGTCGTTGAGTCTAATGGTCGGGGTCATTTTTTAGCGTGTCCATAATTAATAATCAGGTTAAGAAACATAACATGAGAGAAACATCCATTCAAGATCTCCTGCCGTTGGTCCAGATGCCCAGCCGTTATTTAGGCAGCGAAATTAATCGGATAAAAAAACCCTGGGAAAAAACCCAGGTGCATGTCGCCCTGGCTTTTCCCGATCTTTACGAAATAGCCACATCCCACTTCGGTATTCAGATTTTATACGGGATGCTCAATGCCCGGGAAGAGATACTGGCGGAGCGGGTCTTCGCGCCGGCCGTAGATATGGAGGCGCAGCTTCGTAAAAATAAGTTGCCATTGTGTTCCCTTGAGTCTGAAACGCCATTGAAAAACTTTGATATTCTTGGCTTCAGCCTGCTTTACGAGCTGAACTACACCAACATGGTCAACATGCTCGATCTATCAGGAATTGCCTTCTTTGCCGAAGAGCGAGGGAAGAAGGATCCCTTTGTTATCGGCGGAGGCCCATGCACCTGCAACCCGGAACCGGTGGCTGATTTTTTCGATGCAATTGTGGTGGGAGATGGAGAAGCCGTTATTTTGCAGATGACCGATGCATGGAACGTGTGGCGCCAATCGGACAGTGGTAAAAGGGAAGACCTGCTTCAGCGCTGGTCTCAGATAAAAGGGGTGTATATTCCTTCATTTTTCGACCTTTCCGTCGATTCCCGTGGAACCCAGCGGTTAATTCCAAAAAAAACATCGCACCAGGGTGTTGAACGGGCGGTTGTTTCAGACCTGAACGCTGAACCCATTCCTTCGCAACCCATCATTCCTTTCGGTAAACCGGTACATGATCGGTTGCGCATGGAAATTGCCAGGGGGTGCACCCGGGGCTGCCGATTCTGTCAGGCGGGAATGATCTATCGGCCCGTGCGGGAACGTCAACCGGAAGCGGTATTGACTTCGGTGAGTCAATTGCTGAAGGAAAGCGGATATGAAGATCTTAGCCTGCTGTCACTGAGCACGGGGGATTATTCCTGTATCGCACCGCTGATGAAAAAGATTATGGACGTCGGTGCCAAGGACCGGGTGGCCGTATCCTTGCCGTCCTTACGGGCCGGCACGCTCACTCCCGAACTGATGGAACTGATCCGACAAGTTAGAAAAACCGGCTTCACCATCGCACCGGAGGCAGGAAGTCAACGCCTGCGGGATGTAATCAATAAAAATATAACGGAAGCAGATATCGTCGAGACTGTCGAAAATGCTTTTTCTCTGGGCTGGAAATTGATCAAACTTTATTTTATGGTTGGCCTTCCCACCGAAACACAGGCGGACATCGCAGCGATTGTGGCCCTGGTGAAACGGTTAAAGGCCATTGGCAAAAAACAGGGACGAAGTGAAAAAATAAACGTCAGTGTCGCCACATTTATTCCCAAACCGCATACACCCTTTCAGTGGGAACCCCAGATCAGTCTCGAAACCGCCCTTGAAAAAATAAACTGGCTGAAAGACAACCTGAAACTGCCCGGCGTCCAGGTTAAATGGCAGGACCCCCGGGTCAGTGTGATCGAAGGGGTCTGGGCCAGAGGAGATCGACGGCTGAACAAGGTGTTGATCAACGCGTGGAGAAGCGGTTGCCGGTTTGATGGGTGGACAGATTTTTTTAATTATGACCGATGGATAACGGTTTTTGAAGCGAGCGGGATAAATCCGACGCAATTCACGGATGGAAGATCCGATTTAGACCGTCCGCTGCCATGGGATCATATTAATATTGGTGTGGATCGGTCTTTCCTGATCGAAGAAAAAGCCCGGGCGGCAGTCGGCAAGATCACCAGCGACTGTCGAACCGGGTCCTGCAGTGGATGCGGCGTCTGTGATTTTGAGTCGCTTAAACCGGTTTCTTTTCATGATCATAAAGAAATTTTTTCAACGGAGAGGCCGTTGCCTGAGCCGCCGTCGTCAGAAACAGGCATCAAGTATCAGGTCAATTTTAAAAAAATGAGATCTTCCCGATTTTTAGGGCATCTTGAGATGGTTAAAATTTTTATCAGAAGTATGCGGCGAGAGGGGATTCCGTTGAAATATTCCGAAGGGTTTCATCCCATGGCAAAAGTCTCATTTGGTGATACGTTACCCATGGGGATGCAAAGTGAAGATGAACGGATGCTGGTTACACTGACCGAGCCCATCGATTCGGGTGAACTGATTTTACGGTTGCGCCGGCAAATGCCCGACGGTCTGGAAATCACCGGTTGTGCACCATATGTCAAAAAGAAGTCCCTGGAACGGATCGACAGCCAGCGTTATCGGGTCGAACTAAAAGATGGCTTTTTCAGGCAAAAAGATTTAGATTGGTTTTTTGGGCAACAAAGCGTAACCATTGAAAGAAAAAGCAAGAAAGGTAAGCAGGTGGTCGTTGATTTTAAAAAGGCGGTTTCCGACATCAAACTGTTGGACGACCATCATGTTTTTATGACCCTTGGAACGGATAATAACCTGATGGTGAGACCGGGGCACGTATTGAAAACGGTCTTTAAATTGAGCGACCCGCAGATTCTGACCGCGATAATCACCAAACGAAAAACCAATCATGGCTAAAAAGATCATTATCAACGTGGCCGACCACGAAACCCGGGTCGCTCTCGTTGAAGACGAAACGATTGTTGAACTTTTCATTGAAAGAAAGGGAAGCCACGACAGCACCGGCAACATATATAAAGGCCGGGTTCAGCGGGTGCTTCCGGGAATGCAGGCAGCCTTTGTAGACATAGGCTTGAACCAGGCCGCCTTTATTTATGTGGATGATGTGGTCCGCGACAATTATGCAGACATCGACGACCATTTTATTTGCAACGATGTTGAGGAAGATGCTTTTTCTAACAACGCCCGCCAATCGCCCACCATCCCAAAAGAAGAAAAAGACAACATAGAAGACCTCATCACCGAAGGGCAGGAAATTCTGGTTCAGGTTTCAAAGTCTCCCATCGGCACCAAGGGTGCCAGAATCACCTCCAACATTTCTCTTCCCGGTCGCTTTTTGGTGTTGATGCCCACATCCTCTCATATAGGCATCTCGCGGCGGATCGAGGATGAAATTGAGCGCCAACGGCTAAAAACCATTGTTTCCGAGTTGTCCAGCAACAGTGCGATGGGCTATATTGTGCGAACTGCAGCAGAAGGTGTGCAAAAAGAAAAAGTTGCCTACGAAATGGGTTTTCTGAAAAATCTGTGGTGCAACATTCAAAAAAAATACCAAACGGCCGCTACCCCATCCCTTCTTCATCAGGAGTTGAACGTCAGTCTCAGAGCGGTCAGAGACCTGCTGCTTCAGGAAGCGGAAAAACTCGTGATCGATTCAAGAAAGGATTTCGGGTCGGTACTGGCGTTTCTTGACACCTTTAATCCGTCCCTTAAAGATTCCGTTGAACTGTTTGAGGGCGGCGAACCCATTTTCGATGCATACAACCTTGAAGGCGATATTTCCAGAGCGTTGAAGCGAAAAGTGTGGCTCAAGTCAGGGGGGTATATCGTGATCGAACACACCGAAGCCCTGGTGGCCATCGATGTGAATACGGGTCGATATGTCGGAAAGTACAACCTGGAAGAAACCATTTTAAAAACCAATCTGGAAGCCGTTAAAGAGATCGCCTACCAGGTCAGATTACGGGATATTGGCGGAATTATCATCATCGATTTTATCGATATGGAAAAAAAATCGAACCAGGAGAAAGTCTTTTCCGCGCTTAGTGAAGCCTTTACCAAAGACAGAAGCAAGACAAACATCCTTCCCATTTCCGATATGGGCCTTATTCAAATGACGCGGAAAAGGACCCGTAAACCCCTTACGCGACTATTGTGTGACCCGTGTCCCTATTGTGATGGAGAGGGGTATATTATATCAATAAGAACGGTGTGTTATGCAATATACCGCGAGATTTTGAGATATGCCACAGACATGACCGGAATCCGACTCACCCTACGGGTGAATCCGGAAGTTGCCGATTTTCTTCATGGTGAAGAAAACCATCTGATTCAAGGTCTGGAAAAGCGCATCGGAAAACAGATCATTATATACCCGGACAACCGCTATCACATGGAAGCGTTCGAAATTATTGAGTCCGCCCATGATTGAACCGATAAGGTGAGCCGGCCGTTTTTCGTCCAACCGGGTGGTGGTATCCCGAACGCCTGACTCGACAGTCAGACCTGTTTTTGCGGCTTGACACAGCGGCCTTCATGTGCTTAAGGTACCCGATTCAACTGACGAATACTGGCATTACATAATGGTAAAGAAGGAAATTAACCGATGAAACGTACTTACCAACCGAGCAGAATCAAACGGGCCCGAACCCATGGATTCAGAAAAAGAATGTCAACCAAGGCAGGCCGACGCATTATCAATCGTCGGCGGGCAAAGGGTAGAAAAAGACTGGCGGCTTAACGAATTCGTCGATGAAGACGCTTTTTCGGATACTGGGTAAAAAATACAAAATCCAATGAAAAAGGGTCTATATCGTTGACACGGGTTACATTCACCAAGGCAGATCGAATCAGGACGTCCATCGAATATCGGGCGTTATCTAAAAATGGGAATCGTTATTACAATGACTATTTTGTCATCATCTCCCAGGCAAACCAGGCTTCACGATCTCGCCTTGGCATTACCGTCTCTAAAAAGGTCGGGAATGCCGTAACGAGGAACAGGATCAAGCGAATCATTCGCGAACATTTTCGATTGAACAGACGAATACTACCGGACCGGCTCGATATTAACATCATTGCCCGACCATCGTCTGGACGGATAAGGGCTGCGGCAATTCGGGACCACCTCGAACGCTGTTTCAAAGCGATCACCGCAAAAACCCGAATCGCGGGAAGATGAGCAAACTGGCACTACTGTTGATTAAGTTGTATCAGGTCTCTGTATCACCCTTTTTGGGACCTGCTTGCCGATTTGTTCCGACCTGTTCAGATTACGCTTATCAGGCGATCTCCACTTATGGTTTTCAAAGGGGAAGCCTGCTCGCAATTAAAAGGCTTTTACGGTGCCATCCTTTTAATCCCGGTGGTTTTGATCCGGTTCCGTGAATGTTCTATCCCGTTCGAAAGTCGCTTCGCTTTAAGCCCGCCTCGATTGCCTTCTGCGAAATGCTTACGCCGTTCAAAAACTACTATCAACGTATCTTTCGCGACTGTTGACGCAATTTGGCGTCAAGGAGAAAATAATGGAACAATTTCGACTGTTGCTTGCCATTGGTCTGTCCTTTCTGGTTCTATTTGTCTGGAGCATGTTTTTTGTAGACCAGCAGCCGGTAAACGACAATCAGGAATCCGTGACGACAAAAACGACGCCGGAAGATGAGCAAGCCTCGCGTAAGACAGCCGGATCCACGAGCGCGACCATCAGCAAAGAAGAGGTCGATGCAATAAAAGCAGCCCCGGTCGTGGAAAATCAAAGCCGAGAAATAATCGTTGAGACCCCGTTCTATACCGTTCGTATTTCCGCCAGGGGCGCAACCTTTGCCAGTTACATTCTCAAAAACTATCGAGAAACCGTCGACAAGGATTCTCCAAACAAACAACTGATCCCGCCCTCTTTTAAAGCGGGCGTTTTTCGTACCTCCCTATTGGGAAACTCGTTGAACGGTCTCGAAGATGCGGTTTTCTCCATTGCCCAAGAAGGAGACAGACTGGTCGTCGATAATGATATAAAAGACCTCTCCTTCAACTGGGTGGCTGATGACGGGACCATTCTCACTAAAACCTATACCTTCGATCCCGACTCCTTCCTTATCGGTTTGACGGTCGTAGTCAAAAATGCTTCGGAAAGGGTACTGAAGGATCAGCTGGTTCTTTCTGTCCGAAAACCCCTCGAAGAGAATAAGGGCTATGGGTTTGTCGGGCCCAGTGGTTTTATCAACGATAAGTTGGAACAGGTTAAAACAAAAAAAATTGAGGATCAGAATGAATATAAAGGCACTATTAAGTGGATCAGTGTTGAAGACCGCTATTTCCTTTCGAGCATCATTCCTGGATCCGAAATCAACGGTAGCATGAAGCTGGCGGTGATCGACAACGTTGTTGTAAACCAGTTGGTCAACCCCATGTTTGCGCTTTCACCAGGCGAAACGCTAGCGTCCAATTTTTATGTATTTATGGGGCCAAAGAGCATGGATTTGTTAGACAGCCTGGGTCACGATCTCGGCAAGGCGCTAAACTTCGGTTTTTTCAATGTCATCGCCAAACCCTGTCTCTGGTTCATGAACAAAATACATAGTGTTCTTCCCAATTACGGAATCGCCATCATCCTTCTGACCCTTTGCACGAAAATCATCTTATGGCCGCTGGGCAACAAAAGTTACAAATCAATGAGTGAGATGAAAAAGCTTCAGCCCCTGATGACCGAAATTCGCGAAAAACATAAAGGCGACAAACAAAAAATGAACCAGGAATTGATGGCCTTGTATAAAACCTACAAGGTCAACCCCATGGGCGGATGCCTGCCCATGGTCCTTCAAATCCCGGTCTTTTTTGCCCTTTATCGGATGCTCTACCAGGCCATTGAACTAAGACATGCGCCATTCTTTTTATGGATCAACGACTTGTCCGCGCCTGACCGTCTTTTTGACTTCGGGTTCTCCATTCCTTTTATGGAACCGCCCTATGGAATTCCGGTGCTGACCATTATCATGGGCGCAACCATGTTGCTTCAACAAAAAATGTCACCCCCTCCTGGAGATCCCACCCAAGCCAAAATGATGATGTTAATGCCCGTGGTTTTCACTTTTATTTTTATCAATTTCTCATCCGGACTGGTGCTGTACTGGCTGGTAAACAACGTCCTTTCCATCAGCCAACAATACTACGTCCAAAAGAAAACCGCATAAAATTTGGAGGCAAGAATGTCTAAATTCTATGAATTTCAAGGTAAAAATGTTGATCAGGCTATCGAAAAAGCCAGTGATGAGCTCGGTATCCCCCCGGAAAAATTAAAGCATGAAGTACTGGCCTATGGTTCAAGTGGAATTTTCGGACTCGTCGGTGTAAAAAAAGCCAAAATAAAGGTGTTCGTTGAAGAAGATAAAAACAGGACAACGCCGGCTAAACCGGTTAACCGAGAAAGACCGGTAAAGCGTGACGAAAAACCCGCCACATCAGAGGCCGCGCCTGCAACCCCAGAACCGCAAGGACACGATGAAGCCCTGCTCACCGCCGGTATTCATTCGCTGCAAACGATCATAGATGGAATTACCGTGGGAGCGACGGTCAATCTGACTCATCAAAGAGAAAAGCTGCTATTTTCAATTTCCGGAGGAGAAAGTGGCGTTTTGATAGGTAAAAGAGGCCAGACGCTTGAAGCCATTCAATACCTTCTGGAGAAAATGGTTAATAAAAAAAGTACCAACCGGGTACGTGTGTTGGTTGATGTTGAAGGTTATCTCGATAAGCGT